>Ga0307434_1000201_pt1 | contig 52221 bp, 55 predicted proteins | sample SalMarWE160220MG_FD_202156 | JGI IMG/M metagenome (GOLD analysis project Ga0307434, IMG submission 202156) | Salt marsh sediment microbial communities from the Plum Island Ecosystem LTER, Massachusetts, United States - WE1603-220 | ecosystem: Environmental > Aquatic > Marine > Intertidal zone >... | reverse complement strand
TGGCCTCCCAAGTAGACGCTGAAGGTGGTTCCCTTCCCCACCTCACTTTGTACTTTGATTCTTCCCTTGTGCCTCTCAATAATCCCATGAACTACAGCTAATCCTAACCCTACACCCTTGCCTTTTGCCTTGGTGGTGAAGAAAGGGGTGAAAAGTTTGCCCATGTTCTCTTTTGATATACCACAGCCTGTATCCTGGACATCGATCCTGACCTCGCTATCCACCGCTGAGCTGCGAATGGTCAGCCTGCCCCCATCAGGCATTGCCTGGATAGCATTAAGAGTGAGATTGGTAAATATCTGCTGAAGCTGGTCGAAGTCAGCCATGACCTTAGACAAGGAGGGGCTAAACTCTTTCACAACCTCAACGTTTTGAAGTTGAGCTTGATGGCCTACCATGGCCAAGACCTGTTCTATAACCTGGTTAATGTCCACAAGCCTCAAGGTTGGCTGCGTCTGCCGAGCAAAATCCAGGAGGTTTCGGATTATCCTTGAGCAACGACTCACCTCTGATTCCATCTTGGCAAGGTAATCTAAGGATTCCTCCTTCCTAGCAGTATCCTCAGTTAATTTCTTTGATAGCAACCTTGTGTAGACCAGGACACCGGCCAGAGGATTATTGATTTCGTGAGCGATGGAGGCAGCCATCTGACCCAGGGAGGTCAGCTTTTCAGCCTGGATGAGTTGATCTTGGCTTTCCTTTAGCTGCTGAACATAGGTGCTAAGCTCTTGGTGAGCTATATTTAGCTCGACGTGAGCCTTTTCTTCTTTCTCAACTCGATCTATCAGCATTGCAGCTAATACCCCGAGGAAAGCGGTAAACAGGACAAAGAGAAGCGGCCTGACTAGCGGGTCAGTGTATGGGGAGTAAAAGGTACGTGGCAACACAACGCACAGGCAGATGAATGAAGCACCCAGGGCCCCCCGCACTCTGAAAGTTAGAGCTGCGTAGATTATGGGAATTAAAAACAGAGTTCGATGCAAATCGTGAGGAAAAGCATCGGTGAAAAAACTCCCGAGATTGGCTAAGGGAGTGTATCCCGCATAGTAAACGAGCGTAAGAACTGCCATTAGCGCAGCGATTATCCAGAAGTGTGGGCTTCGCACACCCCTAGAAACCTGGTTCTCCGGTAACCATTTAATGGTTTTCATTACAATGCTGTCCCTCCAGCGCTGCCATTTACTCTTTGGAGTGGGATGATCAGTCATAGTTTTCTCTGCTGAAGCAAATCTTGTTTTCTCTTCCAAGCCGGGGGAAATTTCAACTCCTTTCTTAAATCTGCTATTGAGCGACGGGAAATAGAAACGCCAAATGTTTGTTCAAGTTTAGCTTTAATCGCTTCATCAGAGGGGAATTCCTCCCCTGTTTCAAGAAGCTGCCTGACCAGTTCCTTCCTGAACATTCTCGGCCGAGGAAAGAAATCCGTAAGCGCTTTCTCTTCACCCCAGGGCGTCTCAAGGCTTTTGCCGCCAATGGCGCGGCTAATTGAGCTTGGAACGAACCCAATCCTTTCAGCTAGCTCCTTTTGGCTAAATGGCAGGACAGCTTTGCCGTTACCCGATTCGAAATAGGGTGCTTGCTTTTCCACAATCCCTTGCAATATCCGAGTTACCGTGTCCTTACGGCTATTGATTAGCTCTAGCCTCTTAAATAGCTGCCTGATTTCTTTTGCCTCAGCACCACTGACAACTCCGCTGCCCTTCAATTCCTCAAATCTCTCATAGTCAATCGAATATCTTCCCCGAGCATAAGAAGGTGAGAGATAGCCGATAATAAAACCCTCAGCCCCCCTTTCTATCGAAGCGACCTTGGAGTAGTAAATTCCATGTTCTGAACTGAGAGCAGAAGGGTTGTAAAACTCGTTCATAATGGAGAATTCGTTAATGAGCCTATTTATCTCCTCAACCTCTGCAAGCTCCAAATTGCACTCTTTAGCGACCTCTCCTACGCTTACCCCAGGTTCAGGATATAAGAAATATCGCTCAAAATTCTCCCTACCTATTTTCTTTATCCGACGAAGTACATCTTCCTTGTCAGATAAAAAGGATTCGATATCAAGAGTGCCTGTCCCGGCGGCAATCTCTTCATTAAGCTGATAAAAGCGAGGAGAAATATCCGTCCTGGGATATCTCTGGTAGCGAATTATTCTCTCCCTCCGATATAAGTCTTTGAACAAGGGGCTGCTTTCCACCTCAGCGATAAGCCTGTTGAACTCCTCTTCGGGCATTTCCAGCAAACCAGCCTGTTCCAGTCGCATAATCAATTTGAACTCTTGCCGTGCCTGCAAGGATTGTGTTTGTTGAATCTCCATGCTAGCCATTGTATAAATATTTTACATTACATTTAATTGTACTGTCAAGAAAATTTATCTTTTGTGGGAAATCACACTAGTTGAGAGGTTGTCGGAGAGCAAACAAGGCTCTCCAGTCCCTTGGGAAGGCTTTATCGTTCTACGCCACGTTCAGTTGTTATTGAGCCCAATACTCCGTTGATTAATCGAGGGGAAGAATCACTTCCGAATTCCTTGGCTAACTCTATAGCCTCATTTATAGCCACTTTGATGGGAGTTTTATCACTAAATGAAATTTCGAAAATAGCGAGGCGCAAAATATTCCTATCGATGACCGACATTTGCTCCGGGGGAAAGGCTGGAGCAAACTTCTTAATGAGAGCATCAAGTTTAGCTTTGTTTTGGAGCGCCCCTTTTACAAGCTCCTCGCTGAAGCCGAGTGCTTCATGGGGCAGCGTTTCCCCCGCTCTCAAGTGAGCAAAAATTTCCTCCGCCTTATGCTTTGTGTAATCGAGCTCGTAGAGCGTTTGGAGAGCAGCAATTCTTGCCTGTCGTCTGATGCCAGCCATTAGTTAGTTGGTCCCTCTTTAGATGCCAGCTGCGCTATATCCTCGGTTCCCGATATATTGAAAGTTTGAAGTTCTGAATTGATTCGCCTGAGTAAACCGCTGAGCACTCTCCCTGGACCTATCTCATAAAAGGTGGTGACCCCACCTTGCATCATATATTCCACCGACCTTTGCCATTGGATGCAGTTACGAAGCTGCTTCACCAACTCTTCTTTTATCGAATCAACATCGGTTAACGGCCGAGCAGTCACATTAGCTATTATGGGGATGACTGGTGGATGGAACGCAAAGCTCGAAACTATTTTACTGAATTCAGCTATGATTGGCTCCATTAAGGCAGAATGAAAAGCCCCGCTAACCTTCAAAGGAATAACAGCACGAGCACCTCTTGCCTTGGCTAATTTATCAGCTTCAGCCAGAGCCTGGGCGGCACCACTGACTACAATCTGCCCGGGACAGTTTATGTTGGATATTTCAGCTCCACTATGAAAGCTTATATCTTTAACTGTTTCTTCATCAAGCCCTATTACAGCCAGCATGCTGCCGGGATTTTTTAGCCCAGCTTCATACATTAATCTCCCTCTTTCCCTGACAAGCAAAACGGCATCAGTCAAGCCCAGCACACCAGCGGCAACCAGAGCAGTATATTCGCCTAAACTATGTCCAGCAACAAAAGTGGGAGAAGGGAAATGAGCTATGGCTGCCTCTTCAAGCACTTTAAGACAGGCAATGCTGACGACCAGTATTGCTGGCTGGACGTTATGCGTCTTTTTCAATTCTTCCTCTGGACCTTCGAAGCATAAACGGGAGAGGGGAAAGCCTAAAGAAGCATCAGCTCCATCAAAGACTTCCTTAGCTGAAGGACAGTTGTTGTACAGGTTCAGTCCCATGCCAGTGCTTTGGGAGCCCTGACCTGGGAAAACATAAGCTACCTTTGGTAACTCAGCCATGCGAATTATTTCTTGGCGGGTTTGACCTCAATTACTTCTCTGTCATTGTACCAGCCACAGCTAGGGCAAACATGGTGAGGTAGCTTAGGACTGTGACAATGTGGGCACACATCCGTGGCAGGCGGAGTTAGTTTAAGGTGGCTGCGCCTTTTCCCCTGGCGAGATTTAGCAGTTTTTTTCTTAGGTAACGCCATGTTAATTCGCCTCCTTCATTCCTGGGCATTCAGGTCGACATAGTGGTTTCATGGGCAAATTTATCAAGATATATTGCCGTATTAGCTCGCTCAGGTCAAGTACATTTTTATTATCAATGGTGAACTCTTCTGATTGTTTCGGCAAAGAGTGTGCTACATCACCAGACACACCGGATATCGGAAGAAATTCTTCTTCGGCGGTGAAACTTATTGGGCATAAGAATGTCTTGAGGCAGCGGCTACATATGAGTTTTACCTCAGCAGTTAATTTACACTGAACTAAAACTCCCCGACCGATACGAATCACATTTGCCTTTCCTTCAACAAAACCTTCAACTTCCTCACCAATCGTCCCACTTATATCATGGCTCTGGCTAGAGCCAATGGGCTCTTTCAACAACTGAGCTACATTTATCAAAGCCCTCAGAGGTTCTTTCCCCATCTGTCATAGCCTAGAAATTTAGATCAATTACAAAGTATAATAACTATTCATAAGAGGTTCAAGTATTGGGAAAATAGGAAACGATTGTTTCGTCACCTGGGCGGAAGGGGCAGTGATGACATAATGGAGTGCTAAATAACCTTGGAGATAGGGAAGCTGAAGCTAAAGGTAAAAGATAGCGTCGAATTACAAAGGCAGCAACTTACCCAGTTAGGCCTGAATATCCATGATAACCCTGAGTTGGGCTTCGAAGAGGAAAAGGCGGCAACCTGGCTTACCGGCTATCTTGAAGAGAATGGATTTAATGTAGAACGAGGCATTGCCGGCTTGGCTACAGCCTTTCGAGCGACGTATGGCCAGGGGAGCCCGAGAATTGCCTTGCTTGCTGAATACGATGCCTTACCCAAAATAGGACATGGCTGCGGGCATAATATAATAGCTACTTCAGCAGTCGGGGCTGCTGTGGCTAGTAAGTCTATCATTGACCAGTTAGGAGGCAGCGTTGTGGTTCTGGGCACTCCCGGAGAGGAAGTCTTCGGTGGCAAGATAGACATGGTGAAAGCGGGAGCCTTCGAGGAAGTAGACGTGGCTATGATAGTACATCCCGATGTGCGCAACATGGTAACCATACAAGCGCTTGCCTGTAGCTCCCTTGAGGTGGAATTTTTCGGCCAACCGGCCCACGCCGCTGCCCAACCCTACAAGGGTATAAATGCCCTTGAAGCTATGATTTTAGCTTTCACCTCTATAAATTCACTGCGTCAACATATAAGGAGTGAAGCGCGCATCCATGGTATAATCACTGATGGAGGGGAAGCTCCTAACATAGTACCTGCGCATAGTGCTGCTGTGTTTTTGGTACGTGCTCCAGATAATGAGTATCTTGCTAAGTTGAAGGATAAGGTTTTAAACTGTTTTACAGGAGCATCTGTAGCTAGCGGAGCAAGATTAGAATATAGGTGGGGAGACAGGGTTTATGCTCCTATGAAAAACAACACGACTTTAGCCCAGCTATTTGGTCAAAATCTGGAATCGCTGGGAAGACATGTCGAAGCCTTCGACCCTCGCTTTGGCTTTGGCAGCACGGATATGGGAAACGTAAGTCAGGTGGTACCAAGCATACATCCTACGATAGCCATAGCTTCGCCTGAGGTGTTCATACATACACCGGAGTTTGCCTCCGCCGCCGCTTCTGAAACTGGACACGAAGGCTTAATGGACGCAGCCAAGGCAATGGCTATGACTGTGGCTGATATCCTCCAACTAGGAATGCTTGATAAAATTAAGCAGGAGTTTTATAGCCATGATTAAAGTTGGTATCCCCCGAGCTTTACTTTACTATCAATTTTACCCGGCATGGAAGACTTTTTTTGAAAGACTAGATGCAGAGGTAGTGGTATCACCACCAACTAATAAAACCATGTTAAATTCAGGTATTTCACGAGCAGTTGCTGATACTTGCTTGCCAGTAAAGATCCTATTGGGACATGCTATTTCTCTGATAGGGAAGTGCGATTGTCTATTTATCCCTGCTGTGACTAGTTTGGGGGAGAAAACTTATAATTGCTCTAAGATTATTGGCCTACCAAACATTGCTAGAGCTTTAATTCCTGAAAGTCCTATCATCCTTGACCCTGAGATAGATCTTGAAAAGGGGCGTTATTACTTATACCACAATATTTATAAGACGGGGCACTATTTTATCTCCAATCCATTTAAGATTAAAAAAGCGGTTGAAGCTGCATTGGAAAGCAATTTTGCTTATAGAAGAAAGATGTCCGATTTTGGAATTACACCTATTCAAGCTATCAGCGGTAACGAGGATAAAAACTTTGATCGTAAACAAGGCAAAGAAAGCTCAATGAGAATCGCTGTTATCGGTCACCCCTATGTCCTTTATGATAATTATATTAACCATAATCTAATTTCCAAGTTACAATTAATGGGTGCTAATGTCTTTGTCCCTGAGATGGTGCCAGAGGCTATGCTCGATGCTGCGACAACAAGGCTTGCTGGCGAGGCTCACTGGTCATTCGAAAATGACATTATTGGCGCTGGAGAGTATTATCTAGAGCAGAAAGTTGATGGCATTGTTAATCTTAGTGTCTTCGGTTGTGGCCCTGATTCAATGATGGTAAAATTTCTTGAGCATCGAGCTAAGGAACTTGGAGTCCCTTTCTTACCGCTTAGTATTGATGAGCATAGCAGTGAGGGAGCGTTGCTGACTCGTTTGGAGGCTTTCGTTGACATGGTTAAGAGGAGGGAAAAGGTATGCGTGTAGGTTTTCCTCATTTTAGCACTGTTTATATTACTGCGAAAGCCGTAGCTAATAAATTGGGTGCTTCCGACGATGAGTTGATAATCCCACCGCCAATGACACAAAAAACATTAGACCTAGGAGTCAAATATTCACCAGCCGAGGCTTGCTTACCATATAAGCTTACTCTGGGAAGTCTAATCGAAGCCTGTGAATTAGGAGCGGACGTTCTAATTCAAGCCAGAGGAACTGGCATTTGCCGATTAGGTTACTATGCCAAAGACCAAGAACAAATGCTTCATGATTTGGGATATAATACTCACTTCGTTAACCTTGATGTATCCGAACACAAGATTCAAAGTCTCAAGCAACTCGTCAAGGATCTAACGCACGATGCTCCCTTGCCTAAGATTATATCAGCCGTTTTTTTTGGTATTAGCAAGCTATTTGCTTTGGATAAAATAGAGAAGGTGGTGCAGAAAACACGAGCAGTGGAGATTGAGAAGGGTGAAGCTAACCAAATTTACCGAGAGGCTATTAAGGCTATTGATGAAGCAATGGAGCGTAAAGAAGTAAAAAAAATAACCAAAGAATATATTGGCAGGCTAAATCAGGTTCCTATAAACCATACCGCCAATCCACTTAAAGTGGGCGTATTTGGTGAAATTTATGTTGTTATAGAACCTTTTGCTAATATGGATATAGAGGTTGAATTGGGCAAGTTAGGTGTAGAGGTGCATCGGACTATGACTCTTTCTAGGTGGGTCAAATATAGCCTTTTCCTTAACTACCTAGGTATGAATGAATGGAGGGAAGTTCATAAATTAGCAAAGCCTTATGTGGACCATGATGTTGGCGGTGATGGTTGGGAATCCGTAGGCGAAAAAGTCCTTTATGCCCGTAAAGGGTATGATGGAGTAGTTCATATAGCACCTTTTACCTGCATGCCTGAAATAGTAGCTCAGAATATTATGCAATCTACTAGAGAAAATATGCCGGTGTTTGCTCTTATCTCTGATGAGCAGATGGGTAAGCAGGGAATGTTAACCAGGCTTGAAGCTTTTGTCGACCTACTGGAATTCAGAAGAAGAAATGGGAAAAGAATTTGAGACATTGAGCAAATTTATCAAAAGCAAACAGCTAATAATATTCTTGGTTCTTATGGCTATAGCTTCAGTTTTGTTTTACCCTATTTTAAGCCTAAAGCAAAGAAAATGGTTAGAATTACAAGAAAAAATAAAAGAATCTAATAAGGGTAAAGTTAAAAGCTTCGGTGGATCATCTCTAGACAGAGTGGAGTAAATATGGAAACTTATCTCGGCGTTGATGTTGGTTCAGTTACTACTAAATTAGCTTTGATAAATGAAAATCATAATCTAGTAGCTTCTATTTATATACGAACCCAGGGGAACCCGGTTAATATGATAAAAGAGGGATTGGAAGAAATAAGAAAGCAAATGCCACCTGAAGCCGAGATTTGTGGTGTAGGTGCCACCGGAAGTGGTAGATATTTAGCTGGCGTTGTGCTTGGTGCTGACTTAGTAAAAAATGAGATTACTGCTCATGCTATTGCTGCAATGGAGTACGTTCCTGATGTGCAGACTATTTTTGAAATTGGCGGGCAGGATAGCAAGGTAATTATAATTCGAGACGATGTGGTCGTCGATTTTGGTATGAATTCAGTATGTGCTGCTGGCACTGGCAGTTTTCTTGACCATCAGGCTGAAAGACTAAACATAAAGATTGAGGATTTTGGTGACCATGCTTTGAGAAGTGAAAACCCAGCACGCATTGCCGGACGCTGTACTGTGTTTGCTGAGTCAGACATGATTCATAAACAACAAATGGGATATCCGACTGACGATATTATTTATGGTTTATGCCAATCAATGGTGCGCAACTATCTCAATAATGTTGCTTTAGGCAAGGAAATCCGCCCTAAGATGATATTCCAGGGCGGTGTCGCTTTCAATAAGGGAATAACTAAGGCATTTAATGAAACCTTCCATACAGAGGTTTATGTTCCTCCCCATAACGAACTTATGGGAGCTATAGGGGCTGCCATTTTAGTCCATGAAGAGATGAGGGGTGACCACCATTCTACAAAGTTTAAGGGGTTCGGTATTAGCCAAATGGATTATAAAACATCCTCTTTTATTTGCAATGCTTGTCCTAACCTATGCGAAATCTCTCAAATTTCTGTTGATGGTAGGGTTTTGGCTAGGTGGGGAGGACGTTGTGATATGTGGGAAAGGATAGAGAGCAAATGAAAGTTGTTTTGTTAGAAGACCTCCCCGGAAAGGGAAAGGCGGGGGAGATAAAGGAAGTAAGCAAAGGTTATGCCAGGAATTTCCTTTTGCCTCGGGGTTTAGCTGTGCTAGCCACACCCACGGTCATGAAGCAAGTAGAGTCCAGGATAGAGAAGGAAAAGCTCGAGGAAAGTATTGACCATGATAAACTAGTTGAACTGGCTCAGCAGATTGAGGGAAGGGAAATTCATTTTAGAGCCCGCTTGGGTGCTGGAGAACGCTTGTTTGGCTCTATTACTGCCGCCGACATAGCTGAGGAATTAGGTCAGGCCATCGCTTCTGTTATTGATAAAAAGAAAATAGACATAGGGGAATCTTTACGCAAAACAGGCAGCTATGAAGTAGCCGTTAAGTTGGCTAGTGACATTAATCCGCAGATTACGGTGGTTATCGAGGGAGAGAAAGAGATAGAGACGGAGACAGGGAAGAAGGCAGGGAAGAAGGTAGAGAAAAAGGCAGAGAAGAAGACAGAGAAAAAGGCAGAGAAGAAGGCAGGGAAGAAGGTAGAGAAAAAGGCAGAGAAGAAGGTAGAGAAAAAGACAGAGAAAAAGGTAGGGAAGAGGGCAGAGGAGGAGAAGAAGAAGGATTAGGCATGGCAGAGGAAAAATTACCACCCCATGATATCGAAGCTGAGGAGGCAGTAATTGGGTCTCTGCTTATTGACCCTGAAGCCATATTGAAAATTGCTGTTTCCCTCAAGGCCGAGGATTTTTTTTCAGAAACAAATCGGGTGATTTACCAGGCTTGTCTCGCTCTTTATCAACGCAACGAAGCTATAAACCAGATTACAGTGGCTCATGAGCTAATGCGACAGGATAATCTGGAGCAAATTGGTGGTGCTGCCTTCTTAAGCCATCTAATAAGTAACGTGCCCACATCCCTCCATGTTGAATATTATGCTCAAATAGTATCCAATGCGGCAGTAATGCGACGGCTGATCGCTGCCGCTGGCCAAATCGGGGCCCTTGGCTACGAAGCCAGCCCAGATGTTGAGGCTAGCCTCAACAAAGCTGAAGATATTCTGTTTCAAGTGCGAATGAGGCGGGAACCCCGGGATTTCGTCCCCATTCGGGAGGCTTTGGGCCAATACTTCGAGGAGGCTGGTTCGTCTACCGCACCGCGGGAAGGGGAAATACTTCATATTCTGACTGGTTTTACTGCCTTAGATGATTTTTTAGGAGGATTACAGAGGTCTGACTTAATTGTTTTGGCTGCCAGGCCTAGCTTGGGCAAAACGAGCCTGGCCTTGAATATTGCCAGAAATGCCGCCATTAACCAGAAGGCTTGTGTTGCTTTATGCAGCTTGGAGATGTCCCGAGACGCGGTGGTGCAGAGGCTTCTGGCCAGCGAATCCGGGGTGGATTCTAGAAAGGTTCGTCTTGGGCGCTTTGGGGAGAAGGACGAGATAAAAATTATGGAAGCCAGCGGCGTCTTATCCGAGGCGCCGATTTATGTTGATGATTCGCCTCAACTTCGCGCTTTGGATATAAGAAGCAAGGTGAGGCGCCTTCACTTCGAGCGCAACATTGACCTGATTATCGTGGACTATCTGCAACTGATACAAGGCGATGGCAAGAATGAAACCCGTGTCCAGGAAATTAGCAAGATAACCCGTGCCTTAAAAACCCTGGCCAGGGAGCTAAATGTGCCCATACTAGCGGTGTCCCAACTCAGTCGAGCCGTAGAATGGCGAGCCTCCCATGTACCTCAGCTTGCTGACTTGCGCGAAAGTGGCAGTATCGAGCAAGATGCTGATGTCGTTCTTTTCATCTATCGAGACGACATGTATTTTTCCGCCGAAGACTGGAGCAAGGTGCATGATATTGAAAAGGAACCTTATCCCCGCGGCATCGCCGATATTAACATAGCCAAACACCGCAATGGTCCTTTAGGACAAATTAAGCTGCGCTTCCTGAGCAGGGTTGTCAAATTTGATAATTTAGAGGCTGAGCTGATTTCCGCCTCTTAAGGGTGAAAAGATGCCTGACCGGCAATTAGCAAGCTCTCAAAGGAAAACAGATTTTATCTCCTTGCCTGACTCTTTCTTTACCCAGGCGATACCTAAAATTCAAGACCTGGCTGAACTTAAGATAGTGTTATATGTCTCTTATCTTATCCTGCGAAAGCAAGAGCGTCCCTATTTTGTCATTTATAAGGAATTGCTATCCCATGAACTAATGGCTACGATGGGCGAGGAGACACTTCGCCAAGCTTTGAACTCGGCTGTAAAGCACGGTGCTCTATTACACTCGACCTTAAATATAAATGGAGTGCTCGAGGATGTTTACTCTCTGACTGTTGACAGCCATCAGCCGCCGGCCCGCCTGCCAAGCCCTGGCGGGCAGGCTGTCAACATTTTTGCTCTCTACGAGCAGAATATCGGCATGATAACGTCAATAATTGCTGAAGAACTTAAGGAAGCGGAGAAGCTTTATCCACCCCAGTGGATTGAAGAAGCCTTTAAGGAAGCAGTTACGCTGAATAAACGCAATTGGAAATATATCGCCCGCATCCTGGAAAGATGGGCTAGCGAAGGTAAGGACAGTGGAGAGCATAGGAGAGACATTAAAAAGGATGGCCCAGACAAATATATCAAGGGCCAATATGGACACCTCGTCAAAAGATAATGTTCCCCCGGAAGAAGACGCAGGTGAAATCTGCCCTGTTTGCAAAGGGGCGGGCTTTGTTCACCCTGCTCTGGATTCAGGGCAGGTTGATTTCAGCCGAGTGGTACCCTGCCAATGCAGTAAAGGAGAATTGAGAAAGAAAAAAACAGAATACCTTGAGAAATACAGCAATTTGGGTTACCTGTCGCAGCTTACCTTTGACAATTTATCTCCCAAAGGAAAAACTACCCGCCATTCTGAGCGAAGCGAAGAATCCCAGGAGCACTTTGCTCAGGTTTACCAGGCTGCCAAAGCCTTTGCCGATAATCCCGAGGGGTGGCTGGTATTTTTAGGTCCCAGCGGCTCTGGTAAAACACACCTGGCCTGTGCTATCGCCAATCAGCGTCTCAGCTTGGGAGAGCCTGTATTTTATATTGGTGCTGCTGACCTTCTTGACCACCTCCGCTCCGCTTTCAGCCCCACAAGTGACACCACTTATGATGAGCTGTTTGAGCGAGTAAAGAATGTGCCTCTATTAGTGCTTGACGACCTTACTCTGGGAAGTGCTACTACCTGGGCTAAAGAGAAGCTTGAGCAACTCCTTCAGCATCGCTTCAATACCAGGTTGGCCACGGTAATCATCACCGATATGCCGCTGGAAAGAGTGGATGAACGCTTACGCGGCCATCTTGCCGATAATGAATTCTGCCAGGTATGGACGATTGAATCGGCATCGCCCCTGGAATCCCAGGGTGGCTTAAAATTAGAGTTATTACGAAATATGACCTTTGATAATTTTGACCACAAAAGGATGGAACTTCCTCTGGAACAGCGGCAAAATTTGCGCCAGGCTTTCAACTTAGCAGTAGAATTCGCCCGTTCACCAGAGGGTTGGCTAATATTTCAGGGCGTTAATGGCTGTGGTAAGACTCATCTGGCAGCCGCAATCGCTAATTATCAACTGGCTCAAGGAGAACCGGTCTTCTTTGTGGTTGTTCCCGACCTTCTCGACCATTTACGTTCTACATTCAGTCCGGATAGCAAAATATCCTATGACGAGTTTTCTGAGAGGATCAAAGAGGTTCCGCTGCTGATACTCGATGACTTCGGGGAGCAATCAGCTACGCCCTGGGCTCAGGAAAAGCTATATCAATTGATAAACTACCGTTATAATGCCAGGTTGCCAATGGTGGTTACTACATGCCTCTCGTTAGACGAGATTGAAACACGAATCAGTTCGCGAATGGTGGACCCCATGATAAGCCTGGTATTCAACATCACCGCTCCTGATTATCGGGGCAATGTAAAGCCTACACGGCAAGCTAAACGCTACTGATTTAAGCATTTCATAGTTACCCTCTGCTCCTTGGCTCGGCTGAGAATGGAATATCCCCTCCACGATTATTTAGTCCTACGAATAGAGAGAACGAAATTTTCAGAATGGACTAGGGTAAACATAGATAGGGTGTATGATAAGGCTTCTAGGGGCTCTGAAGTGCCTTTGAGGGCATTGTAGTGTGAAGTGAGAGGGTCAGTAGCGGGTCGCTTGCGACAAGACACCGAAAGAGAAGAAAAGAGAAGCTATATACATACTTACTAACTAATAATTACCAATCTCGTTAATGGCTGTTCCAGTATCGGAAGTTGAGTTATCAAATAGGTGTAGTGATTGAATTGAGATGCCGCTTGCGTGTATGGTAAAGTTAATATATCTTAATAAATAATAAGCATGGGCGGTTAGCTCAGTGGTTAGAGCGCTTGCTTCACACGCAAGAGGTCACAGGTTCAAATCCTGTACTGCCCACCATAAAGTAAGGAGGGAAAGGAAATGGCATATAATGGTAATGACAGGGGTGGGTTACTTAGTGCTGGCGGAGTCTTAAGCATAGTAGTGGGAGCATTTGAGGTAATTGGTGGAGGGATAATGGTGGCTTTAGTAAGCCTCAGCATACCGCTCAAGCTGTGGCTTTCTTCATTCTTGCCAGGCATTCCAGGCGGTTGGTCTTGGTTTGAACATAGCATAGCTGTCGTCCCAATTTGGTTGATTATTATAGGAGGACTTCTTCTTGTTCTGGGTATAATAGCCATAGTAGGTGGCGTCTCGGCCATAAGAAGGAAAAGTTTTGGCCTGTCCTTAGCCGGGGCTATCTGTGCCCTTATCCCCCTCAATCTATTGGGGTTATTGGCAGTTATTTTTGTCTCCCTGGGAAAGAGAGAATTTTAGGCAGAGAACTAGATGCCGAAGTGGCGGAAAGGCAGACGCGCTACGTTCAGGGCGTAGTGCCCTTAAGGGCGTGAGGGTTCAAATCCCTCCTTCGGCACCAAAGTGAGGTGACATATGGAAACTTATCAATTTTCGTGCCCCAACTGTGGAGCGTCATGTGAATACTCCATTTGGGAGGATGTCTTCTCGCCGGTGGAGGTAACTTGTTATGCTTGTCACAGCTCCCTTTTGCTTTACTTGCTTCGTGGCATCGTTAAACCAAGGGGTGAAGTCAAGCTTCGAGCCTTTGTGCCTTGTAGTATCTGGGGAGAGGATAAAGGGGTCATCGATGATTTTAGAGAACGCCTTTTTTCAATGGGAATTACGCCTAGAACTGTGGGCGTAGACTCGGACATAAAGGCTAGGAACAACGAAGAGGCGCTAGCACTTGCTAAACAAGAAATCAGCAAAGCTCACTTTATTGTAGCAATTGAAGTGCCCAGGTATTATATTGATGGATTTTTACCCTCTATTTGGACGATTGGGATAGAACCTGGAATGGCTTCTATGGTAGATAAGCCAATCTATGTCTTTAAAGAAGTAAACGTTAAGCTCGAAGGACCACTGCCTGATGTAGCAGAGGAAATCATTGAATTTGATAGAAACTTGCTTAGCTGGGAAGCAGAGGATAGGCGAATAAACCAATGGCTTCAAGAAATTGAAAGGCGGGAAAAAGAAAGGAAAAGCTCAGTTAAGGGCGTCTTAAAATCCTTGAAGCCTTTAGCATTAATAGGCGCAGGCATTGGCATAGGCATTTTAATCGGAAAAGCTTCAAATAAAAAATAATTAATGAAAATGCGCCTGTAGCTCAGCTGGATAGAGCGCAGCCCTGCGGAGGCTGAGGTCGCGGGTTCGAATCCCGCCAGGCGTGCCAGGGGCGGTTAGCTCAGTGGTGAGAGCGCCTGTCTTACACACAGGAGGTCAGAGGTTCAAGTCCTCTACCGCCCACCATTAAGGTAATTTAATTACCTTAATTTACAGTTCAATCATTAGGTATTCCATACTGATCTTAAGAAGCTATGAGAGAAGACGAAGAAAATTGCAAGAGTGCATTCGATGAGTTTCTAAGGATACATTACCAAGATAACGATATTGCTTGGCGGGGTGGAAACGAACCTCCAGATTATTATCTCACACTATGCGGAACTATATATGCCGTTGAAGTAACCAGCTTGTTTGAAGATATTAAGCTTGGAGAAAAAACAAGCTCACATCTTGGGTTTAGAAAAGCTGTCCTTAAGTTCTTGAAACAGATTGAACAAGAGGCCAGACAAAAAGGAATTCTGAACGGGGCATATATAGTTGGTTACAAACCCCTTAGTGACTTTGGTAAGCAGAAAAAGAGTATCTCAAAAAGCATTATTGCTTATCTGCAAGCCACCCAGAGCGTTTCTTCTGCGCCAGCAGAAAAAATTATGGGCAGCGGTCGTCTCACTTGGGATATCGAGAAATGCCACTCTGAAAAGCAATACCTTACGGGAACAACTTCTGATGCCAAATGGGAGCACCAAGCGGTAGACGAACTAAGTATCCTCTTGAACAAAGTTTTGGATGACAAGGTACATAAGCTTGCGACGATTTCTTATCCCAAGATTCTCTTAATTGCCGGTAGGTATCCTTGGGTCGAACGTGGCGTCTGGAATAACTGCCTGCCGAATCTGAGTCAATTGGGTAAATTCCATACTATCTTTTTAGTATCTCACGACCGAGGCAATTCAGTTCTGCATTCCATTGAGAGCACATGGTTAAACCAACCCTGAATGAGAGACAAGCAGTTGCTGTAAAGCCGGAATAAGCTCCTTCTTCTCAAACAAAAGTTCGGAAACTGTCTCCCAAGGCCCACCATAGGTAATGATATTGCCTTTCAACTAATAGTCCAGAAAAAATTTCATAAAACCTTTTGAAACCTCTTGACAAAACAGGGATTTAGTGTATAATAATATCTAGATATATCTAGATATTATTTGTGTCATATTAATTAATGGAGCGAAAAGGAGGTTTCAATGTTTGGAGCCCGGATGTTTGACGAAGAGCGATTTTTTCGAGGTTCACGGCGATGGGCCTCCTTTCAGAAAGGCGACCTCAAATACGTAATATTGGACCTGTTGAAAGATAAGCCAAGGCATGGATACGACATCATCAGGGAGCTTGAGGAACAGTCCTACGGTTTTTATAAGCCGAGCCCCGGAGTCATCTATCCTACTCTCCAGATGCTGGAGGAAATGGGATATGCCAGTTCCAATGAGCAGGAAGGGAAAAAGGTTTACTCGATTACGGAAGAAGGTCTTAAGTTTCTGGAGAATCAGAGTAATATCGCCGATGGCGTGAGAAGGCAGATGAAACATAAGTGGAGTTTTAAGGGCATCGGCAAGATGGTCATGGTAATGAAGGAGTACCATGCGCTCGAACATTTGCTCAGTCAAGGCTTTCGCATCCAGGATGCCGATAAAGCGGAGCAGATTCGCCAGATTCTCTCCCAAACTTATCAAGAAATCGAGTCTGTGCTACAAGAATAAAACAAAGGAGGGCTAAAAATGGGTTACTTCAGAATATTGGCAGCGATACCGGGTTTCTTCTTGAGTTCATTCCTCCTCATGCTTCTCTGGGATGTTATTGCTGCGCGGCTTGGTATCAGTGTGGATATTAACTACGTCACAGCCATGCTGATAAACATTACACTGTGGATAGCGATAGCTCCCCTGGCCGCAGCTTCAGCTAAAAAGAAATTTTTCGGTTAGAAATGAGCCACATGGAACAGCTCCCCTACGATGAAATAGTAATTGCCTATGATGATGATAGTCAAAGTTACTATTGCATCTGGCGACCTTTGACCAGTGTCGGCCTGGGAAAGGCAGAGGCGGAAGCCTTGGATGACCTGCGAGCGGCAGCACTTTTTGGTGTTGAAACGATGGTCGACTTGAAACTGAGAGAAATTGAAAAGAACTCCTACCAAAGGAGGAGAATGTGATGAGTAGAGTAGCACAAGAAGAAGCAATCTCGGATATAGATAATGCCCGTAAATATGCGGAAAGGCATAAGAAATATGCCGGCCTTATGTACCGAGGCATATTAAAAGACATCAAGGCCAATCATATATCAGGGAGTTACTTGGAAATGGGAGCCGGTCCTGGTTTGCTAGCTGTCATGGTGGCCCGGCAAAATCCCGAAATAAACATCACCGCGATTGACCTCTCGCCGGATATGGCAACGGTGGCCAATGAGTATATCAGTAAGAATGGGCTTGAAAACAGAATACGATATTTAGCAGGTGATGTAAACGATGAAGAGATGTTACAGAGATTGGGGAAATTCAATTTTGTCTATTCTACCTTTTCTATGCACGACTGGAAAGCGCCAGAAAATTCTCTTCGCAACCTCTGGAACCGTGTGGAAGATAAGGGTATGCTGTATATCTATGATTTCAAAAGAATCGGGTGGCTGTGTTTCTTACCCCTCAGAAGCAGAGAGATAGAATCTATGAGGGCTTCCTATTCACCGAATGAAATCAGGGGCATTTTTAGGAAGATTGGTATCACTGACTTTAGAATTACTACTTCCTTTCCTTTTCTATTCCAGTCGATTACTGCTCATAGAGGTTCGACGTGACTACGCAGGATTCTGAACACGAGGTGAAGGACGGTCATGTCACTTCTTGATACCGGTGACCCATTCCTCGCAAACTTTTCAAATATTTTTCAGGTTCAGGGTTCGGCATTTGAATTACCTTGTCCTGCAAAGTGGTATCCCTCTGGCCGGCGACCATGTGCCTATTGACAATAAATTCACCGAGGGCTACACTCGGTCTCCAACGTATATATTGACCGAGGAATATTTTGAAAAGGAACTAAATCATGTCAGCTATACCAGTCTTTGAAATTGGTGTCTGGAATGCCTGGATTTTCATGCTTATCAATTTCCTGCCCATGCCCATAATTATGGGAGTTCATAAAGGTTTGCTAGAGGATGCAAGGAAATCATATGGCGGGATTCATAAGGCTGTATACCCTATTGAGTGGATACTCTGGGCTTTGGCCTTCGTTTACTCTATCTTCCTGCCGCTGCGGCTGGGCACGATATGGTCTTACGTAGGTCTCCTCATTGCCCTGGTGGGAACAGTTACTTATATCATGGTTATAGTATCCTTTGTTACTACCCCGCTTGGTGAGAAACCAATAACCACGGGACTATACCGCTACTCCAGACATCCCATGTACGTCAGCCAGTTAGTAATGTTCATCGGGGTAGGTATAGCCTCGGCTTCGTGGCTTTTCCTGCTGCTAACCATTGTTTACACAGGTCTTGGTCTTATATATGCAGGCTCGGAAGAACGAATCTGCCTTGAGAAGTACGGTGATGCTTACCGGGAATACATGGAGAGAACGCCAAGATGGATAGGATTGCTGAAATCCTGAATACAAAATAAGGGAGGCAATAACTATGAAGGAAATGTGGACGGAATCCGGATTCACCAAGCGCAATCGCGGGCGTATGGGAGTTATGGGCAGCGTTGCGACTTGGCTCGGCGTGGCATTCGCTATAGTCGGAATTGTTGCCGAGGCAAGTGGCAAATTTGTTATCGGGCTTTATTCGACATCCTGGTTTCTACTGGCAATCGCCAGCTTGATATTCAGCCTGGGTTGCTGGCTTGGCTGGGCAGTCGGCATTTATTTACACGACAGGGAAACGGAAAGCAAAGAGTAAGGCTATCCCGATTTCACAGCCGTAGATTGTCTTTGTCTTATGTAATCTTGCTCAGGACTGGTGTGGGTGTATGCCCCTGGACATTGGTTATACCTATACCTTGGACTACACGAAAGGCAGTAACACTGAAATCATGGTCACCCTTCTTTCTCTACAATCTGTTTCTTAAACACCGCCAACCATTGCATCTGAGTTGCTTTCTGAGTTTGTGATAGTCTCTTCAAACTGACCAGTTCCCAGCCCCCTTCTCCAAGGGAATCTAGATACCCTGGTTTTACTAACTCTCTAAAGGTGTATTTTTCTACATGATAATGCCACTGGCTCATTTAATTGTACCTCCTGCTTTTACAACTTTAGCATACTGTATCACCCGAGCATAGTCAATGGCTTGGAAAGCTCTGTCTCGCTGTGGTTGACATCCACTACTGCGAAGGATAGAATCCTTGATATCATAGATTTTCAGTTACCTAGCCTATGATACTTGTCCATGCTGATGTAGGTATTACCTCATATACTGTTACCCTCGGCTCTGATACCCAGAGTGCCTCTGCCTCGTTTAGTAGCTGTTGTCTGAGCGTTGAACTCTCCCATATATCCCAATCCTCAGAGCTCGCCCAATTGTATAACAGAGCGGCAATAGGGCTGCCTTTCACGCTTCTGATATGCTCAGCACTAACGAAACCTGGAAATGTCATGGCATATGACCTGAGCTTTAGAAATAGGGGTTGCATATCTGCATCCTTTTTCAGTTCATAACCTTCTATAACCTTTATCATTTTCCCCCCTTCTATTTGGTGATAAATAACCGACTTCTATTTCTCAATCACTCTAGGCAGTAGGTTAAGAAATGAAATTTTATCCTCCTAATTGCTTCAGATGGGCAAAGTCTGTACTGGATTATACCATCATAACCACCTTGGGGGATATAAGGTCTTGATAGGGAGTTGACGGGGGGGTATAATAGCCCCCACAGCATGCTGGGTTACCTGCCACCACCTCCCCATAGGGGAGGGATTGTTTTTAGGCAACGATAACTTTGGAGGTGTTTAAGATGAACAACTCGAAAGAAGCCAAAGTAAGTGTTCGGAGCATGATACGTAGCGACATTCATGAGGTCCTGGCTCTTAATAGAATAATCCAAGGTTCGAGCCGCGATGTTATCAGTTACGAAGACCTGGCTTCCGCTAACCCCGGGACACCGCCTGACTTGAGTTTTGTAGCTGAAGCTGAGGGTAAAATAGTGGGCTTTGCAATCAACCGGTCGATGTATCTGATGGTACCACTTACTGAAGTGTGCATTATTCACGCTATATTTGTTCACCCTGATTATCAAGAGCGCGGCATTGGCCGCAAATTAGTTCAGGCGCTCCTCTATCATTGCCAGACCGAAGGTATTGGCACGGTTCGTGCCCTCATTCCGAAAGATAACAAAGGAGTGCAGGATCTCTTCGAGCGGCAGGGTTTCCAGCATAGCCCTATTGTTAATTTTGATAAGACCGTTGAGGTTTAGGTAATTCGGGACTGCTTTCTAAGTTTGTCCATTGACTGACCTCTGACCTTGACTTGTCGGGGCAATCCAGCTAACTAAATTCCAAATCCTAATATCTAAATCCTAAACAAATCCAAATGTCAAAATTCTAAACTCTAGACGTTTTGAACATTGATGCTTGGTGCTTTGATATTGTTTAGGATTTCGTGCTTGAGATTTAGGATTTCCACTTGAGAGATTGCTTCGGCTGGCTTCGCCAGCCTCGCAATGACAGGGGGTATCGAGATTGCTTCGTCGCTACGCTCCTCGCAATGACAAAGGAAGAGGGCTCCTCGCAATGGCAAAAAGAAGTGTCACTAGGGTACTGAACGGGGTAGCTTGGTTTGACGGGAACAGGCTGAATGTGCTATTTTGTGTAGCTTGGTTAACAAAAATCATTGAAAGAACCATTTAGAAGCTGCGTAACCTAAGGGGGGATAAGAAATGAGGTATGCAGAGACAGGGTATAATTTAGAGGTTGATCTATCCCGGGGGAACATTCAGAGGGTAGAAACTGACCCAAAGCTAACTGAACTTCATCTTGGGGGTCTGGGTACTAATGCCAAGATATTATGGGATAGGGTTTCCCCTGAAGTTGAGCCATTTTCTCCTGATAATCTACTGATATTTGGCACTGGTCTTCTAGATGGCACATTTGCTCCCGGGGCTAACCGTACTATTGTCTCTTCCCTTTCCCCTCAAACTCAGTTAATGGCATTTTCAATGATGGGAGGATTCTGGGCACCAGAACTTAAATTCGCCGGTTATGACAAAGTAGTCATTCGTGGTAAGTCCCCCAATTTAGTTTATTTGTGGATAAATGATGACAAGGTGGAAATACGCGATGCTTCTCATTTGCAAGGCAAAGGCGCCTTTGAAGCTCAAGAACTTATTAAAAGGGAGTTAATGGACGAAAAAGTCCAGATACTTAGTATTGGCCTAGCTGGTGAAAACAGGGTTTATTTTGCTTCTATCGAGCATGGCAGGTCCAGTGCCAGCCGAGGCGGAATGGGCGCCGTTATGGGAGACAAGAGGCTAAAGGCAGTAGCTGTTCGCGGCAGAAAGGATATCAATATTGCCCAACCGGATGAATTTAAGAAGCTTTGCGATGAAGTATGGGACTACATAAAAGTCCGGCTGCAGACCCCAATTAGGGGCCAAATACCTATTTTGGAAAGCATCGGGGCACCACAAGAGATGGCAATACATGATGAGAGATGGCATACCACGAATTTCTCCTGGGGTAATGCCCGACAGCGGAGGAAGGATTACTGGACTGAGGAAGTGGCGGAAAAGTGGAAGAATGACCTTGATAACGCACGGGAGCGCTTAATAAGCTGCTATAACTGTCCACTTCAATGCGGGGGATTGATTTACTATCCGGGAATCGGAAGATATACGATGAAGTGCTACACCAAGCTCACTTATGCAATGGGAGCTTTTTCAGACTTGGATTTTGCCTTCAGGATCGCTCCACGTGCTCAAGAGTATGGAGTTGATGGATACACGGCTCCCCAGGTTATGGCCTTCGCCGTTGAACTTTATGAAGCTGGTATTCTGACTGATAAGGATTTGCCGGAATTCCCAGAAAATAACGAGGAAAGATTCTTCTATCTGCTGGACAAAATTGTTCGGCGAGAGGGGATAGGAGATGCTTTAGCCGACGGTGTTTATTGGGCAGCTCGTGAAATTGGCAAGGGGGCGGAGGCGTACGATCATAACACCATTAAGAAACACGAGCAGATCCCTATCAAGCTGGGAATGTTGAATCCAATGTATTATATTATGTGGTCTACGGGTGAGAAGGTGAATATCACTCAAATGGAGGGGCAGATTCCGCAAGCACCTTTCTTCACTGAAGAGTTGAAAGAAGAGTTTATAAAGGATTGGGTTCAAATTCCCACTGGAAAAGAGGAAAGGTTTAGGCAATTCATTAGAGAATGGGGAGAGGGGGACAACGTATTTCCATATTATCCACCTATTGACTTAATCTGTGAGCTAGTTGATTGGCAAGAGACGATGCACTATATTGATGACGCCACTGGAATCTGTGCCGGCTTCTCGGCGTTCCCACTGAAACCTCCCTATCATATACATAACCTACCACCTTTAATCTCAACAGCAACCGGAATAGATGTGGATGAAGATAAGCTATGGGAAATAGGCTGGAGAAACCGAAATTTAATTAGAGCCATTAATATCAGAAGAGGCCTGAGGAGAAAGGATGAGCGTCCTCCCGAGGATCATTGGAAAAAGCGATTCCCTGAGTATGAAGCTAAAGTCTTAGATGAATATTACAAATACAGAGGATGGAATAGTGAAGGTATTCCTACCAAAGAGACTTTAGATGAGCTCGGTTTGAGTTACGTTAACGAAGACTTTGAACAAAGAGGAGTTTACAAACAGAAGAAAATCAAGGTGACCAAGCAGGAGTCTACAAAGAGCGAAAAAGCAGAGGTTGCTAAGAAGGATTCTAAAAAAGGAAAGAATCAGACTAGCAAACAATGAAAAAAGTCAAGGTCATAAAGGTTGACGTTGATAAGTGCAATGGTTGTCGGGCGTGTGAGGCAATATGTTCTGCTGTTCATAGTTCACCAATGTATAGTAGCACTAATCCGGGGAAATCTCGAATTCGGGTGATCTTTGACCCAGCAAATAACATTTATATGGCAGTATTTGCCGGTGAATATACTCCAGCTGAATGCGCTGGCAGATACACCTATACGATTAAAGAAAAGAAATATGATGAGTGTGCCTTCTGCAGGGCTTCGTGCCCGTCTAGGGACCTTTTCAGAGACCCTGATTCCGGCCTACCTCTGAAGTGTGATATGTGTGAAGAAGCAGAACTATCAGAGCCGGCATGTGCTACGGTATGCATAAATGATGCCTTGACTTACGAAGAAAGGGAAGAGGAAGGGGAGCCAGCAGAAATATGGGGAGAACTGAAGGTAGCGTTAGACTCATTGATAATAAAATATGGGGTGACAGCGGTAGAGGAAACTATCGACAGATTAGCCTCAGGTCAGCTTGTGAAGACCAAGATTGCAAAAAATTGAGAACAATTAAGACAATAAACATTGATGTTGATAAATGCAATGGTTGTCGGGCATGTGAAGCAATCTGCTCAGCCTTTCACGCTTCACCGAGGTATAGTAGCACTAATCCGGAGAAGTCTCGGATTCGGGTGAATTTTGACCCAGCAAATAACATTTATGTCCCCGTATTGGCCGGTGAGTATACCAAATCCGAATGTAACGGTAGACTTGTTTATACCATTGATGGAAAGGAATATGACGAGTGTGCCTTTTGCCGAGCTTCTTGCCCATCTAGGGATTTATTCGTAGACCCTGATTCCGGTCTCCCTTTAAAATGCGATATGTGTGAAGAAGAGACATTAGCAGAGCCAGTGTGTGTTCAGCGGTGCATAAATGATGCCCTGACTTACGAAGAGAGGGAGGATGTGGAGGGACAAGTAGAAATACCGGGCGATCTGGAGATAGGGGTAGAGACGCTAATAGAAAAGTATGGAGAGAAGTTAGTAAGGGAAACCCTTGCTAAATTAGCGACGTGAGTTTAACCAAAATATAAGGATTAAAGAAAGAAGATGATGGAGACTGTAGCACCCTTCAAAGAGGGAATAGACGCTATAAAGGAAGCAGGCGGGGAAGCTGCCAAATTCTGTTATCAGTGTGGATTATGTAATACCGTTTGCCCATGGAACCAAGTTAGAAACTTTGATGTCCGGAAGATAATCCGGCAAGCCCAATTCGGCCTATCTGAGATAGAAAGTGAAGATATATGGCGTTGTGTCACCTGCGGGAACTGTGTTCAATGGTGCCCTAGGGGGGTAGACATAATAAGTGTTACCACGTCATTGCGTAGGTTTGCCACTAAATGGGGAACCATACCCGATAGCATTCACCGGGCTATAGCAAGCCTGGCTAGTGAAGGTAACCCCTGGGGGGGAGAGCGAAAAGAGAGAGCAAATTGGGCAAAGAATATGTCTATAAAGACGTTCACTGAAGATACAAAATTCCTATATTTCCCTTGCTGTGGCCCTAGCTACGACCCAAGACTAATAAATGTGGCTAAAGCCACGGCCAATATCCTCCAAAAAGCAGGGGTGGACTTTGGAATTTTGGGTCCCAGAGAGAACTGTTGTGGGGAAAGCATACGCAAGGCAGGTGATGAAGAATTATTTAGACGCTTGGCGAAGGAAAACATCAAAACTTTTATCGAAAGCGGAGTGAAGAAAATTCTTGTTTCTTCGCCCCATTGCTATGACACCTTCAAAAATGAGTATCCTGAAGAATTTATGGTCAAATTTGACATAATTCACATGTCCCAGTTTTTGATTGAGCTTATTGATTCAGGAAGGATAAAGTTCACAAAGGCATATGAGAGGAAAGTTACTTATCATGACCCTTGTTATCTGGGCCGACATAATAACATATATGAGGAACCACGAGAGATCCTGAAGAGGATACCTGGGTTAGAGCTGGTTGAGATGGCCGAGAATCGCGAAAATAGCCTCTGTTGTGGAGGGGGTGGAGGAGGAATTTGGATGGATGTCCCAAAGGAGGAAAGATTATCCAATATTAGATTGGCGCAAGCCACAGATACGGGAGCCTCAGTGCTGGCTGTCTTCTGCCCCTATTGTATGCTCAATTTTGAGGATAGCCGTTTAAGCCTGGAGAATAGCGATATCATTGAGATTAAGGATGTTACGGAAATTGTTCAGGAACTGATTTAGTGGGCCCGAGAAGTGTTAAGGGATAGAGGGAAGTCGAATGGCAGAAAGTAAAAAGGGAGATGTTATGGTTGTCGGGGGAGGGATAAGCGGTATGCAGGCCTCTCTTGACCTGGCAGACATGGGGTTCAGGGTTTTTCTAGTTGAAAAAGGTGCATCCCTGGGTGGCAGAATGGCTCAATTGGATAAGACCTTCCCCACTAATGATTGTTCTATATGTATCGAATCCCCTAAATTTCTCGAACTTGATCGCCATCCCAACATAGAAATTATCAGCTTTGCTGAAACTGAAAAGGTAGAAGGGGAAGCGGGTGATTTCAAGGTAACCCTGGTTAAAAACCCCAGATATGTTAATGAAGATAAATGCGTAGCTTGTACTACCTGTAATGTAGTCTGTCCAATTCAGGTACCCAACCCCTTTAATGAGGGTTTATCTGATACGAGGGCTGCACATATATATTTTGATCAGGCTGTTCCACTTATCTCTTATATAGACCCTGAAAGCTGCCTTTTCCTTCAAGAAGGAAAATGTAGCATTTGTCTAGATAATTGTGAAGGAAATGCCATAGATTTTTCCCAGAAGCAGGAGAGAATGGAATTAGAGGTTGGAGCCATAATCCTAGCTCCAGGTTATGAACCATTTGATCCAAAACCAAGGCACGAATATGGCTATGGAGAGATAAAGAATGTAGTAACTGCTCTTGAGTATGAAAGGATAATATGTGCCACTGGACCTTATGAGGGTGAGCTAAGGCGTCCTTCTGGCGACAAGCATCCCAAGAAGATAGCGTGGATACAATGTGTTGGCTCTCGGCAAGTTAGGCCTGGTGGTAACAGCTACTGTTCATCTGTGTGTTGCACCTATACTCAGAAGCAGGTGATTTTGGCAAAAGACCATGATCCTGAGATTGAGGCGACTATATTCCACAACGATATTCGTTCTTGGGGCAAGGATTTCGAGCGTTTTTATCAAAGGACAGCGGACCTTCCCGGGATTAGATTTATAAGAAGCTATGTATCATTAGGGAGAGAGATCCCAGAGACTGGAAATGTAACATTGAAATATTCTCTTGGTGGGGAGGTGAAGGAAGAAGAATTTGAAATGGTGGTATTATCCATTGGGTTAACACCTCCTAGAGATGCGGAAAAGCTAGCCAACATATTTGGCATTGAACTTAACCAACATGGTTTTTGTAAAATCAATCCCGTTAATGTTAACGAAACCGGTCATCCGGGAATTTTCGTAAGTGGAGCCTTCGACGGCCCTATGGATATTCCTGAGGCGGTTTATTCAGCCAGTGGTGCGGCTGCTCAGTGTGGAGAACTTTTGGTAAAGCGGCGAGGAAAGTTATCTAGTGAAAGAGTATATCCACCTGAAAGGGATGTATCGGGACAGGACCCGAAGATAGGGATATTTGTATGTCATTGTGGGACTAACATTGCAAGTGTGGTAAATGATACTGCAGTAGTTGAATATGCCACCACCTTAGACAATGTTGTCTACGCTGAGGAAAATGCCTTTTCATGTTCCACTGAGACCGCCCGGTCAATAGCAGAGAAGATCAAGGAGAAAGAACTCAATCGTGTAGTTGTCGCTGCCTGCACTCCCAGGAGTTATGACCCAGTATTCATGGATACAGTCCGTGAAGGGGGACTTAACCCGTATCTGGTCACTATGGCCAATATAAGGGAGCAATGCTCTTGGGTTCACTCTCGTGAAAAGGAGAAGGCTACCCAAAAGGCAAAAGATTTAGTTCGGATGGCAGTAGCTCGAGCTCGCCACCTGGAGCCTTTGCAAACATATACAATTCCGATGGACCCAAAGGCGCTAGTGATTGGGGGAGGAGTAGCAGGTATGGTTAGTGCCCTGAGCTTAGCCAACCAAGGATTTGAGGTTTACTTGTTGGAGAGGGAGAAAGAGCTGGGAGGAATGTCTCGAAGAATTCATTTTACACTGGAAGGGTTGGATGTTCAGGGATATTTGCACGAGCTTATCAGCAAGGTTTATCAGGAGCCATTAATACATATATTTCATGAGACTACCATCTTGGAGACTTCCGGTTATGTGGGTAATTTCATAACCAGGATAAAGTTCGAAGAAGGGGTCAGGGAACTACACCATGGAGTGGTTATTGTTGCTACTGGTGCTGAAGAATACAAGCCCACCGAATACCTTTATGGGAAAGATGAGAGGGTAATGACTCTTCTGGAGTTAGAAGATAAAATCGTCAACAAAGATGCAAGTGTCATTAACTCCCAGAGCTTGGTGATGATCCAGTGTGTAGGTTGCCGAAACAAAGATAGAAATTACTGCAGCCGGGTATGTTGTAACCAGGCCGTGAAGAATGCCTTGAAGCTTAAAGAGATAAACCCCGAGATGGATATATATATTCTCTACCGAGATATGAGAACCTACGGGTTTGCCGAGGACTATTACCGGGAAGCGGCCAACCGCGAGGTGAAATTCATCCGCTATGAGCAAGATGACCCGCCCCAGGTGGAAACTGTCGAAGAGGGCGGCAAGAGCATTTTAAGGGTTACTGTGACCGACCCTGTTTTAGGCCAGAAGATTGCAATAGATGTTGATTCTCTGGCTTTAGCTGCCGCCGTGGTTCCTGATTCGGAAGGCAATCAGAAACTGGTTCAATCATATAGGCTGTCTTTAAACCCGGATGGTTTCTTCCTTGAAGCCCATGTAAAACTGAGACCTGTTGACTTCGCTACTGATGGCATTTTCCTTTGTGGGATGGCTCACTATCCCAAGCATATAGCAGAAACGATTACTCAGGCTTACGGAGTTGCTGGCCGAGCTGCAACCCTTCTTTCCAAGGATTCAGTCATCTCCTCTGGTGCTATTTCTAAAGTAAATGAGAATGAATGTATAGCGTGCGGGGCTTGTATTTCAGTTTGCACTTATGGCGCTATAGAGTTTCATGATACACCACAGGGCAGAAAGGCTAGCGTTAATCCTGTTCTCTGTAAGGGCTGTGGCCTCTGTAACGCAGTGTGTCCGACAGGGGCTATTTCTCTAAAGCACTTTGACGATGAAGAGATTTTCTCTCAGATTGATGAGGCATTTGTCCATCGTGTAGAAGCCCTGGCAGGGGTGAAATAAGAATGGCGTATGAGTTTGAGCCAAAGATTTTAGGATTTTTGTGTAACTGGTGTTGCTACGCTGGGGCGGACCTTGCTGGAGTTTCTCGTTATCAATACCCTACTAATATAAGGCTGATAAGGGTGATGTGCTCTGGCAGAGTCGACATGGCATTCATACTTCGAGCTTTCTCAAATGGAATAGATGGGGTATTTGTTGGCGGCTGTTGGCTTGGCGAATGCCACTATGCTCCAGAAGGAAATTACGAGGCATTAAGCATGATGCATCTATGTAAAAAGCTATTAGAACAGATGGGGGTGAACCCCGAAAGGTTAAGGCTTGAATGGGTATCTGCCTCTGAAGGAATCCGTTTCAAGGAAATTATTACTGACTTCACCAAGAAGCTAAAGGAATTAGGACCTCTGGGAATAGGTGAAGGAATAGATGAAAATGGATTAAAGTTAAAACTTGAAGCAGTTAGAAGTTTGGTTCCCTACATTAAGCTGGTGCAAAGGGAGCGGCTGAGAGTACATTTTGATACAGAAGATGAATATGACAAGTTTTTCAACAGTGAAGAGGTAGAAAAATTATTCCGTGAATTAATTGAAGATAAATTGACAATAAGCCAAATTTTGTTACTGTTGCGAGAAAGACCCCTTCCAACTGGAGAAATATCTGACATTTTGGGCTTGAGCCCGTCTGAAGTATCACGATACCTTAATAGTTCAGCAAAAGACGGGTTAATCAGATTCGACGAAATCCAGAAGTGCTTTGTTCCCGTCTAAGTTAAGATAGCAGGAAGAACAGGTGAAAGAAGGAAAAGAAGTTAAGGCAGCAGCCACACCTAACGGTAAAATCGATCAAATTATAGACAAATATCAGGGCGATTCCAGTGCGCTAATACAAGTGTTACTGGAGATTCAGAGCGAAAATCACTGGCTTCCTAAGGAAGCATTAGAGAAGGTCAGTGAGAAATTAGAAGTGCCTTTAAACCAGATACAGCATGTAGCTACCTTTTACAAAGCCTTTAGTTTGGTTCCTAGAGGGCGCCATGAGATTCAAGTATGTATGGGCACTGCCTGTCACATTCGCGGTGCGCCACGCGTCCTCGACGCGGTTCAAGACCTGCTTGGAATTCACCCCGGGGAGACGGACCTGGATTTGAAGTTTAGCCTGAATACCGTTAACTGCCTCGGCTGTTGCGCTTTAGGGCCAGTGATGGTAGTTGATGGAAAGTATCATGGCAAGATAACACCCACCGAGGCAGAGAAAGTACTGAAAGACTATGATTAAAGTAAGATTATGCCAAGGATAAATTCGCCTGCTGAATTGGAAGAACTCAGGAAAGGCATCCTGTCGAACAGAGACCCCAATAAACCTTGTATTACGCTCTGTTCCGGGACTGCCTGCCATGCTTCCGGTAGCAAAGAAGTTGCGGCGAGCATTGAAGAGGAGATTAAAAAACAAGGGCTAAGTGGCAAAGTAGACTTCAGGAAGACTGGTTGCCATGGCTTTTGTGAGAGGGGCCCTATTGTAGTTATTCACCCTGAGAAAATATGTTACTTACAAATAAAGCCTGAGGATGTCCCTGAAATTATCTCCCAGACTATAAAAGGAAAGAAGGTCGTAGAGCGTTTGCTCTACACCGACCCCAGTACTAATGAAAAGATAGTTCATGAATTTGAAATTCCCTTCTACAAGAACCAGGAGCGGCTTGTTTTCGGTTCCAATGGAGAGATTGACCCTACGAGCATCAATGATTATCTAGCGCTTGGTGGTTATTCTGCCTTAGCCAAAGCTCTTTCCGAGATGACCCCTGAGCAAGTATTGGAAGAAGTTAAAAAATCCAATCTGAGAGGGAGGGGGGGTGGTGGATTTCCGGCCGGCAGGAAATGGGAGGAGTGTCGCAATGCCCCCGGTGAGATAAAGTATGTAATCGTTAACGCTGATGAGGGAGACCCTGGGGCCTACATGGACCGGAGTCTGCTTGAAGGTAATCCTCACAGCGTGCTGGAAGGTCTAATCATAGGAGCCTATGCCATCGGCTCCCATGAGGGTTATATTTACGTTCGGCAGGAATATCCCTTCGCAGTAGAGAACGTGGGCATTGCTATCCAGCAGGCCAAGGAACATGGTTTCCTCGGGGAAAATATCCTTGGCTCAGGTTTTGATTTCACTGTCAAAGTGCACCGAGGAGCCGGCGCTTTCGTCTCCGGTGAATCGAGTGCTCTGATGACGGCAATAGAAGGCAGGGTAGGAGAGCCCAGACCGAAGTATATCCACACTGCCATTAAGGGCGTTTGGGATAGACCCAGCTGCCTGAATAATGTTGAGACTTGGGCTACTGTGCCACTTATTATCAACAAAGGTGCTGACTGGTTTGCTCAACTTGGAACCGAAGGTAGCAAGGGGACCAAGATTTTCTCCCTGGTGGGCAAGGTAAACAACACTGGCCTTGTAGAAGTACCCATGGGTATAACCCTGAGAGATATTATCTATAAGGTAGGCGGTGGTATCCCCGGAGATAAGAAGTTCAAAGCAGTACAAACCGGAGGCCCGTCCGGAGGATGTATACCTGAGGAAAAGTTAGACATGAAAGTCGATTTTGATGAGCTCGCCAAGGCTGGCTCGATGATGGGTTCAGGCGGGATGATTGTAATGGATGAAGATACCTGTATGGTTGATCTTGCCAGGTACTTTCTTGATTTCCTCTCCGATGAATCGTGTGGCAAATGCGTCCCCTGCCGTGAGGGTATCAGGCAGATGCTTAAGATTCTGACTAATATCACCAAAGGAAAGGGGAAAGAGGGCGATATCGAGCTTTTGGAGGAGCTATCCGAGGTGACCAGAGATGCCTCACTTTGTGCTTTAGGTAGGACTGCTGCTAACCCGGTTCTAAGCACGATACGCTACTTCAGAGATGAGTATGAGGCACACATCAAGGAAAGGAGGTGCCCAGCCTATGTCTGTAAGGAGCTAATCTCATACTATATCGACCCCGAGAAGTGTAAGGCTTGCATGATTTGTCTCAGGCAGTGTCCAGCCGGGGCTATAAGCGGTGGAAAGAATCAAATTCATGTCATCAACCAGGATAAATGTACAAAGTGCGGGACTTGTTTTGAAGTCTGCCCACCTCGCTTTGGTGCGGTGAAGAAAATTTCTGGCGAGCCTGTTCCACCTCCCATCCCTGAAGAAGCAAGGATGATAGCTAGAGAGAGTAAAGAGAAATGAGTGAAATCACTTTGGAGATTGATGGGAGGAAAGTTCAAGCCAAGGAGGGGATGACCATTTTGGAGGCAGCCCAAAGTGTAGGGATATACATTCCCACACTTTGCCACCACGAGAAATTGGAACCTTATGGGGCTTGCCGAATTTGCACAGTAGAAATAGAAGCTCGGGGCAGAACAAATCTAGTTGCTGCCTGCCTTTACCCGGTGGAACAAAATTTGGTAGTAAGAACCAGGTCTGAGAAGGTAGATAAAACTCGCAAAATGCTTCTGGAGCTGATGCTAGCTCATGCTCCAGATGCCCCAAAATTGCAGGATTTGGCTCAAGAGTATGGAGCAGACAAAGGCCGTTTTGAAAAAGAGTCCTCATTTTGTATTCTTTGTGGTCTATGCGTGAGATACTGTGCCGAGGTCAAGAAGAAGAACGCCATCGGGTTTGTCGACAGAGGAACAAGACGAGAGGTAATTTTCATTCCGGAGATAGCCTCTAGGGAATGCGAGGACTGCAAAGAATGTTTTCCGCTTTGCCCTACAGAGGCACTACAGGCAACTTTCCTCTTGACTAAAGCTCTAATGTCTCCCGCGTCTCCTTCCGCCTCCGAGTCAGAATAATAGTCAGTGTCTGACCCACAGAGAGAAATGCCATGCTCGGGTAATACTTGTAGAATCCTCCTCAAGTCCCGCAGGAGTATCTTCATTACTTATCATCAAGGGGGACTTTTTACCGGGTTTCTCGAACGATTGGCTCTGCTGTTGGTCGGGTAGAAAAATTTCTCTGCCCTTGCTATAATTCCCTGTTGCAAATAGCTATAGTTCTGGCGGCTCGCATAGCTGCCCACCTCGGCTAAGAATATAGCCTTCCGCTATCTATAAGGATTGAATTTGGCGAAAAAATCTGTTCTGGTAATCGGTGGTGGTATCGCTGGGATCCAGTCTTCCCTTGACCTGGCCAATATGGGGTTTCAGGTATACCTTGTCGAAAAGACACCCAGTATTGGCGGCAGAATGTCCCAGCTGGATAAAACCTTCCCTACCAATGATTGCTCCATGTGCATCCTTGCCCCCAAGATGATTGAGGCGAGTCGGCATCCCAACATCAGGCTTCTGACCTATTCCGAGGTAGAGGAAGTGGCTGGGGACTCTGGAAAATTCAAGGTTAAAATCAGGAAAAAGGCAAGGTCTGTAGATGAAGAGAAATGCACCGGTTGTGGTGATTGCTGGAATAATTGCCCGGTAAGATTCAGGGCCTATATTCCTCAGAACAATGGTGAATAGAAGTATGACCACCGAAGAAATTAGCAGGGTTGACCAGATTATCGATAAGTATGAGGGAGAAGAGGGCATCCTCATACAGCTTTTGCTGGATATACAGCAAGAACTGGACTGGATTCCTAAAGAGGTGGCAGAGCGAATCAGCCAGAGACTTAATATCCCGCAGAGTCAGATATATCGCGTTGCCAGCTTCTACACGGCAATGAGCCTGACGCCCCGGGGCAGACATCTGGTTAGCGTCTGTATGGGTACTGCCTGCCACATACGTGGTGCGCCACGGCTTCTGGATAGGATAACAGACGTTTTAAAGATACAACCTGGGGAAACTTCGTCTGACAGGCGCTTCACTCTGAATACGGTTAACTGCCTTGGCTGTTGCGCTTTAGGACCGGTGATGGTGGTCGATGGGAAGTATCACGGCAAGTTAACACCAGCCGAGGCAGAAGAAGTGCTGAAAAACTATGATTAAGGGAAAATTATGCCAAGGATAAATTCGCCTGCTGAATTGGAAGAGCTCAGGAAAGGCATCCTGTCGAATAGAGACCCCAATAGACCTTGTATTACACTCTGTTCCGGGACTGCTTGCCATGCTTCTGGTAGCGAAGAAGTTGCCGCGAGTATTGAAGAGGAGATTAAAAAACAAGGACTGAGTGGCGAGGTAGACTTCAGGAAGACTGGTTGCCATGGCTTTTGTGAGAGAGGCCCTATTGTAGTTATTCACCCTGAAGGAATATGTTACTTACAGATAAAGCCTGAGGATGTCCCTGAAATTATCTCCCAGACTATAAAGGAGAAGAAGGTCATAGAGCGTTTGCTCTACACCGACCCCACAACCAATAAAAAAATAGTTCATGAATCTGAGATTCCCTTCTACAAGAACCAGGAGCGGCTTGTTTTCGGTTCCAACGGGAAGATTGATCCTAAGAGCATTGATGACTACCTGGCACTCGGTGGTTATTCTGCTCTCGCCAAAGTTCTTTCCCAGATGCCCCCTGAGCAAGTATTGGAAGAAGTTAAAAAATCCAATCTGAGAGGCAGGGGAGGTGGCGGCTTTCCTACCGGTAGGAAATGGGAAGAGTGTCGCAATGCTCCCGGCGAAATAAGGTATGTAATCGTTAATGCCGACGAGGGAGACCCCGGGGCCTACATGGACCGGAGTCTGCTTGAAGGTAATCCTCACAGCGTGCTGGAAGGTCTAATCATTGGCGCCTATGCCATCGGCTCCCACGAGGGTTATATTTACGTTCGGCAGGAATATCCCTTCGCAGTAGAGAACGTAGATATTGCTATCAAGCAAGCCGAGGAATATGGTTTACTCGGAAAAAATATCCTTGGCTCAGGTTTTGATTTCACTGTTAAAGTGCACCGAGGAGCCGGCGCTTTCGTCTCTGGTGAATCTAGTGCTCTGATGACGGCATTAGAAGGCAGGGTAGGAGAGCCCAGACCGAAGTATATCCACACCGTCATTAAGGGCGTTTGGGATAAACCCAGCAACCTGAATAATGTTGAGACATGGGCTACTGTGCCGCTCATCATCAACAAAGGTGCTGACTGGTTCCGGGGCATCGGGACGGAAGGCAGCAAGGGAACCAAGATATTCTCTCTGGTGGGCAAGGTTAACAACACCGGACTGGTTGAAGTACCAATGGGGATGACGCTCAGGGAGATTATTTTTAATATTGGTGGCGGGATTCGCGACGGAAAGAAGTTCAAGGCAGTCCAGACCGGCGGTCCCTCCGGGGGTGTTATTCCGGAAAAGTATATTGACCTTCCCATAGATTTTGACGAGCTCACTAAAGCGGGTTCCATGATGGGTTCAGGCGGCATGATTGTGATGGATGAGGATACCTGTATGGTTGATACCGCCAGATACTTCCTCAACTTTCTTGCCCATGAGTCCTGCGGAAAGTGCGTCCCCTGCCGTGAGGGAATAAAGCAGATGCTGAATATACTTACCGATATTACCGAGGGAAGAGGGGAAAAGGAAGATATTGAACTCCTGGAAGAGGTTGCCGCGATGGTCAAAGACTTCTCGCTATGTGCCCTGGGTGCCACGGCGCCTAATCCGGTACTGTCCACTCTGCAATACTTCCGGGACGAATATGTTGCCCACATTGAGCAGAAACGCTGCCCCGCCCATGTCTGTAAACCGCTCATCTCTTATTATATTGACCCTGAGAAATGCCAGGCCTGCATGATTTGCCTCAGGCAGTGTCCAGTCGGGGCTATAAGCGGCGGCAAGAATCAAATTCATGTCATCGACCAGGCAAAGTGCACCAAGTGTAATACCTGCTTTGAAGTTTGCCCGCCTCGTTTTAGTGCGGTGCGGCGGCTTTCTGGTGAGCCGGTGCCACCTCCGGTTAAGGACAGGGTTCTGGTAAGAAGAAAAGGTTAAACATGGTAAATCTAACTATTGATGGCAAGGCAGTAAAAGCTGAGGAAGGGACGTATATATTACAGGTTGCCCGGGCCAACAATATTGACATCCCTACTCTCTGTTATCATCCAGCCCTAGAACCATTTGGTGCCTGCCGCCTTTGTACTGTAGAAATCACCAGCCGGGGGCGAAAAAGGCTGGTAACCTCCTGCAATTACCCCGTTGAAGAGGGTTTGGAGGTCAGCACTAACTCAGAGGCAGTGATAAAAGGACGCCGGATGATATTGGAGCTGCTCCTGGCCAGATGTCCCAACGTACCGTTGATTCAGGAGCTGGCTAAGAGTTATGGGGTTGAAAAGCCGCGGTTTAAGATGGAGAACGATAACTGCATTCTCTGTGGTTTATGTGCGCGTATCTGCGAGGAAAGAATAGGGGTAAGCGCCATCAGTTTTTCCGGCAGAGGGCTGGAACGGAAGATAGATACCCCCTTCCATATACATTCTGAGATATGCCAGGGTTGTGGTGCCTGTGTTTTTGTTTGTCCTACCGGAGCCATTAAACTGGAGGATATAACCGATAAGCAGCCCAGGCCGATTCTCTCTGAATTTGACGCTGGGCTTGGTTCAAGGGCAGCCATCTATGTTCCCTTCCCTCAGGCAGTACCTAAGGTTCCAGTGATTGACCGGGATGTCTGTATTCATTTTCTGACGGGCAACTGCCGGATCTGTGAAAATTCCTGCCAGGCCGGGGCGATAAACTATGATCAGGAAGATGAAATAATTGAGACAGAGGTTGACGCCATTATTCTTGCTTCCGGTTTTGACCTTTATGACCCCTCGAGGGTGGAGGAGTACGGATACGGCAAGGTTAAAAATGTAATTACAGCCATGCAGTATGAGCGCATGATAAGTGCCTCGGGGCCGACTGAGGGACGCTTAGAGCGACCATCCGATGGTAAAACACCGATGAAGCTAGCCTTTATTCAATGTGTTGGTTCGCGGGATATCCATCATAAGCTTTATTGTTCCAGCGTTTGCTGCATGCATGCCACCAAGGAAGCTATGCTGGCTAACGAGCATTATCCTGATTTAAAGGCGTTCATCTTCTATACCGATATGAGGGCGGTCGGCAAAAGATTCCAAGAATATATTGCCCGGGCTGAACAGGAGTATAAGGTGACCTACATCAGAAGCCGCCCCAGTAAGATTACGGAAAACCCAGACAATGGGAGGAACCCCATTGTCTGGTACGAAGAGACCACCACCAGAACCAGGACCAGCATGGAGGTAGATATGGTCGTGCTCTGCCAGGCATTGATTCCGTCCGGTAGCGCAAAAGGTATAAGCGACATGCTTCACCTGAGCCTGAATGATTACCAGTTTATAAATATTCCGGATAGATTGTTCCACCCGGTGGATACGGAAATACCCGGAATCTTTGCCTGCGGCTTCTGCCAGGCACCACAAGATATCCCGGATTCGGTGGTTCAGGCATCGGCGGCTGCTAGCCGAGCTGCCGAGTTCATGAGCAAGGAGGAGTAAATGGCGGCACCTCGTATTGGAGTTTTTGTCTGCCATTGTGGCACTAATATCGGAGGAATTGTCAATGTCCCCGAGGTGGTGGAGTATGCTAAGACCTTGCCCTACGTGGCCCATGCCGAGGCTAACCTGTACACCTGCTCTGAGGAGGGCATCTCTTCCATAAAGCATGGCATAAAAGAGTATGACCTCAATCGAGTGGTGGTGGCTTCATGTACCCCCCGAACCCACCAGCCGCTGTTCCGCAATGCCTGCGCAGATGCTGGACTGAATCCGTACCTGTTTGAGTTTGTCAACATCAGAGAACAGTGTTCCTGGATTCACATGCAGAACCGGCGAGAGGCCACTGAAAAGGCCAAGGAGCTAGTAAAGATGGGGGTAGCCAAGGCCCGCTGGCTGGATGCTCAGGAGAAATTTGAATCTGAAGTTTACCCGGCAGCTATGGTCATTGGCGGTGGCGTTGCCGGAATGAGCGCCGCCCTCAATTTGGCTAACCAGGGTTTTGAGGTGCATCTAGTGGAGAAAGAGCCGCAACTTGGTGGGCGGTTGCTCAAACTCAACAGGATTTTCACTATCAATAAAGACCCCAGTGAACTGGTCGGGAGTATGGTTAAGGCGGTGGAGGGTCACTCCAAGATAAGGCTCCACATGCCGGCTGTAGTCAAGGCTGCCAGCGGATATATCGGTAATTTCGACGTAAGTGTAGATGGAGGTGGGAAGGAAGTCAGCTTCAAGACTGGGGTGATTATCGTGGCTACTGGCGCTCAGGTGCTCAAGCCGAAGCTATATCGCTACGGGGAGTTAGCTAACGTGCTTACTCAGTTTGACCTGGAGCAGCGACTGAAAGATGGAGGGCCGGGAGAGTTCCAGAATGTGGTGATGATTAACTGTGTGGGATCTCGGATACCCGAACGGCCTTACTGTTCGAGGGTATGCTGTATGACTGCCATTAAAAATGCTGCCTTGATGAAGGAAATTAACCCGGAAGCCAAGGTCTACGTACTATATAGAGACCTGATGACCTATGGCGTGGAGTTTGAAGAGTACTATAGAAAATCCAAGGAAGTCGGCGTCAGGTTTATCAGATATACCCCGAGTAAACCGCCACAAGTTATCGGGACAGAAAAGGTTGAGTCGGTAAAGGTATATGATGAATTGATGGGTATGGAGTTGGAGCTTCCCTGTGACCTCATGGTCCTGGCTACTCCCCTGATTCCCAATGATGATAATGAAGAGCTTTCCAAGATGCTGAAGGTGACGATAGGCGATGGGGGCTTCTTCCTTGAGGCTCATATCAAGTTGCGCCCCGTTGAATTTTCCATGGATGGTATCTATGTGGGTGGCACCTGTCGGTGGCCTGCGGATATCAGGGAGAGTATAGCTCAGGGATATGCCGCCGCCTCAGAGGCAGCGATTCCTTTGAGGCAGGGCCTGGTCGAAGTTGAGGCAATAACAGCTATAGTCGACCCCAAAATATGCCAAGGCTGTGGAATCTGTGCTCTGGTATGTCCCTTTGATGCTATCGAGCTGAAGGAATCTGAAATAAGAGGTCTTGAAGGTAAGGTTGTCTCCGAGGTTAATACTGCCCTATGTAAAGGGTGCGGGCTTTGCACTGCGGCCTGCCCTAATGGGGCGGTACAGCAAAGAGGTTTTACCGATATGCAGCTAATGAGTATGGTTAATGCCCTGAGTGGAAAGAGATAAAGTTGCAAGATAACAAAGAAGTCCAGAGCGAATTTAAACCGAAAATCCTAGCCTTCTGCTGTAACTGGTGTGCTTATGCCGGTGCTGACCTGGCCGGCGTCTCCCGTTTCCAGATGCCGACGGATGTGCGGGTAATAAGAGTTATGTGCTCAGGTCGGGTGCCTCCGGAACTGATAATCAGGGCTCTGGCCAATGGTCTTGATGGAGTAATGGTACTTGGCTGTCATCCCGGCGAGTGTCATTATTCAGACGGCAATTACCTGACCAGAAGGCGGGTACATATCCTCAAGAGATTGCTGAGCTACATTGGTATTGAGCCGGAAAGGTTACAGCTGAGGTGGGTATCGGCCTCTGAGGGCGCCAAATTCGCGGCTGTAGTCAAGGAGGCGACAGATAAATTAACGGCGCTGGGTCCCAACAGATGGGTGGACAAGAAATGAAAGCAACATCAGAAGAAGTACAGACCACGGTTAAGAAACTGTTTGAAGCTGGCAATATCGCCCATTTTATCGGCTATGAAAAAGGCTCTTATAACCTGCGTGTAACGCCGTGCTTTTTGAAAAGCGGGCAGGCGGCTTCCCGGCTGGTCTGGAATCCTCTCTGTGCCAATAATCTATCCAAATACTTACTGGATTTCAAAAACGTCGAGGGGAAGGTAGGTATCATGGTCAAGGGGTGCGACTCCCGATCAGTGGTGGAGTTGCTCAAAGCGAACCAGATCGAGAGGGATAAGATTTTCATCGTAGGTGTCCCCTGTAGCGGTATTGTGGACAAGGAAAAGCTGCTGGAAGTGCTGGGTATCTCGCTGGGTGAGGTGGTCGCGGTGGAGGATGACGGTGACACCTTCTTGGTTACCCTCAAGGAGGGCAAGCAGCGGGTGGAGAAGGAGAAGGTACTACGGGGTGAGTGCCTAGTCTGTAAATATCCCACTCCAGTAGTCTATGATGTGCTGCTTGGAGAAGCCGTCTCCAGCCTGCCCTGGGTAGGTGACGATTACAGCCTGATTAAAGAACAGGAGGCGCTCTCTTCAGAAGAGAAGGCGCTCTACTGGAATAGGGAGTTCAGTCAGTGTATCCGCTGCTATGCCTGCCGCAATGTCTGCCCGGTCTGTACCTGTTCGGAATGTATCTTTGATAAAAAGGCACCGCGCTGGCTCAGCAAAGCGAACAATGTCTCGGAAAATCTGGTTTATCACTTGATACGTGCCTTCCACGTTGCCGGGAGGTGTGTTGACTGCGGCGAGTGCGAGCGGGCATGCCCAATGAATATTCCACTGCGAAGCCTGAACAAGAAGGTGGAAAAGGACTTACTGGAGCTATTTGACTATACCGCCGGGATTGACGTTGAGCAGCAGCCACCACTGACAACGTATCAGGTCGGTGACCTTGATGAGTTTCTCTAAGGGTTGATATGGCAAGTCAGACGAAGAGCAGAATAATCGAGAAGAACAAGCTGACCGAACTGCTGGACAAACTAGCGCAGGACTACCATTTGATTGCGCCGGTGCAGGGCAATAATGTTTCCTTCCGGCGGGTGGAATCGGGCAGCGAGGTCACGCTGGACTACATCAACACGGTGCTGTCTTCCAAGGGCGCTTTCCTCCCGCAGACGGAGACCCTCTTCCGGTTTTTCAGGGATGACAGCCGGGGGTTCAGGATAGAGACAGTTAACGACGCAGACCGTGAGCAGGTAGTCTTCGGCATCCGTGCCTGTGATGCGCGCAGTCTGCGCCTCATGGATATGGTTTTTGATGGACAGTACAAGGATAGTTGTTACCTGAATAGGAGGGAGAAGACGACCCTCATCGGTCTTGCCTGTTTCGACCACGCTGAGACCTGCTTCTGCCCGACCTTTGGCATAGACCCCACCTCGGGGGAGGATGTCGATATACTGTTCAGCGACATTGGTGACCGCTATCTGGTAGAGGCATCCACTGAAAAAGGAGCAGACCTGCTCAACCGGTTTTCCGAATTCTTTACCGAGCTTCGGGGGGATGAGGAACAGCTCAGAGAAGCTAGGAAAGCTGGGCTTGAGGGGATGAAGAAACTGGACGTCAGCAACATCGCTGATAAGATGGCACCGCTCTATGGAAGCGATTACTGGGATAGCATCGGCATGAAGTGCCTGGGATGTGGCATCTGCACCTACGTGTGTCCGACATGTCACTGTTTTGACATCGCTGATGTCAGCGTGGATGAAGGCGGGGAGAGGTTCCGCTGCTGGGACAGTTGCATGTTCCCCGAATTCACCCTGATGGCCAGCGGGGAGAACCCCAGAGCGGACCGGAAGGCGAGGGTACAGCAGCGTTTCTTCGATAAGTTGAAATACTTTCATGATCGGTATGGTGAGTTGGCCTGTGTCGGTTGTGGCCGGTGCATCAGGTACTGCCCGGTCAACATAGATATTACCCAAATAATAGAAGATGTAACCAGTGGGAAAGCCGGAAATGAGTGAGAATATATATCTGCCGCGTATGGCGACCATCCAGAGCATGAGGCCGGAGACGATAGATGTCACCACCTTCAGGGTGACTATTGACGGTTCCGATGGGGCTGGGAAATTCGAATATAAGTCCGGCCAGTTCGCCGAGGTATCGCTGCTCGGCGTGGGAGAGGCACCGATAGCAATTAGTTCTTCGCCCACCCGTCCGGAGGCCATCGAGTTCAGCATCAGAAGAGTTGGGGAGCTGACCACTGGTCTCCACGAGCTCGAGCCCATGGATGAAATAGGTATTCGTGGTCCCTTCGGGAATTTCTTCCCCCTTGAAGAGATGGAGGGGCAGAACCTGCTCATCGTCGGCGGCGGCATTGGGCTGTCGCCGCTACGCTCGGTCATCTTCAACGTCCTCGACAATCGGGGAAAGTACGGCAAGATTGATATCATCTACGGTGCCAGGAGCCCCCAGGACCTCACCTTCACCAGCGAATACAAAGAATGGCAGGAAGTGGACAATGTAAGATTGCATCTCACCGTTGACCGTGGTGATGAGGAGTGGAAGGGGAATGTGGGGCTGGTGCCGACATTTCTGAAGGAAATCAATCCTTCCCCGGAGAATACTACCAGCATTACCTGTGGACCGCCAATAATGATTAAATTTGTTATTGAGGCTCTGCGCGAACTAGGATTCTCCAGCGAGCACATAATCACCACTCTGGAGAGAAGGATGAAGTGCGGCGTCGGTAAGTGCGGACGTTGTAACATCGGCAGTAAGCACGTCTGCCTGGACGGTCCGGTTTTTACCCTTAAACAGCTAGAGGAGATACCCAGCGACTGATGAAACAAGAGGGAAAAATTATTGCCGGGAAAGACCCGCTGGCCAAAATCATTGACGAAAAGAAACTAGCTCTCTGTGTTGAGTGTGGAAAGTGCGTCGCCAGTTGCCCCATGGCCGAGTTCTATGGTAGGTTCTCCTTCGTGTTCTCTGCCCAGGGCATTATCAAAAAGGCGCTGATTGGGCTAGACATCTTAAATGACCCAAATATCTGGTTTTGCCTGGAATGTGATCTTTGTGCCCAGCTGTGCCCGGCCGGTGTCAAGTATGCCGAATTTGTCGAAGATGTCAGGCAACTCGCCATCAGCGAAGATATTACTGAGAGTTCCGTGGTTTGCCCGCGCTGCGGGCGCTACTATCTACCATTACCGACCGTGGAGCGCTTGAAAGAAGTACTGGCGGGGAGCGGCCTCGCTGATGAGTTTATCGAACTATGTCCCCAGTGCCGCCGAGACGATGTGGCTGAAAAATTAGCGTTCCCGCCGGTCCCGGTGAAATCCGGCGCGACCCGGCATCACTCCAGATAAAAATCTCGCGAACGGAACTGTTGTTGCCCAACAATATACTACGGCTTCCGAATCCAGCTTATCCAACTTCCCGAAACATGACCCCTGCGAATATTGACACGCTTTCGGAGACAAGGTATTATATACACTTTGATGTACACCCTGAGGGTTCTTGCCTGTTGGGAGAAATCCTGGAGAAATATCCACTCTTTTATACGCTAATAATTTCTTATTGCAGAAAGTATTAGAAAAAGGGGGAAACAAAATGAAGGTCAACAAGGTCTGTATTGTAGGCACTGGCGTCATGGGTAGTCAGCTTGCTCAGCTCCTGGCTAATAACGGCTATGAAGTGTCAATGATGGATATTGAAGACAAGTTTGTCCAAAATGGCATGAACGCCATCAAAGGCAATTTAAAGAAGTATTTTGTCGACAAGGGCAAAATGACCCAGGAAGAAGCCGACAAAGTGCTGGGCCGTATTAAAGGTACTACCGACCTTAAACGAGCGGTAGAAGGAGTTCAGGTGGTGATTGAAAGTATTCCTGAGGAGATGGAGTTCAAGCAGCAGATGTTTAAGCGGCTGGATGAGGCGTGTGCTCCTGAAGCAATACTCGCTTCTAATACCTCGGCACTTAGTATTACTGCCATAGGTTCGCTAACCCGGCGACAGGGCAAGGTGATAGGTATGCACTTTTTCAACCCGGTAGCGGTAATGAAATTGGTTGAGATAATTCGTGGAGTCAAGACTTCGGATGAGACCTGCCAGGTCATTAAGGACATGTCAGCCAAGCTTGGCAAGGAGACGATTATTGTCAATAGAGATGTCCCGGGTTTCGTTGTGTCCAGATTGTTTCTCGTGTTTTGTAATGAGGCAGTTAAGTTGCTTGAAGAGGGTGTAGCCAGTGCCGAAGACATTGATAAGGCGTGCCAGTTGGGACTGGGGCATGCCATGGGTCCATTCAAGTCACAGGATATAGTAAACGGGATACCGGTCGGATTGCACTCCCTGGATTATATGCGAGACGAGCTCGGAGAGTGTTATAGGCCTTGCCCAACATGGAGAAGGAAAGTCGAGGCTGGTGAATTAGGTGTGAAGACGGGCAAGGGCTTCTATGACTACAGCCAGCAACAGTGATAACTCTGGAATTGCTCTCGCGATTAAAATTAAATAGCCTTTGATATAGGAGGTCAAGAATGGCTGGAAGGAACGCTTGTATAGTTGGAGGCGGCATGTGCAAATGGGGTGTCAGGGAAGCAAGTTATATAGATATGGTTCAGGAAGCAGCCAAGGAATGTCTGGGTGATGTACCTGGACTTAAGCCAACGAGTATTGACGGTTTACTTTTTGCCTCCACTTTTGTTGGAAGGCGTTCTGCCCAAGCCAATACAGCCCCTGTCGTGGCTGAGAGACTGGGGTTAAAACCGACTTCTATCTGCGCTAGGGTGGATGTCCTTTGTGCAGGGGGAAGCACGGGAATTCTCTTGGCCAAGGGACTCGTAGAGAGTGGAATGTCTGACATAGTTATGGTGGCAGGTTGCGAAAAACTTTACACTCCTGAGAGATGGCAGGTGCAATACGATGAGATTGCTGCTATAGACCACGACTGGGATGGGCCGCAAGGTATTGGGCCTCCGCCGCTATGGTTTGCGATGATTGCCAAGGAACATATGAAACATTACGGGACAAAAAGGGAGCAATTGGGGCTGGTTTCCGTAATAAATTATGATTACGGTTATGATAATCCAAAAGGTCACTTTCAAAGGAAGCTGACGATGGAAGATGTCCTCAATGCAACTGAGGTAGCCGCTCCTCTCGGATTATATGATTGTTGTCCATTGACGGATGGCTCTGCGGCAGTAATTATTGCTTCTGAGGAGAAGGCAAGGGAGCTCAGCGATAGGCCACTCGTTTATATCCTTGGAGGAGCTCAAGTGTCAGTTCACAGCGTAAGTGCTAACTGGCCCGGAGAGCATTTAGGAGATTGGCCCCATTTGAGGCTGGCAGCTAAAAAAGCCTATGAGAATGCGAAAATTAGCCCTGATGAGGTCGATGTTGCTCAAGTACATGACTGCTTTAGCATTTCCGAGATTGTCGAGGTAGAGGAGCTAGGATTCTGCAAAAAGGGAGAAGGTGGACCTTTTGTGGAATCAGGGCAGACAAAGCTCGGTGGCACCACCCCCACTAATACTGATGGCGGTCTTCTTTCCTGCGGGCATCCCTTCGGGGCAACCGGGATTCGTCAGGGTATAGAGATATTAAAGCAACTTCAGGGAAGAGCTGTACGCCAGGTCAATAAAGCAGCAATCGGGCTTACACATAACTTGAGCGGCTCCAATGTGGAACACACTATTGTTATCTACGGCAGAGAGCCCAGAAAATAAAGGAGGCGAAGGATGGCAGAAATAGGCATTCCTTTCTTGGAAGGAAGATATTCTCCTACATTAGATGTATGGCCAATCGAGGCTAAGGAATTTAACCGGATACACGAATTCTACGAAAACCTTCGGGAAGGCAAGTTTACAACAACGAAATGTAAGAAGTGTGGGTGGGTAGCATATCCGCCTCGCGTGATATGTCCTAAGTGCTACTCTGACGATCTTGAGTGGATTGAGTTGCCAACGAAAGGCAAGGCGGCAGTTGTCGTAGAGAAATGGGGAGGGGTCCCCATATGCTACAAGCCACCTTTAATTGACGCCTGGATTGACCTGGGTGAAGACAGTCCGGTCAGACATATTCTAAGTCGGATGGTAAATTGCCCCACAGAAACTCTCAAAGAAGGTGATGAAGTTCAGCTTGTAGTATTTGATGTTCCAGCCCACCCGATAGAACTAAAAAGAGAAACGAAAATAGCAGAGAGGGTATTTTTTGCCTTTGAGCCCGTTAAGAAATAGGCTGGGTACTGGACAGAGGGTGCCTTGCCTCACCCTCCAGAAATTATAATTAGTATATGAAGCTCATCTCCGTCCTTAACTGGCTTGGACAGTTCCTCCGGGTAGGAGCTTTCCGCGTTAACATAGATTTCAACGAGTCTGTTTAACTTGCCATCCTTTTCAAACAGCCATTTCCTGAGCTCGGGAAACCGGGAAACCAACTGCTCAAGACACTGGCCAACAGTGCTTCCGTTAACTTCAACCACGTCCTGGCCATTAGTATGCTGAGATAAGAAAGGATGGATGTTTATCTTAACGCTCACTATTTCCCTTACCTTTCATCCAGCACTCAACTCCTTGAGCGCTGGACTAATTACCCTCGCCCCTCTGGTACCAATGCCCTGGCTTCGACGACCGTCAGGTTCCTTTGGGTGACTTTGCTCGCCAACAGAAAAGCGAGTCTTGCCATTGACGTAATACGTACGCAGGTGGTGTTTCTTTTGCGTGGGGTCTGTACTATACAGAGGATATGGCTGCGGCAACCTTCTGCAGTGTCCCTGAGAATTTGTCTGCCATTGCTACCTGTTTCCCAAGGCTCTGCTCACTGGCATCCACATATTGTATGGCATTTACTTCACAGAACTTGACACACTGGGGGTCGCCATCACAGAGGTCACACTTTATTACCTTTTGACCTATGGGATCAAATGACATACCGCCAAAGGGGCAGATAGCAACACACATCCGGCAGCCAATACACTTATCGTAATCAACCATTACTCTATGGAGGTTCTCGTCGCGCGAAATAGCCTTTACCGGGCATATTGCCTGGCAGGGAGCTGATTCACATTGTTGACAGGTCATGGGGACATATCGTCCCTCTTCCTCCCACTTGATTATTTTTATCCGGCTTCGGGCAGGATTGACTACACCTTCGTGTTTTACAGCACAAACCTGCTCACATATTCGGCAGCCAGTACACTTCTCATAATCTATCACCAGGACCTTTGCCATTAAATAGTCCTCCTTAGAGCATTTTGCAGATGCTAGAGCATATGAGATGGCTCTTTATCTATACCCAGTTTCTTCAGAGTTTCCGGGCGGGGAACTCCATTCTCGTCCCAGCCATGATGCTCGTAGTATTCGTCTATCATCTTGGTGAACTTTTTTCTGTCTATCGTCTTGCCACAAGCGGCGGGTACACCTCGGGTAGTTGGCTCATCATAGTATCGGTCAACCAACCAGTCATCCCTTCGGGTTAGCCCTTCCCTGATGTTGAACAGCCTTTCTATGGTATAACACCTGTCAGCAACGTTCCAGATATCCAGTGGCGATAACTCTAATCCAGTATTGAGGTACAATAGACGAGACCATTCTTCAAAGTTGGGAAAGTTCGGACCAAGGAATATGGTGTGATACTTACATATACCAAGGCAATCCACCGCCTCATAGCACATCTCTTGCCATCTTACCATCCAAGGTTTCCCGTCATAGTCTTGCCAATGTGAGGTTAGCGGACCATCATAGGGAACTGGCTGACTATATATCCTTCTCAGCACTGGTTCTGGCAACCCGTAAAGGTCAATTGCTGGCCTGCTTCTCAAATGGTCAGAACCTCTTGAACCGGTGGCTATACCCAGTGCCAGAGCTGGGGTTGGTCTTTCGTCAGAGTGAAGGTTGCTCATACCTTTTACCTGCACCAGATATTTGTATGAGTTCTTGCCTATCTTTTTAGCTGCTCTCAATGGTCCTTCGGCCAGGATATCACCCAGTCCTTCTCTTCGGGCAATACGGTGTATCATCTCATTAAGTGCTTCAGCATTACCGAACCTTAGTTCCAGGCCACCGGTATCCTTATCAGTAAGGATTCCCGCTTCATACAGTTCCATTGCCCAGGCAATCATGCTGCCTGCCTCCAGACAGTCTATCCCATACGAATTTAACAGATGACTACCTGATAACAGGGCAACCAGATCGGAACACCCTGTCTCTGCGGTTAAGGCACCCTGCACTGTATACTCAGGCCCCTCATCATAAACACCAGCATATTCACCAGATGGAATAATATATTTGGCTCGGCAGTGAACCTGACAGCCAAAACAACTGGCATAGCCGGTCACATGTTCATCAATCGCTTCAGGCTCAATAGCATCACAGTACTCAAATTGATTAGTCTGGAAGTTTCTAGTCCTGATTCCGCCCCACGAATTAGTTGCTCCCCAGATAAATGGCGTGCCTAGTCTGCCCTGTGTCTTGGATACCTTGGCAGAGACTATCATGTCAATTACATGCTTATTATATTCCAGGGCTTCAGCAGGGTGCGCTATTTTTATGTCCATAGTACCTCTCACTGCTATTGCCTTGAGGTTCTTGGAGCCGAGGAGTGCACCCATCCCTGTCCTGCCACCGGCATTTTTAAGTCCAGTCATAACATTGGCAAATCTCACCAGATTTTCACCGGCTATGCCAATGGTTAATATCTTTATATCTCTATCGCCCAGTTCTTCCCGAATACTTTGTCGGGTCTCATTGATATCCTTTCCCCAGATGTTTGAGGCATCTCTTATTTCAATTTCACCATTATGAATCCACAGGTAGACTGGTTTTTCTGCCTTCCCCTTTATGACCAGATGGTCGAAGCCGGCAAGTTTCATCTCTGGGGCAAAGAAACCACCCATATTAGAACTGCCAAGAAAGCCGGTAAGCGGCGACTTGCCGCCGATATGGGTCCTGGCGGAGGCAGAGGCTAGAGTATTGACCAGAATCCCGGCACTAACAAAGGCCACATTATCCGGTCCAAGAGGGTCAACCCCTGGTTTTATATGGTTGTACATTAAGTACATATCCAGCCCTCTACCGCCGAGAAACTTCTTTCGCACTGCGAGGGGAATAGGCTTTGTCTCAATTTCACCTGTAGTTAGATTGATATAAGCTATCTTTCTATTTAGAGCCATGTCTACTTGTTCTTCTTTCTCGGTTTAGTTTTAGCTTTAGCTGTGGCTTCTATGGTCAGTCGCCTGTTTACATCCCAAACCGGTCCCCTTATCCTGGGAAAGTTTGGCCATAGCCAGGTTATGCGCCACTCGAAGCCGCAATGGGGGCACTTATATTGTTTTGAACCCTTCGGTGGTGTAATCCTGTTCATACAGTTCATACACCTGACCTGTCCTGTCGATCGACCTCTGGCTGTGATTTCGGCTGTTGTCTCTTGTTTCACGATAATTTTCTACCTTTTTGCTTGAAAATTTAGCCTTACATGATAGCAACCTCCCGGTAAATTGTCAAGCTCACTGGCATGTGCGCCGGTAACCTCGAGTTATGGATGAGGGGAGATGCAGGAAAGAACAAACTCCCCTTCCTCAATCTGGAACTTCGGGTAACTATTATAAGGGCATCAATTCGTAATATGCTGGCAGATTAGAACCTGCGCCGTCTACCTCCACCACCAAACCCACCACCACCACCACCACCATAGGGCCTCCTGCCGCCTTCGGTGCGAGGGCGTGCCTCACTAACACTGAGAGTCCGCTCTCCCAATGATGTTCCATTAAGTCCGTTGATTGCAGCCTGGGCCTCAGATTTCGTTGACATCTCAACAAACCCAAAACCTCTGGATTCGCCAGTGTACCTATCCTTAATAATGTTTACCGATGTGACTTGCCCAAAAGCTTCAAACTCCTTGCGCAATTCGTCCTCGGTAACCTCTCGAGATAAATTGCCTACATATATATTCACAATGCTAACCCCCTTTCAGTTTTTATGGCCTTTTTTGTGGCCTTGCCCTTCGTGCAACCAAACTTTTAAAAACACGCTGAATGCCTCTGCTTCTAAACCTTCGGGGGTTGGGTTTGGTTCCAGCCCCCTTTGAATCCAGCTACATTAAATTATTGCTGACCGCTCAATTTGATCTTGCTGTAGCACTCACTACAATATACTGGCCTGCCCTCTCGAGGCTCAAATGGCACTTCACAATCTTTACCACACTCGACACATACTGCGGGATACATTTGGCGGTTAGTCCTGTAACCGCCGGAGTTATTGTACCTGGCTCTCTTTGCTTCACGGCAAGCAGGACAACGCTTGGGGTCATTAGTATATCCCCTGCCAGCATAGAACTCCTGTTCCTCAGCAGTAAAGGTAAATGTAGCACCACAGTCAGAACATTGTAGAGTTTTGTCTGTAAATCCCATTGGACGACCTCCTTTCTTCTAATACTTGGCTCGAGTTTCGGTCATCCAACGTTCGCGTGAGCTCGGAAGAGCTTTCATAGAGACGTGGTAACCTACGCTTATAACCACTAATTTAAGTATAATAAAGCGCTTTAAAAATTGCAACTATTGCAAGTCGCTGTCTGAACATTTTTATCTGGAAGCATCTGGGCTTTTGAAGCTAGCCATTACTCAAATTGCCCTCGGTTTAGAGCCAGAAAATGACTGAGGAAGTCTAGATATGAAACTCGACTATGTCGCCGTCTTGAAGTACATGTCCCTTGCTGACCCTCTGCCCGTCATACTTTCCTGAGCCCCAAACGACAGCATACTTCAAATTTTGATAGAAGTCCTTATGGAGGCTCTCAGCAGCTTCTTCCAGTGTGCTGCCCTTCTCCAGTATCATGGGGTCGGTCAGGTCGGCCTTGCTGCCCGGGGTCTTGGTATAAACCCGGATGATATTCAGGGCTTGATAAACTGCTCTTTTGAACTCCTCCAGGCCGCTGCCTTCCCTGGCTGAAATGGAGACCAGGGGAAAAAGCCTGGCATATTGTGAACGCAGGCGCTCCCAATTCTCGTTTGAACCTGCCAGCTCATTCTTGTTCCCCACGATTAACATCCTCCTGGGATAACTTCCTGGAGTTACTTGTGTACCATCATCTGTTAAGGGCTCTATTCTTGCCTCTCTCAGCCCTTGAAGAGCTGATTCTACCTGGTTTGTCGGCTCTCGGGATAAGTCTATTACAATGGCAATGAGGTCGGCGTTTCTAAGGGTATTTGCTAACAGTACTCTCACTTCTTTGTGCCCGATGGGTGGAGTATCCACCAGTTGTATCTGGATATCTTCGAACTTCATCATCCCCGGAATAGGGGTTTTGGTGGTGAAGGGATATTCGGCTATCTCCGGGATAGCCTCGGTTACCGCCGCTAATAGCTGTGATTTCCCGACATTGGCTGGCCCGACCAGCATTACCTGTCCGGCGCCCTCTTTGCCGATATAGAAGCCTGCTCTCCTGGCTGTGGCGTACTTTTTTTCTGCCTCCTGGGAAAACCTGGCGATCTTCTGCCTTAGCACGGCATGGAGCTTATCGGTGCCTTTATGCCTGGGCATAATGGCGAGCATGGCTTCTAGAGCGGCAATTTTTTCCTCTGGCTCTTTGGCTGACCTGAATCTCTTCTCAGCCTCGAAATACTGTGGCGGTAGATTCGCTGGCATATAACTAATTTTAACACTATGCCCGTTCTACCAAAACATCTGGTGTTTTTTGCTTTACATTAAGAATAGGCTGGTTAGCTGCGATTTATACGGTAAGTAACTTTTAGATTTTTGTGGTGGTGAAAAGTTCGTTAGCAAAAATGTTAGCAACTAGAGAATAATACTACCGATTTATTTTAGTAAGTAATTCCCAAAAGTGTTATTATCAAGGAAATAATGAAGAACGTGGAAAAGCAGATTAGCAATACAAACGGAAGATATCCCCCAAAGCTGATGTATTCAGGTCAGGATGGGATACTATTCCAGGGAGATTGTTTGTCATTACTTCCAAAGATAAAAAGTGACTCAATTGATTTGGTATTTGCAGATCCCCCCTTTAATCTGGGTAAAAAATATGATAATGAGGCCTTCAAAGATGCGCTTGGAAATGAAGCATATCGAAGTTGGTGTCAGGCTTGGTTATTAGAGGTAATACGGACACTACGTCCAGGCGGATCGCTTTTTTTGTATCATTGGCCAAAATGGCTGATAGAGCTTGGGCAGTGGTTGAACAATTCTAATTTGGTAGAATATCGAAGTTGGATCGCGTTAAAAATGAAAAGCGGATTTCCAATTAAAAATCGATTACACCCGGCTCATTATGGGATACTCCAATATTCAAAAAAAGGTGAAAAGCCTTCATTTAATGTAGTAAGACATAGGGCTCCAGTTTGCAGGCACTGTGGCGGAGAAATTAGGGATTATGGAGGTTATCGTTCGAAGTTTAAGAAATATGAAGATGAGGATGGAATTCCATGGATCCAAATATCAGATTTTTGGGAAGATACCCATCCAGCACGCCATGAAAAAGCAAGGCAAAGAACAGTTGTCGAATTACCGGTAATGATACCGGAAAGGTTGATTCTATTGGCTTCGAATCCTGGGGACATAGTTTTGGACGTATTTGGTGGAAGCGGAAGTACATTTCACGCTGCAAGATTGCATAACCGGAAATGGATAGGTTGCGATGTTGGGGATGTAACGAACATCATTCGGAGACTAAAAGCAGTATTTGAACTCGAACCCTTGCAGTCAATAGATACAAATTTGATAGATTGTTTTAACGGTGGGTTTATAAGTCAAGAGCTTCAGGAATATATTAATAATGGCCGATATTCAACGGTAAAGGAAATGGAAGCATCAGAAGAAGATGTGAAAAACCTTCGGGATTATAAGAGTTGGAGCCGAATAATAAACCAAAAGACTCAAGGAGGGGATAAAGATGACGGATAGAATAATCGCAGACGCCCGTCCTACTAAAGGAGTTTTTCTTGAAATGTTCGTTCGGGATTTGAGCCTAGAAGATTGTATTTTAGACCTTGTAGATAATTCCATTGATTCTTTGATAAAAAGTAGGAACATGGATGTTTCAGAGACTCTCCTTCCTGAAACGATACGGGAAGGTAATAATAACGGTGGAAGAGAGGGATTAGAGCCTGCAACAATAGAGATTACTATTAATTCAGAGCAATTCAAGATAAGCGACAATTGCGGAGGAATTGGGGTTGAAGCAGCAAAAAATGATGTTTTTAGAATTGGTCATCCAACGGAAGGGAATGAAGGCCAGTTAGGGGTATATGGTATCGGATTGAAACGAGCCATATTCAAAATTGGTAATGATATTACCATTGAATCGAAAACGGTCGATGAAGGATTCAAAATGGTGATAGATGTGCCTGACTGGAAAGAAAAAAAGGAATGGGAGTTGCCTTTTGATGTAATTGAAGGAGCCACGGACCCAAAAACAGCAGGTACTTCGATTGTTATTAAGTCTTACAGCGAGGAGATAACCGAACGACTCAAATCTGGAACCTTTGAGACTATTCTAAAAGAAATGATTGAAAGGACATACTGTCTATTTCTCAATCGGTATGTTGAAGTAACATTAAATGGATTGAAAGTTGAACCAAAACCTATTCCAATAGGGGACTCGCCTAATGTAAATATTGCCAAAGAGGAATTCGAGGAAAAAGGGGTTAAAGTAACGATTTATGCAGGATTGGCCGGAAGAACCGAAGAAAAAGAATGGAAGCAAGAGC
>Ga0307434_1000200_pt1 | contig 52451 bp, 43 predicted proteins | sample SalMarWE160220MG_FD_202156 | JGI IMG/M metagenome (GOLD analysis project Ga0307434, IMG submission 202156) | Salt marsh sediment microbial communities from the Plum Island Ecosystem LTER, Massachusetts, United States - WE1603-220 | ecosystem: Environmental > Aquatic > Marine > Intertidal zone >... | reverse complement strand
CGGGCAAGTTGACCCTAAAACCCGCCCCTCAATAGTAACATATCTGAAAATGGAGGATTAGGCAAGAGGTATAATGAGAAAATCAGGATGAGACCTTGACAAATAACATAAACCCTCTGTGGTAAAATTATTCTTTTTTTTGTGTCTTAGTGCCTTTGTGGCTATTTATAAAATATTGAAACAAATAACCATCCTTCACGTCTAACTTGATAAATAAAGGGAGGTTAAAAATGAAATTAACAAATAAAAGATTCGGAAAATTTAGAGCAGAGTACCAGATAGCGAACGAGTTAAAGTAGAGATCCTGCGGATCAGTTAAATTGTAGAATGGTCAAGTAGTAAAATAGTAAAAAAAAGAAAAAAAGAATAAAATAGGCGGGTTTCCCCGCCTATTTTTTATTTGATTATATGTTTATTTTATCAACAACACTTTTTCTTTTTCGTCTATATTATTCGATGATAAGCTTATAAAATATGTACCATTCACAAGGTTATTCATATCGATGTTTAAATCGTAAGAGCCCGGGCTGTTTCCGATGGTTCTTTCATGCAATAGTCTTCCTGCTGCGTTGAAAAGTTTGAGTGTGACAGGTGTTTGTACCGATTGTATGAATGAAATTTTGCAGACCCCTTGGGTTATTGGGGATGCTTTCAGGTCAAATTTGCCGTTTTCCGCGGTTATGTCATCATTTTCTTCAATGCCTGCTGCCGGATAGAGATTTCCCCAGATGCGCATGGTATTCGCGGGATTACCGTTTATTGAATCTACCCAATCGGGAAAAGCAATTAGTATTTGATTGTCCGGGCCGCTTGCAGCCGTAGGATGTGGTTGGTATTGATCTATGCTGAAAGGTGAAAGGGTGGATATGGCTGATACCGTACCGGATGTATTCACTGTTGCTCCGAGAATATTCCCGGGCGATTCGCCTGGATAATTTTCACACCCAATAAGGTAATCTGTACCGTCGAAGACAATAAAGGGATATTGCTGAGTACCTGAATATGTGACAATAGGAATTCCGGAAGCGTCAAGAATAGTGCCGGCTTGGCTAATCCTCGCACCGTATATATCGGACGCGTTGCTGTTTCGTTTGTCAAACCATACTACTAGGTAATTTGTGCCGTCAAAATCGACTACAGGAAACCACTGTCCGTTTTCGGCTGTTGAAATCGCAAGACTGCTTGCGTCAATGGGGTTTCCGGATTGGTTTACTCTTACACCGTATATATCCTCATTCCAGGTACCTGAACCGTAATCTCCCCAGACTACGAGATAATTTGTGCCGTCAAAAGCTACCGAGGGATTTCTCTGCCAGTTGGCATCAGCAGCTATTGCGATTCCGTAAGGGCTAACGACATTACCGTTTCGCTGGACAAGTGTGCCGTAAATATCGTCAACGCTTGGTCCACCGCGTTCATCCGCCCATACAACGAGAAAGTTCGTGCCGTCAAAAGCAACGGAAGGAAATCGCTGCCTACCTGTCGCGGTGGAAATGGCGATTCCTGGCGGATCGAGAACATTTCCGGATGTACTAACACGTGCACCGAAAATATCGTATCCTGAACCGCTTCGGTTATCCTGCCATACAACTAAATAAATCGAGTCGTTATCGAAAGCAACAGCAGGATATTCCTGACTTCCGGAAACCGTGGAAATCGGAATCGCGTCCGCGTCAAGTTCGTTTCCGGAGGGATCTATACGCATTCCGTAAATGTCGAAGGGTGGTCCGCCACCTCTGTCTTCCTGCCAGACTACAAGATAATTTATACCATCGAACGCGACCGCCGGTTTACCCTGCGCTTGGGCGGAAGCTGAAATCAGAATACCGGATGGGTCCGTTACCGTGCCTGATGCGCTTATACGTGAACCGTAAATATCGTTATAGTTCCCATTTCGGCTATCTCTCCATACCACCAGCCATTGACCGTTGTAGGAGATTACTGCAGGTGTTATTTGTGTTACATCAATATTAGAAATAGGAATACCAGATGGTTCCTGTACCACTCCTGATTGATTTACCCTGGCTCCGAATATGTCGTAATTTGAGCCGTCTCGATGGTCATACCACGCCACGAGATAGTTTGTGCCGTCAAAACTTACGGAAGGCATGGACTGATCATTTCCTGCGGTTGATATTGCGATTCCTGTAGGATTAAGAACCGTTCCACTTGTATTGAGGAGTGTACCGTAAATATCGTAGTCGGAGCCTGTACGATTATCATACCAGACAACAAAATAATTAGTCCCGTCGAAGTCAATGGAAGGGTATTGTTGGTCATTAGCAGCAGTCGAAATCTGAATTCCTGCGGGATCAAGAACAACGCCGTTTTGGGCTACACGTGAAGCATATATATCGAATGTGTCATTACGCTGGTCCTGCCATACTACCATGTAGTTTGTGCCGTCAAAAGATACGTCTGGGAAATATTGAGAATTGGAGGCAATCGAGATGGCAATTCCTGCGGGATTTAGTACATTACCGTTTGGAGCAACTCTCGTACAGTAAATATCCATCATTCCGCTTCTGCTGTCGTACCAGACCACAAGATAATTAGTTCCATCAAATGCAACTGCCGGGCTTTGTTGATGGCTTGTTGCGTCACTTATTATAAATGGCTCAGCATCAAGAAGAATTCCTTGTTTAGAAACTCTTGCGCCATAAATATCATATGGTCCGGTTGTCTCCTTATAATGCCATACGACGAGGTAATTTGTGCCGTCGAAAGCGATATCCGGGTAAGGATCATCGTTGCCGCAGTGTGCAATTAAGATACCGGCGGGATCGAGAAGACTGCCGTCTTCGTCGACTCGAGCTCCGTAGATATCATACGAAGTGCCAGCACGCCTATCGTACCAGACAATAAACGCGGTAGTATCATCAGTGGCAATACGAGGCGAGGCCTGGTCACTCGCGGCCGGAACATATACGACATTCGTATCGATCAGAAATTCGCCTGCCCTGAGTCCTCTTGATTGCGCGTATAAGTTTGCCGTTATGAAAAAAGTGAATAAAAAAACAATAACAACAATTGATTTTTTGCCCATTAAAACCTCCTTTTATTTTTAAACTCAATTTATAAAGATAATATTATTGTACTGCTATTTGGTTGTTAGTCAAGAGTTTTGTTAGTCATGAGTCGTGCGTCAATTTTAGGATTAGTAGATAAGTAGGAAGGTGAGTGAGGATTCAAGAAAACAACCTAATAATTCAAAGCAGAATATAGAATAGTGCGGGAAATAAAGTAAAATCCAGAATTAAGAAATAAATAAGAAAAAGACGGGTTTCCCCGCCTTTTTATTTGTATTATGTCTGTATTTATTTAATCAACACCATTTTTTGTTTTTCACTAATATTATCTGATGACACACTTATAAAATATACACCATTGGTAAGATTGGCCATATCGATGTTTAAATCATAAGTGCCCTGTCTGTCTCCTACAATTCTTTCATCCAACATTATTCCGGCAATATTAAAAATCTTAACAGTAACCGATGCTGAAGCTGAATTGACGAACGAAATATTGCAGATTCCCTGGCTTATTGGGGATACATTAAGGTCAAATTTGCCATTTTCCGCGGTTATATCATCGTTTTCTTCAATACCCGCGGCGGGATAGAGATTACCCCATATCCGCATGGCATTCGCGGGATTACCGTTTATGGAGTCTACCCAGTCGGGGAAGACAATTAGTACTTGTTCGTTTGGGCCACTTGCGGCAGAAGGATATGGTTGGTATTGGTCTATGCTGAAAGGTGAAATGGTGGATATGTCTGATACCGTACCGGATGTATTCACTGTTGCTCCGAGAATATTCCCGGGCGATTCGTCTTGATAATTTTCACACCCGACAAGATAATCTATACCATTAAAGGCAATAAAGGGTTTTTCTTGAGTACCTGTAAACACGATGATGGGAGTTCCGGAAGCATCAAGAATGGTTCCGGCAGGGTTAACCCTCGTACCGTATATATCAGATGCGTTGCTGGTTCGTCTATCAAACCATACTACAAGGTAGTTTGTACCATCGAATGCGACTACCGGACGATACTGTCCTTTTGTTGCTGTTGAAATTGCAATGCTACTTCCGTCGACCGGTATCCCGGATTGATTTACTCTTACTCCGTATATATCCTCCTCAAAAGGACCGGACCCGAAATCATCCCAAACTACAAGATAATTCGTTCCGTCGAAGGCAACCGAAGGATTATCCTGCCAGTTGGCATCATCGGCTATTACGTTTCCGGAAGGGCTTACAACGTTACCGTCTGGCTCTACGAGTGTACCGTAAATGTCGTCGGTACTTGAACCACCGCGTTCATCTCCCCATACGACAAGAAAATTTGTTCCGTCAAAGGCAACGGATGGAAATCTCTGTCTGCCCGTAGCGGTGGAAATGGCAATTCCGGGCGGATCGAGAACATTTCCGGATGTGGTAACACGGGCGCCATAAATATCGTATCCTGAACCGCTACGGTCATCCTGCCATACTACCAGATAAATCGAATCATTATCGAAAGCAACTGCAGGATATTCCTGGCTTCCGGAAACCGTGGAAATTGGAATTGGGTCTGTATCGAGGTAATAGCCTCCCGGGGTTATACGCATGCCGTAAATATCGAAGGGTGGTCCGCCCCCTCTATCTTCCTGCCAGACTACAAGATAATTCGTTCCGTCGAACGCGACTGCCGGTTTACCCTGCGCCCCTGCTGAAGATGCAATCAAGATTCCGGATGGATCGGTTACCGTGCCTGATGGATTTATACGAGAACCGTATATATCGGCATAGTTACCGTTTCGGTTATCTTTCCATACTACCAGCCATTGACCGCTGTAAGATATTACTGCAGGTGATGTTTGTTGTGCATCTATATTGGAGATATGGATACCCGATGGGTCCTGAACAACTCCTGAATGATTTACTCTGGCTCCGAATATGTCGTTATTAGAACCATCTCGCCTATCATACCATATTATTATAAAATCTGTACCGCCAAAACTCACGGAAGGCAGTCTCTGAGCGTCTGCGGCGGTTGATATTGGGATCCCTGACGTATTAAGAACCGATCCGTCTGTGCCGAGAAGTGTGCCGTAAATATCGTAACCGGTTCCTGCGCGGTTATCAAACCAGGCGACAAAATAATTTGTACCGTCGAAATCGATAGAAGGGTAGTGTTGTTCGTCGGTAGCTCCGGAAATTTTAATACCTGAAGGGTCAAGGACAATGCCGTTCTGGTCTACCCGGGAACCATATATGTCGAAGGTATCGCTTCTTTCATCCTGCCATACTACCATGTAATTGGTACCATCAAAAGATATATCGGGGAAATACTGGTTCTCGGCGGCTGTTGAGATGGCAATTCCCGAGGAATTGAGTACAGTACCATCTTGAGCAACTCTGGTGCCATAGATATCATACGTCCCCCCTCTGCTGTCATACCAAACGACGAGATAATTTGTGCCATCGAAGGCGACTTGCGGGGACATCTGAGCCCCGGTCGCTTCGCTGATTGCAAACGGTTCGGTATCAAGGATAATTCCTTGTTTAGAAACTCTTGTTCCGTAAATATCATACGTTGAAGATCCTGAAGCTCTATAGCCCCAAACTACAAGATAGTTAGTTCCGTCGAATCCAATCGAAGGGTAAGGATCAAAACTGTTACCACGGGCAATTAAAATGCCTGCCGGATCAAGAAGATTGCCGTCTTTGTCGACTCGAGCTCCGTAGATATCGTACGTGGTTCCGTTACGCCTATCGTACCAGACGATAAATGCGGTAGTATCATCAGTGGCAATACGAGGCGAGGACTGGTCACTCGCGGCCGGAACATAAACGACATTCGTATCGATTAAGAATTCTCCTGCCCTGAGTCCTCTTGATTGCGCGTATATGTTTGCGGTTATGAAAAAAGTGGATAAAATTATTATAACGATTAGTTTTTTGACCATTAAAACCTCCTTTTTTTAACTTAATTTATAAAGATAATATCATTGTACTGCTATTATATAATTTAGTCAAGGTATTTTCATGGTTGGTTTGTTGGATCGTTAGTTTGTTTTAACTTCCTAACGACCTAACCGCCTAACTACCTAACGGGTAGGGAGATGTTTGGGGGTGGAATTGGGGTTGACATGAAAAACAAATACTATTGAGGAAAAAGTAAATTCACTTTTTGAGGAATAAAACTAAATAAGTTTTTATTGGCTTTTTAAAGATCCGCCTACCAATCCGCCGATTAGACCTAATATCCCACAGTAGAGCGTGGCTATAATTATAGTACTGCCCGATACTGCGCCTAAGATGGCTCCAAATAAAGCGCCCGGAGGACCTCCGAATATTCCGCCTCCTATTCCACCCGCGGTTGTAAAGAAAAAAGTAGCGATTACTCCCAGTATTGTACCGCTCAGAAAACCAGCTAAAGCTCCTCTGCCGGTACCTTTAGCGATAACGCCTGCCAGGAATCCGCCGAGAAGATGTCCTATAACCGGAATGTTTCCCAAAACTGCCATGGAAATTCCCCCTACTAAGATAGCCACAAAAAACATTACAACCTCCTTAAATTTTTCTTATTTTATTTGTTTATCTCTCTCTGTCAAGTTAGAAATCTCCTTTTCTTCCCCTCCATTTTTTTACCACAGAGGGCACGGAGGAAAAGAACTCACTGAGCGCACAGAGCCACACCCCAATAATGAATGGAACGCAGATTTTTTGGATTTTATTTTTGTTTTACCCTCCCAACTTCCTACCTAACAATTACCACCCAGAACTACGAACTCTATTTTTCACATTTTAATGCCTAACCCTGTTACTCTGTAAATTAACTCAGAAAAAGTGGGGAATAAATCTGAACCTGGGATGGGGAATAAAGTTGAACCTTGACAAGGAGCTCTAAGCTTTCTACCAGAGAAAAAATATGTTTTTTCTTGACAAAGCTGTGAAAATCTTTATATTTATCTTGAGGTAAGAAAGAATCCCTAAATTTAGGTAATATATATGCATACTATTTATACTGAAGAGATAAAATATAATAAGGAGAAAAGGATTAGATTTATATTTGACTATGATAAGAATCGCGCGGTACGTGTATTAAGCCAATAATGATATATATACGAAGTAAAATAATACCTAAAGTAAGAATAAACGAAATACTTCGTATATACAAACGTTATATGCAAGACCTTTTCGGGCGCAAGTTTGAACCGTCCTGATGCTTAAGACAATACATGTTTAAGGAGAAGATATAGAAAACTTAAATGAAATAATGAATGATTTTAAAGTTCAACTTAATAAAGGTAGAATACAGAAAGCTTATCGGTATATTTTTGAAATATTTGGTGATTTAGGAAATGAATTAAAAAACAGCAACGATAAAACAATCACTATCAATTCCCTGTATCATGGATATCTTGATATGACCTATCTTCCTGTTATAACTAATAGTTTAAAAAATAATGGACTCAAAATAGCGGTTGTTTTCAATTATTCTTCATTTCAATTTGAAATATGGCTTTCCGCAATTAATCGAAAAAAAAGAAAGGAAGTATTAGAAATAATAACTAACAGTAAATGGAAAAAATATAAAACAGTTGAAAATGATGAAAATACGGATGCAATTATAGAACTTAAAATTCACGGAATTACTAAGTTTGACAATAAAAGTAAAATCATATCACTAATTAAAAAAGAAACAGTTACTTTTATTGATGGAATTGAAGAGTTTATTCATAATAATGAAAAAATTAAGCCGTGAAAATAATGTATTGCCATCCATGGCTAAGAATATTCTTAAAATGCCCGAAAAGGTCCAGCACATAACAGCGGCTAAAACGCTGCGCCGGAGTACCGGCTTGGCCTTCGGAACATTTGCTCCGCGAGTACGCTCCGGCAACTTCGGCTATTCTTAAACCGTCGTGTGCAAGCAAAGGCATTTAAGAAAATTTATTAATAAATGTTTTAATAATTATAATCAAAAAGAGAAAAATGAAATTTTTATCAATACAAGGGATTAATTGCATAAGTAATAATACTCCTATTCAATTAAGAGGTGTTGGACTTGGGAACTGGCTTACACTTGAACATTTTATGTTCGGTATACCAGGGACAGATTCTCAAATTCGGCAGACGATACTAGAAACATATGGTATAGAAAAATCTAATCATTTTTGGAATAAATATTATTCTGTTTATATACAAGAAAAGGATATTAAGTATGTTAATGATTGTGGCATGAATCATGTTCGAATACCAATTAATTATCAACTGTTTTTTACAGACAGTGTTGAGAAATCGGTTGCTATACGTGAAGTAGATAGAATTTTAAAGTATTTGAAAAAATACAAACTCTATGGGATTATAGATTTACATGCGGTGCCAGGTGGACAAAACCCTGATTGGCACAGTGACAACTATAGTGGAAAAGACAATTTTTGGTCAGATAACAATGCGATTAATAAAGTTGTTAAACTTTGGGGAAGAATAGCTGAATATTATAAAAATGAACCCGCAATTGGTGGTTATGATTTGATAAATGAGCCCTGTTTTTTTTCAAAGTCATCAGAAACAGTAATGATTAATTTTTTTCGTAAATGCACAAATGCAATTCGTAAGATTGATTCGAATCATATTATTTTCTATTCGGGAAACACATATAGTAGAGACTTTTCAATGTTCACCGAAAATTTAGATGAAAACTCTTCTTTTACATTTCATTTGTATCCGTTTTTACAGATACCTGATGACATGCAATCAACAGATATACACACAAAATTAGAAGAAAGCCTTTATAGAGATGTAAGTTATGAACATTTAACTAAAAATCTCAAAAAGCCATTATGGTGTGGTGAAACAGGTCACCCATTGCATATGCCTGATAGTTATCATGCTTTATATAATTTTATCTCAATTCTTGAAGATAAATATGTTGGATGGGCTTTGTGGCCTTTAAAAGATTGTGGAGCTATGGGAATGTTACTTGCAGATAAAAAGGGAGAATGGAATAAATTATGTATGGAAATATCAGACAATTGGGTTTTTTGGGATATTTTCTCAAAAGACAGTATTTTATCTGCCGAAAAGGAAAAGGATAAATACTCATACTATAAATGGCTTGCCAATGAATCAACTAATGGATGGAAACTGGTTAGAAATAATTTAAGAAAAATATCTTTCGATAGATTAGTGGCAGCTTTAGATGATTTTAAATTCGAGAATTGCACGATAAACAAACAACTAATTCCTACTAAGGAATGGTACATATAATATTGAATTAAACAGGAGACTTTTAATGGAAATATGGTTGATGATGTTGTTTATAGTTTTTGTTTAAGATAAAAATATTGCAAAAAAATATAATGCCCGCACACAACAATGTATATACAAAATAGGCGTGATAGTAGTAAATTTAAAGGTGGTAGCCCGCTTCAACTTTTGCATAACTTGATAGCGAATTGCCACGCAATCGCCTACTTTGCATATACTTACCGTTGTGCGTCATACTAACGAAGAAGAATTCTTAAAAATAGGCTTATATAAAAACAATTATCAAATGATAAAAAAAACTACTATTATTTAATTGTCGGGATTTTATGTGTAATTTTCGCGTTTACGTATGCATGAAGGCCAAGCACCGTCCCCATTTATTAGCCGTGAGCTGTAAGCAGTAAGCCGAGAGCTGTTTCTGTACTGGTATCTAAATAAGAGGTTTCTTGACTTTTGTTATAATTGTTAATATAGTTAAAAGAAAAGGTATTTATGTTGACTATTAAATGCTCAGGATGTAAAACTAAAATTTTTAAGTATAAGAAAATTGGTAAAGGAAAAGTCCTTTACTGTTATAAAGATAGGATTGAAGAAGATTTTAGTATTAAAGAAGTTAATGAGTATAAATGTAAGAAATGTGGTAAAGTTATCGGGTTGGACCAGGGAGGAAGGATTAAAATGAAGCAGAATGCTTTTACCTCGGCTGGTTTTAAAATATAATTGCTTCAATTATTGCATTTTTTTTTGTAATTTTTGTTATTTGATGATTAATAACTTATAAGTTTTCTTGTTATTATGCCTTTTAACGAAGTAATAACCCGACGATATATTATCTATTTCTTCGATATCTATTTTTCTTCCCGTTATAGAAAAAATACTTATTTCTTCCGAGTATATTAATCTTTGAATATCCGAAAGGAATAAAAGGTTTTTTCTGCTTTCCAGTAGTTCTTCTACCGATTGATGATTTGGGAAGAGGTCATTCCATTTATACCACAGGGGAGTGAAATAGGAAGCATCATGTGCCGAATCCGCGAAGGAAACCGCGAAGAGCGAATCGTTAGGCAGGAAAAATATTGTCTGTAAGGTTTGTTCAGAAGCCAAAGCTTTCATTATATTGCACATTCTGGCGACAGTTATTTCAGGATTTCCCGAAAGTGAATCGATGACAATTGCATATCTAGGGTCGGATATGGGTTCGTAATTAACTTCTTCATGATTTAAGGCTAAAAGATACCATGGATAAAGGTTTGTATCGTTTTCGGAGGTCCTGAAAGTGTCTCCCGATTCGTTAACACATTCTAAAACAGCTGCCGAGATTGTAGAAGAATCTACGTAAGGTATAATTGTATGACAGAGCCATGAACCGGCATTGTTAACTTCAAGTACTTTTTCGTATATATCTTTAAAGTTTACAGTATCATCTTGATTGAAGTCGGAAGTTTCGAATATTTCTCTTTGTACGAATTGAATGGGTTCCATTCTCGGAGTTATGTTTGGTGTATTATAATGATATCCGACATTAATTGCTCCGAAGAGCATATCTTCGTTTATTCCTGAAATTGGCGCGATAATCATAGGATAACCAAAACTGACCCAGGATTTTCCGTTATCAGGTTCGAAGGTCGTTATAAGCCCTCGTTCTGCTTCGCCGATTTCATGCAGCAGATCAAAATTTCGTCCAATAATGATATTCCCTTTTATTAAAGTATCGTTTTCTGTTACCTTACCCCAGGCAGATAAAGAGCTGCAGCCTAAAGGATTTCTGCTTGAGAAAACATAACTCAAATCTAATACCGAGTTTGCCATAAGAATATCTATTATGTTCAAATCGCGGTTTAGTTCGGGAATATAAATATCTTCTCCCGCGGCTACTATACCATCGATTAATCCTTCCGCGTCTTCTTTGTATTTCTCAGGTACGACGAAATATTTATTGTAATTTACGTGTACGTATTCGTAATCCAGGTAAGTCAAACCGACGATGTCAAAGAAAAAATCTGAAAAGAAGTTTGTTATTCTTTTGTTAAGCAAATATCCCTGAGCGAACCCCATTTCGTAATTGTTTCCCCATACATTAAGAATTTCCTGGTCCCCATTGTAACGAAGAGAGCCGTTAACCGCAGCAGCATTGAGTGTGATAATAAAAAAACATATAGCTAAAATTAACTTTTTCATTTTTTACTTAGTATATAAAGTTTTTAATTGTTTTTTACTCTAAAGTTGAATCAAATCGAGTTTTGTTTGGACACCTACGTTGTTTTCCTCGAACCATCCACCTATCATTTCCAGGACGTATTTTATAGTTGTCGATTGTGAAGGATACTCCTTTAACGAATCGAGAGGGGTATCTAGTGGTTCCTTTTCCATTGTAATAATTTCTGAAATTGTACCATCTGATTCTATATATGCAAGGTCGATATCGAAGTTACAGCCTCTCATCCAGAAAGCTTTTCTGCTCTCATATGGAAAAATAAATAGCATTCCGTGATCTTGTGCGAGTGTGTCTCTATAGGATAATCCGAGTATCCGTTTCTGTTGTGTGTCCGCGATTTCTACCTGTATGGTTTGATTTCCTAATCTTAAGCTTATAATATTGCCGTTTTGTTCGGGTTCTGAATTATCACAACCAGATGACGATAGTATCAGAAAGAAAAGTGCTAAAATATATCCTTTTAAAAATTTTTTCATAATTTCTTCCTTATTTTTAAATTAGAATTAAATGTTATCCACATCTATCGATAAAACTGTGGATACCCCGATTTCTTCCATGGTTATTCCGTATATAAAATCAGCGTGTTCCATCGTAGCTCTGTTATGTGTTACTATTAATATCTGAGAAGTTTCTGAGAATTCCCGTAATATATCATTGAACCTTTCAATATTGTTTTCGTCCAGTGGCGCGTCTATCTCATCCATAATGTAAATGGGAGATTGCCTTTTTTTCATTATAGCCAGAAGTAGCGCGACCGCGGCAAGAGTTTTTTCTCCGGTAGAGAATAACTCCATGCTTTTGAGTGTTTTTCCTTTAGGTTTAACTAAGATTTCTATATCGGATTCAAGTATATTGGTGTCGGGTATTTTTATGTCGGCTTCCCCACCGGGTGAAAGTTTTGTATATATCGATTTAAAGTCTTTTTTTATGCTTAAGATTGTTTCTTCAAATTCTCTTTTTGCTTTTGTGTCTATTTCTTCTATGGTTTCTTCTATGTCCTTTTTTGAAGAAATTAAATCCGAACGGTCCGTTTCAATTTTATCTAATTCCGCCTGTCGCTCTTCGTATTGATTTAAAGCGAGTGGATTTATAGGATACAGGCCTTCTATTTTTCTTTTTAACGTTTCGATATGTCCTTCTATGTCTTCTTCTATTTCTACTTCTTCTCCGTTTATTTCAACTCCGAATTCTTTAAATATTCCTTCTTGAAGACTATCTTTTTTGTGTTTTTCTTCCGAAACCGACATTTTTAAATCTGATATTTCTCTCTCTAATTTTTTGTTTTCTTCTTGTTTCAACGCGTATTCTGATTTTTTGTCGTTTAATATTTGTTCCGCTTGTTGTATTTTATCATTTAAATCCGAATTTTTTCTTTTTAATTCTTCATATTTATCTGTTTCTATCTTAATTGCCGAATCTAATTCCTTGATTTCTTCTTCGAGGACACCTTTTCTTTCTATCAGCCTTAGACTTTCTTTTAATCTTCCTATTTCTCCCCTTGTTTCACTTTCCCTATCGGTTATTTTTTCTTTCTTTTTTTCTACTTTCGCGAGTTCTTTTTCCGCTTCTTCTTTTTTGTTTTTAATTTCTGATTGCTTTTTATACTCGCCTGTGAGCGCTTTTCCTACGTTTTCTTTTTCTTTTTCTTCTTCCTCGATTGTTTTATTTATATTCTTTACTTCTTCTTTCGCGCTATTTAAATTGTTTTCTATAGATTCTATTCTTAATTCTACACGGCTGATTTCAAATTCGATCTTAGCTTTTTCCGCCGCTATTTTTTCTCTTTCGGTATTTTCTTTTTTGATTTTGTTTTCCAATTGATTAAGGGCATCTATGATTCCATTCCTCTTTTTTTCGAGAATGTTAATTTGTTTTTCGAGTTCTTTTTCCTTGATAGTTAATTCTTTCTCTTTTGCCCTTCGTATCAGTATGCCTTCTTTATTTTTAGAAAGGATTATAAAATTTCCGTTTATAATATCACCGTTTTTAGTAACCCAGCATCCGCCTTTTTCTTTCGCGTTTTTTATAGCTTCTTCGAGAGTTTCCGCTAAGTTATATTTGGATAATTCTTTTTTTAGAAGATTGGCGAATTTTCCGGATACGACCCCGGCGAGACCTTTATCTTTTACTGTTTCTGCGTTACTTCTTATCGCGAAAATTCCGCCTTTTAATGATTCTTTTTTGATGAATTTTAATACTTCCTCTATTTCATTTGATTTACCGATCAAGCTTTTTATTTTTTCTCCAAATATTGCTTCCACAGCGGTTTCGTAGCCTTTTTTTACTTCTAAATTATCCGAAAGTGAAGATAGGTTAAATTTCTGATTGATTTTTTTCATGTCTTTTGTTATTTCGATATCTTTATTTTTGTAAAATTCGATCTCCTTTCTTGTCTTTTCCCTTTCGGATACAATTGTCGTTAATTTTCTAAGGATTGCGGTTTTTTCATTTTCATTATTTTCTATCGATTTATTAAGGTCGTTAATTATTTTTGTGTTTTCCTTTAATTTTTTCTCTACTTCTTCTATTTTTGAATTGAGTTCTTTTATTTTGATTTGCTCTTTTTCAATTTCTTCTTTATTTTCTTCCTGATTTTCTTTCAGGGAAATAATCCTCTGTTTTTGTTCTTCTTTTCTCACAGATAAAGAGATTTCTCTTTCTTTTAATGTTCCGATTCCAGAATTAATTTCTAAATATTCCTTATCGATTTTTTCAATCTTTTCTATGTGCGTTTGTATTTGGGCATTCAGCTTTTCTTCGGAATTTTCGATATCATCCATTGCTTCTTGTAATTCTTCTATAACGGAGTCGATATTTTCAGGAAGATCTTTAGTAAAGTTGTCTATATGTTTTAATTCACCTATGTTACCCGCTTTCTTTTCTCTTAAAGACGTTACTTTTTCTTGAGTATCCTGTATTTCATTACCTCTTTTTCTGTATTCTTCTCTTTCATCTTTTAGTTCTTCTTCGCCTATTTTTATTTCGCTTGAACATTTATTTATTATACTCTGTGTTTTATCTATTTTTGTGTTAAGTTCGTCTGTTGTTTTTTCTTTTTCTTTTAAAATGTTTTTTATGTTGAATAAATTATTTTTTGCTAAGATAACTGATTTTTCCTTAAGTTCTTCCTTATATTTATGATACCTTTGTGCTCTGTTCGCCTCTGTTTTTAAAGAGCGTGCGACACTTCTTTTCTCCCTCAGAATAATTTCCACTTTTTCAAGAGAGTTAGATACGGAGTTAAGCTTATTTTGCGCTTCTTTTCTGTCACCTCTGTATCTTTTTATACCGGAAATAGATTCAAAAATCTCTCTTCTAAGTTCCGAGTCCGAGATAAGAAAATCTTCAACCAGTCCCTGATTCAAAATAGCTGATTTTAGTCCTGTGTTAGCAAAGAGATTTTGTATGTCCCGAAGACGACAGGAAGTATTGTTTATAAGGAATTCTCCTTCTCCCGAACGGAAAAATCGTCTTTTTATTTCTATTTCATCATAGTCTGTTGGGATTCCTCCGTTGTTTTCGAAGGTCAAAACAACTTCAGCCATACCGACAGACGACCGTTTATCCGTACCCGTGAAAATGAGGTCTTCCATTCCTTCCGCTCTCAGGGATTTGGCACTCATTTCTCCCAGTGTCCATTTTATAGCATCGATTATATTGCTTTTTCCGCAGCCGTTGGGACCAACAAACGCTGTAATACCTTCTTTTAGATCAAATGAGGTTTTCTTTGGGAAGGATTTGAATCCTGATAATTTAATTTCCTTTAAACGCATATCGGTTTTAATTTATAAAAACGGTTGAAATAGTCAAGAGGATTAAATCCTTGCAAAGATGAAAAAGGATTCCCTTGACTTATTGTAAAGGTTCTTTATTATATATTGAAGCTATTGAGTTCAAAAATAGCGATTTATTTTGAAATGTGTATAATCTCAAAATAAACTTCACGGAAACTTTTTTGCGGAGAGGTTATTTATCCTAATTTAACTTTTTTAATAGGGGGTTAATTTTGAAACGTTTAATACTTATTGGTTTGTCAGTTTTACTCATGTGCGCGGGTTTAGTTACTATTAATTGCAAAAGTGAATCTAAGGAAGGCGAATCCGGAGAGGTAAAAACAAGCACGGAACTCAATGATTCTATTTTTGTGGAAATTGTCGTAAAACAAGGTTTAATGATGCAGAAATATCAGCTCCAGGGACAACAGGCGGAAAGCGATAGCGCAAGACAGCTTATATTAGATGAATTTAATGCAGAAATAGAAAAAATGTTGAGCGACTATGGAATTTCCGAAGAGCAATTTAAAGCTTATGCCGAAGAGATAGAAACTGATTCAGAAAGAGTAAAGAAACTCCAGGAAAAAATCGTAAGCAAATCAAAAAAGTTGATGATGGAAAAGAGCGAAGACGCTGAAGGGCAGGCTGATAAGGAAGCGGAACAATAGGTTTTTTACTTCCTAATTAGTAAGTAATTACTACGAAGTCATAAAAAGCGTAGAGCAAAAATATTTTCCTCTGCGTTTTTTTCGCTATGTTTTTTTCTTTATTCATGTTATTCGCCTGCCCCGTAGGGAAGAATGACTGTATCGGGGTAGGGAAAAATGGCCGTATCGGGGTGTAATTTGTTGTTACTGATTTTGGGATGTGTTGAGGGTTTTAATCAATAATATTAATTTTGTTGTGTGGAGCGGCTCTGTGTTCTCCGTGGCTCCGTGTGAGAAGATTTTTTGGTGTTGTGGTATGGGGTTGTTATCTTGACAAATCAAGTTATTTTTTTAATATCAATAAACTAAATATTTAATGAGTTTATTCTTAAGTTTCAACTTAAAGGAGGTTGCATGAAGCTTGATGATATCGAAATATCGAGGGCGATTATCGAAAATTTTTATAAGAAATTAATTGATTCTCTGGAATTGGATGTGGCTCTTGTGGGGGCAGGGCCTTCTAATCTTATGGCTGGAATACTTTTGGGCGAGAAAAAAATTAAAACGGCTATTTTTGAGTCCAAACTTGCTCCGGGTGGTGGTGTCTGGGGTGGTGGTATGATGTTTAACGAGATTGTTGTGCAGGATTCGGCGCTGCATCTTTTTGATAAGGCCGGTGTGGAATATAAAAAGAAGAAGGAAGGATACTATACTGCCGATAGTGTGGAATTGGCTTCGACTTTAATATCAAAATGTGTTAAATCAAACGTGAGAATATTTAACCTTATAAAAGTAGTAGATGTAATGTTCAGAGAGGTTAAAGGAGTAAAAAAGGTTAACGGACTTGTCCTGCAATGGTCGCCTATCGAGCATATAAATTTACATGTCGATCCCCTAACTATAAGAGCTAAATATATTGTTGACGGAACCGGCCACCCCGCAGAGGTTTGTTCTGTTCTTGCCCGGAAAATAGACGCGGAACTCGACACCAGAACTGGTAAAGTTATCGGTGAAATGTCTATGTGGGCGGATAGGGGAGAGGAATTAACTGTTGGTAATACTTCAGAAGTTTTCCCCGGTCTCTTTGTAACAGGTATGGCTGCGAACGCTGTTAAAGGAGCTCCGCGTATGGGTCCTATCTTTGGGGGAATGTTACTGTCAGGAGAAAAAATTGCCGGAATTATTTCAGAAAAATTAGGGAAATGAAACAATGAGTAGATGTGTATATGCGTGGATGTGTGAATGGGTAAAAAACAGTCAACTCATACACTCATGCACTCATTAACTCATTTACTTGATTTTAAACAATGAATTACACAAATATTGTTTTAGTTTTTTGTGGTTAGGGAAAGAGATAAAAGAGGAAAAATGGATTCTCATTTCGGAGCTTACGTTATAACAAGTAAAAATCATGTGAAAATAGCTCTTGAAGCATGTGAGGGAGGGGCTCGTATTGTTCAATATCGAGATAAAGATTCTTCCAAAAAGAATATGTTAAGTATTGCGGATAATATCAGAGAAATAACAAAAAATTTCAATTCATTGTTTATTGTTAATGATTTTATCGATGTCGCATTAATATCCGGAGCCGATGGGGTTCACCTCGGGCAGGATGATATTCCGCTGGAAAGAGCAAGAAAAATAACGCCAGATAATTTCATTATTGGTATTTCCACACATTCATTAGCGCAGGCAGTAGAAGCGGAGAGTAAAGGAGCCGATTATATTGGAATCGGACCTGTATTTTCCACTCCGACCAAAAAGAAATATAAACCTATCGGACTTTCGACCGTTAAAGAAGTGCTTTCGCGTGTGAATATTCCTGTTGTAGCTATAGGTGGATTAAATCTCGAAAATATCAGAAAATTGAAAAAAATAGGCGTTAAAAACGCCGCGATGGTGCGTACGCTTCAGGGAAATACCATGGAAAAAGTCAAAAAGGTGAATTTTCTGTTGAAAGTGTAGGAAAATCCCTTGACATTAAGGAAATACTATATAGATTGAGTAAAAAGGGAGTAAATAATGGCTAAGGATTTAATCGAAATTAGATGGCACGGCAGAGGTGGTCAGGGAGCCAAGACAGCCGCTTTACTTTTCGGAGAAGCCGCCATTGATACGGGGATGTACATTCAAGCATTTCCGGAATATGGCCCGGAAAGAACCGGGGCGCCTGTGAGCGCTTTTAACCGTTTGAGTAAAAAACCTATAAGGTTGCACAGCGGTGTTGAAAATCCCGCTATTGTACTGGTTCTTGATCCGAGTTTACTTGCTACAGTCGATGTTCTTAAAGGTTTGGGTGAAAATGGTATTCTTATAGTTAATACTGTTGATTCGCCTCTTGAAATCAGAAAGAAGTTATCTGTTAATCCAAAAATTAAGGTTTACACTCTTGATGCTTCAAAAATAGCAATGGATACAATAGGATTGAATAAACCCAATACTCCGATGCTCGGAGCGTTGTCCAAAGTTTCCGATATCCTGGATTATAATAAAATGCTAAAAAGTATAGAGCACAAGCTAAAGATTAAATTTAGAGGTAAGCCGGAAGAAATAGTGACAAAAAATATGAAAGCAATAAAAACTGCTCATGAAGAGACGAAGGGAGAAAGTTGATGGCTAAAAAGAAGGAAGGCTGGAAGGAACTTCCTATAGGCGCGATTATAGTCGAGCCCGGTTCCAGCGAAAAATTCAAAACCGGAGATTGGAGAGAGGGGAAGAAGCCGGTTGTAGATAAAAATAAGTGTACGAATTGTATGATATGCTGGATTTCATGTCCTGATTCCGCTATTATAGTTAAAGATGGAGAAATGAAAGGCTTTAATCTGGATTATTGTAAGGGATGTGGAATTTGTTCTACTCAGTGTCCTGTTAGTGCCATAGAAATGGTAGATGAGGAGAAAGAATGAAGGTTGCAGCTAAGACCGCGAATGAAGCAATGGCAGAGGCAATGAGGCAGATAAATCCCGATGTTGTTGCTGCTTATCCGATTACCCCTTCAACGGAAATCGTTCAGATATTTTCGCAATTTGTTGCGGATGGTCTGGTGGATACTGAATTCGTACCTGTAGAGTCAGAACACTCTGCGGCGAGTGCCTGTACAGGTGCAGCTGCAGCTGGAGCAAGAGTGATGACTGCTACGGCATCCCAGGGCCTTGCTCTTATGAATGAAGTCCTTTTTGTTACGGCTGGTTTACGACTGCCTATGGTTATTTGCGAAATAGCAAGAACTCTATCCGCTCCGATTAATATCCATTGTGATCATTCCGATACGATGGATCAGAGGGATACGGGATGGCTGCAATTTTATGCCGAAGATTCCCAGGAAGCGTATGACCTTGTTATACAGGCAATGAAGATTTCAGAAGAAGCCTTTTTGCCTGTTATGGTATCTGCAGATGCTTTTATTCTCTCGCATTCTCTTCAACGCATTGAAATGCTTGATGATAAAGATGTGCAGAGTTTTATAGGTAAACATAAGACGCCTTTTTCTATTTTGAATACAGATAAACCCATTACTGTCGGTCCTCTCGATCTGCAGGATTATTATTTTGAGCATAAAAGATCGGAGGCAGAGGCGATGAGGGAAGCAGGTAAAGTAATAAAAAAAGTGTTTGGAGATTTCGGGAAAAAATTCGGAAGAAAATATAAGCTTGTGGAAGGATATAGAATGAAAGATGCAAAAAGAGCTGTTGTTTTAATGGGATCTACTGCCGGGACAGCTAAAGAAGTGGTCGACAGTCTAAGAGAGGATGGCGAAAAAGTGGGGCTTGTTAAGGTTTGTGCTTTTAGACCCTGGCCTACAGAGGAAATAAATCGGGCGCTTAAGAATGTTGATTATCTCGGTGTTATGGATAGAGCTGAAGGTATGAGTGGTTTTGGGGCGCCTCTGTTTACCGAGATTCGATCTTCCCTCTATGATGAAAATAAAAAACCAGATACATATGGGTACGTGTATGGATTGGGGGGAAGGGATGTAAAAATCGAAGACATTAAAAAAGTTTTTGACGATCTAAAAAAGGTGGAAAGTGGTAAAAAATTGGATAGAAATAATTATTTAGGTGTAAGAGAGTAGGGGGCGTTATGGCTATAAATCTAAAAGAACTATCAAAACAGGAAGATCTTTTTGCCTCCGGACATCGTGCGTGTGCAGGATGTGGTCCAGCAATAGCAGTAAGACAGGCTCTTCTGGCTTCGGGGAAAGAAACAGTTGTTAGTTTTGCGACCGGCTGCATGGAAGTTGTATCGACAATATTTCCATACTCAGCCTGGAAGGTTCCTTATATCCATTCTCTTTTCGAGAATTCTGCAGCTACTATGAGTGGTGTTGAAGCTGCCTATAATGCTTTGAAAAGGAAAGGAAAAGTAAAGAAGGATATAAACTTTATAGCTTTTGGTGGAGATGGGGGGACTTATGACATAGGTTTACAGTCCTTATCAGGTGCAATGGAACGTGGGCATAATATGCTCTACATTTGTTATGATAATCAAGCGTATATGAATACCGGTATCCAGAGATCCAGCGCAACTCCTTATGGCGCAAGTACAACTACTTCTCCATCCGGAAAAGTTATTCCGGGTAAGACGAGACGAAGGAAGGATCTTACGGAGATTATGGCTGCGCATAATATTCCTTATGTGGCTCAGGCATCGATTTCCGATTGGAGAGATTATATAACTAAGGTCCAAAAAGCCCTTTCTATTAAAGGACCAAAATTTATAGTTGTTTTTGCTCCGTGTCAGCTTGGATGGTATTATAAAAAAGAAAATACTATTAAAATTGCTGATATGGCTGTTAAATCCAGATTCTGGCCGTTGTATGAAGTAGAAAATGGTGTACATAAGATTACAAAAGATCCCAAGAAGGTTATACCTGTTGAGGAATGGTTGAAATTACAGGGAAGATTCAGGCATTTGTTTAAAGGCGGAAATAAGAAGATCATTGATGAGATTCAGCAAGAAGTAGACGCTAATTGGGAGAGATTAAAGAAATTGGAGGAGGCAGGCATTTAGATGCCAAGTAAAGAAGAATCGTTTGAGATAGAATTCCAGGCTATCAAAGACTGTTTGGAAGAGCTTTGCAGAGAAACTAAGGCTTTGTCGGTTATGCTTATTGATAAGGCCGGACAGCTTATTACTTCAGCGGGTAACGTTTCTTCTATTGATATTCCTTCTTTCGCGACCTTATCGGCGGCTGATTTCGCGGCGACTTCCAATCTCGCGGATTTAATAGGAGAACATGATTTCTCTACCCTGTTTCACCAGGGAGTGCGAAAGAGTATTTATGTTTCATTGATTGCAGATAAAGTTATTCTCGCGGTTATATTTACGAAAGATACAACATTGGGTTTAGTACGTATTAAGGTTAAAAAAACAGCCGAAAAGCTGGGAAATTTATTCGGAAAGATATTTGATGTTCTTGAAAGTGAATATTCCGGAGCGGTGGATGATGATTTTATTAATGAGGCGGAAACAGAGTTGGATAGTCTTTTTGAATAGAATGGAGATACAATGGCATTAATAAATTATTCTTCGAAAGAAATAAATTGTAAAATAGTGTATTATGGTCCGGGGTTAGGTGGAAAAACTACCAATATTAAACATATATATTCAAAGGTAAATCCTAACCATCGTGGCAAGTTGATGAGTCTAGATACCGAACTTGATAGAACTCTTTTCTTTGATTTTTTGCCTGTGGATTTGGGTACAGTCAAAGGTTTTTCCGTGCATTTTCATCTTTACACCGTTCCCGGTCAGGTTTACTATAATGCTTCCAGAAAGCTTATATTGAAAGGGGTGGATGGCCTTATATTTGTCGCCGATTCTCAGATAGAAAGATTTGAAGATAATATAGATTCAATGGATAATCTTAACGATAATTTAATTGAATATCATAAGAAGGTTGAAGAGATACCTTTAGCAATTCAATATAACAAGAGGGATTTACCCAATATCGTTTCTCTTAATGAGTTAGAAGACGCTTTAAATCCAAGAGGCGTTTTCTTCTGTGAAGGAGTTGCGGTCGAGGGAATTGGTATTTTTGAACCTCTTAAAGAGGTTTCTAAAAAGGTCTTAAGAAAACTTAGATAGAATATCGCGGCAAGGCCGCGTTAATTTTGAATGTTGAATTTTAAATTTTGAATTAGAAATTCCTTATGGTTTTTCTTTACTGGTTTTTACAATTGAGGTTAGAATTTTAATAATTTCGTCAATCTCTTTGATATATATTTTAACATCACAATTTACAGTCCGAGATTCTTGAATCAATCTTAGCCAATATTTAGTTTCACGCGCTTCTTTTGAAGAAATAGTCATTTTGTTTATAAAATCCTTTTTGCTTTGAGCCGCAGAGGCTTCCTCGATATTTGACCCAATACTTACTCCACTTTATAGAAGTTGCTTGGACAGAACGTATTCATTATTTGCGATCATTTGTTTGTACAAATCAATTATCTTCAATGCAAAATCAAAACTTTTATCTTTTATTATATTATCCTTCATTCTTAACCATTTCCTTTTTTAATTCATAATTCAAAATTAAAAATTCATAATTTTTGTCGTTCATAATTCATAATTATTATCGTTTTTAGATTTCTATATATACTTTTAGGTAGCCATAATCAAGGGTATTATTTTTTTTTCTAAAATTGTATCCCAGCTGAAATTATCAATTATCATTCTTCTATCTTGTACAGTATTGTTGTTTTTCAAGAAGACGTCAATATTTTTCGCGATTTCTTTAGGTTTTTCGGTAAGGTCGAAAAATATGTGAGATTTAAAATATTTTTCGATTTCCCTGAGAGGAGGAATGTTTGAAAGCGCGGCTGGTAATCGGAACAGTGAAGCTTCGATAGCCGGCAATCCAAAACCTTCCATTTTACTTGTGATAAGAAGAAAGTCTCCCAGAAAGTAAAAAGTTTCAATATCTTTTATAGTACAATATTCGGAGAATAGAATCAGGCGAACTCCTTTTTTCTTTGCTCTTAGCTTAAGTTCTTTTTTATATGATACGAAAGCTGGGTTATGTGGGTCGGGTGGGGCGGACAAAAGCAGTAAGGGATCTCCTTTTAATTTCGAGGCTATGTCGATAGCAAGTTCGAAATTTTTTCTCTTTGTTACTCTGGAAGGGAAAATAGCGACAGGATAGTGATCCAGAATTTTTAATTTTTCAGCGGCTTTTTTCATATCTGGAGGCAGTATAACATAAGGGTCGATTCCGTTGTGTATTACTTCTATGTTCTTTTTTTTAATATTAAAAAAATCGGAAAGTAAATTTTTTCTGTAATTTGTTATTGTTACCCATTTGATTCCGGGAGTAAAATTCGCTATGAATTTTAGAGGGGAATTTCCCGGAGGTGGCAAATTATAAGTAGAATCTAAATAGGAAAGATCGTGAACCCATCCTATAGTTTTTATTTCTTTTGATACTTCTGTTAAAGCCGCGGTTGCCACGAGATTAAAATGCATTGTGAAAAGATTGTGAACTATTAAAACATTTGAATCTTTCAAAGCTTTAAGAATTTTTTTCTTTACTTTCCTGACTTCCTTTGAAAATTCTTTAGGGGTTACCCCTCGCAGTATTTTTTTGTTCATTTCTTTATAATAAGAAGAGCTTAGTTCCGGTATAAATTTATCCGGTTTTCCGTCTCCGGCTATTATATTTACCTGAAAGTTTTTTTCTTTTAGAAGCCTTGCGTGTATGTCAACAGTTAATTCCACTCCTCCGATTACCGGCAGGGCAGAATAATGGAGGATGGAAACTATTTTTCCCATTTTTCGAGAAGATAAGACTTGTTCCTTTCGAAAGTAAGGGCAGCCTCCTCAACAAGATTTTCGAATTCATCGTTTTTCATTTTAACTGATGATTCATAAAGAGAAGCAACTCTTAAGTTATATAAGGGAAGCAGTGTGCTTATTAGTTTTGCATGATGTCTTTCGCAGTGATGGAATGCCGCGGCGAAATCGTAAACAATTCTCGCCCAGTTTTCATGATTTAGCAGAGAATAATCTTTTTCTTTACCTATTGTTTTTAGAAGTGTAAAGGAGTTGGGGTTTAAGATATCGTTCCATAGAGAATGGAAGTTTTTCCATCCGGATTTGAAGGATTCGGCAAGTGAATGCAAGTCTATATCAAATTCTTCGGGTTCCAGACCGATTTCTTCTCCAAGTATATCAACTTCTTCCGAACCTTTTATTTTTTTCCATGAATCCTCAAAGTCTTCCATTAATTCAAAGGTTGTAATGACGACCTGGAGGAACATCGGGCCCAGGTGTTTTGAAGGGTCTTTTGTTTCATGTAGTTTAGCTCCAAGTCTGGTTTGACCTAATTTATATCCATTTTTGACCGCTGTTGTAGTTATCCATGTGTCGATACCGAATTTGGCTACATCAGTGTCCCATCTCTGGTCCTGTAGAAGAGAACTTACAAGATTTGAGGAAAAGGCAAAGTCCCCTCCTATTGGTTGTCTGACTCTTTTACCCCATATAGCTCTTATCAACATGTAGGCAATATTATTTGTAATTGTGGCATCGTATTTGTACCTTTTATAGTAAGGAGCGATATAATCATATCCCTCATTGATTATCGGACTGATGAGGTTTTTTATCCATTTAGGACCTATGGAGCGTAGATCCGAATCTACCATAAGTGTAGCTTTGGCACCAAGAAATTCCGAGGCTTCAAGAATACCTCTTACAGCCGTGCCCTTACCCGGAAGACCTCTATATATGCTTACTGCTTTTTCGATGTAGGGAGGCAATTCTGTATGTTTTGCTACTTCTCTAGTATCATCAACAGATCCACCGTCTGTGATTAATATTAAACTTTTATAATCTTTCCAGTGTTGGGCCAGCCCATCTCCGATTTGTTTCATTACAAAGTTTATAGTATCATCGACGTTATAAGCCGGAATTCCAACGATTATATCCACTGATTTTATTTCCTCGAGTCTTTTTCTCAAATCGTCCCGTATTGCCGTAATGAGTTTCATCCTACCTCCCATTGAGTTTATCCACTATATCAGGTATTTCTGTTTCAAGTAAGTCGGGCATCGCAGAGTCTATTCTTCCCCAGGTCGGTATCAAATGAGAACCCAGTGGATGTTTATAGAATTCTTGCGTTGCTATATCAAATGCCGTAGTAAACTTTTCAATTGCAATCGTTTCTCTGTTCCGGTCATATTTAAGACCATTTATCAGAGCTAAGTTCTTGTATTTTTCTACAAATTCCATGGCATAATCATAATATGTTATTTTAAGAGTTCGTATGGTTTCCGGCGAGAAAATTATTCCATCCTGAGAAAGTACTCTGAAAAATGTTCTTGCGATGTCTATTGCCATTCTCATTATACCCGAGGTTATGTTATCAGAGTCAAATTCTTGATGTTTATGATCATAGCGATCTACTAAATCTACCTGGCATATACTGGATAAGTCCAGGTGGGTATAAATTTCACGCAGGAGACCGATTTCCAGTCCCCAGTCAGAGGGAAAGCGAACTCTTCTCGTTAATTCGGTTATCATTGCCACTTCTCCGGAAAGAGGATAACGGAAAGATTCGAGATAATCGAAAAACTCCCGGCCGCCAAAAATTTTCTTGAGTGCTTTTAAGAGAGGTGAAAAGAAAAGGCGTACCGCTCTTCCATGCAGCACATCCGCAACTCTTGCATAATAACCCTTCGCGAAATCGTAGTTAAGTCTTTTGGAAAGGACAGGATAGGTGAGACGGGCTAAAATATCTCTTGAATAAGTACGTATGTCGCAATCGTGTAAGGTTACCATATACACCTCGCTCTTGGCCAAAATGTAGCCCATAGCTGTCCAGACGCCTCTTCCCTTTCCTCTTTTTCCGGGATCAAGTCCATTTTTTTTGAGCCGTTTATACACGTCTTGAATTTGCGGAGAATCGTTCCAGAGAATAGTCGTTTTTGTAGGCATTTTAGAGAAAAATTTTCTTGCGTGGTTGAATTGTGTTTTATTTGCTTTATCGAGTGAAACCACCACTTCGTGTATATAGTCCGCTTCTTTTAATTGTTCTACAATCCCGGGAAGAGCTTTACCTTCAAGTTCCGAGTAAAGGGAAGGTAGGAGCAGGGCGACTTTTCTTTCTTTTGAAATTACTCTAATACTATTTTCAATCTTATCAAGAGAATAACCCGGTAGTTTGTGTAATGTTGTTATAATACCATTTTGAAAAAAATCAGACATTTCTGCCCTCCAATGCTTGTTTTATGGCTTTTTTCCAAGTGAGTGGTCCAAAGTCATCAAAGCTTTTATATTTTGTATTTTTTTTATTTCTAAGTAAAATAGGATAATCACATTCATCGAGCATGGAATAATCGTTAGGAGAATCTCCGATACCTATTGAATAGCCTTTCTTTTCTTTTTTGATTATTTTGACTGCTTTTCCTTTCGATGTTCCTTTGTATAACTGATAAAAATTTCCTCCCCAGTAGATTGTATAACCAGTTGATTTTAGTTCTTCGAGAAAATTATTATTCTCAGTAGTTAAAAAACGAAAAGGTTCTGAAAAGCTCCTGTTTTTTGCCAGTGGAATTAAATGATCCGGTAGTCCTGTAAGTTCATTGATTTTTTCTGTACTCATTTCAGAAAAAATCTCTATTTTTGCGTTCTGTTCCTTTGCAATATTTCGTAAATCATTCTTTATTCCTTCGGATTTCGTGCCTAATTCTTTTCTTTTTCCGTCGATTACCACGAGTCCCCCGTTTTCCGCAGCATATGGACCCGAAAATTCCATTTCTTTAAAGAAATAATCGATTTCTGCGGATGTTTTACTTGAAATAACTGCTATTATAATTCCTTTTTTTATTAAACTATGTATGAAGTCACGAATAGAAATTGCCGAATATGAAGAATCCAGCAGGCAATTATCAAGATCCGTGAAAATTATCATTCGAGTACTCTTTTGAATATTTTTTCTTCGTTTTTTAGATAACTTTTTGGGTCAAATAGATTTTTCAATTCTTTTTTATTTATATATTTCTTGGCTCTTTTATCGTTTTCTATTTTTTCTTTAAAATTACCGCCTTTTTGCCAGACTTCCATGGCGTTTTCCTGTACGATGTTGTAAGCTTCTTCTCTTTTTACTCCTTTATCGAGTAGAGTTATGAGAACCCTTTGTGAAAACACAAGTCCGTTTGTGAGCCAGATATTCTTTTCTATATTATCTTTATATATATTTATATCTTTAATAACGAAAGCGATTTTCTTTAGCATATATACTGTAAGCGTTATAGCGTCCGGAAAAAAGATTCTTTCCGTAGAGGAATGAGAAATATCTCGTTCGTTCCACAGGATTATATTTTCGATGGCTGTTATTAAGTATGAACGGAGTAAGCGGCTCATTCCTGAAAGGCGTTCACAGAGTATAGGATTTCTTTTGTGAGGCATTGCTGAGGAACCTTTCTGTCCTTTTTTGAAAGGTTCTTCCAATTCTCTTATTTCCGTTCTTTGCGAGTGTCGTATTTCTTGTGCTATGTGTTCGATTGTGGACCCGATAGTTGATAAAGCGAATATATATTCTGCGTGCCGGTCTCTTGGTACGATTTGTGTTGATATTGGTTCCGGTTTCAAATGTAGTTTTTTTAAGGCGAGTTCTTCCACTTTGGGATCGAGATGCGCGAAATTTCCCATTGCTCCGGAAATTTTTCCGTATTCGGTTTCTTTTGAAGCTCTGTTAAATCGCATCTGTGCTCTTTTCATTTCAGAGTACCAAGAAAGAAACTTGAGTCCGAGAGAGGTTGGTTCTCCGTGAATACCGTGAGTTCTTCCTATAATTGGTATTCCTTTACATTCGAGAGCTTTTTCTTTTAAAATTTTAAGGATATTTTCGAGTTCTTTTTTTATGATCGCCGAGCATTCTTTAATCTGGAGGGCGAAGGAAGTATCGACAATATCTGATGATGTTAATCCCTGGTGAAAAAAACGGGTCGAATCGCCTCCCTTTTCCCCTACGGCAGTGATAAATGATACGACGTCGTGTCTGGTCTCTTTTTCAATCTCTTTTATTCTTTCCGAAGAGACTTCGATCCCTTCTAAAGATTCAGCCGTTCCTTTTGGGATATCTCCTAATTTTTCACGGGCAGAAAGAACAGCAAGTTCGACTTCGATCCAAATCTTAAATTTATTATCATCAGACCAGATTTTTTCTATTTCTTCTATTTTATATCTTGGAATCATCATCCCTCCTTAAAAGAATTCCACTTTTAGATTATAAAATTATCTTTTATAATGTCAAGGTCGGAACAAAGTTTGGTCTAGAGTCATGAGTTGTGTGTGATGAGTCAAAAAAATTAAAAGCTGACGGCTAAAAATAGATCAACAAACTAACTACACCACTGACCGATGGTTAGGATTCTTTGTGTTTCTGCCGGAGAGAAGATTATTTTACCAAAATAAATTTTGTTAATTTGGTAAAGTTTTCTACTTTTGCTTCTATTTTGATGAAATAGACCCCTGCCGGGTTTATACTTATATCTATCTCTTTTGAATGGAAGCCGGCAGTATTGTTTTCGGAGATTTCTTTTATTCTTGTTCCCTTTATATCGTAAATTTCAAAAACAACATCGGTTCTTTTCGGTAATCCGTATTTTATTTCAAGTTTATTTCCTGTTGTTACTGTTCTTATATCCATTGAATATACCGTAGGAATTTTGGCAAAGGGAACAGGTACAGGAGCGGTAATAGTGAATGTTGCGTCGCTCGTGTCAGAAAGGCTACCGTTAGTATCGGTGATGCTTACAAGACAAGTAGTGGTAGGCGTATTGGGTATTTGCCAGGGATAAACACCCGTGTCGGGCATACTGGTTATTATGTCCGACCAGCTCGTCCCGCTGTCTGTAGAATACTCTATGCTAACGCCTCCGGTTGTAAATCCGGAGTTCCAGGTAATGTTATAGGTGCTATCTATATACCATTCTTCTCCTCCGTTTGGGGCTGTTATCGTTATGTATGGGGTAAGCGATATCGAAAATACTGCGTCACTCGTATCCGAAGGTTCTCCATCTATATCGGAGATCCTTATAAGACAGTCTTCGGAAGGGGTATTGGGCACTGTCCAGGAATAAGCTCCCGTATCAGGTCTGCTTTCATTCACATCCAACCAGGTCGCTCCATTATCTATCGAATATTCAAGGTTGACGCTTCCCGTTGTGCCGTAAGAAGACCAGGTAATGACATAAGTGCTGTCTACATGCCAGATTTCACCTCCGTTAGGAGCAGTAATTGTTATATATGGATTGGGAAATATGGTAAAAACGACGTCGCTCACATCCGAGGGACTGTCATCGGTATCGCTTATTCGAACCAGGCAGCTATCGCAATCATCTGAAAGCTCTTCCGTTATAGTCCAGGGATGTGTTCCGTTATCCGGAGTGCTTGCGATTACATCGGTCCAATCGGTCCCATTGTTGATAGAATACTCGATATGAACATTTCCGCTTGTATTAAAAGAAGTCCATGTAATATTGTAAGTGCTGTCTACTTTCCAGGTTTCTCCTCCGTTGGGAGTAGAAATTTCTATGTAAGGTGCGGTAGCTATTTCAAAAACCGCGTCGCTTGTATCTGAAGGGGTTAATATAGCTGAATCGGCTACTATCACAAGACAAGTGTTCGAGGGATTATCCGGTATTGTCCAGGAATAAGAGCCTGGAGAAGGGGATATTTCAATATCCACAGGCCACCAGGTAGAACCGTTGTCTGCGGAATACTGGATGAAGAGCTCGTCGCTTGTACCGTACGAATCCCATGTGATGTCATACGTGCTGTCTACATACCAGATTTCACCGCCGTTGGGACTTGTAATTGTTATATATGTAGAATCTATAGTAAATACAGCGTCACTCACATCCGAAGGACTTCTGTCTGTATCACTTATCCTAACCAGGCAATTCACCGAAGACGTGTTCGGTATTGTCCAGGGATGAGTTCCGTCATTCGCTGTACTCGCGATAACCTCGGTCCAGTTGAATCCATTATTGGTAGAATACTCGATATAAACATCTCCACTTATTCCGCTCGAAGTCCAGGTAATATTGTAAGTACTGTCTACTTCCCACTCCTCTCCGCCGTTGGGAGAGGTTACGTCGATGAAAATATCGGGCATAACAACTTTCCCATAGCCGTATACACTGTCTTTTCCGGGAGGGTCCAAATCTACTGTACAACTATCGTATAGATAAGTTCGGACCTGGCCGTTATTATATGCGGGGAATCTTGACTTAATCAAAGCACAAACTCCCGCTGTGTGAGGAGATGCCAGAGAGGTTCCATACCAATAACCAAAGGCATGACTGATGCAGTTATCCGGTGCCGCTACGTCGGGTTTCATCCTGCCGTCTGTTGTGGGTCCCTGAGAGCTGAATGGCTCCTGCGGCCCGGAAGTATAGGCGTTGCGATTGATAGCGCCCACAGTTACCACATTGGTAATTGTTCCGGGGTCAGCAAGACTACTCGATTCTATATTATAATGCAGATTTTTATCCAGGTTAAATATCGTAAAATCTGCATTAATACTAGTTGAAAATTCTCTTACCATTATTCCGTATGTTCCGTCCGTTGGTGCAAGAATATTTATCGTTTCCTGGGGTGGGTAAGTACCGTCTTGCCTGTTTATGGAACTGTCTACTTTTACCCAGTTTGAAGGGGTGGTTTCTCTTACCAGATACAAATCGTAATCTTCATTGCTTTGATTATAAGCATCATAATCGTCCCAATTCATTACTATTCTAATATATTCAACATCAGTATAACTGCCAATAGGGTTTATAGTATCTCCTGAACCGAAATCATGATACAAACCCGGAGCATAAGCCGAGAATGTTTCTCTGTAATGCTGTTGGGCATAGTTGCCTGCTGAGTTTACCCATAGAATACCGTTACTTAATGCGGTATTGACATGGTCACATATATAGCCGGTTCCATCGTAATAGCCTCCCGCGTTAAACCATCCCATTGAGTGGTTAACGATATCTACACCATTACTGATGCAGGAGTCTATCGCGTTTTCAAAGTCTGTTAAATCAGCTATTTTATACAGGTAAAATTCCGCGTCGGGTGCTAAATCGTATATTGCCTCGGTTACCGCGGTTCCGTGAGGAGTTGTGGTCTGGAGTCCGCTACCCTCGAAATCATAGCTGTGGTATGTTAAAGGCATGTCACCAGCAACTTGTGCTTCTGTTAATGAATCGAAACCCCCATCGATAATGGCAACTTTAACTCCCGAACCCTCATATCCGGATGATTGCCATTCGTCGGCGTTCATTGAATCTACTCCTTCGCTTGTTACCGCGTGTTCTTCCGGTTTAATAGGCGGGGTGATTTGCCCAAGCCCGGTAAGCGCGTTCGATACATCGTTAAGCGCGCTTATTGGTATCTCAACCCTCATAGAATGTTTTGCTTTTGCCTGGATGCGTACGCCGGAAGCTGTTAAATTGTTTTCATCTATGTTTGCGGTCGTAATCCCCTGGTTGGCTAAAACGGTTACTACTACTCTGTCTTCGATAATCTCTAGATTGGATTGTTTGGCGAACTGCAAATATTTATTCTCGTCATCTTGAAGTTTGTAGAGTCTCTCTAAATGTGAAGATAAATTTCCTGCGAAAGCCGAATTTATGCTTATAAATAGAATAAAAAATACCGATAAAAACATTTTTTTGTTCATTTTTCACTCCTTATTGTTATTTATAATATTGTAAAGATTTTTTTATGTTTTGTCAATACATAAAATTCTTTATCAGTCTAATCCAATTATTTACAAGTTTGTATAAAAATGGTAAAGTTTCCCCTTGACAAGGTTTGAAAAATAAGTATTATTTATATAAACAATGAGTAAAAATATCGGTAAATTAGGTATAAGTATAATATTCATTTTCTTTATAGCCAATCAGGCTATTTACGCCCAGGGTTGTAGTTGGGGTAATTACATAGATATTCCGAGCGCGACTGCCCGGGGCGGTCTTTTTGTTAACTTTAACGGTGGTTATGCGCTTTCCAGTGATGCAGAGGAAAAAATAGATGTTAATGGTTCTTTGGAGTATAGTATAGCCGGTTTTACCGCGGGTTTGAAAGTTTATACCGAAAAGAATTTTTGTCTCGATTTATCATATCAAATTTTAGAAGAGAGCTTCAATATGCCTGGTTTTTCTATTGGAATTGAAGAACTTACTAATAGTAAGTTTGTATCTCCCCTTGGAGATTCAGGATTGATAGATGAATTATATTTATCACGCCCTCCGGAAATTGCTTCGGCTTACCTGGTAGCCACGAAGGGATTAACCAATAGTATTGAAATGACTCTTGGTTTAGGTAGAGGTAAGTTTGTCGGTTATGGTCCCAGGAGTAAATACCTGAATTTCGATGCTTTTTCCGAAGAAAAACACGCAGATTTTATGGTTGGTATGTTTGGCGGATTAAAGTTTAGTACTCCGGTAGGTTTTACATTCATGGCCGAAACCGATGGGAGAGACGCGAATGTGGGTCTTGGTTATGAATCGGGGATTTGGAAAGGTTCTTTGAGTTTGGGTAAAATAGAACACTTTTTTTCTTCGAATGAAAATTCTCTGATTAATGCGCCCTGGTTAAGTTTATCTTTGTCTGCTAATGTGTTGGGTGGTGGCTTTGGCGGAAGTAAAGAAAAAGCTATTGGAACATTAAAGATAGCGCTGAAGGATGAAAAGAGTGGAATCCCAATTCAGGGTAAAATAATTGTTTCTCTGGGTAATATTGAAAGGACTTTTGAGGTATCTGCTAGTCAAAAAAGAGTCCTTGAGTTAAAACCCGGTGTTTATAAGGTTATTGTTTTATCGGCTGGATACAAGATGAAAAAAGCTAATGTTCCGGTTAAAGAAGGTAGTGTTGTAGATTTTGATATCGGTTTGACTAAGGTTATAAATCCCGCGATAAAGAAATCTATGGATTTAACAAAAGAAGCGGCTACGGATTACAAGTATGGTCGTTTAGAAGCAGCTAAGGAAAAACTTGAAGAAGCAATTACTTTATATCCTAATAACAATAAGGCGAAAAAAGGTTTGAGTTTAATTCGGAAAGCCTTTGCGAATAATGTTACTTCACTTAAACAAAAAGCCAGGGCTCGTGAAAATTCCGGTGATATACGCGGGGCAATAACTCTTTGGGAACAGGTTCTTGTGTGGGAAGACTCTTCTGCAACTCGAAAACATATACAAAATTTAAAAGGCAGGTTATCTACTGCAAGTAGTAGAAAAAAACCCGTCAGAACTACCACAACTACTAAAAAGAAAGCTCCGGCAAAGAAGAAGCCGGCTTTATCAAAACAGCAAATTGCTGATCTTTACACTAAGGGTTTAAGCGCTTATTTTGACGGTAATTATAAAGAAGCAATAAAATACTTTCAACAGGTGCTTAGCGCGGATCCTTCTCACGCTCAAGCTAAGCGTTATCTCGGAGAAGCAAAGAAACATTAATGTTATATAAGGAAGCGGGAGTTGATATCCGAAAGGCAGAGGATGCTCTTTCTGCTGTTAAAACTTTAATAAAAAAAACTTTAACTAATAACGTTCTCAATTTACCAGGACATTTTGGTGCAACATATAAAATTCCCGAGGGATATAAAAGTCCCGTACTCGTTTCATCTATCGATGGAGTTGGAACAAAAATACTCGTGGCTATCGATCATGGTTATTATGAAGGTTTGGGCCATGACATTGTAAATCATTGTGTTAATGATATTCTTGTAATGGGAGCCAAACCAATGTATGTTTTAGATTATTTTGGTGCTGGGAAACTTGAAAAAGGTGTTATAGTCGATGTTGTAAGAGGTATGTCAAAAGCTTGTGAGGAAAATGAATGTTCTATTATTGGGGGAGAAACAGCCGAGATGCCCGATCTTTACGGAGATAATATTTTTGATGTGGCGGTTCAAATAACCGGAATAGTGGAACAGGATGAAATTATAGATGGGAGTAATATTAAATCGGGAGATAAAGTTTTCGGACTTCCTTCTTCGGGTTTTCATACTAATGGATACTCTCTTATAAGAGCCGTAGTTAAGAAGGCAAGTCTTTCTTTGGACGCGTATATAGAAAGTTTAAATGGGGTTCTTGGTGATCTATTGCTGACACCTCACAAATCTTACTATAAGGAGATTTCCCCTTTTTTAAAAGAGATAAAAGGGATGTGTCATATTACCGGTGGTGGTTTTTACGGTAATATTCCTAGAATTTTACCGAAGAGTTTAACCTGTCATATCGATCCTGGAAGTTTTGAAGTTCCTGAAATTTTTAAGTTTATTCAAGAAAAGGGGAATATCCCCGATCGGGAAATGTTTTCGGTTTTTAATATGGGTATAGGTATGCTTGTAATTTGCGAAAAAGACCTTGGATTAGGAAAACTGATCGGAGAAATTAAAGAAGGCGATGTGCCGGTAGAAATTAATGGGATTTGATTTCTTTAAAAATAAAAAAAACATAATATCCCTTATAGCTTCTATTGTTTTTGCGGTGATTTTCTGGTATTACGCGAAGACGAATGAAGTTGTTGTAGTTGATAATACCTTTATGTTAGAAGTAAAGGTACCTAAAAATATTATTTTAAAAGAGATTTCTACGGATTCGGTTAAACTACGAGTTGCAGCTAAAGAAAGACAGCAAAATATATTAAAGAAGGTATCTCCTGTTCTTGCATTACCATATGATTTTCCCGGAATATATAAGTTTAAGCTTGATGAAAAAGATCTTTCTTTTCCTATTCTTTTAGGAATCGAGGATTATGAAATAATAATGCCTGATTCTATTCAGGTGGTGCTGGATTCGTTGATCAGAACGGAAGTGAGTATAACTTCTGTGAAAGGTATGGTTTTTGAGCCGGGTAAGGTAACTTTAAGGGGTCCGAAAAGTATTGTTTCCAATATCGAATATCTTTCACCGGATTCGATACCTGAAGGGGTTTTTACTACTGTTACCATAGGCAATCCCTTAATAGAGGTTTTTCCGAGCAAAATAAAAGTAATAAAATGATTGTTCTGGGTTTTGAAACTTCGTGTGACGAAACAGGAGTTTCTCTCCTGGAGAACGGAAAAGTTTTATTTAACAATATTTATTCTCAACAAATTCATAGCCGTTTCGGTGGAGTTGTCCCGGAAATAGCTTCGAGGGAGCATACAGAAAGGGTTCTTACGATGACTGAAGAGATATTAAAAAAAAGCAAAATAAGCATAAATGGTATCGATGGTATCGCGGTAACTTATGGTCCGGGTTTACTATGCTCTCTCCTTATTGGTTTAAGTTTTGCGAAAGGGTTGGCTTATTCGACCGGGATTCCTTTTGTAGGAGTCAATCATCTTGAAGCACATATTTATTCCCCCTTTATTACTTCCCCGGAATGTTCTTATCCTTTTCTTTCTTTGCTTGTTTCGGGAGGGCATACTTCGATTGTAAGGGTCGATGGTTTTAGAGATTATAAAGTTCTCGGTTCTACACTCGATGATGCTTGTGGGGAAAGTTTTGATAAAGTTTCTAAACTTATCGGTATTGGTTATCCTGGTGGTCCCGTAATACAAAATTTCGCGCAAAAGGGAAAGGATGATGCTTTTAATTTTCCCGTACCAGACCCTGGGGCTCTGAATTTTTCTTACTCTGGATTAAAAACGAGCGTTTTATATACGTACCGGGATATTCCGGACGCAGAAAAAATTTACAAAATTCCTGATATAGCTGCTTCTTTTCAAAAAGCGGCTATCGAGGCGTTAATAATTAAATTGAAAAGAGCTATAAAAATGACCGGTATCGATAGAATTTCCATATCTGGCGGAGTCTCTGCTAATAAATTATTAAGGGAAAAACTTGAAAAGTTAGATGTTGAGTGGGTTGCGCCTTCCGCGGAATTTACCGTAGATAACGGAGCAATGGTCGGTTTTCTCGGATATAAACTTTTAAAAGAAGGAATTCATTCGGATTTTGATTTAAAAGCAGAGCCACGGTTATTTCTAAATTAGCCGCGGATGACAAAAATAGAGAATGGGTAAATGCGTAGATGGGTGGATGGGTAGTAAATTGACTGTTTAACTATTCGACATAGATTCGGAGAATGCGGAAAGTAAACATAGATGGATAAATTTAGATTTAAAAAATTTTTGTCGTTTTAACTGATTTACTCATTTACTGATTAACTGATATACCAATCATTTATTTAAAATGCCTATATCCACGTGGGGGAGTGCGTTTACCGTCGATGTAAACCTCTTTTCCATCTGAAACATATCCGATTTCATTAACAAAATCCTCTTTAATTTTATCAGGAGATGTGAAGAGTAATTCGAATTCTTCTCCCGATGTTAAGACGTTTTCTTTTAAATCGAGAGAATATTTTTCGGCAAACCCTTTACACTCGGGACAAATAGGAATGTCTTTAAAGTTTATATCGAGCCTTTTACCGCTTTCTTCCGCTATATGGTTAGAATCTATTAGCAAACCATCTGATATGTCTATCATAGAATTTATTCGGTATTTTCGGGTAAGTTTCAAAGCTTCTTCGCATCTTATTTCCGGAGTTAAGTGGTATTTAGTTATGGTAGATTTTATCTTTTTCTGAAGAGCAATGAAGCCCATAATCGCGCCGCCAATGTTACCCGTAAGATATATTTTATCACCTTTTTTTGCCCGGTAACGGGGAATTGGGTTTTTTGTTGTTCCTCCGACAGTAATGCTTAGAAACAAAAACGGCGATCTTGCAGTATCTCCTCCAAGTAGTTTAATAGAATATTTGCTTTCATGGTATTGTAATCCCTTGAAAATTCCTTTAATTTCTTTAATTGTTTGGTTTTTCTTTATTCCAAGATTTAGGAAGTACCATGTTGGCTTAGCGCCAGAGGCTGCGATATCCGATAGTGCCGACCCAAGAGCCTTGTATCCAATATCGTAAGGAGAAAAAATAGAGGGAGTAAAATGTACTCCCTCTATAAATGAGTCTGTACTCACGATCTGGTTCTTATTTATTTCTACTGTGTCATTTCCAATCCATCCTCTATTTTCCCTCAGAGTCTGGATTATCTGATTTTCCAGATCTTTAAATATTTTTACTAAACTACCTACTTTACTGCGTCTTTAAGGTTTTTTCCTGCGCGGAATACTGGAACATTTCGGGCAGGTACCTTAACTGTCTGATTTGGTTTTTGAGGGTTCCTGGCAATTCTTGCTTTCCTATGCTTTACATCGAAAACTCCAAATCCTACTATAACGACACGGTCTTTCTTTTTTAAAGATTTGACTATGTTGCCAATAAGACTTTCAGTCATCTCTTTAGCTTCCGATTTTTTGCACCCACAATCCTTTGCCACTGCGTCGATTAATTCTTTTTTGTTCATTAAATAGCCTCCTTTTATTGTTATAAAGGAGTTTAAGCATTTTTATTCATATGTCAAGGGTTTTTTTTGAAAATCAGCAAAAATTTTATATCAATCAGTTTTTGTTATTTTTATGCATTTGACTGTTTTTTTAACGCATTGTTAACTTTTTTCGTTCTTCAGAAGAAGTCGAAAGTCTTAAAGCTATGTAATTTAAGGGTTGTAGCCTGAAGTGAATAATAGAAAAACGCACAAAACGTTTTTTATAATCTTATATATATTCTCAAAATCGATAAAATGGTTATTTTAATGAATTATAAAAAAAACTTAAAAATTTGTATTTTTTGTGTGTTTTTTGCTGAAATTTACAAAAAAATCGCCACTAAGACACGAAGGCTCAAAGAGCAGAATTATTTTATTTACTTTTAATTTCTATGCTATTATTGAATAGTAAACATTGTTTATATAATTGGTTTTATGTGTTATCTTTTTTAAGTTTAACGAGAAAGGTTTTAAATAAACACAATAAAGTTGAGAGTAGGGCTTAGTGTCTTCATGGAAAAAATTGAAATAGTTGGGGCGTTGACATTTAAAAGGGAAACTCATATCTTGTATAATATAATGAAAATACGGAAAAGACTATTAGGCCGATTTTTATTTGAGATTACACCTGTAAGGGGTTATCTTGGTGTAATTTTAATATATTTTTCTTTTCTTTTTTTAATTCCTTTAATTGTAGATTATTTATATCTTAGAGATATTGTCAATTTAAAGCCTTTTTTAATTCCGGCTATTACTTCTTTAGTTTTAGGTATTATTTTAAAAGGTAGAAATCCTGTAGAGAGGATTAATCACAAGCAGGGAATGTTAATCGCGTCTTTGTCATGGATTATTGTTTCTTTAATTGGTTCGTTGCCGTACCTGATTGGGTTTCAATCGGGTTTTGTCGATTCCTTTTTTGAATCAGTTTCGGGTTTCACGACTACGGGGATAACAGTTTTCTCAGATTTAGATGCTAAAAGCCGATCGATACTTTTTTACAGAGCCTTAACTCAGTGGGTTGGAGGTCTTGGAATCTTAAGTTTCGCTTTATTAATTATTTATGAAGGAGGTGTCGCTCCAAAACTTTTTGCGGGCGAAAGTCATAAAATTAGAACCAAAAGAATAACTCCGGGGTTATTTAATACTATAAGAATACTGTGGATTATATATGGAGTATTAACTTTGGTTCTTGTATTTTTGCTTAAAATAGAGGGTTTAAACCCCTTTGATGCGATCACGCACTCCTTTACGACTCTTTCAAGTGGAGGTTTTTCTACGCATGATTTAAGCATCGGATATTATTCTTATATGAATTACTCTTTATCAAATGCTATTGAGTGGACTATAATTATCTTTATGTTATTTGCGGGAATGAATTTTCTTTTTCATTACAGGATTTTTCAGGGAGATATCAAGGCTTTATGGGATTCTTTTGAAATTAAATTATTCTTACTTTTTATATGCTCGGCTTCCGGTATTATTATTTTGAAGCAATTTGCTTCCGGTGAAATTTTTTCTCCTGGTTTAGTTAGAACTTCGATCTTCCAGGTTGTCGCGATTATGACTACTACAGGTTATGCAACCCGTGACATTGGTGCTCCTATTTACGGAGGAGTCGCAAAACAGATTTTTCTTTTTTTGATGGTTGTAGGGGGATGTGTGGGTTCCACCTCGGGAGGATTGAAAGTTTTGCGTATAGGTATTTTATTTAAGCTGATTAAATTTAAGATTTTATCGATTATTTATCCTCTTAATGTAATTCGTTTTATTATGGTTGATGGAAGTAAAGTAGATTTTGACGAGGTAAGAAGAGTTACCGCTTTATTTACAGCCTGGATGTTTTTGTTAGCAATAGGAGGATTAATAACGGCGTTTTTTAGCCATCATGGAGCTCTGGAATCTTTTTCCGGTATGGCTTCAGCTCTTGGGAATATAGGGCCCTGTTATATTTCGGCTTCTGAATTGATAAAACTTTCTCCCGTTGTAAAATTTACCTATATAATAGGTATGCTAGCGGGAAGATTGGAAATTTTGCCCATTCTTATGTTATTTTACAAAAACACTTGGAAATAGGAGGTGATAAATGTATGTTATTATAGGTGGTGGTGGTCTTCTTGGCAGAAATGTTGCCGGCAAATTGAGTGCTTCTAAACATGATGTAGTAGTTATAGAAAAAAGACCGGAAGTTTGCGAATATATTTACGAAAGATTAGGGGTAGTGGCAATTAAGGGGAGCGCGACCGAAATAAATACATTGAAAGAGGCAGGTGTAGAAAAAGCAGATGTGACGGTGGCATCTATGCGTTCTGATGCCGACAATCTTTCACTTACAGTTATTGCTAATAGTTTTGGAGTTCCCAGAATATACGCGAGAATGAGAGACCCTTCATACAAACCTGTTTATGAAAGAGCTGGGGCTACTGATACTATAGATGTTGTTGAACTCAGTGCTACACCTCTTGTTTACGAAATAGAAGAACCTGAAGTTTCTATTGTTTATACTTTTAGGGGTGGTAGGGGGGCTATTGTTATTATTAAAATTCCTGAAAAATCTACAATTACAGAAAAAACTGTTGCCCAGATTGCTTCCGATGATAGATTTCCCTCAGATTGTGTTATAAATGGGATTTTTAGAAAAGAGGAAGATGAATTTTGTGTGCCGAGAGGAAATCGTAAGATATATGGGGGAGATGAAGTTTTTATAACTGCACCGCTCGAATCGATAAAAAAGGCTGCAAAATTTTTGGGAATAAAAAGAAAAATAAAAATTTAGTTATGGTATTTTGCCACCAATTTTTCCAGTTCTTTTTTCAATTCGGTCTTGAAAGAATCTATATCTCTTTTAACCGAGAATCCGGATGCGGTTCTATGTCCTCCGCCACCGTATTTTGCGGCAAGTTCCTGGACGGGTACGTTATTCTTAGAGCGTAATGAAATTTTCAATATTCCGTTTTTTCTTTCTTTTATTATCGCAGCAGTTATAATACCATCGATTGCGAGACCATAATCGATAAACTCTTCTGTGTCTTCTTCTTTCGCGCCGTATTGTTTTAGCATTTCTCTTGTTACTGTCATTATACTTATTTTATCATAAAGATTCATTTCCCGCAAAACATTACCTAAAAGTTTAATTCTTGCTTCAGGGTCTGTAAACCATATAAATTCAGAAACCTGTGAAGCAATTACTCCATACGCGACCAGTTCTGATGCCACTCTTAAGGAATGGGATGTTGTGTTTGGATATCGGAATGCTCCTGTGTCGGTTAGTATTCCTATATACAAGTAAGTAGCTATTTCTTTATCCATTTCAATTTCATCTTTTAGCATTTTGTAAATGATCTCAGCCGTCGAAGAATAATCCGGTTTTATAACGTTTACTGTACCAAATTCTGTATTACCAATATGATGATCGATATTGATGATAGGTTTCGAGAAATCAATATAGTCTTTGATTTTCCCGATACGTTCTACTTCGGCACAGTCTACAAAAAGAGTTACATCTTCTGTAAAATTTTTCTTCTCCGTTTGAATTAAAGACGCTTTAGGAAAATTTGAATATCTCTGGGGTGGGGGATCTGAATTGAAAATATATGTCTGTTTATCCATTTTTTTTAGCGACAGGGCCATTGCTATTTCTGAGCCTAAAGAATCTCCGTCTGGGTTTTTATGTGATACGATTAAAAATTTTTTATTATTATGTATTATTTCGAGTGCTTTTTCCCAGCTTTTCAAATTTCTTCCTCACTTTCCTTTTTTAATAGTTCATCTATTCTTTCCATTTTTTGCGTTATTGAACTATATTTGAAGTGTAACTTGGGCGTATTTTTCATTTTGATACGTCTTGCGAGCTCATGCTGGATAAATCCACTCGCGTGGTTTAAAATTTCACTATTTGCTTTTCCAGCTTTTTCTCCGCCATGTACAGTAAAATTGATAGTTGCATGTTTTAAATCAAGGCTGATTTCGACGGATGTTAAGGTGATCAGTCCTATTCGTGGGTCATTCACCTCTTTGTCTATGATTTCAGGAACTATTTTCATTATATATGAATTGACTCTTTTCTGTCTCAAAGTCATTGTTTATTTTTATACTCCAATCTAAAATGTTAATGTTTCTATTATCTCTTATATGGTTTACAACCTTATTTAACGACGATCGTAGAAATTTGGAATCGTTAGAAACAGCTACAATACCTATTATTGAACGCTGCCATTTATCCAGAAAATCAATTTCGTTTACTCCGACGTTGAATTTTGATCTTATCTTATCTTTAATGCTATTTATAATCCTTCTTTTAGATTTTAGAGATCTTAATCCTGGAAGAAAGATTTCGACTTTCCCAATACCAACGAACATATTCTTTTAAAGTTTTTTCTCTTTTTCCACCAATTCATAACTTTCTATTATATCTCCTTCTTCAAAATCATTGAAATCTGCAAGTCTTATGCCACATTCGTATCCTTCTGATACATTTTTGGTATCTTCATTAAATCTTTTAAGATTAGCAATTTTAGTTTTAATGAGCTCTTGTCCATTTCTGATTAAATACGCTATATCATTGTTATGAACTTCACCGGAAAGGACAAAACATCCGGCGATTTTACCGATGTTTGAGCCTTCAAATACTTTTTTAATCTCGATTTCACCGCATTTTATTTCTTGTTTTTCCGGTTTGAGTATTCCCAGCATAGCTTTTTTAATATCTTCAGTTATTCCAAAAATCACGTCGTATGTTTTAATTTCTACCCCACGTTTTTTTGCTTCTTCTTTTGTTTGCGGGTATGCTTTCACTTTAAATCCAATGATTATTGCTTCAGATGCATGGGCAAGCATTACGTCGCTTTCTGTTATTGGTCCTACTCCGGAATGAATCACCTTAATTTCAACTTTTTTCTTTGGCAAATTTTCAACGGAATTTACGAGAGCATCGACCGAACCAGCATCAGCTCCTTTTATTACTATTTTTAAAATTTGTTTCTTATCTTCTTTTATTTTTTCGTAGAGGTTTGAAAGACTGACAGTTGGTATTTCTCTTTTTTCCTTATGCCGGTCTTGTCTTTCTTCGGATATAATTCTTGCTGTTTTTTGATCTCCTACAACTCTAAATATGTCTCCTGTTTGGGGCAAAGAATCGAATTGAGATATTTGAACAGCGGATGATACTACTGCAATTTTCAATCTTTTGTCATGTTCATCGAGAATCAAGCGAACTTTTCCTGAGGCGGGACCCGCGACAAAAGAATCGCCCACTTTAATTTGTCCTTCTTTAACGACAACCGTAGCGATGTTCCCAATCCCCTTTCTTAGTTGAGTTTCTAATATTATTCCGCTTCCAAGTCCTTCTGAAGGAGCTTTAAGATCTAAGTCTTCGGATTGTAGAATAATCGCGTCCAGTAATTCTTCGACTCCTATGCCTTTTAAAGCGGAAACATTTACCGCAATTACATCTCCGCCATATTCATGGACCAATACATCTTTTTCAGCTAAATCTGATAAAACTTTCGAGGGGTTGGCTGCAGGGAGATCTATTTTATTGATAGCCACAATTATGGGTGCGTTAGCTGCCTTAGCGTGGTTTATTGCTTCGATTGTTTGCTCTTTCACTCCGTCATTAGCTGCTACTACCAGCACTATAATATCTGTAACATTCGCTCCTCTTGCTCTCATCGAGGTAAATGCTTCATGCCCCGGTGTATCTATAAATGTGATTTTATGATTATTATAGTTTATATGATACGCACCGATTTTTTGAGTGATTCCTCCTGATTCATGGCTGGCAACGCGTGTTTTTCGTATATAATCGAGTAAAGTTGTCTTTCCGTGATCTACATGTCCCATGATGGTTACTACCGGTGGTTTTTTTTTGACATTGTATGTTTCTTTTTTTATTTCCAGAGTTTTTTCTGGTTCATGTAGTTTTACTTTATATCCGAATTCTTCCGCGATAAGATGAGTGGCATCAAAATCCAGATTTTGGTTTATTGTAACCTGAAGACCAAGCTTTAGACATGCTTTTATTATATCGCTTGGTGGTATATCAATAGAATCTGCGAGTTCTTTTATGGAATTTACTTCAAATACTTCTATGGTTTTATCTTTTTCTTTTTTTTCTTTTTCTTTTGCTTTTGGTTTTTCTTGTACTTCTTCTTTTTTCTTTTCTTTAGGTTTTTTTTGTACTTCTTTTTTGGATTCCTTTTTTTCTACTTTTTTCTTTTTCGTTGTTTTTTTAGTTTCTTCAGATTTTTTAACTTTTTTCTTTTTTGTTGTTTTGCTTTTAAGTTTATCTTTTATTTTATCAGCTTGGTCATTACTTATTGTCGAAAGAGCGGATTTGACTTTGATCCCTTCTTTTTTTAGAAAACCTATCAATTCATTGTTTGTAATATCTAAATCTTTTGCCAACTCGTATATTCTTATCGTTTGCTCTTTCTTTTTAGGCATGTCACTCCTTATTGATTTGGTTATGAATAGATTTATGAATCGCTTCTAATTTCTTTTTTCCTATGCCCTTAATTTCTATTAATTCCTCATCGCTCCTCGATAGTATATCCTGAGCGTTCTTTATACCTTCTTTTTTAAGGATTTTTTTAACGTGGTCACTTATATCTAAATCTTCTAATTTTATTTTACTTCTTTTTTTGTCTTCTTTCTCTTTGTTGTATTCACTTTTTACCTTGATGTCGATCTTGACATTAGTTAATTCCGAAGCCAAAGAGACATTTTCTCCTAATTTTCCAATTGCTCCGGTTAATTCATCATCCTGAACTATGCAAAGTATTTTGTTTTCACCAATTACTTTAGATTCAATAACTTTTACCGGAGACAATGCTTTTTCGGCATATTTTGCCTTGTCTTCTTTCCACTGAACAACATCGACTCTTTCTCCGGAGAGTTCTCTTACTATAGATTTGATTCGGCTTCCTTTGTGTCCAACGCAAGAACCTACCGCATCAACTTTTTCATTTTGCGAATAAACCGAAACTTTTGTACGTTCTCCCGGTTTCCTTGCTATATCTTTTATGTTGACTTTTGAATGAAGTACTTCTGGTATTTCGAATTCAAGTAACCGGGTAACAAATTCGGGTTGGATTCTGGATAGATAAACAACTGGTCCTTTTATTCTAATTCTATCCTCGTCACCTTCTGCCGGAGTCGGTGTGATTTTCTTAATTAAAGCTTTTATTTGAGAACCTCTCCTGAGACGTTCATTTGGGATCTGTTCTTCTCTTGGAAGGAAAGCTTCTATATCACCAATTTTTATATATGCTCCTGTTGAATAAATTCTCGAAACCGTTCCGGAAACTAATTCGCCCTGTCTGTTTTTATATTTTTCAAAAAGCATTTCTTTTTCATTAGTTTTAATTCTCTGAATTAACGTATTTTTTACAATGTTTATTGCGTTTCTTCCGAATTCATCTACGGGTATTTCTTGTTTGAAAGTTGCTCCTATTTCTATTGTAGGTTTTATTCTACGGGCTTCTTTAAGAGCTATTTCCGTATCCGGATCCGTAACATTTTTTGTCACAGTCTTTTCTAAAAAAAGTTTTATATTTCCTGAAGCTTCTGATATTTCACAATCGAGATTTTCAGCTCGTCCATATTTTTTCCTGGCTGCTGTTATTAAACTTTCTTTGAGGGTTTGGAGGACAAATTCTTTCCCTAAATCCCTTTCTGCTGCCAATTCTGATAGCATTGTAACTATACTCTTATTTATCATCTTTCCTCCTTGTTTTCAGCTCCGGGAGATGAGACCTCCAGCCTATAAGGTCCGGGTAAAAGATCAAGAATTTCGAGATGTACGGATAACTTTTTAGATATATCCACACAGTCATCTATTGTAATGCCTCCAGGTCTGTCTACAAAAACTTTTACAAGATTTGTTTTGTTTTTTGTTATAATATCCAGCCCCTTGAGAGAAAATTTTTCTCCCATACTCGAAAGCGCGAAACCGATTTTTTCTTTTAATTTTTCTTTAATTTTCCTCATATTATAAATTAAACGATGGATATATCCATCTGTTTGACATCTTTAAATGTATGTCTTTACATATTTATTTTTTATTGTCATATAAGCAGTTCAGAGTTTTCTGATATAATTTATATAAATCTTTACATAACGCAACCCCCTTGATATTTGTAATGTTGACTGTAAACGCTTTGTTTTTTGCAAAGAAGCATAAAGTTGAATTTTAGTTTTTTTAGAAAATAAAATATCAAAATTTAAAAAGCAAAATAAATAACATAGTTGGTCTGTGGTTCGGTTAGTTTGTTGGTCTGTTTTTTTAACCCTCCAACACACCCACGCACTAACGTACTAACAATTTTTTATATGTGCTTGACAAAAGTTTAGATAGTAATATTATTAAACCGCTATGTTTAAGAAAGTTATAGATGATTTAGAAAAAATGAAAACTCCCTTTTATATTTACGATAGAAGGGTAATAGATAAGAAAGTTGGTATTCTTAAGGAAGGTTTTTCGGAATTCACTGACCTTTTTTTCGCGGTTAAGGCGAATTCTTCTATTTCGATTTTGAAAATCTTAAAAGAACATGGTATCGGGGCAGAGATAGTATCTCCCGGAGAGCTTTTTATGGCTCTACAGGCGGGGATCGCCCCGGAGAAAATTTTATATGATAGTCTTGCCAGAAAAAAGGAAGAAATAAAATATGCAATCGATAAAGGTGTAAGGTTTTTTAACTTTGAATCTTTCGATCAGGCTGTTCTTCTTGATAGTTGCGCGACTGATTCAAAACAAAAGGTTAAGGCTTTTGTAAGAATTAATCCGGGAATATTTCCAAAAACACATTCTCATCTTTCCACAGGTTCGCCGTGGAGTAAATTTGGAATTCCGGTTCAAGATCTGGATAAGGTATACGACATAGCAAAAGATTTCAAAACGATTGAACTCGTTGGCGCGCATTATCATATTGGTTCACAGCTACTTACACCAGAACCTTATTTGGAAGCTCTCGAAAAAATGGAAGATTCAATAGAGTTTTTTAATGAAAAAGGTTTATCGATAGAATATGTAAACCTTGGTGGAGGATTTGGGATTTCGTATAAGGAAGGTGAGAAAGGATTTAATGCGGGTTATCTCAGTGAAACTTACAGAGAGATTTCAAATAAATACAATGTCAAAATATTTCTTGAGTTAGGCCGGTTTTTAGTAGCGGAATCAGGATTTATTATTACCAGAATTGTCGATGTAAAAGAGAGAGAAGGAGTACCTCTTTATGTAGTCGATTCGGGTATGAATGATAATCCTCGTCCCGCGATATATGATGCGTACCATCATGTAGAACCTCTTTTTGAAGAAACGGGTGACAAAATAAAATCCCGGGTTGTCGGTCCTATCTGTGAAAATTCTGATGAATTCGGAACTTATGAGCTTCCTTCGCTTAAAGTTGGAAATTTGCTAATAATTCATAGTTGTGGCGCGTATACGAGAACAATGGCTTCCAATTATAACGGTAGGCTTTTGCCGGCCGAATATTTGTACGACGGAGATAATATAAAGAAGATTAGGGAAGAGCAAAAACTGGAAGGATTAATAGCAAACGAAATATTTTGAACTTTTACTATAGATAATAATTGAATTCTATTCTATTCTTAAACTTTTCCTCCAAATTTCAAAGGTATACCACCAATCTAATTCGCCCACTTTGCTTTGAGAACCCGCGTAGAAATCATTTATTGTATTTTTTATTCTTGTATGATTATACGGAGAGAAGTTTTTGAAATCGTTTGAATCAATCAATTTTAATATATGTTCTTTGAGATTAATATAGAACTCGGTTCTGTAATCGTTTTTAAAGCTTGGAAATAACTTGTTTTTTAATTTTACATATTCTGAAGCCATTAAAGTTGGAATAAAGAATGGGAGTTTGTTATTCCCCTTAACGATAGGATAATTTCTTAATTCCGGGCGAAATTCTTTAATGATTTTTCTAAAATATCTTCCGTTTTTTTTCCAATATAAATCTAAACTGAATATTGGGTCTAATATATCTTTTTGGAGAAAGGGAATATAACTAACTAAATAATTGTCTAATCTTGCTTGTTCTACACCTGAATAATTGTGGGGTCGGGTTTTAATCGTCAATAAATCGGCAAAGGTTTCACATCCAATATCATTTACTGAAGGTAGGTTTTTCAGCAATACTTCAATTTGCATAAGGGTCCCTATCTTCATTTTTTCCGTATATTTATCTCGGAAGATATCGCCTCTTGAAAATTTTATATGTTTATATATTAATTCGACATTTCCTTTCTTTAGACCCTTATACCCAAATTTTATAAGTCTTTTTAATTGGTCCCGTCTTGCGATTCCACCCATTGCTCCATCAATAAATATCTTATCATTAAAATATTTGGATGAGAAATATCTTAATTTTTGATAGGTCGAAGCAGGCTCTACTATGTTGCTTTGAGAAATATAGGATTTAAGGCCGGAAAGGTATGATGCATCATATGTTATTTGTTCTTCTAAATGTATATGGGGAATTTGTAAATCTTTCGTTATTCTTTTAGCTGTTTCGACATCCGGATCTCCTTTTTCTCCGACTGTAAAGGTGTCGACGGGTATTTTTTTTGTTTTCGGTTGAGTGGTAAATAAAATGGAGAGAAGTATTCGAGAGTCGAACCCTCCGGATAATCCGAGGGTTAACACTTTATCTTTAAACGGTTCCGGATTTAAGATATTTTTTAATCTTTTTTCCAGTTCTGAAAAATCATGTTTTCTAAATGAAGGGAGCCATTCCTCTCTGGCAGCTTTGAGTTTTCCGTCAATTATAGATATTTTTCCTCCGGGTCCTATACCTTTTATGTCTTTTATTAATGAATTATAAGAAAGATTATTATAACTTAACCATGAAGAACCAAATGTTTCGAAATCTATTGCGCATGATTTTTTGAATTTGGATATCCAGTCAAGACGTGTAGAGAATACTTTTTCACCTTTTTTGCTATAATAATAGAGATTTCGCATTCCTAAAGGATCAGAAATGAAATAAAGATTATTTTTTTTCCATTTTACTATTATATAGTGTCCATTTATTTTCTTATTTATTTCTTCGTTGTTATTTGACTTTAGTATAATTTGCCAGTCTTCTTTATTCATAATCTTTGAACTATTGTCGTTCAATAGTATACCTACACCAAGAACAGCCCAACCGGATTCTTTTTCCTTGTTTACGATACAGGTTTCCGGAATTCCCCCAAAAACTATAAAGAAATTATCCTTTTTAATAATATGTAAAGGTTTGATATCTAACGATTTTGTAAAATCGATTGCTTCTTCTGCTTTTTTCCCGTGATATCCGAATAAAAATCCCATTGAGTTATAATAATAGCAAAATCACTATTACTGTCAAGATTAAAAGGTGTGTTAATTAAAAGAAAAGCTTGACAAAGTGTGTTATATGTTTATATCATATAAAAAAGGATAAAAAATGAGAAAAACTAAAATAATAGCCACTATTGGTCCTTCGTCGGAAGATAAAAAAGTAATAAAAAAGATGGTAAAAAGTGGGCTTAATATTGCCAGACTTAATTTTTCCCACAGAACGCAAGAACAGGCAAAAAAAACTTATGAAAATTTAAGGGAAGTTGCTCCTCATATTGGAATAATGATGGATACTCAGGGTCCGGAGGTCAGACTCGGAAGAATAAGGGAAAACACCGAGTTATTGAGAGGAAGCGAAGTTGAGCTTGTCAGAGAGGATATTCTGGGAGATGAAAAAAAACTGCCTGTAGATTATCCTAAATTATTTGATTATCTAAAAAAAGACGATACTATTCTTATGTCTGACGGTAGTTTGGAACTTAAAGTGAAAAAGGTAGGCTTTTCTGTCAAATGCAGGGTGGTTTACGGAGGAAAGATATCTTCCAAAAAGTCCGTTAATATACCCGGGAAAGATATCGGTCTTTTTGCTCCGACTAAAAAAGACCTGAAAAACATCAAGTTTGGCGCTAAAATGGGTTTTGACTTTGTAGCTGCTTCTTTTGTTAAAAGCGCAAAAGATATCAAAAAAATAAGGGCCGTTTTGAAAAAAGAAAAATCAAATATGCAAATTATTGCCAAAATAGAACATATAAAAGCAGTGAAAAATCTTGATGAAATCCTTGCGGCTTCGGATGCGGTTATGATAGCAAGAGGAGACCTGGGAGTCGAAGTTCCCGCTTCGGATGTTCCTCTTTTGCAGAAGACTATAATACGAAAATGTTTAGAAAACGAAAAACCGGTTATAGTCGCGACTCAGATGCTTATGTCTATGACTGAACACCCAAGAGCGACAAGGGCGGAAGTTTCAGATGTTGCCAATGCTGTAGAAGACGGGGCCGATGCGGTTATGTTATCCGAGGAAACCGCGGTTGGTAAATATCCGGTAAAATCCCTTCAATTTATGGCAGAGACAATTCAGAAAATGGAAACTTACCTGCTTGGTAGATTACCGCAAGCTTTAAAATCCGAAAAATGCGAAATAGCCGATATTATTGCAAAGAATGTATGGCAGGCTGCGAGAGATAGTTCAGCTAAATTTATAATCGCGCATACTTCTTCCGGATATACTGCGAAAAAGATCGCGAAATTCAGACCGGATATCGATATACTTGCCTTTACGGATAAAGAAATTGTAGAAAGGCAGATGAATCTTATCTGGGGTGTAAGACCTTTTTTGGCCAAATTTTATAAACATGTAGATGTAATGTTGTGTGATTCGGCAGAGTTCTTGTATAAAAAGGGATTAGTTAACGAAAAAGATGTCGTTATTTTGTCTGCCGGAGAGCCTGTTTCCGTTTCGGGAAGTACGAATATGATGGAAATCAGAAGAGTTAAGTCTCTCTTGGAACAGAAAAAAACTTTCCTTGGGAAAAAGAAAAAGTAGCAAAATTTTATTCTGGAACCAAATTAAAACCCCTGCCGGAGATTTATTTTTTGTCTGGAAAAAAGAAGGCGTTCTAACGGTAAGTTTTATCGAAAAAGACTATGGCGAGAAAATATCTGATTTCATTAAGGATGGTTTTACGTTAATACGTTCAAGTTCTTCTGTTAAAACTCAGTTACAAGAGTATTTCGAAGGTGTAAGGAAAGATTTTAACTGTAAACTTATAATAAATGGTACTCCTTATCAGAAAAAAGTTTGGAACGAATTATTGGAGGTGCCTTACGGAAAAACTGTTTCTTATGGCGAACTTGCAAAGAGAGTTGATAATCCACGTGGAGCTCGGGGTGTCGGTATGGCTGTGCATTTTAATCCCATTGGTATAATCATTCCCTGTCATCGGGTAATAAGAAGTTCCGGTGAGATCGGCGGATATGCGAGTGGGGTTTTTAAAAAGAAATGGCTGCTTGAACACGAGAGAGCCTTTGGCTCAGTAAAATAGTTAAATAGTTGAATGGTTAAATAATAAAAATTAAATAAGCTTTGTGTCTATTTCGGTTTCTTGGCTTGACTGATTATAGTTAAACAATTATAATTATGCTATGATTATAATTCTTCTAACCCTTAGTAGTTGGTTAAGTATTCAGAACGGTAATGGGAAAAGCATTCAGTGTAATGTATCCGGGAATAGTTATGAAAATACACAAATAGAATTTACTTTTCCCGGGTTTTATCTGGATACTATCGTGATTTATGGAGAAAGCTATTCAAGAGTAAATATGCCCGGTGTTGTTGATTATTTAAAAAAAGGGTACCCACAACTTCCCAGAGTAGCTAAAAGTGTAATTATTCCCGATAATATGGAGATGAAATTAAGGATTGTAGAGGAAGATGTTGAAAGAGTAAAAGCTCTGGAGGTTATGCCATCCAAAGGAAATCTTGTACGAAGTGTTTCTCCGGCTTCTATTCCATATACATTCAGCGATTTTTATTCATCCGGAGAAGTTTTTCCGCCAGAAATAGCAACTATTTCAGAATCTTTTATTGTAAGAGACTTTAGAGGCATAACGGTTTATGTTAATCCGATTCGTTATGATGCCGGGACAGGAGACCTTATAATACTTAAAAAATTGATTGTCGAGATATATTCGGCAGGTATTTCCTTATCAAATGTTAAAAGCCGGTTAGTGAAAGGAGCAATTTCGCCATCGGTCAAGAATTTATACAAGGATTTCTTTGTTAACTTTTCTGAGAGTAATTTAAGATATGATATGCTCGAAGAAGATGCTGGCAGGATGATTGTTCTATGTGCCGATGATTACGTTTCTGAAATGGATTCTTTTGTAATCTGGAAAAGAAAGAAAGGTATCCCCACTGATTTATATAGTTTATCGGTAGTTGGCAGCGATACTGCTTCAATTAGAAGTTTTATTCAAGACCAATATGACAGTTTGGGTGTTACTTTTTGTTTACTTGTTGGCGATGGGGATGAAATCCCGCCTTATAAAGGTACCGTTGGTTTGGCACGGGGTAAGGATGCCGACCACGTTTATACTTATACGGATGGAGATGATAAATATCCGGATCTTTTTATAGGTCGATTTTCATCGAATGGGGGAGATGTAAATAATATTAGGAATCAGGTGATGCGCAGCATCGAATACGAAAAGAATCCGGAAGAGGGAGCAGATTGGTATAGTAGAGGTCTTATGGTTGCCAGTGACCTGACCGATGATGGTGATACAATTATGGATAAGCAGAGGTGTGAGTGGTTGAAAGATACTTTGTTGTATGATATTTCTCCATATTTTACTTATACTTCTATCGATTCGAGTTATGATCCCTGGGGGACTTCTTCTATTATTTCCAATTCGATAAACGCGGGTGTGTCTAATATAAATTATATCGGACATGGGAATGCTTCAGGTTGGGGAAGCGGAGGTGGATTTTATAGGAGTAATATTGCGGCTCTGACTAATTATGAAATGCTTCCGCATGTGATTACCGTTGGGTGCCAGGTTGGTAATTTTAACGACAGAACTTGTTTTTCCGAAGATGCTTTAACCGCCGGCACACTGGAAAATCCTACAGGGTTTATTGTAACATTAGCTCCGACTATTGACCAAACTTGGGTTCCTCCCTGTATAGGACAGGAAGGCGCTGTTAACTTGCTTGCGCATTACCAGGCGAATACTGCCGGAAGTGTATATTTTAACGGTCTTTGCTATATGATTGAGCAGTGTGGGGGAGATACTTCCGAAATTGGTGTGGAAATGGCTCAAACATGGCATATTTTTG
>Ga0307434_1000198_pt1 | contig 52719 bp, 51 predicted proteins | sample SalMarWE160220MG_FD_202156 | JGI IMG/M metagenome (GOLD analysis project Ga0307434, IMG submission 202156) | Salt marsh sediment microbial communities from the Plum Island Ecosystem LTER, Massachusetts, United States - WE1603-220 | ecosystem: Environmental > Aquatic > Marine > Intertidal zone >... | reverse complement strand
GCCTCTCAGCGCTTCTTTTTTGGCCATCGAGTTCTCCTTGACTGGCGGTTTACCACCATAATACACAAGCACAGGTGACCAGGAAGCGCTGTCATCTGCATGACTAGGAAGTGCTGTCATGTGGCCTGTAACGTCTGGATCAGCGCGCCTGTGCACAAAAAAGCGGATGAAATGGGTAAGGGTCGCGCCTTTTACGCTTCCCAAATGTCTTTTTCCAGCAGATGACCGTTGACTTTCCTCTCCAATTTGTGCTATGATAAAGCGTTGATTATCACATAAATAGTACGAGAAATGGGAGGTGGTAGGTGCCTACAATGCTTTTTTGACTTTAGCCGGGAATCGACTGACGAGGAAGATCTATCAAGGAGGTAGAGATGTATCGTAAGTTGCTTGTTGTCAGTTTGGCTCTCACTTTGATAATCGGCGTTTTTGCGAGCGGGCTGTGGGCACAAGAGTTAGCGCAAAATCAAGTCCTACGCATCGCCCTGGACGCACAGGATCTGAGCACACTCGATCCTCATCGCTCGGCAACTACCCCGGATCGTGCCATAGTCGACATGGTGTTCAACGGGCTTATCCGCTACAAACCCGGAGACATCTCGGTCTTTGAACCCGACCTTGCTGTGGAGATTCCAGAGCCCACGGACGGGGGGCGGGTGTGGACCTTCGAGCTCAAACATGGGGTCATGGTCCACCCATGGGACGGTAACGCTGGCTACGAGCTGACCGCGGAGGATGTCGTCTACTCCTTCACCAAGGCTGCCAATCCTGACCGTTCCTCCTACGCGGGGGAGTACGTTGGGATGAGCTTCGAGGCCGTAGGTGACTACGCCGTGAAGATCACCCTAGAAGAGCCCCTCTCTGCCATGCTCTTCTTGCCGAAGGTGGCTGATTACGCTGGGGGGTTCATCATCCCTAAAGTACCGATCGAGGCGATGGGAGACGACGCCTTCAAGACCCATCCAGTGGGGACCGGCCCGTTCATGTACAATGAATACGTCCCCATGGACAGAGTGGTGTTGAAGGGCAACGCCGACTACTTCCGCGGGGCTCCTATCCTTAAGACCGTCGAGGTGCGTTACATGCCCGAGGTAGCCAGCCGTGAACTGGGCCTGCGCTCAGGCGAGCTTGAGGTCGTTGAGGGCCGACGTGAACAGGACTGGGTCGAGACTATCGGCACCAATCCCGGGATCGTGGTCGACAGTTTCGGTCCGGGAGAGACGGTTACCATGCACTTCAACCTCAAGCGGGAGGAACTAAGCAAGAAAGGCGTGAGGAAGGCCATCGCCTACGCCCTTGACCGAAACGGATTCTTAGCCTTCTTCGGTGACACTGCCGAAGCCCTCTACTCCCCGGTCCCGGGCAACTACCTTGCCGGCGGCCTCACCTACCCAGAGCTATGGGCGGCGGGGCTGGCTTATGACGTTGACCTGGAGGAGGCAAAGGACCTCCTGGCAGATGCTGGCTATCCCAATGGGTTTTCAATGGAGGCGGTGACCTCGGAACGGGCAAGCTACCGGCGTGTATATGAGCAGATCCAAGCTCATCTGCGGCAGGTCGGCATCGACCTGGAGCTCAGAGTGGTCGATCACTCCACCATGCACTCAATGATTCGCGATGACGTCAATCCCATCACCATCTACATCGCGTGGAGGCCGAATGCCGATGTTTTCCTGACCCGCTTCTACCACTCCGATTCGATTGTGGTTACCGGTGCCAAGCCAGATACTAACTTCTCACACTATACCGGAATCGACGATCTCATCGAAACAGCACGGGTGCAGGTCGACGCCGACATGCAGATCGCCTGTTGGAAGGAAGCTCAGCGGGAACTCGCCGAGTATCTGGTGTCCTATCCACTGATCATGCTAAAGTTCATCTTTGCGCGTAGTGAGAAAGTGGATTGGGGATATGACCTCAAATCCACAGTGGCTCTCTACACACAGATCACGGAGAAGACGCGCATCCTCAAGTAAGCAAGTCAAGCGGTACGATGCAGGCTCCTTTTCAAGGGGCCTGCATCGCTTCTTAGCAAGGAGGAAATCCATGGGTAGTTATCTCGTCCGTAGGATTCTTCTTGCTATTCCCATCCTTTTCGCCGTATTAACGCTTGTCTTCCTGCTGGTTCGTGTAGCCCCTGGTGACCCTGCGGTCGCCGCCCTTGGGGACTACGCATCCAAGGAGGCAGTAGAGGCCCTCCGCGAAAAGATGGGGTTAAATGCCCCCCTGTATGTGCAGTACTTTCAGTTCCTCGGGGGCCTCTTCCGCGGGGACCTGGGGCGATCATTGATCAACAGCAGACCGGTCGCCTCGCAGATCGCAAGCGCTTTTCCCTACACACTTGAGCTGACGGCAAGCGGCATTATCCTTGGTTCGCTGTTTGGAATCCTGCTGGGGATCCTCACCGCGCTTCGGCGGAACCGCCTGGTTGACTATATCGGACGTGTGTTTTCCCTAGTGGGTTTGTCCGTTCCTGCTTTTTACCTTGGAATTTTGCTATTGCTCATTTTTTCCATTAAGTTTAATCTGTTTCCCGTCGTTGGGGGAGGGGACCTAAGTAACTTTGGGGAAACCCTCTATTACCTGTTTTTACCGGCGCTTACCTTGGCGTTAATTATGATGTCCTATATCACACGCATGACTCGCTCTTCCATCCTGAATATTCTAAACGAGGACTACGTGCGTACCGCGCGCGCCAAGGGGCTCCGTGAGCGTCTTGTCATCTACAAGCACGTACTGCGAAATGCCCTCCTGCCGGTCCTCTCCGTTGTCGGGATGTTCTCCATCGTGCTCATCGGAAGCTCAGTGATGACCGAGGTCGTCTTCTCTCGGCCCGGCCTAGGGAAGATGATGGTGGGGGCAATGAAACAAAGGGACTACATCACGCTGCAGTCCATCATGGTCATCTTTAGCTCTTTAGTCGTATTCATCAATCTTATAACTGACCTGGCCTATGGCTTTACCGACCCACGGATCCGCTATGACTGAGAAGATATGAGTGAGACAGCACGCCTTTGGAGGACGTTTAGGAAAAACAGGACCGCCTTTGTCGGGGCTGTGATCGCCATCGTCGTTATTCTAGTTGCGATCTTCGCCCCACTGATCGCCCCATACGACCCACTGGATCAAGACGTCTACCACCGCCTGCTCTCCCCGCAAAGAGGGCACCTGCTTGGAACGGACAACTTTGGCCGGGATAGTTTAAGTCGGATCATCTATGGGGCGCGGGTATCACTGATTGTGGGGGTTTGCTCGGTGTTGATCGGGATGGTAGTGGGCACGAGCCTCGGCATTATCGCTGCGATGAAGGGAGGTAAAGCCGAGAACCTGATCATGCGGACGGTCGACGTCTTGATGTCCTTTCCCAACCTGATCATGGGGTTAATGGTTATGGCCATCCTCGGCTCTGGGATGGGGAAACTGATCATTGCCATCGGGATCATCATGGCTCCACGGTTCGCCAGGATAACCCATGCGCCGACCCTTGCTATCAAGGAGCAGGACTACATTACCGCCGCTCGTGCACTTGGATTCAGCGATCTGAGGGTGATCTTCCGGCACGCTTTACCCAACGTTCTGGGCGAGGTTTTGGTGATGGGGACCCTGTGGACCGCTACTGCCATCCGCATCGAGGCCAACTTGAGCTTTATCGGACTGGGGGTTCCGCCCCCAACACCCACTTGGGGTGGCATCATTCGCGAGGGAATGGACTACCTGAGCAACGCCTCCTGGATCTCGCTCTTCTCCGGGGTTGCCATTCTAATCACTGTACTGTCGTTCAATATGCTAGGAGATGGGATACGCGACATCATCGACCCACACATTACTCACGGTGTATAACATTCGAGGAGCGCTCGCAGTTATGGGGACGCGGCGAATCTTCTGCCCCTTCCCCAAAAGTGCATCTGCGAGAGCTCTTTTAAAGATAACGCGGCGCGTAGATGGTAAAAGGTGAGCGAAAGTGACACAGCGATCTATTCCGCTTAACGGCACCTATCCTCCGATACCGACGCCATTCAACGCTAATGGTAAAGTAGCTACACACGCCCTTACCGAAAACTTACAAACATGGAATCAGTATGGATTGGGGGGCTACGTAGTTCTAGGCTCCAACGGCGAACTCGTATTGCTCAACGAACAAGAGAGGCTGCAGGTGTTTAGGACAGCACGAACGGCTATTTCTTCGGGTAAGCTGATGATCGCCGGTACAGGGTGTCAGTCAACGGTGGAGACCGTTCAACTGACGAAGAAAGCGGCGGCCATTGGAGCCGACGCTGCATTGGTCGTTACCCCTTCGTACTACAAAGGCAGAATGACTAAAGAGGCCCTGATTAAATACTTTTACACTGTGGCCGATACTGCGTCTATCCCGGTCATCATCTACAACATTCCCGCCTGCACAGGGATTGATCTTAGCGCGGAGACGGTCACCGCGATAGCCGAGCATGAAAACATCATCGGTATCAAGGACTCCGGCGGCAATGTTGTCAAGATGGGGGAGATTCGGCGGCTGGCTGGCCCTGATTTTCAGGTGTTGGCCGGTTCTGCGAGCTTTCTTCTGCCGGCTCTCTCTGTGGGAGCGGTAGGGGGCATCCTGGCATTGGCAAACATTGCCCCGGTCCAGTGTCTTGCTATTCGGGAACACTTCATAAAAGGGGAGCTCGATCAAGCGCGCGAGTTGCAGGTGCGGATGATACCCGTTAACACCGCCGTAACCCGCGGCTGGGGGGTGCCGGCGGTCAAGGCGGCGATGGACATGCTAGGGATGTACGGTGGTCCCCCTCGTGCCCCACTGCTACCGCTTTCAGAGGGGACAAAGCAAGAGTTACGCGCTATCTTGATTGAGGGAAAGGTCATAGAAGACAAGTAGTTGCCAGGGAGGAATAGGAACATGAAGATAGGGATCATCATCTGCGACCGGTATCACACATGTGGGGGCGGCAAGTGCCTAAGGGCGATGAAGGAACGTGCTGGTGGCTTTGCACGCTATTCCAAGGATGAACCGCTTGAGCTGGTTGGCTACTCGACCTGCGGCGGTTGTCCCGGTGGAAATGTCGAGTATGTCCCTGAGGAGATGGTAGGAAACGGAGCACAGGCCATCCATCTGGCAACCGGTTTGGTGGTGGGGTATCCGCCTTGTCCACATCAAGAGTACTTTAAGCGTTACATTGAGGAACGTTACGGCATCCCTGTGGTGATCGGGACGCATCCAATCCCACAGAAGTACTATCTTGTCCACAAAGAGCTTCCCTCTTGGGAGGGGATGAAGGATCTTAGAGCACTTCTGGCCACAGAAGAGATCAGGAAAGACTACGACTAGAATCTGAGGGGGGTGTTATGAAAGACCGCACACTGCTGATGATACCTGGCCCGATCGAGTTTGAGCCGGAGGTGCTTCAGGCGTTAGGTGCGCCCACGACAAGCCACGTGGCGCCCGAGTTCATCGAGGTATTTGGTCAGGCACTGGAAAGGATGCGAAAGGTATGGCTCTGTCCTTCAGGCCAGCCGTTCGTGGTGGCAGGGTCCGGGATGCTAGCCCTGGAGATGGCGGTTGTTAACCTTATCGAGCCTGGTGACAAGGCGTTGGTGCTTGAAACCGGCGTCTTCGGCGATCGCTATGCCGAACTGTTGGCTCGTTACGGTGTAGAGGTTACCGTGCTTCGCGCGCCACTGGGCAGCACAGTTGACTTGGAGCAAACCGAGGCAACACTACAGGATGCCAGTTACAAACTCATGACCCTCACTCACGTGGACACGTCGACAGGGGTTCGCGTAGATGCAAAGGCACTCGGTGTTCTGGGTCGTAAGTATGGCGTGTTGACGGTGCTCGACGGTGTCTGTTCGGTGGCGGGTGAAGAGTTGCGCCAACAGGAGTGGGGGATTGACGTAGCGCTGACCGCCTCTCAGAAGGCGATCGGTGTGCCACCGGGCCTGGCACTGCTGATGGTGGGGTCACAGGCGATGGCTGCTTGGCGCGCAAGAAAGACGGCTGTGAGCAATTATTACGCTGACTGGAGCAATTGGCTGCCGATCATGGAGGCCTACGAGGCGCGGCGGCCAAGCTACTTTGGCACTCCTCCTGTTAACCTCATCTGCGCCCTCAACGTCAGCCTGGAGCAGATCCTGGGTGAGGGAATGGAAGCTCGTTTCACTCGCCACCGCAAGCTGGGTGAAGCGTGCAAGGCAGCCATTAGCGCCTTGGGGATGAGCCAGGTGCCCACAGATCCTGCTCACGCCGCGGCGACGTTGACCGCTCCTTACTACCCTGAGGGTGTGACGGGAACAGAGCTTCTACCGAAAGTAAAGGCGGCGGGCGCGATCCTGGCGGGCGGACTGCATCCTAAGATCAAGGACCGCTATTTCCGCATTGGACACATGGGAGCAACGAAGCCGGGTGACCTGTTGGCAACCATTGGTGCCTTGGAGGTGGGGCTGCACGCCTGCGGCTACAAGTTTGACTCAGGCGTTGGATTGGCCGCTGCCCAGCGCGTGCTTTTAAGCTGAGAATGGGGGCAGCAGCATGTTTTGCAGTCTTAGACAACTGACCGTTCTTAAAAACCTGGCTAGATTTGCACCGAGCATTAACTTAAAGTCTTAGAAACCTTGTAATTAGGGGGTATTATTAACTGTGTCAGATAAAATCCGAGTGATCCAGTACGGACTTGGTCCTATCGGCAGCGCCGTGGCGCGCCATGTCATTGAGCGTGCGGGGCTGGAGTTAGTCGGCGGTGTGGACATTGACCCGGTCAAGGTTGGTAAGGACGTGGGTGAGGCGATCGGTCTGGGGCGTCACCTGGGCTTTGTCGTTGCCGAGAAACTGGCACAGCTCCTGGAGCGAACCGAGGCCGACGTGGTGCTTCACACTACCAACTCTTACTTTGACCTGTTTAAGGGTCAGATCATCGAAATATTGGAAGCAGGACTGGATATCGTCTCTACAGCAGAAGAACTCTCCTTCCCGTGGCTAGCGCATCCTGAACAGGCCGCCGAGATTGACGCTGCTGCTAAGGGGGCTGGGGTAACCGTGCTGGGCACCGGCGTCAACCCTGGCTTTATCATGGACTGCCTGCCTCTCAGCCTGACGGCCATCTGTCAGCAGGTGGATCGTATCGACGTGACGCGGGTCATCAACGCCTCCACCCGGCGCGGACCGTTCCAAAAAAAGATCGGCTCCGGCATGACGGTGGACGATTTCAAGGCCAAGATGGCAGCCGGCCGCATGGGGCACGTGGGCCTGCCCGAATCCGTGGGCATGGTCTTTAGCACACTGAAAAAAAAGTTAGCTCGCTACGAGTCGAGTGTCGAACCGGTGGTGGCCGATCACCCGATCAGGACCAACGCCATTGAGGTTAAACCCGGTCTGGTGAGAGGGCTCAAACAGGTCGCCCGCGGGTATACCGATGAGGGCGAGTTTCTGACCCTCACCTTCATCGCCGCGCTGGGTGAGGAGAATGATGGCGATACTATCAAGATCACTGGCAAGCCGGACCTTAAGGTCAAACTTAAGGGGACCAACGGGGACATCGCCACAGTAGCTATCGCGGTCAACGCCATCCGTCGCGTGTGTGAAGCTGCACCAGGCCTGGTTACGATGCGAGATTTGCCCATTGTCACTATATGATAAAGGCTCCACCTGTCCCTGTTACACTTGTTAGTGGGCCTTCACTAGCTTGTTAAAGTTTAGCTTCGAGGGTTACTGCGCACTCTTTGAGGTCTTTTGCTCGTTTCTCTGCTTGCGAAAAAGGTTTCGTCTGGCACTATCACTCTTCCAGGTCTCGGCCGATTCGCCAGCACGGGGCAAGCTTCTCTCCTAGGCTCCAGTAGGAACGACTGTTTAGGTCAAACAGGATTGGTCTTACCTTGGCCAGATCAACCCCTCCGTGCTCCAGGGCGTTCTCATCACAGTAAGTTTGCACAATCTCACCGACGAAGACGTCGCTTTTGGGAAACTCTACGGTCTTTACCAGCCGGCATTCCATGTTGATCGGGCACTCAACGATCATGGGAGCCGTGTCAAGGGTACCGTAGAAGATCTTGAACAGGGCGGCCTTGTCTACGGATTTCCCTGAAACGATGCCGCAGTAGTCCGTTTCCTTGACCTGCGCTTCTGTTGGGATGTTCACGCTGAAGGTAGCATTCTCCCGAACACCGAGGTTAGTATGGCATATCTTGCTCAGGCTGATCGAAATCAGGTTTTCGATGCTCATGATGCCGATGTGGGCAACGGTGACGAAGTTGGGCTTACCGTTCACTATGGCGCCAACCAGAATAGTCAAAGTCGGGTAAAGGGCGTTTGTGGCGCCGAGCTCTCTTTTTGGTTTCATGATAAGCCTCCTTCACTTTTATCCCGTTTAGAACGATATCACAAGTCGGTTGAAAAGGAGAAGTCAACTGTCGTCGTACAAATAATATCGGAGCGCAAACTCATGAGCCGTCGTCTTATCTGTTGCAGACTGTCACCGCAGGTTTGCCGCCACTGGCGAACGTCGCCAACGGCCACCCCGACGCGGAGGAGGGCGTTGCCTATACTGAGGCGTACCCGCCGAAGACGATCTTGAGCATGCGTGCGGACGGCGACACATCTGGAGAGATTAACGCTGAGTTAAAGGAGCACCTACGAGCGCTTGGTTATATGGACTAACGGTGGACGCGCCATCAAGCGGGTTTGACAATGTCGTCTTGCATGTGCAGGATGTCTTTTATCGAGGTTGCCATCGCAGGTATATATACACTGAGTTTCTATCCTATCGGGAGGCTTTTGCGGTCCGGAGAGAATATGGCAGAAAGGAGTCAACCACCAGATGGCCAGATATAAGATTATTGTGAACCCGACCGCCGGCAGAGGGGCAGGACAGAGAGCTGTTCCTCTGGTTGAGCAAACACTGCGTGGCTACGGCCTGGATTTTGACATTGTGCACACCGAGTATCCGTGGCACGCCACTGAACTGACGCAACAGGCTGTCACGAAAGGGTACGATATAGTGGTTGCAGTTGGTGGTGACGGCACTGCCAATGAGGTACTGAACGGTCTGATGCTGGCAAGGCAAGCAGGAGAGGGAAGTGCTGCCATGGGGGTATTATGTGTTGGTCGTGGCAATGACTTCGCCTTTGCCGCAGGTGTGCCACATGACCTGGCGGCAGGCTGCCGTGTGTTGGCTCAGGGTTACCGGCGTGTGATTGACATCGGACGGGTTGAGGGAGGGCTATTCCCCCAGGGTCGCTACTTCGGAAACGGCGTCGGTATCGGCTTCGACGCCGTCGTCGGCTTTGAAGCGCAAAAAATGAAACGGCTGCATGGCTTTTTGGGCTACTTGATCGCCGCCCTCAAAACGATCTTCCTGTACTACCGCGCCCCGCTGGTGCGCATTGAATACAACGAGCAAACGATCGAGCAGCCCTCGCTTATGATCTCGATTATGAACGGGCGCCGCATGGGTGGTGGTTTCATGATGGCCCCACAGGCCAGCATGGATGACAGCCTATTCGACCTATGCATCGCCAGCCAGGTGAGCCGCGTTCGTATCTTCGCCCTTATCCCTCGCTTCATGAAAGGAACGCAGGCCACCCATCCATCAATCAAAACCGGGCAGACGCAACGCATCGTCGTGACCGCTGTCGAAGGGGTTTTACCTGCCCACGCCGATGGTGAGACCCTGTGTGCGCAAGGACAAAAACTTAAGATGGAGTTGCTGCCGCGCCAGATCGAAATCCTCTGTCAACCCCCGGAGGCTGCCCAATGACACTGACCAAACGAGTGGTGGACTCAACCATCAGTGGTTTGTTGCGTCTTCTCTGCCGCGTGTATAAAGACCAATTGGAGAAGGTGCCGACACGGGGACCGCTCATCTTACTCACCAATCATATTAACTTCCTGGAAATCCCCGTTCTCCACACGCATTTGCGCCCGCGCCCGGTGACCGGCTTTGCAAAAGCCGAGTCCTGGGACAACTTCATTATAGGCTTCCTGTTTAACCTGTGGGGGGCCATACCCATACGACGAGGAGAGGCTGACATGCGCGCCCTTCGCCAGGGTCTAGCTGCGCTGAAAGAAGGCTATATTCTGGCGATAGCTCCGGAAGGAACACGTAGCGGCCACGGGCGCTTGCAACGCGGCCACCCCGGCGTTGCGATGATGGCGTTGCAAAGCGGTGCACCCTTGCTACCCCTTGTCTTCTACGGAGGGGAGAAACTCAAACGCAACCTGTCTCGCCTGCGGCGCACTCCATTTCACATTGTGGTGGGCCAGCCGTTCCATTTGCACACAGATGGGGTTAGCGTGCGGCGCGAGATACGTCGGCAGATGACCGACGAGGTCATGTACCAGCTCGCGGCGTTGCTCCCCCCGGCCTATCGCGGCCATTACGCCAACCTGGATGCAGCTACTGAGAGATTCCTGCGCTTTTCTTCACCCTCCCTAAGCAATCTTCGTCGTGCTTGAGGACTTGTAATCGTGTTCGAGGCCCCTTAACCTCATTCGCGTAGCTTGTACAATACCCCCTTTCATCTGTAATCTACTCCTTGTTACAGCTGATATCGTGAGTCCCGCGCGCGGGCTGAGACCAAGACGCATCTGTACAGATAGGGAGGATTCTCAAATGGACAAGGCTGAGCTTCGCCCTCTGGTTCTTGAGGTACTGCGTCAAAATGCGCAGACGCATTTCAATGCGGTAGAGCTCCAGATCAAGAATCTCACCTCAGACTATCAGCGGTACGACGCCTTGAAGTTGCAAGAGATCATTTGGGAGCTACTTGTTCAAGGGGTGTTGGCCCCCGGTAAGAATTCCTTGAATACCAACCTTCCTTTTGTCCACCTCACAGAGTACGGAGTGCGATGCCTTGAGGAAGATGCGCTCTTGCTACATGATCCTGACGGATATTTGAAACGCCTGCAGCAACGAGTAGGGCAACCACTGGATGAGGTTGTCCTAACCTACGTTAGAGAAAGCCTGCTCACCTTCCTGGTTGGACACTATCTGGCTGCCACGGTGATGTTAGGGGTTGCTTCAGAACGGTGCCTCGATTTACTCACCCGTGTCTATTTGAACGCCATCGGCGATAAGGGTCGAAAAGAAGCGCTCGAGAAGAAGGTGATCCAAGCGGGGAGAAGCATCAAGCTTCGTTTTGGCGCTCTTCAAAGCGAACTTTTGGCACTTACCCTTCCGGCGGAGCTTAAGGACGCTTTAGACATTCAACTTACGGGGATCTTCACCCTGATCCGTTATAGCAGGAATGACGCCGGTCATCCGATCGGTCGAATGGTTGATCGGGATGCAGCCCATGGCAATCTCCTTGCATTTCCCCGTTACTGCCAGCGGATCTATGAGCTGATCGATCACTTCCAGAGTAACTCGGTATAGGATTTAAGAGGAGGCCCGGTCCAAGTTGCCGGTGCAGATTCTCATGCAACAAGGGAGGTTTGCGCTGTTAATCAGCGTGGTACACAGACGCCAGGACTGGCGGAATATGGGAGGTTAGGAGTATGTTGAGAGGTCTGCTTTCGGTTTTGGTGTTTGGCTCGGCACTCTTACACATCCGCGCTGAATACAAAGGCCCGCGTGTTCATGTCTACCTGTTTAAGCCACTCACCATGGTCTTCATCATTCTGCTCGCTTTGCAGGGTGCAAGACCGGATGCTTCACTCTACAAGTATGCGATCCTAGCCGGCCTTGGATTTTCGTTAGTGGGGGACATCTTCTTAATGTTGCCTTTAAAGCGGGTCATTGTAGGACTGGTGAGCTTTCTTGTGGCACATCTTTGCTATATTGTCGCGTTTTCAGCAGGCATTCGTCTCGGTGTCTCCGGCTGGTTACCGGCTTTGTTTCTTCTCTACGTGATTATCATGTTTGCGGTACTCTTTCCACACCTAGGCAAGATGAGATTGCCTGTGCTCGTCTATGAACTTGTGATCGTGATGATGGCGTGGCGAGCGGGGGAGCGATGGGCCCAGATAGGCGATACTGGAGCGTTGTTGGCTTTAGCAGGGGCGATATTGTTTGTGATCTCAGACTCAGCGTGGGCCATCAACCGGTTTGTCCGCAGGTATAAGAGTGCGCAAGCGCTGATCTTGAGCAGCTACTTTTGTGCGCAGTGGCTCATCGCGTTATCAGTCTGAGGGCTGCGCGGCCTATTAACTCCATGCAATCGTGCTATCGCTTTTGCTCAAAGAAGGATTAACACGGAGCGCCTTGTGCTCCTGTTGCCTTGCCTGCTACGATTATGTCCGGATGGGTTCCAGGGGGGATCAAGATGAAGAGAGTGACACTCATATGGGTGATATTGTGCCTGCTCTTGATGGGAGCACTTATGCAAGCCTGCGGGGGCAGGGAAGGGGACGACGAGCATGAGGAGACTCTCATGACGATTACGATCATTTACGATAATTACGAACATGATCCACGATTGAAGACGGCCTGGGGCTTCTCCTGTTTGATCGAGGGTCTGGAGGAGACGCTCCTCTTCGATACCGGCGGGGATAGCGGAATCCTGCTTGACAATATGCGCGCCTTAGGGGTCGATCCATCGCGGGTAGATGTAATCGTACTCTCGCACATCCATGGTGACCACGTGGGAGGGCTCTTCGGGCTGCTTGCGGAAAATGGCGCCGTTAAGGTCATCCTTCCTGAGTCCTTCCCCCGTGATTTCAAAGACAAGGTTCGCGCATTTGGGGCAGAGCTAATCGAGGTCCACGAGCCGATGGAGATCTGCCGCGGCGTTCACTCCACCGGGGAGATTGGCTCTGGGATCAAAGAGCAGTCTTTGGTGATAAAGACCAGGGAGGGCCTAGTGGTGATCACCGGCTGCGCCCACCCGGGAGTGGTAAATATCGTAAGGAAAGCTAAAGCGTTACTGGACACACAGGTCTATCTGGTGATGGGCGGCTTCCACATGCTGGGAATGGGTGAGAACCAGATCGAGGCGGTCATCGCGCAGTTTAAGGAAGAGGGGGTACAAAGGGTTGCACCATGCCACTGTTCGGGCGATCTTACCCGCGAACTCTTCCAGGAAGTTTATGGCGAGGACTTCATCGAAGCAGGGGCTGGTAAAATAGTAGAGTTGGAAAGGTAGAAGTCCTATTTAAGGAAATGAGCTAGGAAAGCCTCTATCCAGGCGTTTTTGCGTCTGGGTTGAACCTCCGAGCCTTTTAGGTGGCTGCGATTTCGTCCGCGCTTCTTAAACTGCCCAGCGACTCCCTAAGCAGCAGCTCCTTTGAAGGGGCGGGCCGTTAAAAGTAGTCTGGCTGAAAGCATTCGAGCTCGATATTCCGAGAGGCTTGCAGCCTCACTCCCCGATGATCTTGACGAGCACGCGTTTGCGACGGCGGCCGTCGAACTCGCCGTAGAAGATCTGCTCCCAAGGGCCAAAGTCAAGCCTCCCTTCCGTGATCGCCACCACCACCTCCCGGCCCATCACCTGCCGCTTTAGGTGGGCGTCGCCGTTATCCTCACCAGTCTGGTTGTGCCGGTAACGGGAGATCGGCTCATGGGGAGCTAATCCTTCTAGCCAGTCCTCGTAGTCAGAGAGTAGCCCATGCTCGTCGTCGTTGATATAGACACTTGCGGTGATGTGCATCGCGTTCACTAGGCACAGGCCCTCTTTGATTCCGCTCTCTTGTAACGCCTTCTCTACCTGCGGGGTGATGTTGATAAACGCCCGTCTTGTTGGTACCTCGAACCACAGCTCCTTGCGGAAGCTCTTCATCGTACATCCCTCCTTATGTTATTAGAATAGTGCTATACTGATATCATGTCAATTGAAGGAGGAACCTCTGCTTTCTCACTATCATCTGGGGCGGTGCAGTTTGCAGCGTTGCTCGTGAAGTAGGAGTGGTTATAGAATTCTCTTCGTGCAGGGAGAGGTTATGTTGAGGTTCTTAAGACCTGCTAAAATTCGCACTCCTTCGGCACTAGGCGAACACTTTGTCCAGAGATGACCAGCTCTCTAGTTCAACAGCGGTGTCAACTCCCCAGTACCAAGGAGAACCTTCATTAACCGATAGCCTTCTTCGACTTCGAGGATCAGCCCCAGCGTCTCCTGGTCGATCCAGAAGAGGGTAGAGATGGAATCGCTTCCCCGAATTCTCGTGATCTCATCCGTCTGCCGGTCGTAGAGGTAGGCGGCCTGATCCTCCTCGTTCTCGGAGCCGATGTAAGCGAGGAGCGAGCCGTCCGGGGAGAAACTGGGGGCGACGCCCATCGCCGCGATCCTCTCCCCGGTCTCCTCCACTGTGTCGAGCAGGTAGAGGGAGGGACCATCGACCCCCACCTCAGGAGCGATGAGGGCCTGATCATAGAGTGTCAGAGCGAGGTGCTGTCCTGAGGAATCGACGTCCCAAAGGAATAGGGCCGGCAGGAGAGAGAGGGTCTCCCCCATCTCTTGTGAAAGGTAGAAGGAAGCGATCTCGTTCATCTCGCCAGAATTGGGCTCGTAGGTTAAAACATGTGCGAGCCGCAGGCTCCCCTCGTTTGTCACTTGAATAACCGTGAGGTTAGAACCGGACCTTGCCGGACGATAGCTAATGACATCACTGAGCAAGGGGTAATGGACCTCCTCACTTCGGTCGTAGAGGACGACATGACCGTATCCCTCTTCGTCGAAGCGTAGGTAGGTGATGTTTCCTTCTGGGGTGAAGGCCGGAGTGAGGATCGGCTCCTCAGACTCAAGGAGTGTGACGGCCTCAGAGTCCGTCTGGACACCGGTGAGCTGCAGGTTCCATGTAACTGGCATGCCCCACTCGCCGGCCTCGGTCTCGATGAAAAGAAGCTCTTCGCCGTCGGCCGACCACGCAAGCGCCCCGCTCTCACCAGCGACAGTCACCCCCTCGAGGGAGATGAGGGCGCCGTCACGTAACAAGACGAGGTTCCCAACTGTAGGAAGGAGGTCGTACGCCCCTGTCTCGTCGAGGAAAAATGCGATCGTTCCCCCCGGACCAACGGCTGGCTGGTTGAATGGGAATCCACAACCAGCTAAGAAAACCAGTGCCAAAAGGAGCAAAATCCGCAGTTTCATAAGCCCAGTCTAGGCTATATCCTCCTTTAAGTCAACGCGTTGCGACAAGCACTATCCCTTAGGTGTGTACGGCCTTTTCTCGAAGCATGCGGCAGGCTACCTCGTTTCCCCGACGGTTCGCCGCGCTTAGGGCATGGCTCTTCAGGTAGGTCACGATGAAGCCGGCAGCAAAGGCATCGCCAGCTCCGGTGGTATCTAAGGCCTTAATTGAGTCGATTTGACACCGATCTCGCTTATCCCCGCTCCAGGCAAGAGAACCTTTTCCTTCCAAGGTGAGGGCGCCAGCGGCGAACGTCTCGGCGAGCGCAGTGACGATCTCCTCCGGCGTCTCCTTTCCGGTAAGGAGCTTCCCTTCCTTTAAGTTGGGGAAGATGAAGTTGACCTTGGCGATCGCCTCAAGGAAGCTAGTAACCCCGAAGGAGTGAATCAGGTTAGCGGGTGGGGGATCGACAGAGATACTTATGGCTTTCCTTTGCGCGATTCGCATGGCTTTCTTTACTGCCGGGAGCTGAGCAGGGGAGAGGAAACTGTAGCCCGAGAGGTGAAGGTGTTCCGCCTTCAGGAACCATTCTTCTTTTATCCAGGAAGGATCAAGACCGTCGTTTGCTCCCCGTGAGCAAAGCATCGTGCTCTCCGCGCCATACTGCAGTGCGACGATCGTTCCAGTCGGAAGCTCAACATGCTTGACTTGCACATCGATCCCTTGCTCCTTTAGGGAGTGAATGAGGAGTTCCCCTACGATATCGTTTCCAACACAGCCGATGAAGGTGACATCTGCCCCTTCGCAAGTGGCGGCGCGGGCGAAATTCCCGGCCGAGCCACCAGGGATGGACTCAACGCTCGTTCTTACCTCCCCGCCATGAGGCAGATCACAAGGAAGCCTTGCAAGCACATCAAGGTTAAGGTCACCGAGGACGACGATACGGCTCATTTTCCTTTTCGCAACCCAGCGATCGCCTCGGAGAGCGCACGGACCCGCGCGGGGTCGATCGGTGAATCGACCTTCCCGTTCTCTTTGAGGGAGGTTCCGACGATGAACCCATCCGCCTCACGATAGGTAGAAAGGTTGTCGATCCTTACACCGCTTCCCACGAAGGTGGGCAAGGGGGTAACTTGCTTCACCGCTTGCAGATCCTCCGGTGCGGCCCGCTTTCCCGTTCCAATTCCGGAGACGATCAGTCCATCAGGGTTGTTCCTTGCTGCATCGAGGGCCGCTTCCTCAATCGTCGTTAAGTGAGCAGCGTGCTTAACGTGTACGTCGGCGAGGATCTTCACCTCACAACCAAGGCGGTTCCGCAGCTTATGGAGGGCACGCGCCTCTCCCTCGATCACCCCTTGATCGGTGAACGCCACCCCACAAAAGACGTTCACCCGAATGAAGGATGCGCCAACAGCAGCGGCGATCGAGAGGGCTGCGATCCCGGCGTTTCGCAACACGTTCACCCCAATTGGAATGCGTGCCTTCCTCATGATCTCCTGTAAGATCACGGTCATGACTGCAATCGTTTCAGTCGGTGCGCGTTTGGCAAACGGGACATCCCCGAGATTTTCCACGAGCGCTGCGTCAGCCCCCCCTGTTTCCAGCGCTTTGAGGTCGCGCAGAGCGGTGTTTACAATCAGAGGCATCCCGCCTTTTGTGTAGCAAGTGCTCCCTGGAAGAGGCAACAGGTGAATCATCCCAACAAGCGGCTTTTCAGATGTAAACGGTTCCATAGTCCTGTAACTATATCTCTCCTTTTATCAGAAGGGCAAGAAGGAGGGGCCCGCGACAACCTTCCTCTAAGTCACCCGCTCCTCTTGACACGGAGCAACTCCGTGGGTATTCTTCTTTTTTGCAGTGTTACGAATTTTCTAGAGGTGCTACTAGTATGGGGAAGCTCGTTCGTTTCAGCATCTCGATCGAAGAGCGGCTCCTTTCCTCCTTCGATGAGTTGGTCCGGGAACGTGGATATCAGAACCGCTCGGAGGCGATCCGCGACGCGATCCGCCGCCAGCTGATCCACCGGGAGTGGGAGGCAGGGGAGGAGGTCGCGGGCGTGATCACGCTTCTGTATGACCACCACCGGCCGGGCCTCTCCGAGGCGTTGACGCAGATCCAGCACCATGCCCTGCCCCAGGTGATCTCCACCACCCACGTTCACCTCGATGAGTCAAATTGCCTGGAGTGCATCGCCGTCAGAGGAGAGGCGCGAACGATTGAGGCGCTCGCAGACCGGCTCAAGAGCCTAAAAGGCGTTAAACACGGGGAGCTGACCGCGACATCGACGGGGAAGAAGCTTGTCTGAATTGAAAGGAGGTTGCGAATGAGAAAACTGCTGTACATAGGAATTCTGTTGGTGCTCCTGACGAATCTTGGAATCATCGTGCAGGCAAAACCTTTAGTCGTAGCTACAAACGCCATCTTTGGTGAATTCGCCGCAATCATCGGAGAAGACCTTATCGAGGTGTTCACTATCACTCCGATGGGTTTCTGTCCGGCCCATTATGACCTCCGCCCCAGCGATATCGCTGCGGTCACCGATGCAGCCCTAGTTATTTATCAAGGGTTCGAACCGTGGATGGAAACGCTCCTTGCGTCAGTGGAAAGCTCTCAGCACCCTGTGCAGACCATTCAACTTACGGGTGAGTGGAACCGGCCAAGTTACGCCATCGAGAAGTGCGAAGCGATCGCTGAGGCCTTGAGTGAGACCCTGCCGGAGAGCACGGCGACGTTTGAGAAAAACGTTGCTACCTATAGAGATAAGCTCACCGCTCTTGCTGAAGTACTCCAGGAGAAGGCTGGTCGTCTCGGTGTTGGGAACGTCTCTGTGATCTCGATGCAGTGGCAGTTTTTCTTCGTGTCCTGGTTGGGATTTGACGTTGTGGCCACCTATGGGATGCCGGAGAACCTGTCCCTCAAGGATCTCATCGAGCTAAGGAAGATCGGGGAGGAGAACGAGGTGGTTCTGGTTATCGACAACCTACAGAGCGGGGCGGATTTCGGGGGAAAACTTGCCGAAGAGATCGGAGCTATCCAGGTGGTACTCACGAATTTCCCCGGCACTCCACCAGAGATCGATTCGTATTTGGAGATGCTGGAAACCAACGCCGAGGCGCTTTTCTCCGCTATTGAGCCGCTTCCATAGAGAAGAACGGGAGGCAATGTGGAAACGCTCACCATTGATCCACGAACGGTTGATCTTGACGGGCTGATCGACCGCGGAATCCACCTACACGGACACCGTGGTCCCTTCCTGATCGCGGGAATCCGTATGGGCTTGCTCGCACTCGAACTTCTCGACAACTCCGGCTACTTCGGCATCGAGGCTGAGTCGGAGACAGGAACGGTCACGCCCCTTTCCTGTCTCACCGATGGGGTGCAAATCGGAAGCGGCTGTACATTGGGCAAGGGGAACATCCGTGTGACCGATGCACGCCGATCTCGGGTGCATTTTTCGGACAAATCAGGCCGGCGGGTGACGATCGCGCTTCGCCCCAAGATCTACGAAGGATTCTTAAACGGCAGGTTGGAAGAGCAGTCCGAGGTTGCGCGCGACAAACCCCAAGAGGAGTTGTTCATTTGGGAAACACCGCAATAGAGCTTATTAACGTCTGCGCCATCTACGAGGGTGAGCGGATCCCAACCCTCCACGATATCACCCTCACTGTGGAGGAAGGCGAACTAGTTGCCATCGTCGGACCGAACGGAGCGGGCAAGACGACGCTCCTTGAGGTAGTAAATGGCCTGTTACCGATCACCACCGGAGAGGTGACTGTCCTCGGGGAGCTTGTTTGCTCCTCAAGCCATCGCCTTCGTCAGGAGATTGCCTACCTCCCACAGGACCTGTTTTTCGGTCCATCGACCCCGTTTCTGGCAAAGGACGTCGTGCTGATGAGCCGTTTCGCTAAGGTGGGAGCATTCCGTTTCCCCAGCAAGACGGATCGTGCCCTCGTCGCCGAAGCGATGCGGGCAGTGAGGATCCTCGACCTGGCCGGTCGCCCCATTGGTCGTCTCTCCGGAGGGCAACAGCGAAAGGTCCTATTGGCACGGGTGTTGGCGAAGCGCCCGCGGGTTTTCCTGCTTGATGAGCCGATAACGAACCTCGATCCTGAGTCCAAGGAGGAGATCTCTAGGCTCGTTCTTCAAATCCAGCACGACCTGTCGCTTACCACCCTTGTGGTGAGCCATGAATCCGGTCCCCTGCTTGAAGAAGCCGATCGCGTGCTCAACTTGGCTCGGGGAAGACTCATTTCCGAATCGCCACTGCGAGGGCCCATCCCGGAAGTTACAAGTCTGCTGCAGAGGGCGTGACCTTGTTTGGGATCCCTATCCACATCGTCCTTCCAACCCTGCTGGGAAGCCTGCTGGGTGGGATGCTGTGCAGTCTGATGGGCGTCTTCGTGGTACGGATGAACCTCTCTTCGCTTGGGTTTGCGATGTCCCATGCCGCCTTCGCTGGCGCTGCGCTGGGGCTTGCCGTGGCCGTGCTTGACCCGTTATGGATGGCGATTCTGTTCGCGGTTGCAACGGCGGCAGTGTTGGGACCGCTCTCTGAGGTCTCCCGCCTTAAGCCCGATGCCATCATCGGAGCGACCTTCCCCGTGATGATGGCCCTTGGCCTCATCTTCATCAGTCTTGCCCCCAGCGCAGCGATCGGAAGTGGTGCGCTCTCCTTGCTCTGGGGAAGCGTTCTCGGCATCACTATGGGAGACGTCTTCAAGCTTGCCGTCCTTGCTTTTGTAGTGCTGATGGTCGTCAGCGGCTTTTACAAGGAGTTTCTAGCGATCCTTCTCGATCGAAAGCTGGCGGCAGCCTCGGGGATCAATACCCGCGTCTACTTCTACCTCGTTCTTTTTCTCACCGCGCTCACCGTCGCGCTCTCCCTGCAGATCACCGGGGGGCTTTTGATCTACACCCTGATGGTTCTCCCCGCCTCGGCCGCCTACCAACTTCTCTACGACATCAAGAAGGTCTTCTTGTTCGCGCCGCTGTTGGGGGCCCTTTCCGCTTTGGCCGGCTTTCTCCTTTCCCTTGGGGCTGATCTTCCCATAGGTTCATCAATCGCTGTTGCTGCAACGGGCGTCTTCCTTACAGCTCTCCTCGTTTCCCCCAAGCGTCGTCGTCAGAGTCCCGCTAAATAGAGAGCCCCTCCCACAGCGAGGCCAAAGACGAGGTTGAAGGCTTTCACCCGGAGCGAGTCGCGCACCGATGCTGAGAGAAGTGGAAGCATCCCATGGCCATCCTGGACGAAGGAACTAACAAACAGAACGGAGAAGGGGATCAGGCCGTCGGCAAACATCATGACGAAGATCAGGTGTGGTCCGGATTCCGGGATCACCCCGAGCAGCCCTGCGAATAGGAAGATCCATAGCATGTGCGCCTGAAGGAACGTGCGAACGGCCTCCTGGTTCGGCAAGAAGGACATGATCAGGAGCACTCCAAATGTCCACAAAAAGACGCGCAGTGTATGGCGACGCAGTATGTGGTCAATGATATGGTCCTTCAGGTAGTGCTCTGAGCTTGACAGGCCGAGGAAGGTTCCGAACAGGAGGAGGATTACGAGGGTCACCCGCATCCAGGACTCTTCAGGATGAATCCCCCCGAGGCCGACGGCCAGCAACAGTGTTCCCATAAGTAGGAGAAAGAGGATGTGCAGGGCACTCGGGCGGTGCAGGTTGCTACGCAGCGTCTCCCACCGCTTCTCGTCCAGCTCCTCTGGATGGACTGCCTGTAGTTCGCATTCTTCGCAGGGCTTGATTTTAAGCCATTTTGCGATAAGGTCGGCGAGAGACCCGAACAGGACGCCGGCGACGAACAGGCCGGCAAACAGGAGGAGGGCCTTGCCCGGGAACAGGGAGAGCATGATGTAAGCCTCGTCTCCGGACGTGGCGATCATTCCCCCCACTATAGCACCGAACCCGATCAAACCGTGCACATACAAGGAGACGTTCATGAACGCTCCCAAGCACCCTGGCGTCGAGCCGAGGAACGAGGAAAGCAGGTATTCACGCCATTTGCGGCCACGCAACGCCTGTGTCATCCTGCCGCGCGATCGCACGTTTAACCAATCGACGAAGACCATCATCGAGAAGACAAAGATGGTGATCGTCGCCGCCTCGCGCAGAATTGCAAGGACGTTCATTCAGACCTCCACGTTATTCCTTGTAATTGCACCTTAAAAGACCTTATATAGTTCAGCCAAATAAGTGGGAGCCGATCCTCTCCTATCATCATCACTCTTTGCTCGTGCCGGCCTTTGATGCCTGCTCAGTGTGGTCTCGATGCTGTACTTCGCTCATTTTTTCCATCTTTTTTAACCGCTAAGAGTAATAATTTAGCCTATTATAGCCGCAATTCCGCGGGCGATCAGGGCAACGACGAGGGCGATCGCGGTGGTCGAGGCGAGGACAAGAGAGGTCTTTCTGTGTCCGAGCTCGCGTGTAAGAACGGCGATCGTTGCCACGCACGGGATATAGAACATGACGAACAGGGTGAATACCATCATCTGTCCGGCGGAGAGGACTGCCGCGACCTGTGTTGTCCCCAGTGCTTGGAAGAGCATAATTAACGATAATTCCTTGCGGAATACCCCGAAGATCAATGTCACCCCGAGGCTCATCGGGAGGCCAAGGGCCCAGGTGATGGGAAGGAACCCAAGATTCAGGTAGTGGTCCCAGTGGAGATACTCAAACAAGCTCAAGAGAAGGCTTCCTGCAATCAGCAGAGGGAAGGCAAGAACGATAAACTCGCGGATGCGTAGCCATACCTTGGCAGCGACAACGTGGACGGAAGGAACCTTGTAGGAGGGAATCTCCAGGATCAAACCCGGCGTCACCTGGGGGAAGAGTTTGGTTAAAACCTTGCCGGCGATCGCGATCACGAAGACGTTGATGATGTAGAGGAGGAACGCCAGGGTGGGGCCGAGAAAGTAGCCAATGAGGCCGAAGATGATCGTCGTTCGTGCAACACAAGGGACCATTACAGTTAGCATTGCGGTGATAAACCGGTCCCGCTCTGAGCCGAGGATGCGCGTTGCCATCACGGCAGGGACGCTGCAGCCGTAGCCGAGGATAAACGGGATCACCGATTTTCCGTGCAGGCCGATCTTGTGCATAAACACGTCCATCAGGTAGCCAGCGCGAGGGAGGTAGCCTACATCCTCTAATATGGCGAGGCCGATCAGGAAGGGGACAAGGTAGGGGAGAACGATCCCGATTGCGCCGCCGACTCCCTGGATCGCTCCTTTGAGGAGTGTGAATCCGAGGCTAGTCTCGTTCATCACCCCGGCGAGGGCATTGATCGAGCGGTCGAAGAGATCCATCATCGGGGCCTCGATCATTGATCCCACCCGAAAGACTACGATGAAGAAGGCGTACATGATGGCGGCGAAGAAGAGGTAGCCGAGCAGACGATGCATGAGGAGCGTATCGAGGTGGTCGCGCAGGCCGATCGTTGGGTGTCCGACCGTTGCTACTGCCTCGAATAGCCCCATCGCCAAGTTATGCCGTTCAGCGGAGAGGATCCCCTCGCCGCTATTCCCCCGTAGCTTTCCAAGCCTCTCTCCCAGGCTTTCTGTCTGCCGGTAGAGTTTGAGCGATTCCCTTTTCACCTTCTCCAAGAAGTAGGGGTCCCCCTCGAGGAGTTTGATGGCCAAAAGCCGCGGGGAGAGGCCGAGCCGACGCACCATTCCTCCTTTGAGATTTTTCGCAAGCTCTTCGATTACCCCTTCCACATCGGCGCTGTAGGTGGGAGATGGAACAGGGGGAGTTGTCCGTCCCACCTTCATCGCCTGCCCCACCGCCTCTCTTACCCCTAACCCGCGCACGGCCACGGCGCTTACCACCGGGACCCCGAGCCTCTCAGCAAGCTCCTCCGCGTCGATCGTGATCCCCTTCCGTTTCGCCTCATCAGCCATGTTTAAACAGACCACCATTGGGATCTCCATCTCCAGAAGTTCTAAGGTCAGCTCAAGGCTGCGCGAGAGAAGGGAGGCGTCGATCACGTTCAGCACAGCATCCACCTGCCTCCCGAGGAGGAAGTTGCGGGCCTCTGTCTCTGCTGGATCAAGGGAGGTAAGAGAGTAGGTTCCAGGGAGGTCGACCACCTCCGCGTGCCTTCCCTCGATCAGGGCTTCGCTCTTCAGGTACTTCACCGTCGTCCCAGGGAAGTTGGAGGTATTCGCCCTGTAGCCGACTAGGTGATTGAAGATGGTGCTCTTGCCACTGTTGGGCTGACCGACGAGGGCGATGCGGATCATGCTTTGCTCTGTTTCCTCACCACAGCATGGCAGAGTGTCTTATCCCTCCACAGCTTGATCAGCTCTGCCCCTTCGAGTGTTCCAAGCATCTTTGGGACCATCTCCAGGCGCTCTTTCTCCTGGGTGATGATCTCCAGGAGCTCTCCCGCCTCCAGTTGTTTAAGGTCGCGGGAGACCCGTTCGGGGTGCTCAATAAGTGGTACTCCTCGCAGGTCAATTGTGCGGCTGACCGGCCCTGGGAGGCTCAATCTTTCCGTTACCTGCATACGGGAAGAGCCTTTCTCCTTTCGGTAGCGCTTCCTTCGACACTCCTTGCAGTAGCCGGTCAGTTCCACCTTGGCCCCGATGACCTCGAAGCCACGCTCTTCGCCGAGCTCTCGAATCATCGCAACAGGTGGCATTTCAACGACCTTGCCGCAGCCAAGGCAGATGAGGTGGTAATGCTCATCCAAGCGGACCTCGTAGTGGTAGTGATCCTCACCCAGGCCGCTTGCCTCCACCAGCCCTAGCTCTTCGAGGAGGCGCACCGTCCGGTAGACCGTTGACAGGCTGATCTTCTCATCCTCAACCTTTGCGAGGCGGTAGATCTCGCTTGCGTCGAGGTGAGCGTTATCGCTGATGATACGAAGGAGGAGCTTCCGTTGGGGGGTGATCCTCTTCTCCGCTGCTCGCAGGAACTTCATTGCCTCTGGAATATTCATCGCCACACCTTATTACAGATGATTCATGATTGCAAAAGGGGATCTGGCGTCCTTCTTCCTTCTTGTCAAGGGGTGGCCCTCAAGTATTCCTCATTACCCCGCAGTGGCAATGGATCAGCGTCGCTTGTATCACAGCAGTTTTAAAAGAAAGATGAGGAACAGAACCAATCCCACCAGAACGCCTAGCCCAACCCCCACACCGCGCCAGTCCACCGGTATCTCGGCGCTGCCTTCCGGGACAGGTGGAACCATCTGGTCAACGTACGCGCACAATTGGTCCATCACCGGCGTCGGAACGGAAGCGGAGTGGACCAATGCCCTGAATTCGTTTCGGAGCTGTTTCCCTTCCTCACGGGCGGCTTTGGCGTGTCCAAATGTGGCCTTGACAAGCTCATTCTTGAATCTGTGCTGAATCAAGGCTACTGAAATTGGCTCGGGTATCCACTCGAATATCTTGAGGCTGGACGGCGTGATGGGGATACCGAGCGCCCGTAAAACACGAAAACCCTCGCGTACTGCGCGGACCATCAGCACCACCGCGTCGCGCGTGCGCGCCAGCCGGTAGTTGTCGCATCTGGCCATGTAGAGTGCACCTCCGATGGGGAGGATGAATGCCACGTGTGTCTTGAGCCAGGCATCCATCTTCGGGCTGATGGTCACCGGGACCCCGGCCCCTTCGAACGTCTCGGCAATCCGCTTCAACCGTGGCGTAGTGCGCCCGTCTAATTCACCGATCGTGATCCTGAATCTCTTGCGACCCGACGCAGCGATATAGCGAACGACGTACCCTTCTCGCGTGCCCCCTGCGCCGGGAAAGCCCAGCAAGACGCGCTCGCGGCCCAGCGCCTCGATCATCTCGTCAGGGCCGGCGGCGTTGTTGCCCATGAACAGGACATTGGGCGTATGCCGGTTTGCAGCCAGCGCCGGCAACACCTCTGAGACGTGATTCTTGGGCACCAGCACGATAACTAAGTCATAGGCGTCTTCCGGCACCAGTTGTTCCACGACGTTGACGCGAGTGGTGGTTCGATGCCTGGTGGTTACATCTTCTAACACGATACCGTGCTCGCGCAGGTCGGCCAGCCGTTGCTCCTGTGCCAGAATCGAGACGCCCTGCCCGGCCTCTTGCAGCCGCGCAGCGTACAAACTGCCCAATACCCCAGCACCATAAATCAGGATGTTCATTGCTGCCTCCTCAAAACAGGTATGGGACGAGACGATGCCGCAATGAGCAACGTAAGGGGAGCTCCTATCCTGGCCGAGATGGGCCAAGGCAACCTGGGTTGGGAGAGTAGGGGCAAAATAAGCGGAGGCAGCAGGTAGAAAGTGGTCACAAAGATCCGCTGCACGCCCTTGGGTGTCCGCAAGATCTTCTCTTTCACAGCGGGCAGGCGATATATGACTACCGTGAGGATAACGCCGACGAAGTGGAAACCAACCCAAAATATCGGTTTGCTCCAGAAGTGAGGCATTTTCATCCTCCCTACACCCTTTGGCGGGCAGCAAGCTCGCCCCACGAGCTATTAAAAGCCCAACAACCGCCCGCCCTGATATACCACAAATGTGATCAGGGCGGCCATCACCAGTGGCACGACCAGCCCCATCAGCGTCCACTTGAGGCTGCGGGTCTCCTTCCAGGTTGCCCAGACGGTGACTAGGCAGGGCAAATAGAACATAAAGAACACCAGAAATGTGTACGAGATCAACGGCGTCCACACCTGAGGCAGATAGTTCAGCACCTGCTCCGACTCCACCAAGGTGGTTTGTAGGCCATAGGTCATGGCCAGGGCGGGCATGACGATCTCCTTGGCCGGCAGGGTGAAGAGCAGGGCGGTCAGCATCTCGCCGCTCAGCCCCCATAGCTGGCCCAGCGGGGCCAGCCCACGCACCAGCCAGCCGATGGCCGTCTGCTCAAAGGGGACGCCACGGGGGATATTGCCCAGGACCCAGATGAGTAGCGTAGCCGGCGCCGCGAATTCGACCGCTCTCCACATGGTGAGGGCCACCCGGTCCACCAGCGCCCGCCATATCACCTGCCCAAACTGGGGTTTACGGTAAGGAGGCATCTCCAGCACGAAACTACCCGGCTCCCCTCTAAAGATGGTTTTGTTCAAGCCCAGGGTGGCCAGAGAGGCGGCCCCCAGACTGAGGAAGACCAGGGAGAGCATCACTAGCAGCGCCCCCTCGCCGAAGAGGACGATGGCTAAAGCCACACCCGCGCCGTAACTCCCGCTGCAGATGATCAGCGGGCTGGTCAAGATGGACGCTAGGCGGACTTTTTTGTTTTCGATGATCCGCGATGCCATCACGCCGGTCACGTTGCAGCCAAAACTCATACCCCAGGTGATGACCTGCTTTCCTTGGGAGCCGAGTGCCTGCATCGGTCGGTCCAGATTGAAGGCCAGCCGGGGAAGTAAGCCCAGGTCTTCTAGCAGGGCGAAGGCGACAAATAGGATGATCATCGGGGGCAACATGGCCGCGATGACCGTCCCCGTGCCCATCATGAAACCATCCACCAAAGCGCCGGTCACCCACCAGGGGGCCTGAATGCTCGTCAACCAGGCTCGGGCGGCGCCGATCAACCAGGAGAAACCGGCCCCCAGCCATCCGCCTCCGATCTCGCCCCCCTTGACGGTAATCCAAAAGACGATAGTGAGCATCGCCAGCATGATCGGCCACGACCAGACCTTGTGGGTGACGATGCGGTCAATCCGCTCGGTCAGGCTCTCTTCCTCCGGCCGCAGGCGGTGGACCACCCGGTGCACTAGGTCGTGGGCGAACTCGAAGCGGCGGCGGACGATCTCCACCTTGGCATCTGGCCTGATTCCCTCGCGCAGGCGTACGGCCCGGTTGAGGATAGCATGTAAGGTTTCGGGTAAGACAGACTGAGTATCCGCGTCCGGATTCAAACAACAGGCCTCCAGGTTTCCCTGCTGAAAAGCCTCGACGATCTCCGGATCGTCTTCCAGGAGCTTGAGCGCCACCCAGCGGTTCCGTCCATCAATCCTCAGACGGGCCAGGTCGTCCTCCAGGGTCTCGACGTATCCCTCGACGGTCAGCCCGTAGTTCACCGCCGCCGGATGGGTTTGCTGGCGCCCCTCGGCTACCTCAACTATCGCCTCCACCAACTCCGAGAGGCCTTTCCCCTCTGTGGCCACGGTGGGCACCACCGGCACCCCCAGAGCCTCCTCTAGGGCCTCCACGTCCATCTTCCATCCCCCCCGCTCGACCTCGTCCATCAGGTTGAGGGCTATCACCACCCGGTCGGTTAGCTCCAGGATCTGTAAGGTTAGGTTGAGGTTGCGCTCCAGGCTGGTGGCATCCACGATGTCAATCACCACATCTGGCACGCCAGAGACAATGTAGTCCCGGGCGATCATCTCCTCGGGCGATTGGGCGGCCAGGCTATAGGTGCCGGGCAGGTCCACCATGCGGATCTCCCAACCCTGATAGTGAAAGACCCCCTCGGCCCTCTCCACAGTCTTGCCCGGCCAGTTGCCAACGTGCTGTCGGGAGCCAGTTAGGGCGTTGAAGATGACGCTCTTGCCTACGTTGGGATTGCCGGCCACCCCGACGGTGAACGCCCTTTTACCCATTTCTTATCTCCTCTACCAGGATGTTGTCGGTATCCGTGTGGCGCAGGGCGATCGCCGTACCCTTGACGTGGTACTCGACCGGGTCACCCAGAGCCGCTGTCCTGATTACGGTCACCTCGGCGCCGGGCACCAGGCCCATGTCTAGCATGCGTCGTTGGTGCTTGCCGCTACCCTTGACCTCAGCCACCCTTGCTAAGCTTCCCACCGGGAGTTCACTCAAGGGTACGGGTAAAATAGGCACCGGCACGGCATGAATACGCTCGGCGGCGGCCGCTGCCAGGGGAAGGGAGCTACCAGCAACCTTCACCCTCAGACGCCCTGGCTGACGTTCAACCATCTCCACCTCAACTCCGGGCTTCAGGCCCATAGCTACCAGTTGGGCGAAGAGAGCTGGCGGCTCATCCTCCACGTGCAGGATACGGAGTCGATCACCCGGCACGTAAGCAGCCAGAGGACTACCAGCCGGAGGAGGCACCCGACGACCGGCATCGGGGATGATATCGCCGTGGGGGTCCCATGCAGGGTGGCCAAGCTCGGCGTCCAGCTTCGCCGCCTCCTCTGGGGTTATCTCGTGCTCTCGACGATCGGCCTCGGTATGGACAGCCTCCAGAGGCATCTCCTCTCGCTCCACAAGGTAGCGCTCCCACAGGCGGTGAACCCTGATCAGTTCCTGAGCTCGCACCTTCCCCTCATTTGTCAAATGCATACCACCCTGGGCGTCCTCCTCAACCCAGCCAAAAGCAAGCAGAGCCTCCATCCCTTGCTCGGCCAGGAATTCGGGAAGACCAACAGCACGAGCCAGACCATCAATGCTCAAGAGGCCTTCTGTCTCCTGCTGTGCATAGGCTGCTTTCAGCATATCCTCTGCCTCTATCCGATGGTGTGCCAAACCAGATGTGGATACTTGGGACGTCCGATGCTCCTGACGTTGTCGCAACAATGTCCAAAGCCAGAGGATCGCCAATAAAACCGAGATAGCCGGCCATAGCCAGCGAGCTAAATGTGACACCTTGACATCCTCCCTTCACTCTTCCTTTACCCCAGCACCACCCCTCTTAAAGGAAACGAAATCCCCAGGACAGTGGAGAGCAACTACAAAACCATCTGTTCCCTTCCAAAGCTTATACCTTCCCTCATTAAAAGGAAAGCAGAACTTGCTTTACCTGCTCCGTGATTCTCAGGCCTTCTTCGTAGGGACGCTGCCACATATTGCGACCGAAGATCAACCCTGTGGCTCCAGCCTCCATGGAGATGCGCGCCTTTCGCAGTAAATCCTCATCGCTGATCTTGCTGCCTCCAGAGAAGAGAACCAATGTTTTGCCTGCAGAGGCGACAACCTTTTCCACTGCTCTGCGATAGGCTTCCTCTTCATCCAACGTCTTCCACTCCTCATAGAGCTTCCGATAGGGTTCCGGGCTATCTTCATTTTGTGGGTCCCTAAACTTGGGAACATTGAGCTTGACAACATCCGCGCCCAGCTCATTAGCTAAACGAGCGGCATAGTCAACGGCGTAGATGCTGCCGCGGCCGCCTCTTCCCTCTATCGCCTCGCCTCTAGGATAGCTCCAAACGATGAGGGGCAACCCGTATCGATCACACTCGGATCGAATACGCATGAACTGGATAAAGTCTTCATCTTGCCGCGGCGAGCCTACATAGAGTGTATATCCTACGGCATCGGCTCCCAGCCTAACTGCGTCCTCAACTGTAGAGTCTTGAGCAGAAATGGGACGGTTATCAGGCGGGACGTTAGTCTTGCCATTTACCTTTAAGATTAGTGGAACTTCCCCTGCATAATCTCTCATGTATTTCTTTGCTAGACCAATATGGAACACTATGCCTGAGTATCCACCCTCCTTTGCCAGCCGGCAGTAATAATCCGGGTCAGCACTTGGAGGGTTAGGGAAAAAGTCAATAGGGCCATGTTCTATACCATGATCAATAGGTAGAAGCAAAAGCGTACCATTGGCCGGGCCATATTCGTACAGCAGACGGTGCAAGCGTGTCCGTTTACCCAAACCGATGTCTAGTTCATCTAACTTCGTTCGTCCTGCCATCTTTACCTCCTATCATTGATTGATGCTTCAGCTCTACTTACTTCCAATTGAAGGTAATCCGTTCTGGGTCTCCACTGATGCACGCACTAATTCTTAGTGAACCAACACCGCGTCAATGCCCTTAAAGGCTCGATTAAAGGGACGATCTGTTTTGTCCAAGCCAGCCACCTTCAGATAATGGGGGTATAGTTTCATCGCAGAGGACAGGGAAGCTGGAACGGCCATCAAGATCCCTTTGCTCGTTCCTGGCCTCCATAATTTCCGAATTAATCAAGGAAAGAGGAGCATCAGGCTCGCGCTTGCTATCCTGTTTGTTACCTAGCCGAATCACAACCACCCGACTGTGAACGTCAATCTGAAGAGCAGCCAGCCCAATCCCATCAGGATGGTCGTTTAGCGTATCCTCCAAATCCCGCACCAATCTCTTAACCCGCCGGTTGATGCTCCTGACCGGCTTGCTCTTTTTGCGTAGAGCGGCCGCGTTTTCGAGGAATAGGACGATGTCTCTAACGGCCATAGTTTAGCACCTCATCGGTCGGCGATCTTAATCACGGCGTTAGGCTGTTCCAACTTGCCCTGTTTGGCCAGGATGAGGGCATCCTGCAACTCTTCGAAGGGGAATAGACTCACGCCCACCTTCAACTCCAACTGGTCAACGATTTCGAAAAACTCCTCTGCATCGGATCTGTTCAGGTTGTACAGCGTCCCGATATCGCGCCCCCACAGATTCTCGCTGTAGTTTTCAATCGTAATCGAAGACGCGCTGACCGGGGCCATCACCAGGATCCCGCCTAGTTCCAACTGAGAGAGAACGGGTTCAACCAGGTTCCCCGCTGGGGGAAAGATTATTGCTGAGTCCAGTTTGCAGGGCATCTTCTCTTTTGCAGCATTGGCAGCCCAGTTCGCTCCTTCCCTCCTGGCAGCATCTATGTTCTTTTGAGATCGGGTGCTCACGTATACCTCTATGCCCCTGGATTGCGCGACCTTGAGTACGTAATAGGCCGTGGGGCCGAAGCCATAAAGCCCCAATCTGCCCCCCTTCTGTGCCCCTGTGAGCTTAAACGCCGCGTATCCCGCTATACCGGGGCACATGAGCGGCGCGATCTCCGCAGGCTTCATTTGAACGTCATTGAGGGGCAAGGCGTACTTCGCTGGAATGGTCATATATTCCGCGTATCCGCCATCCTCGTCCCATCCCGTGCACTTGATCTCTGGACAGTAGTTTTCCCGCTGCGACAGGCAATACTTGCACTTTCCGCAGGAGCTGTACAACCAATAAGCACCGGCATGATCACCAACGCTGAACCGCTCGACGTTTTCTCCCACCTCGTCAACGATACCCACGATCTCGTGCCCCAGAATGACCGGCGACTTCTTCAGGGGCAGGTCCCCCTCAGCGATGTGGATATCTGTTCTGCAGATCCCGCAGACGAGGACTTTCAGCCGCACTTCGTCGTCTTGCGGATGAGGCGTAGGAACCTCCACGAACTTCAATGGCCTTTCCTCTATCTTCGCTTGTTCCTCAAGGATCCAGGCCCTCGCGGTCCATCTTCACGGCAGAAGGCAGATAGTCCAGTATATCCTGGGCGGTTATGCCATCCTCTCCCTTGTCTTCAGCGGCGAGGTCCCCGGCAAGCCCGTGCATAAACACGCCCTTTCTAACCGCATCCCGAAGGGGTAGCCCCAGGCCAAACATGGCGGCGATTGTGCCTGTCAGGACATCGCCCGACCCCGCCGTGGCCATACCGGGATTCCCGCTCAGGTTGATAAAAACGCGCTCATCGGGATACCCAATCAGCGAATGCGCGCCCTTCAGGACGATGATGGCGTTCAACTTCCTGGCGGTACGCTGCAGGGCGTCCACCTCATTGGCGTCTATTTTGGGCACGCTCATTTCTGTGATCCTGGACATCTCGCCCAAATGAGGTGTGAGAATCGTCTCCGCTTTTCTCTTCTTTATGATCTGCAAATCCTGGCACAGCGCCGTGATCCCGTCACCGTCTATGAGCAGTGGTCTATTGATCCCAGCAGCCAATTCCCTGGCCAGTTCTTGCGTTTCCTCCTCCAGGGACAACCCCTGACCGAGCACCACCATGTCCATTCTCCCCGCTAGCCCCAACAGGGCGCTTTTATTTCGCAGGGCGATGCTGCCTGAGCTGGTTTCCTCCTGGGGAACGAAGACGATTTCGCTGCCCTTGGTGGCGATAAACGGCGTGATGGATTGGGGTGCAGCCAGGCGGGAATACCCCCCGCCCGCCTTCAGAAACGAGTGGGCGGCGAAATAAGGTGACCCAAAGTAACTGGCAGCACCGGCGATGAATAGAACCTCACCAAAGTCTCCTTTGTGCGCATTCTTATCCCTGGGCGGAAGTTTCATTGGACGGTTAATTTCTACTTTCAGCGAATCTGCGTCGTAGATTGATGGAGGAAACGAGATGTGTGAGACGAACAGCTTGCCGCCTAGCTCGTATCCTGGGAAGAGCATATTGCCTAGCTTCGGCAGGCCAAAGGTTACGGTGTAATCCGCCCGCACCGCTGTGCCCATTACTTTGCCCGTATCGCCGTGGACGCCAGAGGGGATGTCCATGCTGAGCACCGTTTTCCCGCTTCGGTTGATCAATTTAGCGACGGCGCGATACAGGCCCTCGACATTCCGTGTGAGGCCGGTGCCCAGAATAGCGTCCACGATGGCATCGCAGTGGGCGACATCTGGTTTTGCAGCTTCGATGGATTCGAGTTGCCGAACTTCTATGGGCAGTCGGGACACAATATCGAAGTTGATTTTCGCTCCCCCTTTGATTTTGCCCGGGTCGCCCAGAATGAAAACCTTAACCTCTCCACCGCTTGAGTGGATCTTTCTCGCCACGACAAGCCCATCGCCCCCATTGTTGCCAAGACCGCAGAAGACGAGGAACTTCTTGTCTTTGATGCCAAGCTCTTTCAACAGAACAAAGTACGCTGCCTGACCCGCGTTCTCCATCAAAAGCTCTTCCATTACACCGAATTCCTCTATAGCAGTCCTATCCAGTGCTCTCATCTCGGCGACCCTGCTGACCTTCATTTTTCCCTATCTTCTCCTAACCTGGACAAGCCAGAACCAAGTTTCCCGTTGGGCGAAGGTCTCTGGCCGAGCCCCAAGGATTTGATTGATAAGGTACTATCACTTTACCTCTCTGGCGCAGTCAAGTGGAGTTTTCTCATGTAGAAAGTTCGTCACTCCCTGCGTCAGCGTAAGTCCTTTAGATCTTTCGGATGGTCGGGATCTGCGCCATCCGGGACGCGTCCGCCATCTGCTTGATCGCGTCGAGGGCCTCCCGGCCAAACGGGGCCACGATGCTTTCGTCCAGGTACGGGGCGCCGCACAAGCGCGCCACCCGGAGGCGGAGTTTTTTCTCGGGCCGGGTCATCTGGGTGAACATCAAGTGATCGGCAGACTGCTCCAACGTCGCGATCTTTTCCTTCAAGGCGCTCGAACTCACGGTGAACAGGTAGGTGCGGCTCTTGTCCTCACGCAGCATCGTCTCCAGCAGGGAGAGCATCCGCTCGTTGTACGTTGGCGAGAACAGCAGCAGGTTCAAGGCCGAGCCGTATACCAGCGTGCCCAAGTCGCTGGGGCCTAACACCCGGTCAGCCAGGTCAAGGGTCCGCGTCCAGGTTTCTGGATTGACCAGATTCGCCCGCGCCTCGTCTGGGCCGGATTGCTCGACCACACCAGCCTCGGGATCGGGATCGAGGTCCAGTTTGATGAAAAAGAATGAGCCGGTGTAGTCAGAGAGCTGAAGGTGGTAAAGCCGTGCCAGGTCATTTTTGGTGAACGTGCGGTCCGGGTATTGAAGAGGAACAAGGATCACCTTGCCTCCCTGACGCAACCAGGAGGCTACAACCGCCAGGCCGATAAGGGGCTTGCCTGAGCCGCCAGGCCCCGAGATCACCGTGGATGAAGGGATCGGGATACCTCCCGGCATTAGACGATCCAGCCACTCGAAGTTGCTATGAAAGTTCTCCATTTTTATCCTTCCTACAAGTTACCTTATTCATCTCTGTCCATCTCATCTCATCCCCACTCCGGCCACCGGCGTGCCACAGTTGGGGCAGCGACCGTCCGGTTGGATGTGGTTCTCCAGAATCCGGTAGCCGGAGCGTTGGATCAGCATTTTCCCGCACTCGTGACACACGGTGTTGGCCGCGCCCGGTACGTTGCCCATGTAGACGTAGCGCAGTCCCGCTTCCAGGCCGATCTCCCGCGCCCGGTGTAGCGTCTCGACGGGCGTGGATGGTACGTCCGTCATCTTGTAGGCGGGGAAGAAGCGGCTGATATGCCAGGGCGTCTCTACCCCGAGCTCGTCGGCCACGAAATCTGCTGCGTCCTTCAGTTCCCCATCATCGTCGTTGATGCCGGGGATGACAAGCGTGGTCACCTCCAGCCAGATGCCCAGCCGCTTCATCACTTTTATCGCGTCCAGCACCGGCTGCAGCCGCGCGCCGACGTACTTCCGATAGGTCTCGTCGCGGAACGCTTTTAGATCCACATTGGCCGCATCCAAATAGGGCTGGAAGGTCTCCAGCATCTCCTTCGTCATATAGCCGTTGGTAACATAGATGTTGGCCAGACCGGTCTCGTGGGCCAGACGGGCCGTGTCGTAGGCGTACTCGAAAAAGACGGTCGGCTCGGTGTAAGTGTAGGCGATGCTCTGGCAGCTGGCCTGCTGCACAGCGGCGACAACCTGCTCCGGGCTGGCCTCCTCCCCCATGATAAAGTGGCGCTCGCGGGCCATCTGGGAGATCTCCCAATTCTGGCACCAGCGGCAGCGGAAGTTGCAGCCCGGCGTGGCGATGGAGTAGGCAGTGGAGCCGGGGTAGAAGTGGAGCAACGGCTTCTTCTCCACCGGGTCCACGTGCTGGCTGATGGTACGCCCGTAGACCAGTGTGTAGAGTGTGCCATCTCGGTTTTCGCGTACCTTGCAGATGCCCTTCTTGCCCTCGGTAATTACGCAGTGGTGGGCGCACAGGTTGCAGCGCACCTTGTTGTCTGATAGCTTTTCATACAGCATAGCCTCTTTCATGGTACACACCTCAGTCCTAATCTTCGCTGGACCTTCTGAACTTTCTCAAGTAGAACTGGTGGCCTCCGTATTCCGTCTCGACGAGTTGATCCTGTGCCACCAGCCGATGGACCACCGCCCAATCTGCCTCGGCCCGTGTTAGGAACTCGCTAACGGCGTCCTCCCGCATCGGATGCACGGCGGTGATGCTTAGCAAGTCCTCCTCGACGTTGCCTGTGAAGGAGAACTCACTCCCTTCGTAGCCGATCAGGTGCTCCACGTGATCCACTTTCTCGCTTAGGATCTGAAAGGCGCGATTGATGGTTTCTTCGTTGGGCGGGTGAGCCCAATTTTCAGCCGGAGGGCGCGTCGGAATGGATAGATAAGCTCGATCGGGTCGCAGGCGGACCAGAAAATCAGCAATCCCCTTGATGTTTTCCTCACCGTCGTTGACGCCCTCTATGAGCATCGTCTCCGTCATCAACTCGCCTTTGTAGTCTCCCGCAAATTCTAGCATCCCCTCTCGAATGGATGCCAGTTGCAAGCTCCTGTGAGGCCGATTGACCCGGCGCCAGATCGCCTCCGGCGCGGCATCGACCTTCAGAGAAACCCAGTCAGCCTTCCCAAGCTCCTCCCTCACATCCTCGCGCCAGATGAGCGAACCATTGGTGATCACGGCGGTCTTGAGCCCCAGCGGCTCGAGCAGCTCGATCTCACGGCCGAGGTTGATGTCCAAGGTGGGTTCCCCATCGGGAACAAAGGTGAGATAGTCAATCGTCTCCCCGGCCTCTCTTGCCTTTTCGACCTTGTCCTGGACATCTCGCGAGACTTCCTCTGGCTCGTAGAATACGCGGCGTTCGACGCGCATCTTGATCGTGCGTCCCAATTGGCAATAGATACAGGAATAGGTGCATATCTTGGGTGGAATGTTGTTGATTCCCAGGCTCCGCCCCAAACGCCTGGATGGAACTGGCCCGAAAGCGATCATATACCAGACCTCCTTAGTGATCCATTTGACGAACCTTTGTATACCGGGTTATGAAGGCGTCGTTCTCCTCAAAGTCTTTCTTTTCGCTGGGCTTCTTAAGAGCGGCGACGGGTGGAATTTTGCTGACCTTGCCGCGGTGTTGATCCTCTTCCCTGCTGCTCGTAGGAACCTCATCGTCTCTGGGATATCCATCATTCTCACCTTATTACAGATGATTCACAATTGTAACAAGAGCCCTAACGCTCTTTTTCCTTTCTTGTCAAGGGGAGGCTCCTCATGCGCCAGGGCATCTTTACCAGATTGAGGGCGCTGCTAGATCCAAGCTTGGGACAGGCTTGGAGAAGGACTCCTGGCTTCCTAATAGCATTTAAATTGGTATGGTTCCGCGCAAGTTTTCGGTCTGATGCAATTTTGGGTCCGCTTTTTCCTATTCTGATTGCAGCTTCGGTTTGATGAACCCCATGGCCACCGTAATGACTGCAACTAAACAGTAGAGAGCGATCATTGCCTGCAACCCCGAGAGTCCTAACAGGTTCCCTCCGCTGAAAACAAGGAGTGCCATTATAAGGCCCAAGACAATAGGATAGATAGTAGCAAAGAGCATCCATTTTAAGCCAGCTTGGACCTCTCCATAGGAACTCGAGCATCCAGGGCGCTTTGCTCCATACTCAGATGTTTGTACAATTCATCCAAATCCAGGGGTCCTTTAGCCTTCTCAAACTTCGCGAGTATACTCGCAAGTATGGGTCTATCTCCTCCCAGGCTGGTTACTCCCTGCGACCTCGTCCCGTCACCAGGGAGTAAACAGTGGTTCCTACCACTACGGTTGTAAGCCCAAGGGCAAACACTATTGACCAGATGGGAGCCGGCTCTTTCTCCTCTTCCTCAAGCTCGAAGAGTGCATCTGGCTCCCATGTCAGGAAGTTGTCTCTGACCTCCTCCCACTGGACCGCGAACTCCGCCTTTTCCGACTCCGTTGCTTCATCGGTTTTCACCTTCGTTCGCAGCTTGAAAAAGCCCTCGGGGAAAACTCCCTCCTGAACCCTAGTTTCAAGGGACTCTTTGGTGTTGAGATTGGTGAATTCGTACCACATGACAGCAAGGTCAAAATTCTTCCTGGTCACTCCCTCAGGCAGATTGACCTCTGCTTCCTCGCGGGAGAATGCTCGAGTGATGTACTCAAAGGTAGCCTTGCTGCCCTTGCTGGGATGGCCATATCTGACGGCGAAATCCGCTAGGTTAGGCACATCATTCGGCCAGAGCTGGGAGAATGCCAGCTGCAGCACCCTGAAGGTGAGCACCTCACCCACGGTGAGGCTGCCGTCGGGTATAGCCTGACCATCAAAAACGATCTCGATCAGCTCGTTCCCTTTGCTATAACCCCTGAGGTCATCCTCCTCGACAACGAACTTGTATAGTTTTTCATTCTCATCGAAGATCCAGATGGGCAATAGGTCCACCTCATTAACCGTGCCCGAAACGCCGGATGGCGCGTGAGCGTGGGCAGGTATGGCCAGCAGAGACGCCACCAAGGCGATTATAAAGGCCAGTGCAAGAAACCTTACTCCAAAGACTTTATGTAAGTTGAGTTTGCTCATGTCACTGCCTCCTTATGCTAACTATCACCATCAAAAGAGCCTGCCAATCTGATAGATTAGCACCGCCAAGATCCAGCCCAAAACAAGGGTGTAACCGACTACGAAGCCGGTCCATTTCCAGGAGTTGGTCTCTCTTCGGATGACAGCGATTACGGCCATACAGGGGACGTAGACCAGCGACATGACCATGAAGGAAAAGGCAATAAGCGGTGTCCAGCCCAGCTCAAAGCCGATGACATTCCCCAGGCCACCAAGCTCTTCAGCACCGGCAAAGAGAGTACCAAAGGTGCCTACCACAACCTCCTTAGCCAGGACGCCGAATATCAGGGTCACTGCCGCCTGCCACTGGCCAAACCCTGCGGGGCTGAATATCGGCGCAATGGCTCTTCCAATGGACTCCAGGGCACCGACGTAGTCCAGGAGCCAGATGAGCATCACTATGCTGAAGATGATCGTTCCTGCCCTGGCCAAGAACACCCTTCCTCTCTCCCACATGTGCACCACAACCCCGGTGATGGTGGGAAGGCGGTAGGGGGGTAGCTCCATAACGAAGTGGCCGCTCTCGCCGGTGATCAGTCTCTTACGGAATAACCAGGCCAGTAAGATGGCCAGGACGATCCCTATACCATACATGGAGAAGACCACCAGCCCCTGGTGAGCTGTGAAGAAGGCGGCGGCAAAGAGCGCATAGACCGGCAGCCGGGCACCGCATGACATCATCGGGTTAACCAGGATAGTGACTAATCTATCTTTGGGGTTCTCGATAGTTCTGGTAGCCATGATGGCCGGAACATTGCAACCGAAGCCCAGCATCATAGGGACAAAGGACCTGCCGTGAAGTCCGATCTTGTGCATCAGCCGGTCCATCACGAAGGCGGCTCGGGCCAGGTAGCCACTATCCTCCAGTATCGACAGGGCGATGTAGAGCAGGAATATAACCGGCACAAAGACCAGTACTGATCCCAGTCCACCTATGATGCCGTCAGCGAGCAGCGAGCCGCCCCAGCCCCCGATACCCGAAGCCTGCTCGGCCAGCCAGCCGAAGCCCTCGTCGATCCAGTCCATAAGAGGGACGGATACCACGAAGGTGAACTGGAACACCCCATAGAGTATGGCCAGGAACAGGGGTATGCCCAGCCATCTGTTGAGCACCACCTTATCGATTCTGTCCGAAAGCATTAACCTTTCAATAGCGGGCTTCCTAAGTACATCTTTCATCAACCCGCTGATGAAGCCGTACCTAGCATCAGCGATTATCGTTTCGGCCTCGTCCCCGTAAATGCTTCTCAGATGGGAGAGGCTTTTGTCCTTGGCTTTAAGGATGTCTTTGCTGTCCAACCGCAACCTCCGTGAATTTCTCCGTAATCTCCTCGTCCTCCTCCAATAGCTTTATGGCCAGCCACCTTGGAGGGTATCCGTGACAAGGCTGACTGCCGGAGATGACTTTCGTAAGGTTGTCGATCGCCGACTCGACCTCACGGCCATACCGTAGTTGCAATCCGGCCACTTGGGTTTTGTTCTCTACCGCATCGACTATGGTCTGAAGCAATTTCACAGTGCCTTCATTACGGCTAGCCACCATGGGGACCACAGGCACTCCCATCAGTCGGGAGAGTTCCTTGACATTGATCTCGTACCTTCTGGATTTGGCCATATCCATCATGTTGAGTGCCACTATTACTTTTGCCTCCATCTCCAGAAGTTGTACGGTAAGATAGAGATTGCGCTCCAGATTTGAGGCATCGACGATGTTCACTACCACATCCGGGTTCTCGTCTACTACGAAGTTCCTGGCGATTACCTCATCCAGAGAATAGGCGGTCAGGCTGTAGACGCCGGGAAGGTCAACAACTTTCATGTTGTAACCCTGGTGGCTACAACCCCCTTCCTTTTTCTCGACAGTGACCCCGGGCCAATTGCCCACGTGCTGCCTGGCACCAGTTAGATTGTTGAACAAGGTGGTCTTGCCCGAGTTGGGATTCCCTGCCAAGGCAATGGTTAGCCCATTGGCCAATTTCCTACCTCCTTTCAGCTTCCAGTATTTCTGGCTCTGTTGGCCGCCCAGATTTCTCAAGGATACGGGGTAACATGTATCTCTCTCGCTGGTTCTAATTGACCATGATTCTGTGAGCTATACCGTGACCCAACGCAAGCCTCGATCCTTTGAGATCCAGGACCACAGGACCGGGCCTCTGGCTATTGATAACCCTTACTTGAACTCCCGGAGTGAGGCCCATGCTAGCGAGCCTCCTCCGGAGTCCCCGGCCAGCATTGATAGCAATTACATGAACTAGCTCACCCGATGAGATCATGCTTAGCGGCATTATCGGCTTCCTACGCGACCTCTACCTGGATATTTGCTGCTTCTTCTTTGCGCAGGGTCAGGTGGTACCCTTTAACCTTCACCTCAATGGGATCCCCCAATGGTGCTACGCGTTCCACTTCGACTTCGGTCCCAGCGACCAGACCCATGTCCAACAGACGCCTGTGAACACTACCCCTCCCTCCGACCTTCACTACTTTGCCCTTCTCGTTTGGTTTTAGCTCCTTCAAAGGTTTAGTAGCCACCCTTAGCCTCCTCTGATTTTATTAGGGAGAATCCCTTTCAACTTCAGTCAAGTATTTCAAAAAGCTTGAATTTCTTATCTCATTTTTCATTAGCAAAGATTTTTTCTAAATAGTTACTTGCTTAAAGCTTTCTGACCAGCGCATGACAGAGATTGCCCTTCCTCCAGACCTTAAGGAGTTCGCCTGCCTTTAATCGTTCTACTTCGGTTGGTATTTCGGCGACCTTGCCACAGCCGAGGCAGATGCGGTGGTAGTGTTCCTTGAGGAGCTTAACCGTCCGATAGACTGTGGACAGACTGATCCTTGGATCCTCGTCCTTAGCGGGGTCGTAGATCTCGCTTGCGTCGAGGTGAGCGTTATCGCTGATTATGCAAAGCAGGAGCCTCCGTTTTGGGGTGATCCTCTTTCCCACCGCTTGCAGGAACCTCATTGTTTCTGGAATATTCATCGCCTCATCCTTAATGCAAATGATTTGCAATTGAAAAAAGAGTCTACCACACTCGGACTTTTTTGTCAAGGGATGACCATCAATAGGAAGTTTAAGTGGCGATTAAACAGGTTTGACGATGACGCGGCGTGCCACGCCACGACCCAAGGCAATCCGGCTTCCATGCACCTCGATGAGGAAAGGGCCATGAAATGCTCCGGCTCCCGCCACTGAGATGATGTCGCCAGGGTGGATCCCCATCTGCTCCAAGTGACGGCATAGACCCCGACCGCCGTGTACCTTAACAACACGCGCTTTGTCCCCAGAGTTCAACTGGTCTAGGGTCATCGGAAGCTTCTCAGAACCACTCCTGAACCATCCATTGGGCCACCTTATTGAAAATAGTTCTTAATTGTAACGTAAAAAGTACTCTCACTCTGCCTTCTTGTCAAGGGGAAATGCGTTAGGGATCGCAGAGATTCGCAAAGAACCTTGCACGCCGGCCACTGTATATCGCAGCAACCCGCGTTTGGTCCCAGATGACCAGCCGGTCCAGGGCCATTGCTTCTTTCCTTTGGTGGATTAAAGAATCTCTTCCCCGTTAAAGAGACAAAAGGAATATGCGCTCGCCTTAGCATCCCATATGTCATCTCGCACCATGACAGGTTGCCTTTTCAAGGGGCGGTTTTTCATTTACCGTCATGTTGAGACAGTGCCAAGGAGTGATTGCTGATTGACTCAACGGTTGAGAACATCCTCTATCCTCGCGTTACTCCTGTTTCTGCTTATATTTGTATCGCTTAACGCAGGATGTCCGACCTTCTCCTATCGGTTCACCGTGATGGTCGATCCGGGGCACGGAGGGAAAGACCCTGGAGCGATTGGGATTGACGGAGTCTATGAAAAAAAGATCAACCTGGCGATCGCTCAGATGGTGTATCTCAAGTCGCTCGACCACCCGGAATTGCGGGTGATCTTAGCTCGGAGGGGTGACGAGTACATCTACCCCACCGATCGCGTCCTCGAGGCGAACCGCATCGGTGCCGACCTGTACGTTAGTGTTCATGCCAACGCGTATCGTTCAGCGAGCGTCTCCGGGGTGGAGACGCTGGTGCACGAGACTCAAGGGCGCGGGAGCCAGAGCTATCGCTTGGCCGAGATCCTGCAACAGCACCTCATTGCCTACACAGGGGCGAAGGACCGGGGGATAAAGTGGGCGCCGCTCTTCATCCGACGGGCCAAGATGCCAGCCGCTCTGGTTGAGGTGGGATTTATCACCCATCGTCTTGAGGCCAGGCTCCTGCAGAGCCTCTCCTACCAGAGCAAGATCGCCGACGCGATCCTCGATGCCATCCTGGAGTTCCTCTATAAACCTTAGTATGAGGGAAAGGCTCCTAACACTTTACCAGCTTCTCCTTGACGCCTACGGAAGGCAGCACTGGTGGCCTGGGGCAAACCCATTCGAAGTGATAGTCGGGGCGATCCTCACCCAACGGGTGGCTTGGGCAAACGTAGAAAAGGCCATCTCTTCCCTTAAGGAAGCCGGACTGATGGACCCACAGCGGCTGAGTGAGGCGCCGCTTAAAAAGATTGCGTCGCTAATTCACCCCTGTATCTATTACAATGAAAAGGCGAAGAAGTTAAAGGCCTTCTTGACGTTCCTCGAAGAACGCTACCGCGGTGATCTTTCTCTCCTCCTATGCTTGCCTGTTTCTTCTTTGCGCAAGGAACTCCTCTTTATACGAGGGATTGGTCAGGAGACGGCCGACTCCATCATCCTCTACGCCGCGGGCAAGCCGAGCTTTGTCGTCGATGCATACACTCGGAGGATCCTCAATCGCCTCGGCCTGATCGAGGAAAGGGCGAAGTATACTGATATTCAGGCGCTGTTCATGAGAAGCCTACCGAAGGATGCTTCTTTATACAACGAGTACCACGCCCTCCTCGTTTGCCACGGGAAGAAGTGCTGTCACAATACTCGACCGCTGTGCGATGGGTGTCCTCTTCGCGTGATGTGCTCGTTTCCTCAACAAGGAACGATCACCGCCTCTGTAAAAGAGATGTGAGCAAGGGTCGCCTCAACCGGCCAGGGATGAGAGCGGATCGTGCTTCAGACGCGGATCTTCTTCCACGTTCCTTGGCGAAATTTCCAACTCATAATAAGAGCGAGGGCCGACCAGTAGACTATCTCTCCCAACCAAGCTCCTACGATCCCCAGCTTCAGGTGCAGGCCTAATAGGTAGGCGGTAGGAAGATATAGGAGAGCGCAGACTCCAAGCTCGCCGAGCATGACAAAGCGCGTGTTTCCCGCTCCCTGCAGGGCACTTTCAATGACAAGAGCGACACCGCCGAAGGCCTGTATCACCCCCAGAATGATGAGGGGAGCACGCCCCAACGCAATTACAGCGGAATCGGATGTGTAGATGGAGAAGATCGCTCTGGGGAAGACAACAAATAGGAGTCCCACTGCGCCCATCAGGTAAGCACCCAGTTTTGCCGCTTCCCAGGTATACCGCTCCGCTTCCTTAGACTGACTGGCTCCGAGATTCTGCCCGACCAGGGTCGCAGCGGCGACTCCGAGCCCAATTGTCGGCATGATGGATAGGCCATAGATTGAGCGGATCACGTTACTCGCGGCAAGCTCCAAGGTGCCGATACGGGAGACGATGGAGAAGAACGCGAAGAAGCTTCCGTTACCGATAAAGCGCTGAGCGATCACCGGAAGGGATAGGCGAAAGATAGGGGCAAACCAGGGAATAGCAAGCGACAGGCGGCGGTAGGGGGAGAAGCTCTTGCGATAGCGACCCAATAGACTGATGATTACAAAGTAGGTCGTCCCGATTCCGGTGGCGATTGTAGAGGCGATCGCCGCGCCCGCGATTCCCATTTGTGGTAGGCTGGCGTGGCCGAAGATCAGCAGGTAGTCTAGGAGAATATTGATGACAGTAACGATGATTGCTGAAGTCATTACTTGCTTAGTGCTTCCCACTCCGCTGAAGAATCCGCGGTAGACCATATTGAGGAGCAAAAACGCCGCTCCAAGGAAGCGGTACCGCAAGTAAAGCTCCCCAAAGTGCGCAACCTGCGGTTCACCGGATAGTAACGGAGCAAAGGCTGCGGCGACCCAGGGTCCTGCCGCAACCAATGGGATCCCACCGATTAAGGCCAATAGTAGCCCCGCATTGAGGATGTGGCCGCACTGCGCGTAGTTCTCCTCGCCGTAGCGGCGCGAGGTGAGGGTTTGGACGCCGACCCCGATTCCGGCCAACGAGAAGACGATAGCAAAGTATCCAACACCGGAGATTCCAGCGGCGGCAAGCGGGACCGCGCCAAGGCGCCCGAGCATCGCCGTGTCGACCACGCTCAGCAGGGTGATGGAGAGCATCCCTAATGCCACTGGGTAGGCGAGACGGACCACCGCGCGTGAGCGCGTCGGGTGAAGCTTCATCCTCTTCCAGAGGGTGTACGAATGATCAACCCATTCCTTCGTCACACTACCCCTCCTCGATCCCTTCGACCACCGTTTTTAGGTTCACCTTATCCAGTTGCGTCAACACCACTCCGGCGATCGTTGCTAACGTTCCCAGCACCTTGAAGAAAGTGAGGCTTCCTCCCATAAGGAGGACCTCGGCAAACAGGGTGATGATGGGGATGAAATTCGCCGAGACCGCGACCTTTGTAGCGGAGAGATGGACAAGGGCATAGTGCATAGTGAGGAAGGCACCAGCCGAGCAGAGGACGCCCAGGAACAGAATCTCCGATACGATCGTAGGGGTGACCTGTGTGAGCCAGCGCAGGCTGTCGGTTGCCGCAAGCGGGCCGAACAGGAAAAGAGAGAAGAAGAACTGATAGAACGTGAGTTGAAGTGGAGTGACGCGTTTCAGTACATCCACGATGAGGACGGTCCGTGTGGCAGCGCAGAGCACGGCACCGAGGATGAGAAGGTCGCCTGTAAGGCTCGCTCCGGCCTCATGGCGTCCCGAGCCAATGATGAGGAAGATACCTATGTAGGCAACGACAATCCCCAGTCCCTTGTTCCACGTCGCCCGCTCTTGCCGGCGGAAAAAAGCTATCAAGAAAACGACAGTGGGGATCGCGGCGATGATCACCGCCACGTGGCTCGGTTGTGTGTGAGAGATACCGAAGGTCTCAAACAGGAAGTAGCCAACAGGGCTTAAGAGTGACAGCGCGGCCAGGGTTACAAGTTCCCTGCCGGGGAGGCGCAGCTTCCCCTGGATTCCACCGAGAATCCCAAGTAGGATTGCCGCTACGATGAAGCGGAGGAAGAGGAGGGTGAAGATGGGGACTGTCTTTACCACGTCCTTGATTGCCAGGAAGGAAAGGCCCCAGATAAGCATCGCCGAGAAGAGGGCGAGATAAACGATAGCGGTCTTCCTGTAAGATTGCATGGATGTACCTTCCTGTTTATCGCGGTGTGCTGGGTGCATTGTGCTCATCATTGCTTACTTTCGCAACTGGTTTGTAATCTATTGCTTAATAGTGGCAACACGTGGTTTGAGGGCGTGAGGAGAGCAAAGTGAGTAAGCGACCTATATTCCTCTTGGTGGCACTGGTGGGCATTCTCGTCTGTTCGCTCGGTTTAATCCGGGTGGGTTATGGTGAGAAGCCTGTCCTTAGCCCGCGAAGTTGGCTTTGCATCCTCCAAGATGCTGAGGCTACAGGCGTCACGCAGTCCGGGTTTGATCTTGTGGTCATGGACTACTCCAGGGACGGCTCTGATGAGGCACGCTATACGCAAAAGGAGATCGGTGAGATCGTGGCTTGTGGGGTTATCCCCATCTGCTATCTGAGCATCGGCGAAGCCGAGGACTACCGCTTCTACTGGGAGTCCTCTTGGAAGGAGAGTCCTCCGTCCTGGCTTGGACGGGCCAACCCTGGCTGGGAGGGGAACTACAAGGTCCGTTACTGGGAAGAGGGTTGGCAGAGGATCGTCTTTTCTTACTTAGACCGGGTTCTTGAGCAGGGCTTTGCTGGAGTCTACCTTGATGTCATCGACGCGTTCGAGTACTGGGCCGATCCTCAAAACGGTGAGTCCATTCGCCCCAGTGAAGAACTTGCTGCACAGTGGATGATCGCCTTTGTGAAAGAGATAGCTCGCTATTGCAGGGAGGAGAAGGTGCGATCTTATTTTAACATCATTCCTCAAAACGGCGAGCGGATCCTCGACTTCGATACTGATCGTTCGTATCTGGCCGCGATCTCTGGGATCGGGGTTGAGGACCTCTGGTACGACGAGACCGAGCCTCAACCACAGGAGGAAACAGACTGTCGCCTCTCCTATCTTTTCAAGATCGCGGCTGAAGGTAAGCTCGTCCTTTCTATCGACTATGTGGATGACGGAACAGGCTACCGGGGCGGTAACTTGGATCGCATCCGTGACTACCGGGCGCGGGCTGAGGCAGCGGGCTTTATCCCCTATGCGGCACGTACTGACCGCGCGCTTGACCGCATCATTAGGATCCCCGGTCTGCAACCGTAACAGGGCGCGGTTTACTTTAAGATCTTGTCACGGTAAAGTCTTCCTGCCAACATAATCTAGGAGGTTGTCTTGTCCGGCCCTACAGTGTTTAGTCAGAATCGAATCTGCCAGATGCTTCGTATTCGCTACCCTATTCTTTTGGGAGGGATGGCACACGTGTCGCGCGCACCGCTAGTTGCTGCTGTCTCCAATGCGGGCGGCTTGGGGGTCATTGGGTCTGGCGGGATGCCGCCCGATATCTTGGTCGAGCAGATCGCGCAGGTGCGGAAGAGGACCGACCGATCGTTTGGGGTGAACCTGATGTTGATGGACCCAAACATCGAAGAGCAGGTCGAGGTCGTGCTGCGCGAGGATGTCCCGATGGTCTCGACCGGGGCGGGAAATCCCGCGAAGTACATCGGCAGGCTCAAAGAAGCCGGGATCAGAGTCTTTCCGGTCGTCCCAGCGACCGCGCTCGCCCGCAGAATGGAGCGGGCCGGAGCCGACGGTATCATCGCTGAAGGGATGGAATCCGGTGGGCACGTCGGCGAGGTGACGACGATCGTCCTCGTGCCGCAGGTAGTTGATGCTGTGTCCGTACCGGTCGTCGCCGCCGGTGGAATCGCCGATGGCCGTGGTCTTGCGGCTGTCCTTGCCCTTGGTGCAGAGGGAGCGCAGATGGGGACAAGGTTTCTTGCCTCGGCCGAAGCACCGGTCCATTCGGATTACAAACAGGCAGTCTTGAAGGCAAGCGATCGTTCGACGATCGTCACCGGGCGCAGCCTCGGCGCGCCGGTGCGCACGATCGTCAACCGGATGACCAAACAGTTCGCCCGTTATGAACAGGAACATCGCTCGTTTGAGGAATTCGAAAGCTTGGCCGTGGGTGGGCTTCGTCGTGCTGTCTACGATGGGGACACAGAGAATGGTTCCTTGATGGCCGGGCAGATCGCTGGTCTGATCGATGAAATCAAACCGGTGGAGGCGATCATCGAGGAGATGGTGAGAACAGCTGCGGAACTGCTGCAGGAGGGGAAGCTTTAATTGGATGGCAGTTGCTAACGACAAGACACTGCGTGACCTGGAGTACGATCGGCTAAAACACCTACTCAAGGGGTTTGTCTCTTCTTCCCTTGGAGAAGAGGCGATCGATGCTCTTACTCCGCTTGCCGATCAGGCAGCGATTGAGCGGGGGATGGCCGAGGTTAAAGAAGCGATCAGCTTTCTGGAGCAGCGAGGGCACTTCTCGCTTGGTGGCGTGCACGACCTTGCTCCTCTCCTTGACCATGCCAAGGAACGGACCCTCCTCGATGGTGAGGAGTTTCTCCTCGTTCTTCAAACGATCGAGAGCACCCACCAAATTCGGGTCATGCTCACCTCAAAAGAGGATTTACCCCTCCTTCGACGGTTCGCCGAGCGCCTCTCTGAAGCGAGTGAACTTGCAAAAAGGATCACTCGAACGATCGATGAAGCTGGTGAGATCCGTGACGACGCCTCGCCCACCCTTAAGCAATTGATGGGCAAGCGGCGAACCCTTGAGGAGCGGATCGAGAAAAAGCTACACGCGTTGATCGAGCGTAATCCTGAACTGATCAGCGAAGCCGTGGTGACCCGCCGCACCGGACGCCTAGTGATTCCGATTAAGAGTGGAGCAACGGGGGCGATGGAGTTCGTGGTGCACGACCGCTCGGCAACCGGTCAGACCCTGTACGCCGAGCCGACCTCGCTTGTGGCGGAGAACAACGCAGTCGTTGGGATAGAAAGCGAGATTCGTAAGGAGAGGCTGCGCATCCTGCGCGAGTTGACAGATGCGTTCAAACAAGCGGAGCCTGCATTCCTGCGTGACCGGATGATCTTGGCTCACCTTGATTCCCTTTTTGCTCGTGCCACCTACGCGGCTGCCCACCACTGTTCGTTTCCTCACCTCTCAGGTGTTATTGTGCTAAGGGATGCTCGTCATCCCCTGCTTCCGGAGAAGAGGGTTGTGCCGATCTCACTCTCCCTCGGCGGTCACACCCGGATGACCGTAATCACCGGCCCCAACACCGGTGGGAAGACGGTGACCTTAAAGACGATTGGGCTGTTGACGCTGATGACCCAGTCGGTCATTCCCATCCCCGCCTCCCCGGACTCCGAGCTTGCGATCGCTGCAAAAGTGCGAAGTGACATTGGCGATGAGCAGTCGATCGAGCAGAACCTCTCTACATTCTCTTCCCACATGGGAAACATAGTCTCTATCCTTAAAGAGGCGGATGCCGACTCGTTGATACTGCTCGATGAACTCGGTGCCGGGACCGACCCGCAGGAAGGTGCGGCACTCGGGCTGGCGATCCTTGAGGACCTGTTATCAAGCGAGGCGCTGGTCGCTGCCTCTACCCATCTCACCCCGCTCAAGTACTTCGCCATTCGCCATCCTACGGTAAAGACCGCCTCTGTGGAGTTTGATGTAGAGACCCTCTCGCCGACGTTTAGGGTGGTTGAAGGAATACCGGGCCGGAGCAACGCCTTTGTTATCGCCCGCGGGCTCGGTCTCTCTGCCCCCTTGGTCAAGCGCGCCCGCTCGTTCCTCTCGGAAGGGGAGATCAACGCTGAGGATATCATCGAGGAATTACAGCGCGAACGCCAGACGATGATTAACTATCGAAGAAAGGCGCAACAGGAGCTCTCCGAGGCCAAAAAGCTGGAAGAGTCCTACCAGGAGCGACTCGCCGCTTTCAAGAGCGCAAAAGAGGAAGAACTTTCCTCAAGGCTAAAGGAATTGGAAGCCTTCCTCCGTCGTGGCCAAGAGAGGGTGGAGCACCTTCTTGCCGAGATGAATGCCAGTCCCACCGTGGAAGGGGCAAAGGGTGCCTACCGTGAACTCGCCGGGCTGCGCAAGGAGCTTTCCAAGCAGGAAGAGTTGTTCTCACGCCGTGGGGAAGAGGGGATCTCCGCAGCGGAGCTTAAGGTCGGACGCCTTGTCCACGTACGCAGCTTGGATGCCGACGGGCGAATCGTACAGCTCGCCCAGGGGGGGAGAGTAACGATCGATCTTGAGGGAATCCGGGTGCTCACCGAGCGCTTCGATCTAGCACCGACTAGACAGGAGCACAGGGTCAAGTCCCACTCTCCGCTGCCCTTGCAGCCGTTCGTTGGGAGGGTTAGTTTACAGTTAAACGTACGCGGGATGACGGTCACTGAGGCACTGCGTGAGGTTGAATCCTACCTCGACCGGCTTCTTTTAGCCGATGTCAGGCAGGCGAGCATACTGCATGGGAAGGGGACCGGTGCACTGCGGGATGCTGTGCGCAGCTACCTTTCTTCTTGTTCATTCGTCGGATCCTGCGGCCCGGCGCCGCCGCGGGAGGGTGGGGAAGGGGTGACCCTCTTCGAACTCATCGCTGAGGAAGATTGAAAGGATTAAGCCTTTTCGTTAACATGAATCGCTAAGTCTACCAAATAGGGAGAGTTTCAAGCGTGAGGATTACCAAGGTAGAGATCCGGCCGATGCGCAACGAGGGAAACCTAAAGGCGTTTTGTTCGGTCGTCTTCGACGATGTGTTCATTGTCCATAGTGTGAAGGTCATTCAGGGGAAAGAAAGCCTGTTTGTCGCCATGCCCAGCCGGGAGATCAAAAACGGCGAGTTCCGCGACACAGCCCACCCAATTGACAACGACTTCCGCTTAAAGATGGAACAGATCATCCTTGATAAGTACAAGGAGGTTGTGGAGGAGGAGCAGGCGGTACTATCTGCGGATATTCCTACTGAGGATCTGACATTTTAGGGCGTAGCCAAGCGGTAAGGCAACGGCCTTTGGAGCCGTGATCGGAGGTTCGAATCCTCCCGCCCTAACACTTAAGTATGAAGGAAAGACCAATCGAGGAACTGGCGAGGAAGCTTCGCTTGAAAATCGCGCCGGAGACGCTGGAGCGGGCCTTCCTCCACAGTTCGTATGTGAACGAGCGTGGCGACCCGCGTGGCTCGAACGAGCGGCTGGAGTTCCTGGGCGATGCGGTAATCGGCCTTGCCGTGACGAACTACCTATGCAAACAGTATCCGGATGCCGATGAGGGCCGTCTTACCAAGGCGAAGTCGATCGCTGTCAGCCGGCCGATGCTGACCGAGAAGGCAGAAGCGCTAGGCTTCTCTGCTTACCTTCGTTTGGGGAAGGGAGAGGAAGCAAACAATGGCCGCAAGCGAGCCTCCAATTTGGGGAATGCCTTTGAGGCCCTGGTGGCGGTTATCTTTCTCGAGCGCGGATTTTCATACGCAGCGAAGTTCGTCGTGCGTTACCTTAAAGAGGATATCGAGCGGTTCCTCGCTGAACAGTCAGCGACAGGGGACTATAAAAGCCTATTACAGGAGGCGGCGCAGCGACTGTTCGACTGTCGGCCGGCATACGTCGTTACCGAAGCAAGTGGAAAGGAGCACCGCAAGAAGTTCACGGTGAAGGTCGCTGTGGCCGGGCACCGTGGAGTCGGCCGCGGTCGCAGCAAGAAGGAGGCTGAGCAGGCAGCGGCAAAACAGTTATACTTGATGTTGGAGGAGTTCTAAGAAACGCGCCCGTAGCTCAGTCGGATAGAGCAGCGGTTTCCTAAACCGCAGGTCGGAGGTTCGAGTCCTCTCGGGCGTAGGAGGTTTTATCTCGTTTGAGCCTCTGCAATCCGGAACGTGTTCTGGCCCACCTTGACCTTTAATCATGCTGTTCTTGTGCAGCGCAGCACCAGCAACGTGAGCGTTTAGAAGCGTGTCTTTTTTCCTTTCCTCTCGCCGCTACGTTTTCTTCTTCGGAAGATCAACTGCCTTTCATAATCCTGTTCCTGCATGTGATAGCTCCACTCCCAAGGCACCTTTTCACTTGAACCGTGACACTAGCGCACGCTTCCGGTGTATAATGGATAATTAGCAATGGAGGTGAGAGATGTGAAAAAGCGGTTTGTGTGGCCAGGCGTTGTCCTGGTGGGGCTCCTAGTTATCGTAGCTGTGATGGGCGCAGCATCGACCTCGTCAAGCGTTTGGTATGGGCGGTACAGGGTGGGAGAGACGATCCTGTTCAAAGTCGAGGACGAGCCCAGGGGCTGGTGGGGGTGTTGCTGTCAGTGTACCTGTAGCGAGACGCAGATCCTCGGTTGGCATATCGCTAGCTCTTCGGGGCAGACGATCTACACAGTGGTCCATGACGCACCGGTCCCGGCATCCATCTGGCAGGGAAGCTGGTCACAGATCAATTCCTCTGCAGCGGCGGCTCAAGCGTCTGCGCAAGCAGCCGCAAGCGCCACAGCAACGGCGCAGGCATCTTCTGCAGCAGGGACATCGACCTCGTCGACTTACGCTTCCGGGGCGTCAGTTCCCCCGGGCTACTACACACTCTACGTGGACACCTCGGTGGGGACCCTCTCGCGGTGTTTTTACTTGTATGACCCGTGCTGTGGTTGCTGTTGGGGCTGGAGCTCTTGTGGCTGGAGCCGCTGCGGATGCGGATCACAGTCAACGATCACCAGCTGTTGCTGTCGGACAAGCCTGGTATGGGTTGAGGAAGAACAACCCTGTTGCCACCTCTTTTTCCGGTGGCCGTGTTGTTCTAGCTGCCCGTAGAGGATTTGACGATTGATCTTGCAGGAAGGTGCGTGAGAAAAAGAGTAAAGCGACGTTAACCGCGGATATAGAATATCAAGGAGGTACTTGTGAATAGGATTAGGGTATTTTTGGTCTTGTTGGGGGTTATGCTGCTCGCACTGACAAGCGGGATGGCCAAGGAGGAGGTCACACCGGTCCTTCCCGATGTCGTTGCTATGGCACAGGCGGCCGCCCAGGCAGCAGCGCTAGCACAGGCCCAGGCTGAGGCGATCGCCACCGAAGCCCAGGAGCTGTTGGACTCGCTCGACGTGGGGAAACTCCTGAGCCAAGCCAGCGCAGCAAGCGCTGACGCGCAGGCCTCTGCCCTGGCGATCGCAGATGCCGAGGCACGCGCACTAGCGATGGCCGACGCGTTTGCGATAGCGTGTGCCCAGGCTCAAGTCCAGGCCAAGGCAAGCGTGCAAGCGTGCGTAGGCGCGGCAGCTCGTGCCGACGCAGCGGCAGCGGCTTTCGCCCTCGCCTGCGCAGGCGCTGAAGCCCATGCTGGAGCATCTGCGACTGCGTGCGCCGTAGCGAAAGCGAAAGCCGCGGCGGCGATTGAAGAGATCGCGACAGCGATCGCCTCCGCGCAGGCCGAGGCCGAGGCGAGCGTTCGCGCGTGTGCGGCTGCGGCTGCTGAGGTTGATGCCTATGCATTTGCGGTTGCTGAGGCGCTGGCCGAAGCAGTAGCGGTTGCACACGCCCAGGTGACCGCAGCAAGTTTCGCGGTGGCGACGGCCGAGGCTGAGGCCGAGGCGGTCGCCGAGGTGTCGGCCTCGGCCCAGTCGTATGCCCTGGCAGTGTCCGCAGCTCTGGCACGGGCAGAGGCCCACGCGCGAAGTGCATCCACGGCATCCGACCAAGCTCGATCAACGATCGAACTCACTACGCAGAGGATAAAACAGTCCGTACCATGTGTCACAGTTGTTGCCGAGGTGGGTGGAGTCATCGAGGCAATCGCTGATGTCGTGGCAATGGCCAGCGCTTCCGCGGACGCATCCGCGCAGGCGGCAGCCATTGCAGCAGCCTCAGCCAGTGCATCGGCAGAGGCGGCGGCGGCGGCTTATGCTCGAGCAAAGGCCGAAGCGGAAGCTGCTGCATTTGCGTTCGCCCACGCTCAAGCCTCAGCGCTAGCGGTTGCCCAGGCGCACGCTCTTGCCATAGCGGAAGCCGAAGCGGCAGCGAGTGCGATCGCCGTAGCGTATGCCGAAGCGCAAGCCCAAGCCAATGCAGTGGCGACCGCTCTTGCGCAAGCCAGGGCAGCTGCCCAGGCCGCAGCAACGGCGATTGCTGGATCATACAGTACCGCATTGGCGGAAGCCGACGCGGTCGCCACCGCGTGTGCCCAAGCGACGGCAGCAGCCAGGGCAATGGCGCGAGCAATCGCCACAGCAAGGGCCCAAGCGCAAGCAAGCGCCCAAGC
>Ga0307434_1000196_pt1 | contig 52801 bp, 46 predicted proteins | sample SalMarWE160220MG_FD_202156 | JGI IMG/M metagenome (GOLD analysis project Ga0307434, IMG submission 202156) | Salt marsh sediment microbial communities from the Plum Island Ecosystem LTER, Massachusetts, United States - WE1603-220 | ecosystem: Environmental > Aquatic > Marine > Intertidal zone >... | reverse complement strand
CTGAAAGGTAAAAAGGCTGATAATAGCTTAAAAACAAGTGTAAATAATCAGAAAGAGCCATACAATTATACACTTATGCGTAAAATAGATGCCATTTTAGCAAGCAGTCCTGAACTCACTGAACCAATATCCGCTTTTATTGATATTCTGAGCCAGAAAAAGGGTATTGAAAAGAACCTAAGTCAATCCCCAAAGGCGTTAAAAAAAGACCGACCTGACTGGATTCCGGTAATCGGAAGGACAGCAGCTGGTCTTGTTCACTTTTGGCAGGAGCAAATAATTCCAGAATCGAAGCAGGCTGTTACTGAGCTCGACGAGCTGGTTAAGAAATATACAGGTAAAAAAATTATTGGCTTTGCAGATGGAACAATATCTGTCGACTTGCAGGCAGAAGCAGTGATTGACGGCCTGAAAAAATCAGAGGCTAACCTTGTTCAAATAAGCTCAATTAAATCAGATGATATAGTTGAATTTATCCAGTGTGAGCAGATTCATCAGCTATTTAATGACAGCTTCGCATTGAGAGTCGATGGTGATAGTATGTCACCCAGAGTAAATGACGGTGATATTATTATCTTAAGCCCTTCAGTGCATGCGGCCCAGGGACAAATAGGTGTTGTGCATGTTAAAAATCAGATAGGTGTTACCTGCAAGCTTATAAGGATGACAGATGAAAATGTACACCTGATACCTATTAATGAAAAATACGAAACAAAAATTGTAAATAAAAGTGATTTGCTCTGGGCACTCGCTGTGCTATGTCATATAAGCGTTTAGTTTGAAGAATGCTGTATTACAAAAGAAAAAATACTTTTATAAAGAGTCAGGAAGAATGAAGGAAAAAGCCCCAAAAGAGCCGTCGGCAAGTAAAGTTGAGTCAAGATACATTGTTATGCCTCAGCATGCAAATCAGTACGGCACAGCTTTTGGAGGTATTATTGTTTCCTGGATTGACATCGTGGCCTCAATGTCAGCTCAAAAACACTGTGCAACAGAAGCAGTTACTGCAGGTATTGATTCGATAAGCTTTAAAGAGCCGATTTATATCGGAGACCATGTAATTTTGAAAGCCTGTGTCAATTATGTCGGACGAACATCGATGGAAGTCTGCGTCCATATTATAAAAGAGGACCCTGTAAGCGGCAGTAAAACTGAGGCTATGACGGCATACCTGACCTTTGTAGCGCTCGACAAAAACAAAAAACCAACCCCTGCCGGGCCGTTATTGCCTAAAACGGCTGAGGAGAAAAGAAACTACGAAAATGCAAAAATTCGAGTCCAGGCTCGCAAAGAGCTTTTAGACAAAATGAAATGATTTGCATAATTGCTTAAAAAGATTACAGGATGGTTTAAGCAATTCGGCACTTCTTAGCCGAATATAGTAGTATTGTCTTTGAACATTTTTTATAGAAGGGATGTATGTTGTTTTAATAATTCGTTTGGTAGTGTTGGCTACGGCCGCTGGAATGATTGATATCTTTATTATAATTATATTTTTTGGAGGTTTATAATTATGTTACTTTGGCTGTTCAGGTGTATCTTTATTGTTGTAATTTTAGGCGTTTTATTCTTTTTTGCTCAATCCAAGGCCTTATATGTTCCAGAAGAGACTGTTAATTTCTGGGCTGTTATCTGGAGCGGCATCGGTATGGGCTTATTTGTTTTTGCCCTTGATGTATTCACCCCGAAGAAAAAACTTGGCGCTTTGGCGGGTGTGTTTTTCGGTTTGTTGGTCGGTTTAATCTTCAGTGCCGTGCTGGCGCCTATTGTAAATATGATAAATGATTCATATAGTATTGGATTGGAAAAAGAGGCGGTCGCTTCAATTAAGTGGATGATAGGAATTTGCATCTGTTACCTTGTCATAAGTGTTGTTATTAGAACAAAGGATGATGTCCGTTTTGTTATCCCTTACGTGGAATTTGCAAAGCAGACAAAGGGTGCCCGCCCGCTCGTTCTTGATACCTCTGCTGTGATTGATGGGAGAATTGCCGACCTCTGCCAGAGCAAATTGTTTGACGCTCCCTTAGTCATACCGCGTTTTGTGCTCAATGAGCTGCAGTTAATCGCCGATTCGGCCGACAAGCTCAAAAGAAATCGCGGCAGAAGAGGTCTTGACATCATCAAAAGAATGCAGGAGACCACGTCAATAGATGTAGAAATTGATGATACGCCTGTTCCTGACCTTGAGGATGTCAAGGGCGTTGACCAGAAGCTGGTTGTATTTACAAAAAATTGTAACGGCCGTCTGGCTACCACAGATTATAACCTGAGCAAGGTTGCCCAGGTTCGTGAGGTCGATGTGGTTAATATAAATGACCTCGCCAATTCACTCAAGACAGTTGTCCTGCCCGGCGAAACTATGCAGGTAAAAATCATAAAAGTCGGTGAGGAAGCCGAGCAGGGAATCGGTTATCTTGATGACGGCACTATGATTGTTGTCGAAGGTGCACGGGATAAAATCGGCAGGGAATTGCTTATCGCGGTCACAAGCTCATTGCAGACTTCTGCAGGGAAAATGATTTTCGGAAGATTCGAAGACTTTATTAAAAGTAGAACAAATAATAAGCAGCATGTTTCATTTAACAGGCGAAACACTGTAAGTTCTTCCGGAGGTAATAAGGACTGACAATTTATTTGTCTCTTAGAGCTTGTGAAGCTCTTTTTCTAATACAGCTATGAGATCGCTTTCACTTGCAGTAGCTATCTTTCGGCCGTGCCGATAAATATAGCCTTTTTCTTTACCTCCGCATACGGCTAAGTCGGCATCCGCCGCCTCGCCCGGGCCGTTAACTATACAGCCCATAACAGCTATACGCACCGGTTTATTGAATCTTGAGGCAATCTTCTTGACCTTACCTGCTAATTTGATTACGTCAATTTCAGCTCTTCCGCATGTCGGGCACACTATCAGTTCGGGTTTCGAATCCTTATACAAACCAAGCGAGCTGAGAATTTTTTTTGCAATCTCAACCTCTTTTACAGGGTCGCCTGCCGCACTTACTCTTATGGTGTCACCAATACCCTTTGTTAACAGTGTCCCTATAGCAATAGCCGAAGGTATCTGAGAATCCTGGGGCAGTCCCGAATGTGTCAAGCCGATATGAATAGGATAATCATAATCCTCGGCAATTCGGCGGTTGATTTCGATTGTCCTTAAGCAATCCCTGCTTTTAGCGCTCAATACTAATTGCTCGAAGCCTCGCTTCTCGAACAGCCTCACGTACTTTTTCATCTCCGTTAATATTAAAGCTGCTCGTTTTGTTTCTTTGACGTCAGCCTTTCTTAAATCTCTGATGCTCGCCTCATTAACGCCTATTCGTATCGCGGTTTTATGCATTTTGGCGGAGTCTATTATCCGGTTTATGCCGTCCCTGCTTTTTATGTTGCCCGGGTTAAGCCGTATCTTTGCCGCTCCGGCCTCGATCGCCTCAAGGGCTCTTTCGACGCTAAAATGCACATCTGCTATTAAAGGAATTTTCACTCTTTGCACAATCTTCGCGAACGCCGCGGTATCGGCACGTCTCGGAACTGCGAGACGAACAAGCCTGGCGCCGGCTTTGGCGAGAGCTTTTATTTGATTTACGCATCGCTCTATGTCGGTTGTCGCAACCTTTGTCATTGACTGGATAACTATCGGCTGCGATGAACCAATCTTTATATCCCCCACGCTGACCGTTTTTGTCCTTTTTCTTTTTGTCATTTTTTTAAACCGTACGGCTCAAGCTTTTACATCATGTAAAATTGACTCTTGCCATATTTCTTAAAGAAAATTAAAATGCGTTTCTGTCTATACGAGCTTATTGTCTTTGAGGTTTGATTTCAACAATAAAATGCAGCCTTGAAGTAAAGGGTGCTGATTTATGCTTGTTTTTATTCAAATTATTGTGGTCCTCGTAGTTGCATATTCTGTTTTGGGCTGGTCGCTCTATTTTATGCAGCCTACCTTTTTGTATAAGCCTGTCAGGCAGGTCCTTTATACACCCGAAGAGCTGGATTTGGATTACGAAGAGGTTACATTTATTACCTCTGACGGATTGACCCTTTCTGCCTGGTATATCCCCGCACAGAATGCGAAAACAACGGTACTGTTCTGTCACGGTAACGGCGGCAATATTATGCACCGGCTCGATACAATAAATATCTTGTATGAGCTGGGCGTTAACTGTTTCATCTTTGATTATCGAGGCTACGGACAAAGTCAGGGGACACCCACTGAGCAGGGAACATATCTTGATGCACAGGCCGCATATCACTGGCTCACTAATGATAAAAAAATATCATCTGATGACATAATCATATTCGGCAGGTCCCTCGGTGCGTCTATCGCTGCAAATCTCGCAGCCTCTGTCAGCCCCAATGCCCTTGTTGTTGAAAGTGCCTTTACCTCGTATGTCGATATCGGGAAAAAGTTCTATCCATATATGCCGGTGAAATGGTTCGCGAGGTTCGGCTACCAGACAATCGATTATATAAAAAATGTAAACTGTCCCGTTATGGTAGTTCACAGCAGCACCGATGACCTTGTGCCTTTCGAGTTCGGCAGGGAGTTGTACAAAACTGCTAATGAGCCAAAAAAATTCGTCGAAATTTACGGCAGTCATAACGATGGTTTTTTGGTATCGAGTGAAATTTACAAAAAAGCCTGGAGAGACTGGCTAAAAATGCTCAGGGAATCCGGGTCAATCTCCGAGCAGCATTATGCATCCTGAGCAGTTACTTCGTTACCTGCTGTCGCATTTTCAAAAAATCACAATTTTCTTACCAGCCCTGTTACCACGGCTTCAATCCGGCAATTCTCCGAATAGATTGGCTGATACTCGTCATTGGCCGGCTGTAACCTGACTTTGTCTTTTTCCTTATAGAACCTCTTGAGCGTTGCATTTTCTCCGTCAACTATCGCCACCACGAGCTGGCCATCGTCGGCGGAGTTGCTCTTGCGGCAAATCACGTAGTCGCCGTCGGATATCCTGTCGCCTGTCATACTGTCGCCCTGAACTTCGAGTGCAAATATTTCATCTGTATTTCCAAAACAGCTCTCAATGGACAAACTCTCTTTATTTTCGATTGCCTCAATCGGCAGTCCCGCAGCGACCCTGCCCGCAAGAGTGATACCATCCGATTTTTGGATTGTAAGATTTGACAGTTCTGTTGCTGAAAGAGCCGGCAGCTTATGCGCTTTTGAGCTCAGTTCCAAAGAGCGAGCTCTGCCTGTGCCATTTGAAAGATAGCCTTTTTTTCGAAGCTCTTCGATATGTTCGAACGTTGTGCTTCGGCTTATGCCCAGCTCGCTCGCCAGCTCCCCAATCGTCGGCAAATAAAAGTTGTTGTCCTGAAACCTCTTTATCAGACAGAGAAGCTGAATCTGTCGCGGAGTGAGATTGTTTTTTGATTTTAGGTTTTGCAATTATCGTCCTTTCGTTCTGCTTTTTTTGCAAAATGCTTGCCTCTGTACCGGTGAAACTGACCTGTACATCAGGCCGGCTTTGGATGACGCCCGAAATGATTCGGCTCAAACGCTCAATGATTTTCGTAAGTTTATTTTCGTAAGATTCCGGATAGCTCTCGCCGCTGCCCTTCGGCCAGTAGCTGACAAAATCACCGCCCGGGCCGAACCTGCATAAAGGAATATTACTAAAATCTTCTTCGTACCGTTTCATCGAAAAACCTTTCGAGCTAATTTGAAATTGCCAATCCTTTCTGCAGATACTTGTATCGGCAAAACCGGCCGAAAAACCCTAACAGAAACCGAACAAAAATCGCGGGCTCGAAAAATATTTTTTCGAGCCCGCGATAGCCCTCTGGAAACCAACAATAATATAGGACGCTGAAGTCGAATTCGCCTTCAAATCCTTACAAATCTAATTTTTACCGATGCACTTACTGTTTCCAGTCCTGCTCTCTTGAGCCGTGATATGTCCTCACAGTATACTCAAATGTCTTTTTTGTTTCCGGTTTGAGCTCGACAGTAAACTTGACCGTATCCAAATCTTCTTTCTCGAAGTTGTCGAAATCGCCTTTTTTCGAGATGTCCAAGTATTGTGTCGGAAAGTTTCTTTTAATCTCAACCTTGGCTGATATAACCCGCGTGTTGCGTACTTCGATAGTATATGTGCGAACCTCGTCCCAGCCGGAGATATTCCTGCCGGGACTTTCATACTCATAATTTTCCGTTTTGAAATCCACCAGTTTCGGCTCAACCACAACATCTGCAACAGGACCGAGATTCAGCTCAACTTCTTCATCAACAGGTATATACTTGAAATCGGATTGGCCCGTATATGAAAGATGTCCTGCCGCATCGACGCCGCGGTAAACCTTCAGCATTCCACCCGGTATCGGTGTATCGCCTAACTTGTGTTTTTTGTCGTTTGCGAAACTTAGAAACCGCACAACAGAATCGCCGTAACGCTCCTGCTCGAATTTATAAAGATTAATGACCGGCACCTCGTCAACATCGAAGCTAATCAGTCTTTTCGACCAGCCGGTCTCAATTGTCTCGGTTCCCTCAATCGTATAAAGAAAATACTCACTCAATCCCTCTTTTCTGATTTCCTTGAGTTCCATTGCATATATGCCAGATGCTCTGTCGGCTGCCTTAAATACCCTTCTGGCTGCTTCAACTTGGGGTGCTGGCGCGCCTAATGTTATTGGTCCTCCCGGCCGGCCGTAAGGCCACTGCCTTCGGGCAAGCTCAGCTATTTCATCGAGTATATGTACCTTACCTACTATCAGTCGTGTCTGTGCGTTCTCGTAGTCCTCGCCGCTGTTATTTGTTACCCGCACGTAGCCCTGCAGCCGCATTGTTTTCTCGTCTTCGGTTAATGTCCCCATATAAAACGCCCGCCAGCTCAGTCCCGAAGTCAGATATGTAATCTCAACAGGCACCCTGCCGTTGATACCGCTTTTAATATTCCACAATCCCAGATTCCGGACTCTCGGCGGATACGTCAAATCAGCAATATCGATTCTGTCGGCATTTGCCTTCGGCAGCATCTCCAGGCTCGTAGGGTCAATCAGCGTATTAGCCCAGGAAAACTGCAGCTTGTTGGCACCTTCCTTGACTGTCAAAGCCCTGCTCTCCCGCACTAATGTCATATCCGCGGAATTGTAGATAGTCAATTGAACCGTGTCCCGGCTGGGTAGTGTCACCAAATCAACCTTGCCGTAGGCGGTACAGCCTACTACAGCTATTATTAGTAAAATGAATATGCGTTTCATTTTTATCTCTCCTAAAATCTTATTTTTTCGCTCTGTTATCTGCCGTAAAACTGCACATCCGGAATCTGCACGCCGGGCCTGATGTTCCTGCGGTGATATTGCATCTTAATCTCTGTTACTGCCGGGCCGCCCTTGCCTCTGGCAGGCAGCTTTATCTCGAACTCAAGCGTGTTGGCGTTCTTTTTCACGTAATCATCCGGAACACATTTTTCCATATCCCACTGACCCGGTATGTGCTCTATCACGGTCAGAACAGCCGGGCTGTCCTTGAAGTTTTCAATCTTCGCGACAATTTCCTCATCAGTGTCGTAGAGTATGATGCTGTTACCGTTGTTTCTTTTGATATTTATCTGCTGCTCTTTCATCTTTCGCTGCGTAACGACGATGTCCCTGCTGTCACCGATATACAGTTCGGTCTTTTCACCGACGGGCACTAATCCTGTAACATCTTCACCCAGAAAGATTGTGCTTTCGTGTCCGTCGTCCTGGAAGATTCTGGCCTTGCCGCCCCATAGTGCGAACTCACCAAGCCCGCTTTTTTTATCGTTTAATATCCGGTAGCTTACAGGAATGCCGACGTTCTGGTTCTCGAGCTGCTCCGGGTCCCAGGCCAGTTTTGCGGCATCGAATGTCCATACCTTTGTAACAGGAATCCTTGCCGCCTCGAAAAACAGCATCTGTTTCGTTTCCTCGTGCTGCAAGCCTCTCTCGAATGCCTGGCCGTAATCGAGCTGGATGTTGGCCGTGTCGAAATCTTCGCCTGAAAAGTTTCGCAGTACCAAAAAGCTTTTCAAATTGATACCGGTTTCAGCCTTGTCTGCAATAGCCTTGTAGGTTATCAGCCGGTCAATATTCATTAACAAATAGCTGATACGAACCCGCTCGGCATAGTCACTGTCGCTGCTTATCTCCCAGACGAGCGCGGCTTCGTTCGGCGGATAGCTCACATTCAAAAGTTTGACCTTATCGGGATGGTCGAGCACGGCGAGCCGGATGGAATCGGCGTCTATGCTCACCGCCTTCCAGGAAAAGTCCACTTTATTTATTCCTTTTTGCAGCGTCAGTACCCTTTCTTCTTCTATCAGCGTTGCCTGTGGATTATCCAGGCGAATGACCGTCGCCGCCCGCTCAGGAATCGCCACTAACTTAATCCTCGCCTGTGCAACGCCACCGAGCACCAGGCAAATCATTATCACTGTTAATATTTTCTTTTTACATCTCATAATCTATTCTCCTTTCAGATATTTTTATTCACCTGTTCATTTGTCCATACAAATTTACTGATAAACCAATACACTCAGTTATTCCAGTCTTGCTGCCGTAAGCCGTGGTATGTCCGGACTGTATATTCGAACTCTTTTTTTGTTTCCGGCTCGAGCTCGACTGTAAACTTGACCGTATCCAAATCCTCCTTCTCGAAACTGTCAAAATCACCTTTCTTGGTGATATCCCAGTATTGGCTGGCAAAGTTTCTTTTAATCTCGACCTTAACAGGTATGTCCCTCGTATTGCGAACTTCGATATTATATGTTCGCACCTCGTCCCAGCCGGCAATATTGTCTTTACTGTCGAACTTAAAATTCTCCGTCGAAAACTTCATTAATGTCGGCTCGACCACAACATTTTCTACAGGCCCGAGATTCAATTCAACTTCCTCGTCTATGGGTATGTACTTAAAGGCTGATTGTCCCGTATACGATAAATGCCCCGTGTTATCGACACTTCGGTAAACCTTCAGCATCCCACCGGGTATGGGTGTTTCGCCAAGCTTGTGCTTTTCATCATTCTTAAAGCTTAGAAACCTTACAACCGAATTGCCGTAGCGCTGCTGCTCATATTTATAAAGATTGACAACCGGTACATCGTCTGCTGTAAAGCTTATCAGCCTTTTCGACCAGCCGGTCTCAATCGTTTCTGTCCCCTCAATCGTGTAAAGAAAATACTCGCTCAGGCCTTCCTTTGTGATTACTTTTTGACTCAATTCATCCCCTAGTATAGATAAACTATAATATTGTTGTGCCACAAAGCCTCGCATCTTATCAATTTCTCCTTTTTCATTTGAAGATAAAGGCAGAAATTCTCCCGGCCAGCCATAAGGCCACTGTCGGCGGGCAAGGTCTGCGATCTGGTCGAGCAGATGCACCTTGCCCACGATGAGCCGTGTCTGGGCATTTTCGTAATCTTCGCCGCTGTTGTTTGTCACCCGAACGTAACCTTCAAGCCGCATTGTTTTTTCATCTTCTGTTAATGTCCCCATATAAAATGCCCGCCAGCTTAATCCAGAAGTAAAATAAGTTATCTCGAACGGTACCTGCCCTTCGACTTCGGAATGTATGAGCCATCTGCCGACCTCTTTTAATCGAGGCGGGAATACAAGCTGCTCAATCTCGATTTTCCCTTTCTCTTCGAGCGGCTCCAGATTAAGGCTCGTCGGGTCAATCAAAGTATTGGCCCACATAAACTGCAGCCAGTTCCAGCCCCTCTTTAGCGTAAGATTGCGTCTCTCACGAACAAGCGTCAGGTCCGCAGAATTGTAAATCGTTGTCTGTACATTTTCTCTTCTCGGTAGTGTCACCAGTTCAATCGCACTGGCCGGTGCAAATGGCGGCTTCTTGGGCTCCTTACTTGATACTATTCGGTCGCCAACAGTGAAAACACGTCCCAATTCTTTTGAGTCCCCACTAATTTCACTTGCACGCTCAGTTGTGATTTCTCTGCCGCTGTAGGCATACTTTTCTGTTACTTGAGGCTGTTTTATCCTCAGACCTTCTGTAAGTTTGCTCTTTCTCTGTTCCTTAATTTCCGAGACCACGAGAAGCGATGTCACTAATAAAACCGCAGCGGCTGCACCTATCCATGCAGGTATCTTAAACGTCTTTAATTTCAGTTTCGTTTGGCGGGATGTCTTGATACTCTCAAGCACTCTGGAAACCAGCTCTTCGCTTAGCTGCGGCTCTTCTCGCAGAAGCTCCAGCGAGGAAAATTTAGCCGCCAGCCGTTCATTGAGTTGCCGGCATTTTTCGCACTCTTTAAGATGTTCAGCAGCCTCTGCAATCTGCTCTTGCGAAGCTAACTTGAATTGATATTCAATAAGGTCTTTTTCTGTCAGATGATTTTTCTTCATAAAATTTTCCGCTGCTCTGGTAGTTTATCGGCCAGCCTCTTCAATGCTCTATACATTTGTTTCTTGACGGTTCCAATCGAGCAGCCCAGCACTTTTGCGACCTGTGAATAAGTCATTTGCTGATAGTAGCTCAGCACAAGAGCTGCTCGTTGACCTTCCGGCAGCGAGACTATAATATCTCGCAGCTTTTCAGCCAGCTCGGCCTCCGCTGCCTTTTCAAAAGGATTATTCGAGTTATCTGCTGTAACGACCGCTCCAAATTCTTCGCCGTCGGAGTTTCCCGTTTCAATCATCTCGTTTAGCGATAAAGCCAACTGTCTTTTTTGACGTCGAAAACCGTCCATAACAACGTTCGTTGCTATGGTGAAAAGCCACGACTTGAAATTTCCCTGCCGAAACGTATTCGCCTTTTCATAAGCTTTCATAAAGGTCTGCTGAAAATAATCTTCTGCCTTTTCTCTGCTGCCGCTCATCCTGATAATATATCCTAACAAAGCCGGACCATGCCGGCGCACGATTTGCCTAAAAGCATCACTGTCTCCCAGATTATGGGCTTCTATTAAGCTGTTGTCGCTAATTTCCATTCAGGCTGCCTGCTCCAGTTAATTCTTTAGACGTCTATAGTAGCCTGATGGTTGACGGCGGGTAAGTAAATTTTTTGTAAAACCTTTACACTTTTCGCCGAGTATAACAGAATATATGTCCTGCATTTGAATAAGGGTGTTATTATCGCCGCGAAAGAGGTTTTGAGGTTGAAATAAAAGTGTTGCTTAAAGAGAATGTTTTGTTATAATGAGATTTTCTAACCGAAAAGAAAGTTAACCTGATTAAATAGGAGTTAACGGTATGAAGCGCTTGGTTTTTACTTTATGTATTTTAGTTGTTTTTTCCTTCGGCTTTTTCCTCGCCGGCTGCGATGAGCAGGGCTCACCACAAAAAACAACCGAGGAAAAACAAGATTCAGCAAAATTGTTAGAAAGTCAAAAGGTCACCGCTGAAGGTAAAACACCTGTTGAAAAAACAACGGTGAGTACACCGGCGAAGGTGTCTGCCAAAGCAGTTCAGGCCGTGTCCAAAAGCTCAAGGCCCCAAATTAAATTCGAATCCGATATGCACGATTTCGGACAGGTGTCTCCAAAGTCGGATAATAAATGCGGATTTAAATTTACGAATGTTGGCAGCGATGTCCTCGAAATAAGAAGAATCAGATCTACCTGTGGCTGTACCGTGGCCAAACTGCCTAAGAAAGAGTATGCTCCCGGAGAAAGCGGAGAAATTGAGGTCAATTTTAAAGCTGGTGTTGGAACAGCGCCCGTAAAGAAAAATTTATATGTCTTGAGTAATGACAAAAAGCAACCAAGCGTTACGCTCACGATACAGGCATCTGTCGCAAAAGTAGTCGAGCACGAACCGGAAATGCTCAACCTGTCACTTAAAAAAGAAAATGCCGATTGCCCTGAAATCAAGATTCGAAGTCTTGATGGAAAAAAATTCTCTATAACACAATTTAAATCAAGCCCTGACATCATAGTAGCAGACTTCGACCCGAATCAAAAGGCAACTGAATTTGTTCTCAAACCTCGGGTGAATCTGGAGAAGCTTGGACAGAACTTGAGTGGCTATGTTCGGATTTATCTCGACCACCCCAGTTGCAGTCTTATTAGTATCTCATATAATGCGCCGGCAGAGTTTTCAAGTCGACCGGCTGTTGTGCTTGTTTTCAAGGCTCAGCCAGGAAAACCGATAGTAAGAGAAGACATCTGGGTGAAGAATAACTACGGTGAGGATTTCGACATCGAATCAATTTCCTCCGAAAAAGGTTTTGTAAAAGCGCTCAGCAGCGAAAAGATAGATAAAGGCAGTTATAAACTTAAATTGCAGATAGATCCGCCTAAATTAGAAAAAAATGCAAAGTCTTTTCAGGATAACCTGCTTGTTAAAATCAAAGGCAGTCAGGAGCTAAAGGTTACCTGTCGCGGATTCTATGCGGGAAGTTAAAAAATTATAGTTCCTTTTCTATAAAACGGTAGTTCGAAATCTGTATTAGTCTGGGTCTGACTATATAAAAAAAAGTTTTTATCGGTACTATACGAATTTACGCGAAATGAGGTTGTTATATAAACTCTGCATCATTATTATCCTCCAGGATAATATTGTCAAATAAAGCCTTGATTATTCGCACAACAGCCTCCGGTGTCGCAAAATATTTTGAAAAAATATCCATTGGGAGGGAACAAAATATTGCCGATAACGTCTTAATATTAGAGGCCGTTTGAATATAGGCGGCGTGCAGGCTTATTTCCTGTGATATAACTATGCTCATTTGTTGATGAGATAAAAGATGGTTAAAACCGTTAAAATAGCAAGTATTTTGATAGCTCTGCTGGTTGTTATTATCGTTGCTCTGCCCGTAGTCTTGGGAGCAAATAAGGGCGATGCAAAAACCAAAGAGTCTTTGGAAGTTCAAAGCGTCGTAGAAAGATTTAAAAGGACACAAGGCGATAGAGCAAAAAAAGACGCAGACCAGAAGCCTCCGCTCGTAAAAGAGGCCGAAGATTTCGCCCTCTATCTTAATCCTCCAAAACCAAAGGTCGAAAGAGTAAGACCGCCGGTCGAGAGAGAAACTGTAGCCGTCCCTGTGGTTCAATCCAAAGCCAGAACTGCCAGGTTTAATCTTATTGCCACCTGTGTCCACGAATCGAATCCAGCCTTGTCAGTCGCTTTGATTGATGAACCAGGCCTGGACCGCAGATGGGTCAGGCAGTCTGACGTCGTCGGCCACCTGATCATAAGGGAGATAAAGGATGGCTCGGTTATTATTAACGACGGCACAAGGACTTATCCACTTACTATGGTCGAGGAACCTCAACAGACTTCCCTTGTTGTCGGAAAGTCAGATGAATCAACAATACCAGCTAATCGCACACCTGCCTTAATCAATAATACCGGACTTGACAAAACTGCTTTAGTCAAAAAACAGGCAGCTGCTGCAAGAAGGTCTGCAGAGTCAATTCAAAACCGGCAGAGGTCGGCGCCGGTGATAAGTCCTGAAGAACAGAAATTGTTCGATAAGTTTATTGAGGAACTCAATAATACCATTAATGAATCGGCTGACGGAGATACAGATGAACAAAGCCATGAAAAAGCTGATGAGATAATCATGCAATATTTCTCCGATATCGAAAATATGCGGGTAAGTGGAAAGGAAGCAGAAAAACTTAATGACCTCGGCGAAAAGCTGGACAGCGAGAAAAAGGACCCTAATCAGCCGGAGGTAGATAAGACCCCCGTAAACTCAAGAAGAAGAAGACCACCTGTCCTGAGGTAGTCAGTGAAAGAGCAAATCCTGCTCTTTTTTCTAAAAGCCCCATACAAAATCTTCTCGAAACCTAAGTACTTATAATGCTTGTACTTTCGTTGTTTTTCGGTCGCTTTATCGGCCGTTTATCACCGAAAAATGGGAACTTTTAGGCGTTTTTTATGTCTTATAGATAAGCTGATTTACTATTTATTGATGCTTTGGAGCCTATATGGAAAATAGCTTGGAATATCCCGGAAACTGGTTCTGCAACAGTTACAGGCCGAGATGCCCGATAAAGGCAAACATAGAGCGACACTTGATAGTTATGCGCTCTGTACGGAACTTAGGGAGCCATCTATGATTTCGAATAAAAACGATAAAGGCAGCCTTCAGAGCTTGTTTTTGCTGAAGGTTATGGTTATTGTCCTTGCTTTCTTTACGCTTTTTTTCGATGGTAATAACGGTATTGCAAATGAACAGACCTCAGCGGAAAAACCGCTCCCGGAACCTCCGAGATACAGAGTTTTTAACCTGAAACATATATCCGCTGAGCAGGCGAAGAAATATCTCGATTTGACCGGTATAAATGTCGAAGTCCAGATTCTCAGAGAGGATATGCTTTCTGTAACCGGTCTGCGGCCGCAGCTCTCGAACGCAGGACAGGTCGTTAAGCTCGTCGACGTGGAAAGTAAATTTATTATCAAATCAATCTCAATACCGCCGGATTCTAATGACCTGCCAACGAATGAAGAAATATCTTCCCAAATAAGTGATATCCTGATAGGTAGTTTTTCTGAGCCTCCTGCCGGAGTTGGCCACAAAGCAATTATTAACCAGCAAGGCCGGAAGCTGCTGATTATAGCTCCTGTTGGCAAATTTAGCCCCATAGAGAAAATCATAACTGATGCTCTTCCACCGGCACAAGAATCTCCAATCGACGCTAATTTACCTGCTGATACAAACCAGCCGGCAATGCCGGAACATAAAACTTACGCTGATGCTAATCAGGTGAAAAAAACTGATTCTAACGAGTTGAAAATCCCTGATGTAAATAACCTCTCGAAGATTGCTGATGCAGATAAAATGGAAAAAATTGATGCTAACGAGCTTCCCCGGACGGATGTAAATGAAAGCAACCTGGTCGATGTCTTCGACAGGCTTGTTGCCTCTCTGGGTGAAACGAAGGTTCCCGAAATCCGAATACCTGTCGATTTGCAGCAGCAAACCTCCATCCCAGCCGAAGTAAGAGAGCCCAATAGACCGGCTGTTGAAGAAAAAGAACAAATAATCCAGATGCTGGAAAAATCACAGCGGCCTGAAGAAATTGCAGCCGCGGCAGAGCAGAAAATCCTAGAACAGGATGAAGCTCAATTGTTGGATGCCGAGCAGATAGAACAAATACGCTCCTACAAGCCGGAGTCTGTAATCGACAGCAATGAGCAGCTCACTATAGAAGTCCCTGAAAAGCTGAAAATCGTTGACCTGCTGGGACTCGCCGGCGAATACTTAAATATCAACTATATGTACGACCCAGCCCAGGTCCAGGGCGAAGTAACGCTGAAACTTCGTGGGAAAAACAGGGGCCAGATTCAGGTTAAAGAATTGTATCCCCTTGTCGAGGCCGTCCTTAAATACAAAGGCCTCGTAATGACACGAACCGAAAATAATCTTGTCATTATAGCCCCGAAGGCCCAGGCAAAGGACCTTGACCCCGCAATTATCGGAGCTGAAAAAGGAGAGGTCCGTATCGGCGACGTTATCGTAACGCGTATCTTTGAGCTCAAATACATTGACGCTGAAAACGCTAAAAACCTCCTCGTTGGTATGAATCTCGGCGAAGATATCAACACCTCTGCTTCTGAAGCAGGGTACCTTATAGTTACTGGTTACGCTCACAGAATGCCCCGTATTGAACAACTGCTGAATTTGGTTGATATACCAGGCCAGGAAAAGGAATTTCGATTCAGACAGTTAAAATATACAATGGCAGCTACCCTTAAGGATAAAATAAAAACGCTCGCCGACCAGCTTGGGACTATATCGATTACTGTAGGAGCTGCCGCCACGCAACCGACTACTCCCAGCCCAAGAAGACAGGGTGAGTCCACGGCTGTCTACAGAGCGCGGGTAGCCCGCGAAGCCCGGACGAGACGCACGACGCCAACAGCTGCCCCAGGCACAACCGCCGCTGAACCTGAATCTGTTTATCTTGATGTTGACGAAAGAACAAACCGTATCCTTATGATTGGCCTCGCAGAACAGCTTGACACCGTTGAAAGCCTTATCGATACACTCGATGTTGAACAGCAGGATGTCCGCTCGCTGCGGCTGTACGAAATTCAGAATGTAGATGCAGCCGAGGTAACAGGTAAATTGCAGGAGCTCGGAATTATCAGCTCAGCGCCCACTGCAGGAAGAGCAAGAACAACGACTCGTACCCAAAGAACAACGACTACCGGCAGAACACCTACCGGCAGAACAACACCGCCCGCCGGCACGACGCCCGGAGGTAGAATTACAGCAGATGTCTCCGGTGGTTCTTCCGAGCAGGAGCCGCTAATAGAAGAGCCGCAGGTCGTCATAATCGAATCAACAAATTCACTGCTCGTTAATGCCACCGCCGAGCAGCACGCACAGATTGCTATGATAATAGGTTTCGTCGATGCCCAGCCCGAAGAGGCCTCAATCAACTACGTCGTCTATCCTCTCGAAAACCAGGACCCTGAAGGTCTTGCTGAAATCTTAAATCAGCTTATCCAGGAAACCATAGAGAGAACAGATCCGACCGGCAAAGTGGTGAGCAGCGAAACCACCAGAAAAACCGAGGAGGATATCACAATTCTCGCCGACAAAAATACCTTCTCGATTATCGTCTATGCCAGCAAAAAAAATCAGCAGTGGATTGAATCTCTTATAAGACAGCTCGATAAAAGAAGACCACAGGTACTCATCGACGTCTCGCTGGTTGAGATAAGCAAAGACGACGAATTCACACTCGATCTCGACCTGGTATCAAAATACCCGACATTCTCAAAAGCTCTCGAGACCGGGCAGATAAGCCTGATTGCATCAGGCTTGACAAGAAGGACCCTGGAAGGCAGTTCTGTGAGTGGTTCAGGAACGGCCTTTTACTCCGATGACCACATCCAGGCACTTCTTACCGCAGTAGAGACCAAAAGTTACGGCAGAGTTCTGGCAAAACCCAAGCTGCTTGTGAACGATAATGAAACAGGTACAATCATGACTACGGAAGTACAAACTGTAATTACGCCGAAATCAGAAGTTGTCTCAGGCAGTTCCGGTACGGCAACAACAAGCACTTCCGTGGATAAGTCAGAATACACAGCAGAAATCTCACTCAACATTACGCCTCATATCAGCGAAGGAGACCTCTTAAGGCTTGAAATAAATATGACACGTACTGATTTCCAAACCCGAAAAGATTATGATATTACAGTTGACGACAAAAAACTTAGCGGCCCGACACCGCCTGACTTACTGACCAGTGACGTAACTACGGTTATCACTGTTCCGAACAGAAAAACAATAATACTCGGCGGACTTGAAAAGCTGAACCAGACCAAGGGAGGCACAAAGGTCCCCCTGCTCGGTGATATCCCGATTGTGGGAGGACTCTTCAGAAGTACCAGTAATACAGACTCCCAAAACAGGCTTTACGTTTTTGTAAAAGCCAATATCTTAAGACCTGAAGGCAATATGGAAGATTCCGATATAATGCGTATATCAAAGGAAAACAGGGAAGCATTCGAAAAATACGAAAGAGAGATGCAGGAATATGAGGACTGGCCGGGCATAAAACCGAAACCTATGGATCCCGTGAAAATCCTTGAAGGGGATTGAACAAATAGCTCTGGAACCGGTAAATTCTTACAGAAAAGCAAAATTACAGCGTTTCTCATCTTGCAATAAAATGCAAAATGGGCTATTCTTTGGCTGGCTTGTTGGCAAAAATTGAACGGATATTAAAGAACAAAGCTGTTGCCGGAGAAAAATTGATGGATTATGAAAAACCTGCTTATAAAAACAGCAAGAGAGACCGGCCTGCTCGACGCCGAAAAGCTGGCCGACTTTCTCAAAAATAACCAGAGCGACCAGCCGATAGACCAGTTCCTGCTTACCTGCCCTTATTTCACAGAAGAATCAATCTTAAAACTCTTTGCTGTTGCACTCGATGAGCAGTATCTTGATGAGATTCCTTCAAAGGCCGTCCCCCCTGAATTTATAGAATCCGTCCCGGCTACTTATGCCCAGCATCATTATCTCATCGGTATAAAAACTGATGGTCCAGGCAATGATGCACAAAACGCCGATGAGCTTACAGTTGTCCTGTCGAGACCGCTCGATACGGACGCTCTCGACAATGTCTCGAAGATGACGAATATGCCCGTAAGGGCCGCCGTCGCAACCCGTGCAGCAATCACCTCCGCAATCGACGTCGCATACGAGCAGAGGACCACTGTCATCGAAGAGGTTGCAGAAGAGCTCGATTCCCAGAATATTGACCAGCTCGCAGACGAAGTTGCCGCCTCCGATGACCTGCTTGATGTCGTTAATCGCCCGCCGGTCATCAGGCTCGTAAACGATATTCTCTTCCGAGCCTTGCAGCTAAGAGCCAGTGACATCCACGTCCATCCGTACGAGGCGAAAATCCAGATTCGTTACCGTATCGATGGTATTCTTTATGATACGCTTAGCCTGAACAGAAATGTTCTGCCGTTGATTGTTTCACGTATCAAGGTTATGGCGGGTATGGACATCGCCGAGAGAAGAATGCCTCAGGACGGCCGATGCAGCGTCAGGCTTGGCCAGAGAGAGGTTGATTTGAGAGTCAGCACCGTACCGACCAGCTATGGTGAAAGAAGCGTTCTGCGACTTCTTGACAAGAGCACAGGCCTGCTCGGCTTAAATGAGCTCGGCCTCGGAAACGAAGACCTCGAAAAATTCGACTCTATGCTGAACAGGTCTCACGGCGTCATCTTTGTCACCGGGCCTACCGGAAGCGGAAAAAGCACCACCCTCTACGCCTGCCTTAACAGGATAAACTCCGCTGAAAAGAATGTTATGACAATCGAAGACCCCATCGAATATCAGCTCGAAGGTATCAGCCAGATGCAGGTCTCCGCAAAAAAAGGTATGAATTTCGCAAACTCGCTAAGGCACGTTCTGCGTCAGGACCCCGATGTTATAATGGTCGGCGAGGTCCGCGACGTCGAAACCGCTCGTATGGCGATTCAGTCCTCGCTAACAGGCCATCTCGTATTCAGCACACTTCACACCAACGACTCCGCCGGCGCAATAACCAGATTGCTGGATTTGGGTGTCGAGCCGTACCTCGTCAGCTCTTCGCTGATAGCTATACTGGCTCAGCGCCTTGTCAGAAAGGTATGCCCGGACTGCACCGAGCACGTCGAGCCTACAGAACGTCAGCTCAGGGAGCTCGGCCTGGGAGATATCCTGCCGGAGCAAAAAGCTAATTTTGTCGTCGGAAGAGGATGCGATAAATGTTTTCAGACCGGCTATCGAGGAAGAACAGGAATTTACGAGCTTATGTTAATCAGTGAAGAAGTTCAGGAGCTAATCTATAAAAGGCAGAGTGCCGGAGTAATAAAGAGAACCGCACTCGATGCAGGGCTGAATACCTTGAGAATGGATGGTGTCAGAAAAGTCCTTGAGGGCATTACAACAGTATCGGAGGTCCTCAGAGTAACACAGACTGATATTATGTGACAGGTAAGATTAAATAAAAGCAGAAAGTATTATTGGTTATAAGTTATGCCGAGATACCACTATACAGCCATAGCAGCAGGCGGTAGAAAAAACAAAGGTACCGTTACCGCCGAGAGCTCTTACGCCGCAAGAAAGCAGCTCAGAGTCCGTGGCATACATCCTACGCATATAACAGAGCTTGGCTCGAAGGATGAAGCTAAGGCAACGATACTTTCTTTTTTGTCAAGAACAAGCAGAACTCAGATTATAGATTTCACAAAACAGATGGCTACCCTCCTCAATTCCGGTATCAAGCTTACCGAGGCTCTTTCTGTTCTTACTCTGCAGGCTTCAGACCAGAGATTCAAAAGCGCTATTGTCGATATACGTGACCGGGTTGTCACTGGTGAGTCTTTTGCTGATGCCATCAAAGATTATACCGATTATTTCGATATCATCTATATAAGTATGATTCATGTCGGCGAGGTTACCGGTACTCTGGCGGGCAGCTTTTCTATCATCGGCAGCTTCATGGAAAAAAGGCAGAAAGTCGAGTCCAAAGTCATAACCGCAATGATTTACCCAATTGTCTTAATCATCTTTTGCGCAGTCGCCGTTATTGTACTTACTACGTTTGTCATCCCGAAAATAGGCAAGCAAATCCAGGAAGCGGGTCAGCAGCTGCCCTGGATTACGAAGCAAATGATGAATGTGGGATATGTTCTGACGAGTTACTGGCTGCTGCTTGTAATCGCAGTAATCGTAACAATTATCCTGGCGGTAAGAAAATTCGTAAGAACAGAACGCGGAGCATTCTTAAAGGATAAATTCCTGTTATCTTTGCCTGTTTTTGGGCCGCTGGTAAAGCAGAGGGTCGTTGCGCGTTTCGCTTCCACACTTTCTACTCTTCTCAGTTCCGGCCTGAGTATGGCTGAATCCCTTCGGGTCGTCGCCGAGGTTACCGGCAACAGCATTATGAAAGATGCCGTACAAAAGGCTCGTGAGAGAATCCTCGCAGGTGCCGATATCGCGACGCCTCTGCGAGACAGCGGTGTCATCGACCCGGCTATTGCTCATATGGTGACTGTCGGTGAGAAAAGCGGTGAGCTCGAAACTATGCTGAAAAATATCAGCGAAAATCTCGAGGCTTCCACCGATATTGTTATCGAAAGACTTAGCGCAGCCGTCGAGCCGCTTATAATTATAGTTATGGCTACAATAGTTGGTGTTATTGCATATGCGACGATATTGCCGATACTCAGAATTTCAGCAGTAAAGTTTTAAAATTATTTGTCAGATACTTTTTATGGAGTCTTAAAAATTATGAAAAGGGAAAAAAACAAAAAAGCCTTTACATTGGTTGAGCTTATGGCCGTTCTTGTTATCATCGGTCTGCTTGCAACTCTCGCCGCAACTCATGTGATCGGTAGAATCAAAGAAGCGCAAAAAACAACCACAATGGCAAACTTGAAAATTCTTCATAGTGCTGTCATTCATTTCAGAATGGGCACGGGAAGACTTCCAACAGAGGAAGAAGGTCTCTTCGCGTTACTTGAGCAGCCCGCCGATGTCGAAGATTGGCCGGAAGGAGGTTTTCTTGAAGAATCCGAAATCCCAAAAGACGGCTGGAGGCATGATTTTATCTTTGAGCTGAATCCGGAGAGCGGAAAACCATTTGATATCAGAAGTGCCGGGCCGGACGGCGAAGAATATACCGAAGACGATATGCTAAGCACAGATGCAGGCTAAGAAAAAAACTGGCAGCTTTTCAATCCCGCAAAGGCGGGAATACTAAAAATGCTGAAAATAAAAAAACACAAACTAAGTAATCTGACTTGTCGCAGGCTCGCCTTTACAATGACTGAGGTTGTTGTCGTTATTGTCATTATCGCTCTTTCGGCGATGCTTATACAGTTGAATGCTTTCAATATCTTCAGAAAAAACACATTTAAAGTACAGGCTCAGGAATTTGTCAATGCTATGCAGCTCGCGGCAAATGCCGCCCCTCAAAGCGACAGAAGATATGAAGTTATAATCGATATCACCGAACAAAAGTATATTCTCAGAGAAATCACTTCCCCTGATTTGACTGAAGTTCTTGATGAGGAAATTATCCTCGAAAAATACTTCAACAGTAATTGTGCTTTTGAATACGTCATCTTTGATGACCTTGTGGCAACCGACGCCGAACACCAGATTGCAAAGTTCAGGGCAGGGCACGCGGGCTGGCAAAACGGAGGTAAAATTGTCCTGCTTGATAGAAGTGATTATCCTTACTCAGTTATCGTTAACCGCTTGAACAGAATCGTTGTATTAAAGGAAGGCGATGTTGAAATCTTATTGCCGAAAACAAAAGCTGAAGTACCGTTCTGAAAAAAAGGCACTGCACCCTCTGAATGGCAAAGGCTTTACTCTTGCTGAAGCAGCAGCGGCTACTATGATATTGGCCTTTATCTGTTCTGGTGTGCTCGTTGTTATAAATCGCTCTATGGAATCTGCCGCCGATGTTACCCTTCAGATGCAGGCATTTGAGATTGCACGCGAGAATATGGAACAGCTGCTTTCAACGGACTCCGTAAAAGAATACACGGACTTCGGATACAGCGAAGAGCACCCTCAAATCCAGTGGCGGACTACTGTCGAATCATTTTATGAGCCTATAACCAACCATCTCTGGATACAGGCTGTCTGCGCCACCGAATATGCAGACTCAAAAGGCGAATTAAAAAAAATCGAATTAACACATTGGCTTACAGACCTGTCAAAAAAACAGATTCTCGAACTGCTCAAAGAAAAAGGTAAAGAACAGGATTACCTTGCTCTAATCGACCAGCTTATAGAAACTTTGGAAGAAGCTGCAGAATATGCAGGTGTCGATGAAGAGACAGTCGAACAATGGGCAGACAATGGTATGCCTGTCACCGAAGACGGCTACTTTATAAAAATCTACCTCGATTTATATAAAAGCAGTAACGGCAACCCCTCTGTGGCACAGATTGTGCAGACCGGAGAAGAATTTGACGACATATTGTCAGATCAGGAAGACGGAGAGGGGCCGGAACAAAAAACCGATGAGCCGAAAGTTGATTGCTCTGGGCTGCCGTTATGTGACAGAATTATGTGCCAATATAATAATAGCCAGGAAATCGATGCCACTATAGAAGAAATACTGAGCTGTCTCGATGAATGGTTTTAACTAAAAACGATGGAATACATTACGCATAAAAAACTAAAACTCAGAGCAGCCTTTTCCCTGGCGGAGATGCTTGCTGCACTCGTGATTGGCTCAATGATTCTAATCACCGTGCTTACGGTCTATAACCGCCTCGAAAGCTCTGCAAATGCCGTCATAGGCAGGCTTGATGATTCCCGCCTGCCGCGAGAGGTTCTCCAGTTCATTGCAGAAGACCTCGACCGGATAATAACCGACAGCAAGGACGTAAAAATCACCTTCCAGAATAAAAAGCAGAGGGAAGGCTACAATTCCGCTCAGCTCAAAATAACCAGAACTTATAATAATAAAAGTGACAGCGTTCAGGATTTCGAAGAAATCGTCTGGCAAACCGGCTTCGACTATGAATCTTTTACCGACGGACTTGTCCTTTACAGAAGCCACTCCGGCCTGGTTCTCGAAGATAAATTGCTCGATGAACTGAGGGAGGATTGGCAAAGAGGGCTATTCGTACCGGTTTGTTCGGGTGTTACCTTCTTTCAGGTCCAGGCTGCAACAAAAACAAGACCTATTGACAGGTGGACAGCCTCTAACCTGCCGCGAAGTATCATTATCACAATTTCTTTCGCTCAGCCGGTGGAAACCTTGCCGGGACAGTGGGAAGTGCCGGATGAGGAAAAAATTACCAGAACTGTCGCTGTTGACAGAACCAGAAAAATTAAATTCGAAATAGTAAAAAGAGAATTTAATACTGACCTGAGTCTTGTCAGTGCGGTGGAAGCTGACGCAAATGAATCAGAAGACATTGCGGATATGAATGACATCAATGATGTGGACTGAGAAAATTATGAAGACAGAAAAATTAAATAAAAGCAAAACACAAAACCGTAGAGGTTTCGTTCTATTATTAACTCTTGTTTTGCTTGTTGTGTTTGCGACATTGGCTTATATATTAAGCTCTCGTCTGCAGTCACGACGCAGCCGAAATGTCTATATCATTGATTACGCAAAAGCCCGTTATGCCTGTGATTCCGCGGTAAAATACGCAATGGCAACGCTCGACGAGATAGGGCCTCGTTTGATAGAAAGACCGAATGAACCCGATTTTTCAGACGTTTTCCAGCTAACTGAGCTGCAGTACGAACAGTTCCTCACCGAATGGGCAGAGCAAAACCAGCTCCAGATAAAAGACAGCTTCGAAAAAACAATTGCCGATATAAATGAATCCAGAGATGTCAATGGCGTTAATGACCTTAATACTCTCACCGATTTTAGATTTCTTTTCGAAGAGTCTAACGAGCCGGGTGCACTGAATGTTCGCGGCCCGTACGGACCGACCTGGCCTTTTGTGGCTCCGCCGATGGAATTTGAGGTGGGAGAGGCAAAGGTCAGAATCGAAATCGAGGATGAAAACGCCAAATACCCCCTCGGATGGGCTCTGCTCGATGACGAGAATATCAACCGGGAACTTGGGGCTGGTTTCGAAAATTTCCTCGAATGGATGTGGAGTGACGTAAATAATATCGACAGCGTCACAAAAAACATCGAAAAGGTAAAAAACCAGCTCGAAGAAATTGGTGAAATAAAACCCTTCAAAATCAAGTTCTCCTCTATAACGAAACTCAAAAAAAAACCTGTTGCGACCGCCAGGGCAAGAACAACAAGAACTACGAGAACAAGAACTGTCAGGACAACAATCTCCGCTGCTCAGCAGGAAAACGCACAAAACGTGGACTTCGCAAAATTCTTCCACAGTTCTATGCTTGATACCGAGCTGCTCGCAAGGCCTACTATCGAAAGCGAGGAAAGAAATGAGTCGGCTTTGAAATATATTGCAACCTGGGCATCAACCAGGGTTAATATTAATACCGCACCCAGGCATGTGCTCGAGGCCGCCTTTATTTTTGGCGGTAATGAAGTCAAAATAGCTGACGAAGTTATACTAAAAAGGCGAATAAAGCCCTTTAAAGATATAGACGACTTAAAAAAACAGCTCTTTGCGTATTCTGACTCTATTGAAAAGTGTGAAAGGTTCATTACTACCGAGAGTAATCTTTTCACAATAAAAATAACCGCTGTATGCGGTTTAGCGGAAACCTCAACTGTTATTGCTGTAAAAAAGCAGGGTAAAAAAATAACGCGTATCGCTGTTATTTCAACCTGATTGCGACAAAACTTGAAGGTAAGTGCACAGGTGGATGATAAAAAATATCTGGGTGTTTATATTGAACGCTGCTCAGCGTCCGTGGTATCTCTTGCTCAAACGGCAAGAGAGCACAAAGTGGCTGACTGCTTTTCTGTAACTATCGGTGAGAAGGGCGACCAGGCGCAGGATACTGCTGAGCTGGTGAATCTTATAGCGGACCAATGTGCCAAAAAGGCGCTTGTATATCAGGATTGTCAGATTGCAGTTGCCCTCGATTGTTCGATGTATATGCAGCATAAGGTTCATAGCGAATTCACTGACTCTCGGCAAATCGCACAGACTATCCGCTTTGACACCGAGGAATCTGCCGCTACTGATATAAGCGGTGACGCCCTTGCTTTCGAAGTCTATTCAAAAAGCTCAGCTGGAACGGACTTAAACGTCTTTACCGCACAGAAAAAAATTCTCCTCGATATCCTTACGGCTTTTAGTAAACACAACATTGACCCCGTAACCATTGAGCCTGATATTAGCTGTCTGTCAAGATTTCTTACCAGGTATTTGCCCTCAACTCAAAACCAGACTACTGTCTTTGCTGTTCTTTCCGGCAGAAACGGTTACTTGATTGTCCCGTCTTCGGATACCGGCACCTCTGCTGTTAAAAGGGCCTTTCTGATTAGCCCTGTGCAGGATAGAAACAATTTGATCACAAGGCAAATCACCCTTACTACCGCTGCAATAGACGATGAAAATCAGAATATCTTTCTCAAAGTCTTTGATGCCGCCGGTAAAATAGACCCGCAGAAGATTGCTCAAAAGCTTCGCTGTCAGGTCGAGAACATTGATTTAACCGCCCCTATCCCTGCCGAACTTGATGTACTGTCCGATTCTACAGATAAAGTCGCCTTTGCCGCAGCTGCCGGTGCCGCATTCTCGCTGGCTGATGGAAACGACGTCGTCGATTTCAGAGCTGATTTTAGCCCTTTTCAGGGAAAAAAGCATAAAATACAGAAAAATATCAAGGTAATTGGTATTTGTGCAGTCATCTGCATGCTTGCTCTCGGCGTCTTTTTTCAAAAGAAGCTGTTCGATGCGAATAAACCCAGAAAAGAAATACGAGCTGTTTTCGAAAACGATTATATCGCCGTCCTGCCGGGCTCGAAAGAATTGCCCGATAAATTCTCCGAGGCACTCAGAAAACTTAAAAAGGAAAGTGACCGGCTTCAAAGATATGAAAAGGGCAGGATCAATGCCGAAGGTGAAAAAACATCATCCGCTAAGCTTACAATGACACTTGAGGCATTTAATAAAGATGATTGTGCTAAAAACATCAATCTGCAAATAGACTCAATCAATATAACAAGCAAGTATATACGTCTTACCGGAAGTACTTTGAGCTACAATGGTACAATGGAATTGAGAAAGAAACTGATCGAATCCGATCTTGAAATCTTAAACGAAGAGCTTTTTTCCAAAGGCGGAAGGCATAATTTCAGTATTACTTTAGAGGCTAAATAACTGAGAAAATATTATGAAAGACTTTTTCAGAAATCCCATTTTTTATTACATATTTGCACCAATCCTGGCAGCCCTGTGGCCGCTTGTAATAACTCTCGTTTATCTGCCGAATACCAGAAGTATCGCTGCAGCAGAGGCCCAGCAGCATGAAGAGGCGAAGGTTTTTATGGAACAGATTCTTGAACTTGACCCCGGCAGACTTGACGCCAATAGTAACAAGGCGGAGGCTAAAGAATTTGATTACGCAACAGCTGTCGGACAAATCGCAAGCTCAATCGGGATATCTTCGACGAGCTATACTATTGATTCTCAACAGCCGAGAGTCACCGGCAATATAAAAACGAGAACCGCAACTATAATCTTACATAAAATCAATATCACAAATTTTGCAACCTTCTTGTCGTCTATCCAGCGTAGGTGGGCGAATCTCGAATGCGAATCAATTGATATAGATAGACAAAAAGGTCTCGTTGACTCCTGGAAAGTCACTCTCAAGTTTAAATATTACTATTAAAAGGTATCTGACCTGAAGTCTGATAATTATTGGCAAACCGCGGCAAAAACCCGTTTTTTCCAAGTTAAGATTTTCCCCCTTTTATACTATATATTGTGTATTACCCATTTTACCCAGATATGCTAAAGCTGCTGTGCTTGCTGAAAAAGATTATTGACTAAAATAATGGTTTTCAGTAGTGAAAAGCAGGCCTTTGTTTATGAATTGTCGTAAGCCTGTGTTATTACTGCAGTTAAGTAAAAACTAAACTTTTCTAAAGTTTTCTTTGATGCTCTGTCGATATCAACGTTGTAAAGCTGTTTTGGACTCCGAAGGGATTCAGGAGACATACAATATATAGTGGTTATCGGCCCTAAAGGAAATGATGGATGCCGGCGGCTAATATACGCCTTAAAAAACAAGGCAATGGAAATGACGGATTGCAGTTACGATAACTTTGAGCAACAAGAACGACCACAGGATTCAGCAGATGAAAAACTGCCGGAAGATGAAGATTTAATTATGGAAAAAATCCTTGAAAACATTAATAACACTCCTATTGGTCAGGTACTAAAAAAGATTGCTTCGCTGCCCGAAGTGAGAAAAGAAAAAGTTCTTAACGTGAGACAACAGCTCACAGAGGGACAATATGATATTAATAAGCGTCTTGATATCGCTCTTGATAAGGTACTTGAAGACCTCGTAATGTAAGCCCGGCTGAATACATCGCCGGGTACTTACCGGCATATCATTTTTTCATTTACACTATCTCAGGTACTTCATCATCCGGCTCATCCATATCGACTGGTTTATAGCCGGGCTCTTTTGCTTTTTCCATCTCTTCTTTGAAGGCGGCCGATACTTTCTCCTGAATCTTACGCCTGCAGTCGGCGTTAATCGGGTGGGCAATATCTGCATGAAGTTTCATCCTGCCCTGAGCGTCTTTCCTTGCCCGATTCTCAATGAGTGCCGTGCCGCAGTTATTACAGAACCTGGCTCGAAGATGATTCTTACCGCCGCACTTCTCACAATGGTCGCTCATCTTACGTGAAGGCATCGCCACAAATATCCCCTTCGCTCCTTCGATGATCTTGATGTCACGAACAACAAACTCATTGTCAAAGGTCACCGAACAGAAAGCCTTCAGTCTTTCGTCTTTGTTATTAATCAGTTTGATTCTTACTTCAGTGATTTCCATTTTTTTGCCTCGCTAAAAAGTCTACCATCTATTGTTATTTACGATGATGCTCTCGCATCCGATTCTTTCGGAAATTTGACTTTTGTATTCTAATGCTTTTTTATTGTCCCCATGTTCAAAAATACAAAACATACTTGAACCAGTACCGCTAAGGCACCATGGCCTGGCAAAATCTCTTTCTAATCTTCTCTTCAGCTCTAATAGCCCTTTATTTATTGAAAAGCAACTTTTCTCCAGCATATTTGTGCACATTTTGGTAACTAAATCAATCCTGTTTTTTTCAACATATTTGTTTATTTCTCTTTTAAGTTGCTCAAAATGTTCCTCATCGCCCTTGTAGCTTTCGTAAGCCATTTTAGTACAAATGTTTACATCAGGCAATACTAAAACAGCTGAAAAATTAAAAATTTCACTAATTTTTTTAACTTTTTCTCCACGACCCGTGCAAAGCGACAGAGGCCCACCTAAAAAGAAGGCTACGTCACTGCCCAGACGTTTGCCTATCTCGCTGAGCTCCTGAGTTCTTACACCGAGGTCCAACAGTCGATTAACTCCTGTAAGTGTCGCTGCAGCGTCGCTGCTCGCCGAGCCCAGACCGCTGCCTGCAGGTATATTTTTGAAAAGTGTTATCTTTATATCTGGTTTAATCCCGCAGTGTTCAAGAAGCTCTTCACACGCGCGGTACACCAGATTATCTTGCGCCTCCGGTGACCACCGCGGGCCCTCGCATATAAGCTCAATTCCATTTTTTGTCCCGCGCTCAATCAGCAGCTCATCATAAAAGTTGACCTTGGAAATTACTGTATGTATCTCGTGAAAGCAGTCATCGCGCACCCCGTCCACGAGAAGGCTCAGGTTAATCTTCGCAGGCGCCAGCACTGACAATCCATTTTCTAACTCGGTAATTTGCTCTCTGTGTTCCATAACCTCTTTTAATAAGCTCCTAAAGCCCTAATTTACTCATTGACATTATAATCTCCTGTACGTATTCTTTGAACAAAAATTACAGACTCAAAAATATGAACGAGAAGAATAAAAACAGCGAGATACGAGCGACGAGCAACCAGCGACTAACCAGATCTTGGCACATTCATCGCCGGCTTTATAACTGGGTCATCCACTGGGCTGATACAAGGTTCGGTCTCTTAGCCCTTATTATCCTTGCTGTAACCGAACCTATCTGTGTCCCCATACCAGCCGATTGTCTCGTCATAGGTCTTTGTCTCGGCAAACCGAAAAAATCAATACGTTACGGCCTGACCTGCGCATTCTTTTCGGTACTCGGAGGAACTATTGCTTTTTCTCTTGGATTATTAATCGGCGGTGAAAGAATAATCAATTTCTTCGAGTGGTTCTCGAATTTTTTTGAGTGGGTTACCTTTGGGTTGTTTAGTCCCGATTTGGCTAACTTGACGCAGAAAGCGCTAGAACTTTATGATAAACATGACTTCTGGGCAATTGCAATCTCAGCCTTGACCCCTGTCCCGTATATGATTTTTAGCTGGGTCGGTGGTATGGCCGGCGTATCTCTGGTTAAGTTTATCGTTGTAAGCGCCGTCTTTAGAACTATGCGGTTCGGCGGCGAAGCACTAATCTTTTATTTTCTGGGCAAAAAGGCTCGCCGAATAATAGAAAAATATTTCAACATTGCTACCATCATTGTTATCATATTACTAATAATACTCGTTTATTTGATAAAATTGTTAAGCAGGCTCTTTTAAACGCAATACGAGATACGAGTTAATGAACGATGACCGGAAAAAAACTCTCCTGAAAATTGCCCGTGACACCGTCCAGGCCGTAATTACAGGCGGCACCCTGCCCAAGCCGCATTCGGACGATCCCATTTTAAACGAACATTGCGGCTGCTTTGTCACATTAAAAAATAACGAGCAGCTCAGGGGCTGTATCGGCCAGTTCATAGCTGACAGGCCTCTTATCGAGATGGTTGCCGCTATGGCCGAATCTTCGGCGACCGCCGACCCGCGTTTCTTCGCCGACCCTATAACAGCCGAGGAGCTTAACCAGCTTGATATAGAAATCTCAGTACTGTCGCCATTGAAGAAAACCGATGACCCTTTGAGTTTGAAATTAGGTACCGACGGCATTTATATTAAAAAGGGCGGTTTCAGCGGATGCTTTCTGCCGCAGGTCGCTACTGAAACCGGCTGGTCTAAAGAAGAATTTCTCTCGTACTGTTGCGCACACAAAGCAGGCCTCGCGCCTGACGCCTGGAAAGACAAAAACACCGAAGTTTACCTCTTCACCGCGGAAATCTTCAGCGCACTTTTCAAAAACACTTGACCATCTCAACTGTACTGATATTCATCAAGCCTGAGTTTGCAATCTTTCCGGCATCCTCCGAATCATAGCTAATTATTCAAGATACGTAATGTCAGTTATAAAATATATAAACCGAAACACCCTTTTTGTCGAATATAGGAATCTATGAAGCAAAGATTGATATTAATTTTGACTTTGATAATCGTTTTATTATCGGCCGGCTGTCTCGAAAACAATTACAGACGAAATACGAAAGGCTGTTGTGGCAGTGATAGTAAAGTTAATTCACCGGCCGGTCTGGTTGAATACCTTAATCAGCAAAATCTGCCTGCTTTGCAATCTGCAGAGCTCTGGCAAAGCTGGTTCACCGAGGGCTTGAAACTTACAACCGCTCATTATGAAATTTACACAACTCTTTTTGACCCATTGATGCTTCGCGATATCCCCGCCTTTATGGAGACCTGCTATCACAGCTATCAAAAGCAGCTTCCAAAACCTGTTGAGACAAAGACAAAATTTACCGTTTATCTTTTTTCGAATCGCACGCAGTGGGAAATTTACACGTTATTCTTCGCAGGTGAACGGGCGCCTGAGTACACTCAAATCAAAGCCGGCGCCTATTATCATAACGGCTCCTGCGTCGCTTACAATATCGGCCGACAAAGAACTTTTCGCCTTCTCGGACACGAATGCTGGCACCAGTTTGCCGACAGGCTCTTCAAATACAGGCTGCCGAGCTGGCTCAATGAAGGAATGGCTATGCAGTTCGAGGCCAACAGGTATGAGAACGGACTTTTTTATTTCGAGCCGGAACGTAATTTATATCGTTTGGGCTCGCTGAAAAAAACACTCGATGCTGATTATAAGATTACATTGCAGGACCTCATCGCCGCCGAACCCGGACAGGCCTTTGAAAAGGGAAACGTCTCCGTCTCGGCTTTTTACAGTCAGTCGTATGCTCTCGTGCGTTTCCTAAAAGAGGGTTGCAACGGTAAGTATAAGAACAGCCTCAAAAAGATGCTCGCAGATGCGTTGCAGGGCGGATGGACTTTGGATGAAACCAATGCAATCATTGCTTCTGACAGGCGGATTCCATTGACTGTCGGCTGGAACCAGGCTGTTGGTCCTGATTTATTCAGACAGTATGTGGAAACTGACTTTGATAAAATTGAAAATGAGTTTGCAGACTTTTGTGCAAAGATTGTGCAGAACGTAAAGCTAAAACCTATTGTAATGGAGGTATATCAAACCCCGCAAACCGCAAGATAGCGGTTTCAATGGAGAGTCGTTGGAGTCTGGCTCACTCAAAAAACATCTCCTTCAGTCTTCGCCGGCCTGTCGTTGACTTATAAAATCTTTCTTTTTGACGAGCCTCTTTTAATGTTTCAAATGACTCAGTGTGAATTACCTTATACGGAAGATATGGACTTGAAGATTTTACACTGCCCGAGTTATGCTTAACTAAACGCTTGTTTACATCTTTTGCAACTCCTGTATAAGTTCTACGTCTCTTTTCATTGCAAAGAATATAAACGTAATACATATTAAAACAAGAATTATATATTATCCTAAAATTTTATATTGGATAAGGAGAGTCCGCCTCGCCCACCAAATTTGTTGTACAAATTTGGTGGTGCGGGTGAGACTTCTCCGTTAAAAATTTCTTCGAAATTTTTAACGGAGAGGGCGGGATTCGAACCCGCGGTAAGGACAAGCCCTACACAGCCTTTCCAAGGCTGCTCGATAAGCCGCTCCGACACCTCTCCGGAATCGGTTTTTAGTTCTTAGCTTCTTTCTTTCGCGTCTATATTAGCAGAATAGCTTTTGTAATCACTTTTTTCAACCTAAAAACCGCCTGTTTTTATCATATATCGTGCACAAAAAAGCCTGATAGAAATGAACCGCCCACGCCGATTGTAAGACTAATAATGTAAATGGCAAATGAACTGTCAAAAATTGAAGACCAGTTGCTCGTTATAGATGCCCAGGATGGCAGCACAGCCGCTATGGAGGCTCTTGTTGCCCGCTGGCAAAAAAGGCTATGGCTTTATGCTTATCGTACAACCTCGAGCAAAGACGCGGCTTGGGAAATCACACAGGAGACCTGCAAGGATAGGTAAGCTTAATTAATGAAATTTGTTTTTTTCATAATCAGCTCATCTGATTGTTCAGGTACAAATAATATGCAAGGCTGGCGAATATAAAGAGGCCTTTCCTCAGGTGCTTAATAGAAAATGCCGATAAAAGTGGTGTTAGGAGTTGGAAATGGATAAAGAGATATCTTCTGATTATATTGTTGGGAAAATAACTGCTTTAAGCATGTATATCTTATTACTCTTTCTGCTTCTCCAGGTTCTTGTATGGATACCTTGTATGATAATAATTGTGCTTGTTGAAAATGATATAATCTCCCAATCACAGGCAGGCTTAGCTTCTCTGATCACATTTGTACTCTCCGAATTAATCCTTGTTTGGCGGATTATTATTCACATTAGGAAGAAATATTTGCCGTTTGAGCTTTCAGAGTTTGACAAGCAAGGACGAGTTAAACCTTTTATTTTTAAAGAGCAATACTTGGAGGCAGGTCTTAATATTATAGCCGGCATAGGCATTTTGTGGATTTTATTGCTCGGAATACCTATGAATTCCATTAGATATATGCTCATTGTCATTCAGGGGTTCGCAGTTCTTTTTTTTATGATTTATTTTGTTGTAAGGCTGTTGTTAACGAGAAGATTTGCATTTAGAACACTTTTTTCGGCATTGTTGTCTACAGCTGCGATTTGGATAGCAATAATGGGATAACTACTCTTGATGGATTTAAGGTTCTCTTTTTAGATCTACTGATATGACGAGTGAAACTTAAAATAGACTATTGGCTGGAGCGTCGATTGAAAACAGAAATATGAATACCTTCCATGTTAAAAGGTAAAGCAGATGTGTATATTTATTTCCATAGCTTCAATTTCTGCTGATAACTTAATAAAAGTGATTCTATTCCTTGGTTTTGCAGCTCTCATCATAGCTGGCCCGCTGTTATACAGAGTCTTTTACAAAAAAGAAAAATTTGGCTGGTTCCGAAACCCGGAGCTTAAAAGACTTGATAAAAACCAGTGGCTCAAGCTCCGCAATAAGGCCGACCAAATTATAAATGGCAGTGAGTTAGTTTCTGCTGAACAGCTTTATGAATTACTTGAAACAATGCAGCTTGAAATTATTGAAAGTTATAAACGTGGTAAGGAAACAATTGAGTATAAAAAAGATTGTGAGAGAATTACAAAATTATCCGAAAAACTCGAGGCTATGGGTATTAAAGTAGAGCCATTCGACTCTCTTGTCGAATGTCTTAAAGAAGATGGGCTGGTCGAACAATCTCGGAAACTAAATAATATGGTACACAATCTCACCGATAAAAGCTTCGCTCAATTGAAGAAAGAATTTCTTGCTGAGCTTGCGAACATAAAAAAAGAAAACTGGAATACCCTGAGCTACAACACAAGAACAAAATTGAAGGAATCTATCAAATGCCTTCGACACAATCCTTTTATGTCAGTATATGCCTATGCGGCTCTTTTTTTCTTTGGCATAGGATTGAAATTTTATCAATCCATTGTTGAAGATAAGGGTTATGAATTCTATAAGAAGCATCCCATCTGGATAGTTGTTTTTGCTGTAATCATAGGTGTACCTGCACTAATCTTGTTAATAAAGTTCCTGGGCTGGAGATATTCTTTACGTGCAAATCCATACCGATCAAACCTGACAAATCAGCAGTAATGAATCGATGCTTACGTGTGACTTGTGACTGTAAATTCCTTGCTTTTTCAAAGATAAGGTCCATAATACTGACAGCCGGGCTGCATAGAGACAATGTATGTGCAGCATCATTGAATTGTAACATTGGGAAATCGAGATAGAAAGGGGATAAAAAGTGACGCGAAAAACAATTGCCGTAGCTGTTCTGTTTCTAACTTTTGTAATGCTGATTGGCTGTGAAAGCCAGCAGCAGCTTGCTTTCAAGTCGGTCGAAACAAAGAACCACTCCGCCGTCACGCCTGTTCCACAAACCGTCGAATGGGCTGTTGGATGGTGGGGCCCGCGACATAAAGCTGTTAATGAACGACTTGAAAAGGGAAATGTCGATTTGCTCTATGTCGGTGATTCTATTACTCATGGCTGGGAAAACGTGGGCAAAGAGCTTTGGGATACATATTATGCACCGCGTAATGCTGTCAATATGGGTTTCAGTGGAGACCAGACACAGCATGTGTTATGGCGGCTGGACCATTCCGATCTGGAAGGTATATCTCCTAAGCTGGCGGTGCTTATGATTGGTACGAACAATTCGAACGGCAATGACAACACAGCCGAGGAAATTGCAGATGGCATTATCGCCATTTGCCATAGGCTGCGTACAAGACTTCCGGGAACTAAAATACTGCTGCTGGCAATATTTCCGCGAGGCCCCAAACCATCGGCTCAGCGGCAGAAAAATGCCGAAGCCGGTTTGTTGGCTTCCAGGATCGCTGACAATAAAATGATTTATTACCTCGATATTAACAAAGGCTTTCTGTCAAATGATGGCATACTGACCAAAGACATTATGCCTGATTACCTGCACCCTAACAAGACAGGGTACAAAATCTGGGCAGAGGCAATAGAGCCGAAAATCGCTGAGTTGATGGGCGAGAATAAATAATCAGAGGATACAACAACAGGGATAACGTCACCTGGACCTGATAAATCTTTGAACAAGAGGTGAAATGTCTTTGGTTTCAACTGCTTCAAATAAAAAGCGAAAAGGAACATATATAAATGGCTGGCTTGTCTCGAATCTCAACGACACGAATGTCGAGCCTGATTTGTATTATAACAGTGACAATGCTGTTTTTTCCTTTCGGATGTTCGTCACCAGAAGCAATGACACCCAAAAATGCCGATACATCATCTACTGAATACGAGCTGATTTGGTCGGATGAGTTCGATAAAGATGGCACACCTGACCCCAACAACTGGACCTATGAGCGAGGCTTCGTCCGCAATGAAGAGCTCCAGTGGTATCAACCGGACAACGCCCGTTGTGAAAATGGATTTCTTATCATTGAGGGTCGACGAGAACGAAAAGAAAATCCTTATTACGACCCCAACAGCAATAGCTGGAGACGAAACAGGAAATACGCTGAATACACGTCCGCAAGTCTGATGACAAGGCGCTTGCACAGATGGATGTACGGCCGTTTCGAGATGCGGGCCCAAATCGACACTCGAGCGGGACTCTGGCCTGCTTTCTGGACCCTGGGTATCGAGGGACGCTGGCCCGGTAACGGAGAGGTTGACATTATGGAATACTACAGAGGAATGCTGTTGGCCAACGCAGCCTGGGCCTCGGAAAAACGCTGGCAAGCCGAGTGGGACTATACCAGAAAACCCATCACCGATTTCAATGACCCCAACTGGTCTGCGAAGTTTCATATATGGCGGATGGATTGGGATGCGAACAGTATCGAGCTGTATGTTGACGATGTCCTTCTTAATACAGTTGACCTCACCAAAACCTTTAACAAAGATAGCGAGGCAAAGAATCCATTCCGTCAGCCGCACTATATAATCCTGAATCTTGCAATCGGCGGCACGCAGGGAGGTGACCCCTCCGCTACGAACTTTCCGGCAAAATTCGAGATAGACTATGTGCGCATCTACAAAAAGAAAATCCGCAATGAAACTACCAAATGAATAGTACCTCAAGAAGTTTAACGATGTGCCCTATTAAGCTTAAATGTCGGATGCAATTTTAGCTCCTTCGACGTTTCAGTAACGTACAGCGTATTTATGTAATATAAACACAAGAACAGGAAGCAAAAAAAGAAGCAGCCAGCCGACAAACCGTACGATACTTCCGGGTGTTTGAGAAGTTATTTGTGCGTGCCCTAAGTACCCTCCCACCATTCCTCCAAGTTCGTCACCGAACCAGATGCAGGGCAGCCCTAAAATCAAAGATAAGTAGAGAATACCTCTAATGCCTGCGACTTTTTCCCCTCCCAAATATGCGATGAGCAAATAAATAATCGTTACAAAAAGTGATATTAATCTTGATAAAGACATTTTTCTTTAGCTGATTATATAAAAAGTAAAGAACATTTTCACCTTTGGTGGTTGTATTTCGAATTTTTATATTCCTCTCTGTTACTCTGTGGCTTCATTTTTATTCTCAACTCTTCTCTTTTCAAAAAACTGTTGCAGCAAACTGCTGCAATCGTCGGCCAGAACGCCGCTTGTTACTTCGATTTTATGATTCAGCCTGTCATCCTGTACTATATTGTATAGGCTTTTCACTGCTCCCGTCTTCGCATCGTCACAGCCGTAAACTAATCGCTTGATTCTGGCCAGCACGAGTGCCCCTGCGCACATCGGGCAGGGCTCCAGAGTGACATACATCGTACAGCCGTCAAGCCGCCAGCTCTCGAGCGCCGCCGCTGCCTGTGTAAGTGCGATTATCTCCGCATGAGCGGTAGGGTCCTGCAGTTGCTCTCTCTGGTTATATGCCTTTGCTATTATGGTATCATTATGAACAATCACCGCCCCGATTGGCACATCACCGTTCTCCTGTGCAATCTGCGCCTGCTCAACCGCAATTTTCATAAACCGCTTGTCTTTTTCAATGTCCATTTTTACCCGTTTTTTGACAGTTTAATTATTGTTGCATTTTAATCTTAATAAACTTAAATGTAAAAAGCATTTCTCCTCTTTGTGGTACTCTGTTATAATACTTTCAACTAAGACCAGTTGCTGAACATTCTTTTTGAAGGGAGAAACGGTTTTATGGTTGACATCATTGAAAAGCATATTTCGGAAATCCGCCAGCTTTGCTCGCAATTTAATGTCAGCAGGCTTGAGCTTTTCGGCTCGTCTCTGTCCGAAAACTTTCACGAAAATTTAAGTGACATAGACTTTCTGGTGGAGTTTAAACCGTTAAAGCAGGGACAATTCGCCGATACTTATTTCGGACTGCTCGAAGCATTAAAAAAGCTTCTTGGCAGAGATGTGGATATGGTGATGACAAAAGCCATAAAGAATCCGTATTTTTTACAGGAAATAAATCAGAAAAGGCAGCTTCTTTATGCAGCTTGAATCAAAAAAATTTCTGGAAGACATTCGTTCGGCTGCGGCTCAGATCCTTGAGTTCACTGCCGGTAGGACTTTCGACGATTATGAGAATGACCAGATGCTGCAATCTGCAGTTGAACGACAATTCGAAATTATCGGTGAAGCTGTTAAAAAACTATCCGTAGCCGACCCTGATACTGCATCAAGGATAGAGAATTCTGAGCGGATTATCTCATTTCGTAATATTTTAATTCATGGCTATGATATCGTTGAGAATACTGTTGTATGGGATATTATTCAGAAGGACCTGCCAAAGCTGCACAACCAGGTCAAAATACTTCTCGGCTGATCTATAGCTTTTTTCCTGCGTCTGCTTAGAATGAAAAGAATAAGAAAAAATATTTTGGCAATATTAACGATTATAATGTCAGTTTTGCTTCTTTTTGTTTTATCAATATTTATTTGGATTTCATATTTGTTTCCGACCCGCACTATTCAGGTCCTTTACTCTCCAGATTTGGATAGTAAGGCGATATTAAAGAGAACTGATGGGATAGACTTAAATTTCACAGTTATTGTGAATGGACGAAAAGTATATTCTTCACCAGACTTTGCACCTGACTCAAGTATTGATTTCAGGGAAAGAATTGTATGGGACAGGTCTGGTAATGTGATTATCTTGGAAGTTGCAGGGAAAAGGTTATTTGGTTATAACGTAAAAATGCAAAAGCCTCTGTCTGATAGTGAACTTTTGTCTATAGAATATGCTCCTGAACCAGAAGAGTGGGAATACGGTTTTGAAGGCGAGTGGCCGGAAGACCTTCTACAAAAGAAAAATAATTAGAAAATAATAAATTAAGAATACCCCCAAGGGGAGTCGAACCCCTGCCTCCAGGATGAGAACCTGATATCCTAACCACTAGACGATGGGGGCAATTTCGTCGCTCGTAACTCGTTTCTGGTCGCTCGTAATTGGTGACCAAATCATTGGCATTTTTTACGAGAAACGAGCATCGAGTCACGAGCAGCGAATTAATAGCGGCGGTCGGGATCGAACCGACGACCTTGGGCTTATGAATCCCACGCTCTAACCATCTGAGCTACGCCGCCATAAACCAGCTAACCGCTTATACAGTAACACCTTCTAATGAGAATTGTCAACAACTTTAACGTCAGAATTAAGCTGTAAACAGCGAAAAGTGTCATTTTATTGTTGGGCTTTTTCCAACTCTGCCGGAATGCGAATTAATTTCCAGTTTGCAAAAAATAAAATTTCGGGCCGAGCGGATGGATGATGGGGTCGTCTTGAAAAGTTACCCAGGAGGGATTCTCTTGCAAATATGGAATTTGCGGAAACGGCAAGGGCTTAAACGATGGTCAATAATCCGAAGAACCCGGACTGTACGCCTAACTGGTAAAAATAACTTGATTTATCATCGTAATATGTCATAATTAATATATTCTGAAAAATCGCCAACTACTTGTCAGAGAGGATGCGGCATAAAAAACACACTGTGATTTAGTGTTTGGCTAAAACAGAATGTTTATAATTTGTATTATTGAGGAGGAATATAATATACAAAAAACTATCTGCCTAATCCTTTCTGTGTTGGTGCTCAATCTTGCTTTTCCTGATGTATCAAGCGCCACTGAGCCTAACCTGGTCGGCTGGTGGAAATTCGATGAAACCTCCGCCTCTACTGCTTATGATTCATCCGGCGTCGGCACTTCCAAGAGCGGAACACTTAATGGAGGAGCCGCATTTACAACTGAAGGTTACAGAAATGGTGCGGTTCAGTTAGACGGCGCCAGCGGCTATGTGAGTTTCCCAATAGATAACTTTGGTGTAATGGTCAGAGACGAGCTGGAGGAGTGTACTATTGCAATATGGGTGTACTGGGACGGAGAAGATATGTGGCAGAGAATTATTGATATCGGCTCCTCCCAATCAAGTTATATTTATGTTACTCCTTATGGTACTCTCGGGCTACATACGGCAATTGTAGCCGGTAACAATATATGGGATGGATGCGGTACAGGAGCCGGTAATCTATTGCCCGCCAACGGCTGGCACCATGTAGCTGTAACCGTCAGTGACGCAGATAGCGAAATGATTTTGTACCTCGACGGTGAAGCTGTTGCGTCAAAATCCGGTTGTACAAACTCTATTGATGATATCGGCAGAACCAGCAACAACTGGCTCGGCAGGTCACAGTATTGGCCATCCTGCCCTGACCCGTTTTTTGATGGAATAGTGGATGATTTCAAAATCTACAGCAGTGTGCTGACACGGGCCGAGATAAGAAGGACCGCAGACCCGGAAAAGGCCTCTATGCCTGAACCGGCCGACGAAGACACAATTCCAAAGACTTCGATGATTCTTGAATGGCAGGCAGGTATATATGCTGATAAGCATGATGTCTATTTCGGAAGCGATGTCAACGATGTCAGAGAAGCCAACACGAGTAATCCGATGGGCGTACTTCTCAGTCAAGACCAGGAAACAACCAGTTATCCGGTTAGCGGTCTTGTCTCCGGCGAGACCTATTACTGGCGGATTGATGAGGTAAATGATGCTTGCACTCCTGACCCGTGGAAAGGGCGTATCTGGAGCTTTAAGGCTCAGCCGTTAAAAGCCTATGACCCCAGCCCCCCTAATGACGTCACAGGTGTATTTCGTTATCCGACTCTGTCTTGGGAGCCGGGAAAATATGCCGCAGATGCGGCTGGACACGAATTGTACTACGGCACCAGCTTCGACGATGTAAACGACCGTGCTGGTGACCCGGTCATCCTGAATGTTCCTTGCTATGTTATTCCATCTCCAAATGCTTCGTATGGTTCGCTGCAGGTTATATACTGGGTCGTGGATGAGGTTAATGAATCTCATCCCGACCAGATATGGCCGGGTAATGTCTGGAGATTTACGATTGAGGATTACACGGTTATAGATGACTTCGAAACTTACACTAATACAGGCAAGGATTCTCCGCCGCCTGAAGACACCCTCAAGAGTGTCTGGGTTGACGGTAACTATTCATGGGACATTTACGGTGTGGCTACAAGCGGCTCGCTTGTACAGCTAAATACGGATACTTATGATGGCAGTCCACCTTATCTCCATTATCAGTCTGAGGATATAGCACAATCCGGTACCCAGTCGATGAAGTTCTACTATGACAATGACAGCACCGTCGAGTGGGAGATATATTTGTATGGCGAATATGACTCAGAATATATCTATACTCCGAGTCCTGCCCCGTATCTTTCCGAGGCCTATGCCGCTGTAGATGATGCTGCGGCTGATTCAGGCCTGGACAGTCTGGATATGTTGCGAGACTGGAGCATCTATAACGTGCTGGTTCTGTCGTTCTATGGCGACCCGAACAATACTACCAATCACGCTGGTCTGTATGTCGGTCTCGAAGATACTGACGGAACCTTGGTTACAATCGCGCATCCCGACCCAAACCTGCTTACCGAACCCTGGTGGCATAACTGGTACGTAAAACTGAGCGATTTTACCGACAAGAATGGTGGTCTTGACCTTGAAAATATTGTCAGGATTTACCTCGGCTTCGGCGATAAGGACAGTCCTGCATCAGGCGGCTCCGGAGTTCTATTCTTTGACGACATTCAGCTGTTTACCGGTGTATGTATACCAGGCACTGTTATAGGAGACTTTGATGATGACTGCACGGTCAACAACGGTGACCTTGAGATTTTCACGTACCAATTCCCGGGCCAGACGCCGACATTACCAGCGCCGATAATTAAGCTGGTGGCTTCCGGTACAGTTGGAAGTCCGGTTACGAGCTGGGCAAACACAGGCAGTGAAGGCGGTACATTCACCGACGTCAATGCAGGCGATGCCAACGATCCGGTAGTCGAGATGGTCGCCGGCAAAAAGTGCGTGACCTTCGATGCTACTGATATGTTAATCTGGAACCAGAATGCACCTGCAATAATAACTGGTGATAGTAACTATACCGTTATTTATGAGGTTTACAATCCAACAATAGACGCGGAAGAGTGGCTGTTAACATGGGCACAGCGAGGTGGTCCTGAACGTTCGAGCGGAGGTGTTGGCTATGGTACTAATGCCGAGTGGGGTTGTATTATCCACTGGGACCCGCCTGGAGATATGGGCTTTGATCTTGGTGTGCCTGTTGCCAAACAGTGGCACACTATCGCTGCTACTTATGACGGCACGACCAATGCGGTTATAGTTGATGGTCTGGTACACGGCCTTGAAGACAAAGTGCTCCTCGTTTATGAAGACCAGCCCGTAACGATAGGTGCCGGTTATGAAGAACCTGCCGACGCCAACGAGGCATATATACTTAATAAATATGTACCAACGTTTGATTTACGTTTCACAGGTTCGGTTGCATCTATCAGGGTCTATGGCGAGGCGGTTCCGCCCGGAGATCTGGCTATACTAACAGCAAGCCTGGCAGGCCTGTCAAAGGCAGAGGCAGATTTGAAGCCGGACGGCAAGATTGACTTCAAAGACCTTGCAGTAATGGGCTATAAATGGATGGAGGACCCGTATTTGTTTGGTGAAGATTATTAAGTCGTTTGAGACTAACTGGTGAAGATACAGTTAGTCACACACTATTTAATCATAACCTGTCAACACTGCTTGCCGCATCCGGTTGTTACCGACTTATCACATAATCAGAGATTCCTGAAACTAAACACATTAGAGGACAAAGTTTTTTTTTATGGTACACTTTGGTTGATAACGGTATGGTTTTCTTGATTTGGGCCGTACTAATTCATTTGCCCTCTGTTCAGCCCGATTAAAAAACTCAATGGCATCTCTTGCTGTAATAAAAAAGAAGGGTGTTACCTGCTTTTCTTTGAGGTGTCTTAAAGAAGACTTATCTTTTCTTTCTCCCCGTAACGATTACTCTTCCGGTGCACAGAAGTAAAGGCATTGCAAGTTAGGGGCTGGTGATGTCGTTAAAAACAATCTGAACTTTCCATCAGTCGCTGCTTATATAGCGAAGAGCTGATGCTGATACCCTTCACCACATAATGCAGCGATCCTTTATAGGTGAGCTGTATAAACTCCACATTTTAGCAAACCAATCAGGGTTTAGTGTTTTACCTATTGTTATTTATGCTAAATTATACGCATTTTTGTCAACTGAATTTTTCCAGCGATTTACGCATTTCTGTAAAGAACAAGCCAAAACACATTTTTAGCTGAAAAAAGCAGTTTGAAGGAAACGCATACGCAGCAAATATCTAAAACGTTCAAAAAAGACATAAAATCCCGGCCTGAATTGCTGGTGGGTGAGATGTGTTTTTGCACGATTCGCTCTTATCTCATTCGGGCAATCATTTTTTTGCTTCAAAAAAGTATTTTAATAGGTTATCATTTAGCCTGATTTATGAATCATTTTTAACTTTGTATTTAGGAAATCGTTTTTTGAAAGTAGCGCTCGGACAATTTAATGCAACTGTCGGCGACCTGAAAGCCAACGCGGAAAAGATGAGCCGTATATATTCAAAGGCTGTAGCGCTGGGTGCCGATTTAGTCGTCTTCCCGGAACTGGCGATCTGCGGATATCCTCCCGAAGACTTACTGCTCAAAAAACATTTTCTCGAAAATAACCGGCGAGCACTTGAAATCCTCGCCGCCGCTTGCACTAACAGCCCTGCAATAGTCGGTTTCCCACAGGACGATGCCGCAAATCTGTTTAATTCAGCCGCAGTGCTGCACAATGGCTCAATAAAAAATGTCTATCGTAAGGCAAATCTGCCCAACTACGGCGTCTTCGATGAGCAGAGGTATTTCAAAGCCGGTTCGAAACCTTTGATTCTTAAAATCAAGGACCTTACGGTTGCCATAACAATCTGCCGTGACATCTGGGAGCTCGATTGGCTAAAAAAATTTCTTAAAAGCAGCAGCCCATTTCACTTGTTGGTAAATTTGTCGGCTTCGCCTTTCTATCTCGGCAAGACTTCTAAAAGAGAAAAGGTTATCAGCGACTGCGCAAAATCCTTTAATTGTGCCGTCTCTTACTGCAATCTCGTCGGCGGACAGGATGAGCTTATTTTTGATGGCCGAAGTATTTTCGCCGGCCCCGAAGGCTCAATCGTCGCAAAGGCTAAGGCATTTGATGAGGATTTGCTTATCGCCGATATTGTCACCGAAAATAACAAAGTCAAAGTTATCCCCTCACAGCCGCCTTCGCCCCAGCCGGCCGGCCAGACCGATGAAATCTATCACGCCCTTGTCTTGGGAACAAGAGACTATACTCGAAAGAACGGATTTGATTCTGTCTTACTCGGACTTTCCGGCGGAATAGACTCTTCCGTCGTCGCTGCAATCGCCGCCGCAGCTCTCAGCCCGGAAAATGTCACCGGTATTACAATGCCCTCGAGATTTAACAGCCCTCAGACAATCGCTTCTGCTCACAAAATTGCTGGAAATCTCGGGATACGATTCTTAAGCGTTCCAATCGCCCCTGTCCTCGAGAAGTTTGATAAATCTTTGCAGATAGCAGCCGGCTGGAACAACAAAACAATCGCATACGAAAATCTGCAGGCCAGAATTCGCGGCACAATCTTAATGTCACTGAGTAATCAGTTCGGCTCGCTCGTGCTTACCAGCAGCAATAAAAGTGAAACCGCCGTCGGCTATGCCACGCTGTATGGCGATACCGCAGGCGGCTTCGCAGTAATCAAGGATGTACCCAAAACCCTCGTCTATAGGCTCGCCAAACATATCAATAAGATAAATAATCAAAAAATTATTCCCGATGATGTTATAACCCGCCCGCCAACCGCAGAGCTCAGGGAAAACCAGAAGGATACCGACTCGCTGCCGCCCTATGATTTACTCGATAAAATCCTCGAAGCCTATGTCGAGCAGGACAAATCCGCACGACAGCTTGTTGAAGGCGGCCTGCCTGAAGATGTGGTTTTTCGCGTAATTAATATGGTTGACCGCAACGAGTATAAAAGAAGGCAATCCCCTCCCGGCATAAAAATCACGCCAAAAGCTTTCGGCAAAGACCGACGCCTGCCAATCACAAACTGCTACCGCCTCCGCAGTGACATCGATTAAAAGCCCGGTCCCTCTTGCTGCTGAGCCTGCGGCGCAAATTGCGTCATCGCTGTCATCATAAACTCAATAAGATGCACTTTTGGAAGTGCAATATCAGCCGTTAATTTGTCTTTGTCGAATTTGATTGCAAAGGCGAGACTGCTTTGGGCCTGCGGTATCGTTGCCTGCTCGCCCGTCCCCATCATCGCGGAAGCTATCTCCAACAATTTCATTAAATTATATGTCCCCACGAGATCCGCCTGCCGGGCATCAGCTATAAGAGCCCCTATCAAAGCCATTTTATCAGCCGCATCTGCCGGTTTTTTAGCTCCGGTCAGCTTAGTAAATTCTGACACCACAGGCGAATCAATGGCGAATTGGCCCGCGGTCTCACTGCCTTCCATAGCCGAAGCGGTTAAGGTTATATTCAATACTTTCGGTCTCGGATTTGCAGCTATGATTATAAACCGAAGCTCTTTCAGCTTCGTTCCTATGTCGGTTTCTCCGCCGCCCGGTACCATACCACCGCTCATCATTGCCGCTGCTGCCATTTGTTCCGAGAGTTTGTCGTCAAAGTCTTCAGGAATCGCCTGTGTATTTATGAATACCCACAGAGGCTCTGACGCCGACTTGTTTATCTGCTCAGCCTCAAGATTGCCGGCTATTGACGTCTTGCTTTTATCTGTGATTACCTTGGCTGTTTCAATGAATTTGTCCCTGTATTGACCCTTGCATATTAACGCAAAGTTACCTGCCTGTTTTACTAAAAGCAAAGGTTTATCCCCGGACGTTATTTCGGAAATGCCTTCCGGATCCGCCTCGCCTATATTTGCATTGCCGCTCACAAAAAGCGCGTAATCAGTCACCGGAATAAGCACATAGCTAAGGGGTTCTCCCGTTGTTTGCGGTGCCGGTAATGCAAAAACCGCAAAGCTGCCCGACATATCGACCCCCTTCAAATCAGCCGAGCCTAAAAGTGTGGACAGATTGTTTCGTATGAGCATTGACGGACCAAAAGGCATCGGCAGCGCACCTGCTAAAAAATCATCAAGCTGACTGAGACTGGATGAAAAGCTGTTTGCACGAACCACAAAAAAACTCTCTGCCGGTATAAGTGAGAGCACTTCTTCGACGGCAATTGTTGCTGCAGGTTCTATGGTCGCTGTCTCTTCCATCACAATGGTCGGTTCAATTGCTTCTTCTGTGACAATTTCTTCTTCGGGTACAGTTGCCTCCTCGATTTTTGTTTCAACCTCTTCCGCAATGACCGGCTCTTCTTCTTCGATAATTTCTTCCGGCTCTTCGGCTTTTTCAGCGACCTTCTGAATCGCTTCCATTTCCTGTATGCGGTTCTCGTAGGCCGGCTTCGCACTTCGGCCCTGAAGCTCTCGTATCATCCTGAGAAGTTCTCTGCCGGCAAGCGGCTTGGCCTGTTCTGACCAAGCACTACCCGAAAATAAAAATAACAGCGAAATTCCTAATAAAATATGCCTTAAGTCTTTGAATTTGAACATCTTAACTCTCCTAAGATACATTTACACTGATTTAGCCATATCACCCATTTTAACATATTTTCTTATTCTGACAAAATAAATTATACCCTATTTTTCTTCGAGTGCCTTGACAATTGTCTGGCCGAATCTTGTCGCTGCTGCAGGCCCGCTGCCGGTTATTATTTACATCCCTCACTTTGAACTATGAAAGGGATATCTTCTCCCAATATGATTTATAGAAACTTCCTAACTGTGGGTTTAATTTAACCTGTACAATGTATATGATCTAGTACAGAAGTGCGAATGAAGTCGGATAATCCTTTAAATCCACGACTTTTGGATTTACTAGATAGAAGCAATTTTTCCTCATAAGTAAGTCTAACATTTACTTGTACGACACGTTTCTTGTCTGTAGATGGAAATGGAGGTGTGTCTCCGGACTCAATCATTGTCGCTATAGCATATGTAAGAGCCTTTCGCATAGCTTCAACGCATTTATTTGCCGATTTGCCATCTGCAAAAACCGTAGGGATTTCAACGCAACTAGCTGTGAAACCAAGTCTCTCATGTTCTTCAAGCACTAAAATGTAATTTTTGGCATATTTTCGAGCACGACACAATACCGATTTACTGAAAGGTTTGTCCAAGATTCTTGATTTACTTTTTGTTATTGAGGTATTCTTTAAATTTTTCGACATAATAGACGTCTACCTTTCCTTTCTTTACTGGAATAGGCCATGGTAACTCATCATCACCCTCGTAATCTCTAAAAATGCGATACTCCTCTTCTATTTTTTGCAACTTCCATCCGTGCAACTCAAATAATTTTAACACCTCTTCAAAGTCTATATATTTTTCCATTGTACAATTCTCCTTTTTTAAATGTTCAGCCGCCTTCCTATTAACTCTGAAAGCTACATCAGAGTTATCGCCCTCCTTGGCTCAACATCAGAAAGAATTATACAATGGAGAGGCTTCATAGTCTTCATTAGCTTCCCGATGAGACATATTCATTCATCTATTTAAAGTATAGCCTATGATATACAAATGTCAACAATATTTTCAGTTTTTTTACAAATATTCTTAAATCTTTTATTATAGTTCAATCAATTAGCGGTTTTTAGCTTGTTAAGCCCGCTATGGATGGTCTTGACTATTTATAATTTCCTAAGGAACATAATAAACTTTCTATATTTTACTGCTTTTCAAGAGCCTTGACAATTGTCTGGCCGAATCTTGTCGCTGCTGCAGGCCCGCTGCCGGTTATTATCAATCCGTCACGCTTCACATCCGAGCCGGTATATACTGCCTTTGCCTTTCGAAGGTTGCCTGCTTCGGATGCAAAACTTGTGACCTTTTTGCCCTCCAGTACACCTGCGTTGATAAATAGGGGATAAATAGGGGATAAATAGGGGACGTTTATGCTCTGTATAAAACATAAAATTTTACGCCTGAGGATCATCAGGTTGTGAGTAAGTACACGCAAACGGATTTCGCGATTCTGATTATGATAATTTCGTGCTCGAACGGCACAACCAAGATTACGTTTTAACATACTGAAAGCTGTTTCAACCTGCCAGCGTTGGCCGTAGATTTTTTTGGGGAAATTGTTTTGCATTATCTTGCGGTAATATCCAGTGACAGCTTTGGGTTTTCCATCCTGACGCGGCCTGCCCCGTTGTGTTGTTGGGATTATACTTTCGATATTTAATCGCTTCCTGCAAAATTTGTGAAATCGTTCCGATTCGTAACCGGCATCGGCAACAAGTGTGTTGAATTTTTGTTGCGACAATGCATTTAACAAAGTCGATTCATCTTCGACATGGTCCAGTTTCGGGCCTCGGTCTATAACCATTCCAAGTATCAGATGATTCGATGTGTCACAGATAGCGGAAAGCTTCGGAAAACGCTTTTTATAGTGCCCTTCGTGGCGTTTGCAGCGGCGTGTGTAATAACGAGATGCATGGCTGGTTTCCATACCGGTTGAGTCAATTGCAGCTATTTTTGAGCGGGCTTTCAGAAGTTTAATATCCCGGCATTGTTGCAAAATTGAATGTAATAATGTTTCGGCTGATGGTTTGCATAATAACCGTTTACTGGCTGCACAAAGAGTTGTGAAATGCGGTACACGCTGTAAGCCGAGTATCCTGCGTATTTCAGACCACTCAGTGAGCATGACATGAATACCGCGAAAATCGAGGGCACGCAGTTGTTTAATAATTAGACAGGTTGCGGCTGCGTAAATTTGTGTGGGCTTTTAGGATGTGAATATTGAGGTAAAGCTTGTTTTGCAGCTTCAAATGCTATCCTTGCCACTTCAAGTGTACTTTTGCTGGTCTTCATAGACCATCATACGGCAACTTGTGTGCCAGAAAGCAATCTTATTGTTATGATGTTTTATACAGAGCATGACTGTCCCTAATATGTCATTTCCGGGTCGTAGTAGCGACTGCCTGCCCTGAAAACCGCCAAACCATACCCTAAAAACCAGCCGGAAAGCAAAAAATCAGTTCCCCCTGTATTGATAAAAAAACCGTCTATACAATGACTAAAAAAAATTATGAAAAGTTCTTGCCGTATAGAAGTCTTTATTATATAGTAAGTTGTGGAAACTCAGAATTTATTGACGAACGGGAATCTACTATGAGACTTCGGAAAAACAAAAACCTAAATTTTCTTAAATTGCGTGTTATAACTAAACAACGGTTTCCCATATGTCATTTCTTAAAATGAGGTAGCCTATGGCAACAGTTACAAAGAAAGAACTTATCGATCAGATAGCTGAAAGTACACAGGCAAAGAGGATTCTGGTCAAACAGATAATTCAGTCTTTTCTCGACGAAATAACTGAGCAGCTTCGAAAAGGTAATCGGCTGGAATTTCGTGACTTCGGTGTCTTCGAGACTAGGATAAGAACTGCCAGGGTCGCTCAGAATCCAAAAACACTCGAACGTGTCAACGTGCCCGCAAAAAGAACAGTTAAATTCAAAATGGGACGACTAATGAGAGACAATCTCACAAAGGCCGCAGTTGACTCAACGAGAGGAAAATAATCGATTACAAAAGGTTGTTAAAAGAGCAGCAAAAACGTAAGTTCAGCTACTGCTCAAATGTAAAATTTTCAGGCGTATTTGAAAAATAGCCTATAAGGGTGTCGTTATAGAACAGGAGCGTTTTTTATGGCAGAAGGAACAGTTAAGTGGTTCAATCCAAAAAAGGGTTACGGTTTCATAGCCACCGATGACGGCCGGGACGTGTTCGTACATTATGCTAATATCTCCGGGCAGGGATTTAAAACTCTAAGGGAAGGCGATACAGTCAGCTTCGATATCGTCGAGGGTGAAAAAGGACTAAGGGCTGAAAACGTCGAAAAGTCGGCGAAAAAAGAGGCCGCTACCGAGAAAAAAGAAAATGACGAAGAATAAACGCTTCAAAAAGCACTGTTGACTGTAGTTTTCATAGTCCACGGCAGCCCATTTTTAACAACTCTTTTTCACTGAATCCTGCAGCCCGGAACCAAAAGCTGCAAGCTGAAAGATAACGCCCTGAAAAGGTGTATCCCGCAAAAGCAGGATATACTAAAAAATTTATGATTGCTTATAAACCACAATCAGCATTAAACTGCAGTGTGCTTGTCCTGAACAAGCACTATATGGCCGTCCGAATCGTCGGGGCCAAAAGAGCATTTTCTCTGCTGTTCCGCCAGCTCGCTGAAGTCGTCTGTCCCGAGGCAGGCAACTTCTACAATTACAATTTCCAAAGCTGGTGCGAAGTAAGCCAGTTCAAGCGAAACTTCGAACCGGACGGCCAGGACTGGGTCTCAACCGTCAATTTGCATATCGCCGTGCCAAGAATCATTCGCCTGCTGTTTTACGACCGCCTCCCGAAAAACAATGTCAAATTCAACCGCCGGAACATCTTCGCCCGCGACAGAAACCACTGCCAGTACTGCGGGAAAAAATTCCCCACAACCGAGCTGTCACTCGACCACATCATACCGCGCAGTATGGGCGGAAAATCCAACTGGGAGAATATCGTCTGTGCCTGCACAAACTGCAACGTTAAAAAAGGCGGCCGACTGCCGAAACAGGCGAATATGTCACTCGTGAAAAAACCTCTAAAACCCAAAAATAATCCCCTAATCCACGTCCATCTCGGCCACGAACGATACCGAAGCTGGAAACAATTCCTCGACCACGCATACTGGTCGGTCGAGCTAAAATAATCTCGCTCCTTCTCCCGGGCCGGTCATTGCTCCTCTGTGCCTTCCTTAGGAGGCAGCTTTGCCCGCCATTCGTACACACGATAAAAAAGCTCGAGCTCGGTGTTCTTATTTTCGTAATCCTTTTGCAGCCGCTGCAGAAGCTGAACATTCTTATAAATTTCACCCTCTCCGAAACGCTCCCTCATCTGGGCTATTTCCTGCTCGAGCTCGATAATCATCTGCTCAATCTGTTCAGCCGAGTATTTATTGAACCGCTTCAATTCTTCCGGTGTCTTGTTCTTTTGCTCTTTTGTTCCCTTACGGTCTTTCCTGGCTTTGCCGAATTTCTCTTCCTGGGCCTGTTCTCTGCGACGAGAAATCTCTTTTGAATAAAGCGAATAGACCTCAATTCCCGAAAACATCTCCGCATTTCCAATCTCCCTGCTGCCGTCCCGGCCTATACCCATCACAAGAAGCCTCTCTGCTATCCTGTCCAGAAAAAACCTGTCATGACTGACCGCAATAATTGTCCCCCCGTATTCAGCCAACCCCCGCTCGAGCATCTCCCGCGACTGTATATCCAGATGATTTGTCGGCTCATCCAGTATCAGCACATCAGGCCTGCTCAAGACAAGCTTGCACAGCATCAAACGACTCTGCTGACCGCCGCTGACCTCACCGCACCTTTTGAAAACATCGTCGCCGCAGAACAAAAATGTCCCCAGTACCGAGCGAACCTGCTCAGTGGAAAGTTTTGGTTCGGCCGACAATGCCTCATCCAGAACCGTCCTGTTCGCATCGAGCGTTAACGAATGCTGGTCAAGATAGCCGATACTCAGATTCTCGCCCATCCGAATCGTCCCTGCGGAAGGCTCAAGCTCACCGAGGGCAAGCTTGAGAAAAGTTGTCTTACCGCTGCCGTTAGGCCCCGTAATACAAAACCGCTGCCCGCGCAGAATATCGAAGCTCAAAGCCTCGAATAACTTTTTATCACCGAAACATTTGCTCAGACCCTCACATCGAAGAACAAGCTCGCTGCGGCTCTGTCTTTTCGAGAAGGAAAAACTGATTGTCTTCTGCTCTCGCGGCTTCTCAAGAAAATCAGGATTTTCTTTCAACAACCTTTTTAACCTTTTCTTTCTGCCGCGTGCCGTACCACGCATTCCCTCCTGGTCTTTATTACGGGCGATAAAATCGACCGTCTGCTCAACCATTTCCGCCCGCTGCTTGTACTGCCTCTGCTTTTCAATTGCAATTACCTGCTTCGACGCAAGATAATTGCTGTAGTTGCCTTTCCAGACCTTCGCCCTGCGATCGCCCACCTCAATTATATTCTCCGCTATCCGGTCAAGCAGATACCGGTCATGACTTATCACAACCACAGCACCTTTGTAGCTGCTGAGGAACTTTTCCAGCCATTCCGTCGCCTGCAAATCAAGATGATTCGTCGGCTCATCCAGCAGCAGAAGTTTGCTTTCCTGCATCAGAACCTTCGCCAATCCGAGCCTTGACAACTGTCCGCCGCTCAAAGATGATACCTTATCTTCGAACTGATTCTGCTCGAAACCGAGCCCTGCCAGCGTTACCCTTATCCGTATCTCATACTCATATCCGCCCTCCAGCTCGAAGCTGTGCAGCAGCCGGTCATACTGCTGCATTTTCCTTTTTAACGCCTTGGCCTCCAGCCGCTCCATTTCTTTCGAGACCTTATGAATCTTATCATGCAGCGCAAAAACAGCTTCCAGAGCCGCGTACATCTCTTCGATTACCGTCCTGCCCCTATCGAGACTCGCCTCCTGTGCCAAATATCCGATCCGGAGCCCTTTTTGTTGTATAATCTCGCCCTTATCAGGCGCAACCTGGCCGGTAATCAGTTTCAGAATAGTGCTTTTACCCGAACCGTTCACCCCAACCATCCCGACCTTTTCACCCGGCTGGAGCTGAAGGTTAAGCTTATCGAATACGATCTCGGACCCGAACGATTTATGTATATCACACAATGTCACTATCGCCATCAAACTACTCCGTTACCTGCTCAATGTCACCAAACCGCCTCACTGCCTGCTCCAGATGCGCGTGTTCAAATTCAAATCATCCACAATCCCTATCGCAAGCTGAAGGTCCTCGAAGTACTGCCTTATAGGTTCGAAATCAAGTAGCGTATTAAATAACCGCGGCTCAAAAAGATTCCGGTTTAGCCAAATCGCTACGAACACCATCGAGCCGACAAAGGATAAATATACTTTCTGGCTGGTTTTCTGCCTGAAGTCCACAATTCTTTTCATCAGGCCCGGTGACAAGATGTATCTGGCCTCAACCTGGTCCTCGCCATAAACGACAAAGTGCTTCTCAAATTCGATGTCCTCAAGCTTGATAAGCTGTCCTCTGAAAACGTTCATCGACTGCAGTTTCTGACCCAGTCTGCCGAAAAGCTTCTGGGCAGTATCAGGCAGCACAACCGTCTCCGTTCTGAAATTTTTATTGAAGTCCGCTATAAAAAACAGACCCTTAAAAATCGTAACCCTGCTTCGATCCTTGCCTGAGCCGCTCTCATGAACCGCATCCAGCTCTGAAAATCGTATCTGTGTGGCACCAATCTTACCGGCCACAAGGTCGTCACCCTTATAGCGGTTCGGCTTAGTCTGAAATATCTTCGAGGCCATAAAGACGGACTTTGGTATGCACTCCGCAGGCTCATAGCTGAGATGCTCATCTATAAAACGGACAATTCTTCTTATCAGCCCTGCCTTAAAA
>Ga0307434_1000194_pt1 | contig 52990 bp, 38 predicted proteins | sample SalMarWE160220MG_FD_202156 | JGI IMG/M metagenome (GOLD analysis project Ga0307434, IMG submission 202156) | Salt marsh sediment microbial communities from the Plum Island Ecosystem LTER, Massachusetts, United States - WE1603-220 | ecosystem: Environmental > Aquatic > Marine > Intertidal zone >... | reverse complement strand
ATTCTGGTCTTTCAGGTTTAATCAAAACTGCCATAAGATGAGCGAGAATCATTGTAGTCCATAAAAAAATTTGGGTAACTACTTGATATACCATAATCTTTCAATTTTTTTTCCGGAACTGGGGTTACAAGGGAAATTGAGCGAGGGAGTTTGGCATAACCTTTATGGGATTAAAGTTCATAATTGGATTGAAGCAAAGTTTTTCGGTGGAATAGGTCGAACGATTGGCCAACAAGATAAGACGGCAAAAGCCGGATTAGTAGCCTACGACTTGTTCCGACTATGTCTTTATGTTCAAGAAGAAAACGGCCCAAATAGAGACAATGGACGTTATCTAGTTGCTGTATTCAATCGAAAGCCAGAGCGTTACCTGGCTTTTCGTAGACGAAATCGCGCTTTTCCTAAACGCAAATGGTTGAAACTCTTACTGGAACCAGGTGATAAGCAGATTCAGATCACTTTGGAACAAGAACCCCCGATTTTCAGAGAGGCCTTCGGAGAGAGATTCCGTGAACATCATCAGAATCTCGATTTAAAACTCAGAGTTGTGACGAGGGCTTTTTCACCAGTTGAGCCCCTATCAGAATATCTCTACTGGGGATATTTAATTCGTGTTGTTGACTTTGAAATCTCACTCGGAGACGATAAGCTAATCTACAAAGATGCGAGCAAAGAGAGATGGACTAAGCAACACGAAAACATCCAAAAGAAATTGATCGAAAGAGCCTTAGAAATGCGGAAAACTTAGAACAACTAATCGGTGAAGATCGCGCATGATAATCTCTGGGAGGTTAGACAAAATTCAAAATGTTCACACAAGTAGTTATCAGTAAACTTTTAGATTGGATAAAATCATCTCCTAAACTTCTACTCCCTATATCTTTTGCTACTGGCCTTTTACTTTTTGGAAAACCTGAATTTATTAAGAAATTGGGGCTCTTATCCCAAAAAGACAATTATCAACCGGGGATAGGAATCATATTTTTATTATCTACTTCGGTATTAGCTTCGCATTTGTTTTTTGGACTTTCTTCTCAGATAAAGACTAAGATTGCTTCATCAAGAGTTTTGAGGTGCAGACAGAAAAGGCTCTCTAATTTAACTGAACAAGAAAAAGAAATTCTTAAAGGATATATTGAAAAGGGAACAAGAACACAATACTTTAGATTAGAGAAAGGCGGCGTAGTTAGAGGTTTAGAATCCGAGCATATCATTTATCAAGCTTCCAACATAGGACGTGTGCTTGAAGGGTTTGCTTTCAACATGCAGTCTTGGGCATGGGAATATTTAAATAAACATCCCGAATTGTTATCTCCAAAGAAAGACAAATAGATTCTTCTCAAAAAAGACTTAACCATCTTCATCATCCCAAAAGTCTGGTCCCAATCCTCCACCACCTTCATAGTGAAAGGAGGTCTACATGGAGAAAACCCCCAGCGTGGTAAGCTATTTAGAGACTTACTTGCTACCTGTGATCAAAAATGACCTCATTAAAGTGCTGAAATTCCATGAAAAGGTTGGATACGGATTCCACAGTATATCACTGCAGGCTTTCTGCTACATTGACCACTTGGGGGCACTCCTTCATTCAGAGCCTGCGGGATCCTCCAAGGCAGTCAAGTACATCGAGGATTACATGGGGCAAGTCAATTCCAGGTATCAGGATATCGGCCGACTGCTCTATGTAATGTGGAGGCACGGAACCGTGCATGAGCATACACCCAAGCAACTGATACACTCGTGCCGCAGATATCGGATCAGCTGGGTCACCGGTAAGTCGTCAAATCAACAGGAGCGGGATTGCCACTTGAAGTGTTTCAAGGTTCAGGGCACAAAAAACTCCTACGCCATCGTTGTGAATCTCTTCCAGCTTTCGGAAGACTTGGTTTCTTCGATAAAGATTCTCCTCAGGAAACTGAAAGCCGACTACAGATTACGGAGACGGGTTCAGAAGCACTTCAAACAGATCTTAAAACCTCGGTTAGTCGACAGGCTAGACAGAACTGGGCTCGGTGTCAAGAGACGGCTCAATTTGCAAATCAAGAATGCCGTCAATGGTCACTGTGGCGAAATAGACAAGAAAGGCAGAGTCCTCTAAATAGAAACACATGCCCTTTGTTCATTTTAACCTTCAAGCTATCTCAGAAAACCCCTTGGTCTTCTTCATCTTCATCATCCCAAAAGTCATCTCCCAATCCTCCACCACCTTCATAGTGGACTTTGACTCTCTTCTTACCAAGTTCCAAGAAAGCGAGCATTAGAGAATCACTTTCGTCCGGACTTGGGTTATTTCCTTTAGTCCCCTTCTTATGAACTCTCAACCTTCCATCCGAACAGTATTCCATTTCAATCTTCGGGAATTGAACTCTCCAGCAATCGTTATCTGTTAACTGGGCTTCATGCCTTTTGACTAACTAACCTAAGTCCCAATATCCTTCACTTGCGATGTTTGCAAATCTCTCAGGATGTTTTCTTCTCTTCAGGAAACTCTCCCTTGACACTCGATTTGAAGAGGTTAGGGAATTTCTTTTCCCATTTCCTTTCTTTGTCCTTGACCCATTTCAGGCTGACTAGTCTGTCCCTCAGGCAGAGACAGAATTAGACCTCTATTTTAGGAATCTTTCGCATAATTCATTTTTCCCTTGATGGAAAAGCTTTTCCCCCTATATTGAAATTACCTTGATAGTATAAGAATTCCCATTTTGGACGCGGATGGACACAGACTTTACACGATAATTTTTATAAATCCTAATGATCTGCGTTAATCTGCCTCCCGTGGAGTCCGATCGGAGGGAGCTAAGTTCAGATGAAAGAAGATTTAGAAAAGGAAATTCTGAAATTACGCAGAGCGGTGGGGGAGCTTTCTATTCTAAATGAGATCGCGGTTGCCATCGGCTCTACGATGAAGGTGGAGGAGATCACCAAGCTTATTGTCTCTAAATGCATCAAAAGAATTGGAGTTGAACAGGGGGCGGTAACTATTCTAAAAGAGGATCAAGCCGATCCTCTCAAGACCTTTGTCAGGGTGATAGATACAAAAGTGGGAAATGTCCCATATAGATTGGGAATGAGCTTGAGTGGCTGGATGCTCAAAAATCAAAAACCCCTTTTGATAAATCAACTTTCCACTGATAAGAGATTTTCTGGAATCAGTTTGGAAACTGAAAAAATTGAGTCGGTCTTGTCAGTTCCCCTTAAGGTGAAAAATAGAATGATCGGCTTCATATCTCTGTTCAACAAAAGGGGGGAGGATTTCACCCCAGAGGATCAAAGGCTTTTATCAATTATTGCTATACAGTCAGCTCAGACCATAGAAAATGCCCGGCTTTATGAAGAGGAAAGTAAGCTCCTGACCTTAGAAGAGGATCTGAAGGTTGCTCATCGCATTCAGCAAGCTCTTCTGCCCAAAGAGAATCCGACTATTAAAGGGATGGAGATTTTTGGGCTCTCCCTTCCAGCTAAACAGGTTGGCGGTGACGCTTATGATTTCATCCAAATTGACGACCAGCATCTGGGCATTGCCATAGCAGATGTCTCCGGCAAGGGAACTCCTGCGGCTTTGTTGATGGCAAATTTGCAGGCCAGTTTAAGAGGTCAAGCCTTAATAAACCGTAGTGTAAAGGATACCGTGACCAAGGTCAACTATATGCTTGCCAGATCTATGGATACGGGTAAATTTGTTACCCTTTTTTATGGAATTTTGAACATCAAGAGCAGGACCTTTACCTATACCAATGCTGGACATAACTTTCCTTTTCTCCTTGACAAGGAGGGAAATTTAAACTCACTGGAAAAGGGGGGGACAGTTTTGGGGATGTTCGATGATTTTGCCTATGAAGAGGAAACTCTCCAATTGAATCCAGGGGACCTATTGCTTCTTTACACAGACGGTATAACCGAGGCGACCAATGAAAAAGGTGAGATGTTTGAGGAGGCGCGGCTTTTGAAACTACTTAAAGATAACCGAGAGATTTCCCCGAAAGATCTCTCCCAGAAAATTGTTGAAGCCGTTAGATCTTTCCAGGGTACACTACCTCAGAGTGATGACACAACCTTAGTTCTGGTAAAAACCTATGACCCCTAAAAGATAAAAACACCTCGGCTGATAATGCGGAATGGTTTCACCAAACGGCATTGACCTAAGAGGTTCTTAGATCAGGATCTATCGGTTTTTCTCTATCTCAAATCTGCTCTCTTAACTTCTCCAATCTCTTCTGGGCGTCCTCTACCTCCTCAATCCCTGGGTCAGCGTCTTTCCAGATGTCAAGAAATTCCTCGTATTGTTCAACCGCCTTTTTGCTCCAACCTGATCTTTCGTAAGCCAAACCCAGCAGGTAATGGGCTTTCACTGCAAAAATTGAAAACGTTGCCCTGTTCTCATCATATCTGGAAAGCGCCTCCTCTAACTCATTTGCCGCCTCACCCAATCTACCTGACTCCAGGTAAGCTTGGGCCAGGAGAACCCGCAGATGGTGAAGGCAAGCTGTTGCCTCTTCATTTGCCCTCTTCAAATGAGTTACCGCAGCCCCTCTATTCCCCTTGGCCAGTTCAATAGAGCCCAAAGCCTGCCAGTACCTATACATCAGGCTTGGATGCCTTTCCGCAACATCTTCTTTCAGAGCCCTGGCGACTTCCTCTGCCCTGGCAATCCTTCCACTCCCTGCCAAAATACCTATATAAAAATCCCGCATATTTACCGGATCTTCAGGGTTCGACTCTTTAAGAATTGCCATGCTAATTTCAATTTCCTTTAAAGCTATATTGAACTTTTTCTGTTCTGCATAAACTAATGCCTTTAAGATGTGTTTACTTGAATTTAGTGCCCCTTTAGCCCCTTCCATTCTATCCGCGGCTATGCCATGATCCAGAACCTTGGTGGCTTCTTCGAACTTCCCCTGATGAAGGGGAGTCAAAGCCAGGTAGATCCTACCTGCCGAGCGAGTATCTTTCTCCCTGCTGGAGGAAAGCTCCCTATAACAGCTCTCAGCTTGGGCATACTCTCTCTTAAAAAGATACATATGCCCCAGTTTTCCCAACGATGCATAGAAATCCGGTTTTATTTCCAAAGCTTTTTTATAGGATTCAATGGCTTCCTCTATCTTGCCATTATAGCCGTAAAGGTCAGCTCTACTGTCATAGGGATTTGCTTCATCAGGCGCTAAGGATATGTATTTGTTTATAGCCCAGATCGATCTGTCAAAATTGCCGATATGATCATAACTATAGGCAAGCAGATTATATGGATCCTTATAGAGTGGGTCTATCTCAATTGCTTTGGTCAGTTGACGAATAGTCTCCTCGTAATTTCCACGGGATCGATAATAGGCGCCTAACCAATAAAATGCCTCCTTCTCTTCAGGATAACGTTCCACTATCTTCTGCAGTTCTTTGATCCCCTGAGCATAATCCCCTGATATAATTGCCGCCAGGCTCTTTATATAATGTCTCTCCTTTTGGCTGACCTTATCTGAGTATTCCAGTGCTTTGGCCATTAGATTCTTCTGCTCCATGCCTCCTTTAAGTGTAGCCAATCTGTAATATGCCATGGCAAAGGTGGAGTCAAATGCTAAAGCCTTCTCGAAACTTTCCTCGGCATCCGGATAATAGATCTTATAGAAGTAATCAAGGCCCTCAAGATAGTAGCGATAAGCTTCCGCCGAGTGAGTAGTGACATCCGCCACCGACCTATCCCGCTCCCTCTTCGCCTGTTCCGGCAAGGATAAATCCTCCTTTATCTCGGCGCTCAGTTTGTCGACCACCGAAAAGAGGTCTTCAGCTTTCTCTCCGGTGACACGTTGGGTGGCCAAGATATTGCCAGTTGAGGCCTCAGATATATCTGAGGCCAAGATTATGTTGGGCTCAATTCGGAGAATGTTTCCAGTTAGGATCCATTTCACCCCAGCTTTTTCAGCAACTTCAGAAGCTACAGTTCTGTCTATTACCTTTAAATCCTCTTTGCCCAAAAGCTTCAAGATGTCATAAAGCCTTTGGCGGCTCACTACTCGCATATACTGCGACTCAGAGAGATCGGTTATCAATAAACTGGTGATCATTTCCCCAAATCTCTCTCTGTCCTCAGGATCAGCCATATTTTCAAAATACATAATGGCCAAGGAGTTCTCCTGGGCTATTGCCCTCTTTTCCGGACCTATCTCAACTTTGAATGGCTTGAGAATCAAGAAAAGTAAAACCAGAATGAAAACGATTGAGGCGGGAACTATAAAGGGAAGAAGCCTCCTCTTAGGCTTACCTGTCACCGCCTCTAGAGGAATCTGAGCCGCCTTCACATATTCCAAGCTCTTCCTCTCTCGCCTTAAGTCTGCTAAGAGATCATCTATATGCTGATACCTTTCTTCTTTCGCTTTAGCCAAAGCCTTGAGAACTACATCTTCTAACTTGGTTGAAACCTTGTTGTTAAGATGAACTACCGACTGTGGTTCCTCATTTAAAATGGAATAGATGATCGCCGCAGGATGTTCTCCCCCGAAAGGCAACTGTCCAGTCAAGAGCTCATACAATACAACCCCGAAGGAGAAAATATCTGATCTCTGATCCACTTGCTCACCTTGAGCTTGTTCCGGTGACATATAGGCGGCAGTCCCTAAGGTTGAGTCAGTCTCAGTCAGCTTAGTAGCCCCCTTCAGCTTAGCTAAGCCAAAGTCCATTATCTTAACCTGCCCCTCTTTGGTCACCATTATGTTGTCTGATTTTATGTCCCGATGCACTATCCCCTTCTTATGGGCTGCCGTCAATCCCTCACAGACCTGTATGGCAATCTCCAGAATCCTCTTAACAGAGAGAGTCTCTTTTTCGGCAATTTCCTTTGTTGTCCTTCCCTCGATGTATTCCATGGCTATGAATACTCCCTCAGAACTCTCTTCTATTCCATAAATGGTAGTGACATTAGGATGATTTAGGGCAGAAGCAGATTGGGCTTCATGGATTAAGCGAGCTTTTTCTTCGGGGTTCTCAGAAATGTGAGGAGGTAGAAACTTCAAAGCTACCAGACGCTTCAGCTTTGTATCCTCAGCCTTGTACACCACACCCATCCCACCTTCCCCCAGCTTTTCGAGGATCTTGTAATGAGATATGGTTTTACCGATCATAAGTTTATCCCCCAATTTTTAGGATTTTCTTTACCGAGTCCCTATTGTAATGGGTTGTTAATAATGTATTCGCGGATTTTGTTTAATTCTTTTTCGTTGCGAATAATTCGTTCACCCCGTGCGATAATTTTTGATTCTATTTTTGATATAACGTTTACCCCACGATGTTTTCAGGTGTTTCACAATTTGTTGCATCACATTGATCAAGACAACCTTTCCAATAGACCAATTAAAGTGGATATCTATTTCGTGTTGATGATACTTTCCCGTTTTTATGATCTCTGAGACGGCATTTCAAATTGGTTTTGAATCCAATCTTCCGTAGTGTTTTTCTGGATTATATCTCAGGGCGTTCTAATTTTTTGGTTGGCCAATTCCAATAGTTCACAGATTTTCGAATACTCCAAGACTTTGGAGTTTGAATGCTCGTATCATACCTCAACTATTTTGATTCACGATGAAACGCTGCTCTGGCGTCGGGATACGGGTTAGACCCGGCGGCAGGAACTTGTGGGTCACGGTGCGTTTGAGCTTGATGTCCTGGGCTTTGTAGACAACCCCCATGCCGCCTTCACCGAGCTTTTCAAGGATTTTGTAATGTGAAATGGTTTTGCCTACCATTCCCTTTCCATCTCCTCTACCCGCTTTCGCATTTCGTCAACCATAGCTTTAACCTCAGCCATCATCTGTTTGAACTGCTCGTCGTTATGGAGATTTTCCAATAGGGGATCTATAGAACCTATACGGTAGTGCCTCCATCCTGCATCGATTGCCTTTTGTAGCCAAAGGTACGCTTCTTTTTTGTTCCCCTGGATAGCGTTGATTGCAGCAATGTTATAAGGAATCACCCACGACTCATTGCCTTGCTCCAGCAACTTCTGGGCAAGGTCGAGACTTTGACTGAACATCCTTCGTGCTTCCTCCTCTTGGTCTGTCTTCCAATAGATATAGGCCAAGTGTGTGGTGAGGGACACATCGGTCAACTCACCTAATCCTGTGGAGTAAATTTCCATCGCTTTTTCATAATATTGTTTCGCCTGCACATAGTTGCCCGAGGCAAGCTCAGTATTCCCCGCCCAACTGAGTGCCTTAACATCTTCAGGACCAATTGACAGAATTCTTCGGCTGTGTGCGCTGGCTTGATCATACTTCCCTTGTGCCAGATACATATTAATCAATCCACCATAGGCATTAATAAAGTCCGGTTGGAGTTCCAGAGCTTTATTAAACCAAAGTTCTGCTTTGGCATACTTCTCCAGACCCATGTAGACAAGTCCGACAATCCAATATGAGGGGGCAAACGTTGGATTGAGGGCCACAGCTTTTTTCGTCCACTTTAATGCTTCCTCGTATTCCCCCATCCAATAGTGCGTGTGGCCGAGGTTTGAAACAGCTGGATTATAGTTAGGATTGAGTTCAACAGCCCTTCGATACACTTGGAGAGCTTTGTGCAACCATCCCTTGCCAAAATATGCAAGCCCCAGTGCTTTATGTGCCTCTGCACAGTTGGGGTCAATGGAAATTGATTTTTTATTAACATCTACGGCTGAGTCAAGCCAAGAGCGGGCAAATCCAAATTTTTGTACCCGTTGAGCATAAGCATCACCCAGTCCCGCATATGCCAGGGTATAGTCCGGATCAAGTCCCAGCGCCTTTTTAAAGAGTCGAATCGCATTCTCATTGTCCTGCTTGTGGTAGCGGTAGTAATAGTCACGACCCTTCAGGTAATAGTCGTATGCAGTGAGGTTCTCGGTCGGCTTCTTCTCAAGCCGTTCTTTTTGTGCAGGAGTCAACTTTAATTTTAACGCATCCACAATAGAGCGGGATACCTTCTCCTGAATATCAAAAACATCATCCAGCGTTCCACTGTATTTTTCTGCCCAGAGATGTGCGTCATCAGTCGCATCTATCAATTGTGCTGTGATCCGAAGGTTGCTTCCTGCTTTTCTTACGCTTCCTTCCAGAACATACTGCACATTTAGCTCTCGTCCGATAGATTTTGTAGCCTTCCTCGTTCCCTTGAACATCATAGCTGAATTGCGGGATATAACCCGTAGCTCATGCACCTGTGAGAGATCGGTAATAATTTCGTCAGTCAAGCCATCACTGAAGTATTCATTTCCTTTGTCAGGGCTTATATTATCAAACGGGAGAACGACTATTGACTTTTCTTGTTGCGGTGGTGTAAAACTTAGCGCAGGAGAAGTTTCCAAATCTTGGAAAAGCTCTTGAATGTTTTGATATCTACAGCTCTGGTCTTTCTCCAGCGCTTTAATAACAATCTGTTCAAGGTAGTTGGGAACATCTTGGCGAACAGAGGTGAGAGGTTCCGGCTCTTCATTCAAAATAGAATACACCACTGCCTGATCATAGTCTCCTCTGAACGGCAACTGCCCTGTCGTCATTTCATACAACACGACTCCATAGGACCAAATATCAGTTCGATGATCGACCTCTTCGCCACGCGCCTGCTCTGGAGACATATAGGCCACTGTTCCCACTGTGGTGCCGGTCTTGGTTACTCTTACCTGTCCAGCTAACTTGGCCAGACCAAAGTCCATGATTTTGGCTTGACCCTTTTCTGTCACCATTATATTGCCAGGTTTAATGTCTCTATGAACGATGCCCTTTTCGTGTGCTTCATGAAGGCCCTTGGCTACCTGGGTAGCGATATCAAGAGCTTTTTCTATCTTGAGAGGTCCCCGTTTAATCATCTCCTTCAACGTCTCGCCTTCATAACAGGCCATGACGATGAAGGTCTGGCCGTCTTCGGTCTCGTCGATTTCATGTATGTTGCAGATGTTATTATGTTCAAGAGCAGAGGCTGCTTGGGCCTCATGGATGAAGCGCTCCTTGGCCTCCTTGTCCCGCGTTAGCTCAGGTGGTAGAAATTTGAGGGCAACAGTGCGTTTAAGTTTGGTGTCTTCGGCTTTGTAAACTACGCCCATGCCGCCACGGCCAAGTTCTTCGAGGATACGGTAATGAGAAATGGTTTTTCCGATCATCTCATCTTTCCCCTTTCAATCTTGCCAGCCGTGCTTCCACGTCGATCAACTCTGGCAAATCTTTATCGGCATTTTCCCACTGATCGAGTGCTTTCGAGCAATATTCAATTGCTTGCTCTTTTTCCCCCTTCTGTTCATAGATCTTCGCAAGATAGTAATGTACCTTGGAACGCCCCAAGAAATAGTAGAAGTAATCGCCTCCGATAAAATAATGACGGGTCACAACATCATTGTAGAAGTTCTTATACGTGCTTATTGCTTTTTCAGTGTTACCTAGTAGCCCATAGATGTCTGCAAGGAGAGTCCGACAACGGGGAGAATATGTTTTTGTCATCCCGGAAACTTTACCAATCGCAGCCTCTGCAGCCTGACCTTTCCCTTGTGCGAGATGCAATTCTGCAAGTAACAGGTGATAGAAATCCATAAAGTAAGAGTCATAATGATGCTCTTCAATAAACCTCTTGATTTTTGCTGCCCTGGCTTGAACTTCGCCATAATCGCCCTTCTGCACCATAGTTGTAGCAGTCAGATATTCTGCTATGATTAGAAGAGGGTTAAAAGATTGGGCATAGATCCGGGGGGAAAGTCTTCTTGCTTCAGAAAACTTCTCCAGTGCTCTGGGATAATTGCCCTGAGCCACTAACATTTTCCCTAAATCAAAAAGCGATCTTATTTCCTGTTCTGCGTCCTCTATATTCTTGGCCAATTCTACGGCTTTCTTAAATTCAGCAAATGCCTCTTTGTATCTACCCTCGAAAAGGTACGAATATCCAAAGTGGCGTGTTATGGGTACCTCCCGCTCGGGGTCGAGTATCGCTACTTGATGAAATTCTTCCCGCGCCTTATCCCCTTCTCCCCTGAAGAGATATATATAGCCAATGCGTAGGTGAAACCCATACCACTTCGCATCCTTTTTTAGTGCTTTTTCACAGATATGATACGCCTCGTCAAATTGGCCTGCTCGTATGTATATCTCCCAGGCAGAATCATAGGTATTCCAAACATCTGGCTGAAGAGCCAGGTATTTCTTTATTGTCGAAATTGCTTTCTGGTGGTCATTATTGAAAGAATAGTTATATGCAAGGTTATTATAGGCATTCGCATAGGTCGGATCTATTTCCAACGCTCTTTCCGAGGCTCGAATGCCTTGATCATGCTTTCCCAAGAGCCAACTTATCATTGAAAGTAAATAGGGGCCATCTTTTTCGTTTGGATAGTGCTTCATAAGATCCGCTGCCAGTGCTTCTGCCCTTTCAAAGTCTCGATTGAAAAAGGCTCCGTAGGCGTAAATAAAGCCTCGCTCCATATCGGTTGCTTTTGCAGAGTATTTTTTTGCCAGCCTCAACGATTCCCGTATGGGAGGAAGATCTGATAAGGGGTTAAATGCAGTAAATGTACCCTTCGCAACTGCCAATTGAAGATGGGCCATGGCAAATGTCGAATCTATATCCACGGCTCGCTGAAAATTCTCGGCTGCATTTGAAAATTCCCATCGCCAAATTCTTTCAAGCCCCCTTTGATAGTATTTATATGCTTCATAGGAACTGGTCGTCACATCTGCGATTTTTAGTGGTTGACCACCGACTCCAGAGGCCCCTGTTCCCAGCTTGTCAATCACCTTTTCAGTCAATAGGTCTACCATATTAAAAACATCTTCGACTTTCGTACCTTCCACTTGCTCTCCCCCAACATTGCTCCCGGTTAGCACATCGCAAAGCTGTGTGTTAATACGAATTTTGTTGCCGATCTTAATAATGCTTCCCAGCAACATCGTCTTTACTTGAGCACGTTTAGCGATTGCTGTTGCAATATGTCTATCAATGGTCTCCACATCCTGTTTTCCGATGAGTTTGAGAATGTCGAAAAGGCGTTGACTGCTTACCACATCAATTTCTTCGTAACGAGACAGGTTCGTCGTCAGCATATCGACGAGAATTCTTTCCAAACCCGGTTCACCGGAACGATTTTCAAAATACATTACTGCGATTGATCTTTCTTTACTAACCAGCGAGTTAGGTTGGTCTGCCGAGATCCCAGATTCGCCCTCTTTTCTGACCATTCTCAAATCGAGGAGCACTTCGTCCACCTGCTGATAACGTTCATTCAGACTCTTTGCCAACGCTCTGCCCACAACTCGCTCCAGCTCCATCGGTACACTGGTGCGCAGAGAAGTAATCTGCTCGGGCTCTTCGTTCAAAATCGAATACATCACTGCCTGTTCATAATCGCCTTTGAAGGGAAGCTGTCCTGTAAGCACCTCATACATAACCACACCGAGAGACCAGATGTCTGTCCGATTATCTACCGGTTCTCCCCGTGCTTGCTCAGGAGACATATAGGCCACCGTGCCCATGGTCGTGCTGGTCCTGGTCAGCCTCACCTGCCCAGCTAACTTGGCCAGACCAAAGTCCATGATTTTGGCTTGACCCTTTTCTGTCACCATGATGTTGGCACTTTTGATATCCCGATGAACGATTCCTTTCTCATGTGCTGCCTGCAAACCCTCAGCAACCTGCATCGCAATGTCCAGAGCCTCATCCAACTTCAACGGGCCAGACTCTATCCTATCTTTTAAGCTCTGGCCTTCGATACAGGCCATCGATATAAAGGTATGTCCTTCAGCTTCGTCAATTTCATAGACGGTGCAGATGTTCGGATGATCCAATGCACCAGCGGCTTGCGCCTCGTGGACGAAGCGCTCTTTGGCCCCCGGGTCACACGTTAACTCCGACGGCAAAAACTTTAAGGCGACGGTGCGTCTGAGCTTGGTGTCCTCGGCCTTATAGACGACGCCCATGTCCCCAGAGCCGATCTTTTCGAGGATTTTGTAGTGAGAGATAGATTTTCTGCGGTAGCTGATTCTTTTCTTCTGTGGCACCAGCAGACCACCAGTCGTTCTCTCCTTTTGCAATCCCTTCAAATCCGCTATGATGTCAGCGGTACTCTGATACCTGGTATTGATGTCTTTGTCTAAAGCCTTGTCAACAATCCTCTGCAATCCCTCTGGAACATCTGCTTTGTACCGGGCCAACGGTTCCGGTGTCTCATTGACAATAGAATAGATGATGGCAGCTTCATGTTCGCCCTCGAAGGGAAGTCGACCGGTGATCATCTCATAGAAGACCACGCCAAAGCAGAAGATGTCAGAACGATGATCAACTTCCATCCCTTGAGCTTGCTCCGGTGACATATAGGCGACAGTTCCTAAGGTCGACCCTGTTGAAGTCAGCTTAGCAGATCCTTTTAATTTCGCTAGGCCGAAATCCATTATCTTGACCCGCCCTTTGGGGGTTACCTTGATGTTGTCCGGTTTTATATCTCGATGTATAACTCCTTTCTCGTGCGCCGCGGTCAAACCTTCGCAGACCTGAATTCCGATTTCTAGAACCTTTTCTAAATAAAGAGTCTCTTTTTCAATGAGCTGCTTCAGAGTCTCACCCTGGCAATATTCCATCACAATATACATCTGTTTATCAAACTCATCGATCTCATGAATGACAACGACATTAGGATGATTGAGGGCCGAGGCCGCCTGCGCCTCGTGGATAAAGCGCTTTTTGGCCTCTGGGTCTCGAGTTAGCTCCGGCGGCAGAAACTTAAGAGCCACCGTGCGCTTGAGCTTGGTGTCCTGGGCTTTGTAGACCACACCCATGCCGCCTTCGCCTAATTTCTCCAAAATTTTATAATGCGAAATTGTTTTGCCAATCATATTCTATTTCCAATCTTACTCTTGCCGATCAATTCAGAAATCTACTTTTTCAGAACTCTGTTCATCAAATCTTTAAATCGGGGCTCATCATATAACACCTGCAGATCCGGGTGAATTTTCATCCGGATATAGTCCGTAAATCCTGTCTGGACAGCTAACTCCAATTGATCCAGCGCCTCTTGGGGCTTTCCTTGAGCGCACAGCAGTTGGGCGAACTCGAAATGCAGGGTGGAGTCCATTTCCATTGCCTTCTGGCCCATAGACCACCCACGCTCTTTTTGCCCCAAACGGGTGAGGACCAACCCTAAAGTAATGTAGTTATCCGCATTGTCTGGATCCTCTTGCACCCATTTCTCTGCATCCTTGCGAAAACTTTCAAAATGTCTTAGCGCTGTTTTCTCATTCCCCATAAGCTGATAAAGAAGCCCCAACTGGTATTTAGCCGAGGACTCTGTAGAGTCTGTTTTTAGTATCCTTTTTAACGGTCGAACCGCATCTTGGTAGCGGCCTTGCAGTCGATAAGTGTGGCCAAGTCCGTACAGGGCCAAAGCAAATTGAGGGGCGATTTCCAGGGCTCGGACAAAGGCTTCCTTCGCCTGTTCGAGGCTGTCCGCGCCCAAATAAGCCCATCCAAGATTATCATAGGCCCAAATGCTCTTCGGATTGTGCGAGAACTGACGCCTTAGCCATACGAGGGCTGAATCTATCTGCCCCAACTGCCTCAGATAGATGGTAATCAGGCCATCGTAGGCGATCATCAGTGTTGGCTCCGTTCGCAGCGCTTCCTTGTACTCTGTTACCGCCTCTTCATACCGTCCCAGAAAGTAGTAGACCCTACCCAGATTATTGTGAATAGTAGACAAATCTGGATAGTCGGTGATAAAAGTTTTGTATATTCCAATGGCCTTCTCCAGGTCGTTTTCAACTGCGATGGCATATGCGGCACGGATGCCAGAGCTCTCTCGCTCGGTCAAGTTGTCCAATTGCCGAATCGCTCTTGACAAGTATTCCTTTCCCTTCTCACGATCGGAGTATTCATATTCAAGCATACCTACAGCAGCCAACGCAACTGTGAAGGTGGTGTCAATTTGAAGAGCATTCTCGTAATAGAGCTTTGCGTCATCTAATTTTCCCTGCCGCTGATTTTCTTGGCCAAGGGAGTACTGTTTGAGCGCTTCGAGAGATGAAGTGGTGACCTTTGCTAAAGGCTTGCTCTGTTGCGAAATGGCGGATCTCGCTTCGCCCAAGTCTCGACGAATCTTTTTGGTCAGTTCATCCAACGCATTCAATACCTTATCCTTACCTTGAGCCTGAACGATCTCCGTTTTGAGATATGACCCGGAGGTCGGTTCTTGAATAGTTCCTGTAAGCGCATAGGTTTCACCCACACGGCTAATGCTTGGTAAGAGCAACATCTTGATGCCTTCTCGCTCGGCAATCTCGCGTCCAATAATTTCGTCTATTCTCTTGACCTCCTCTTTTTTCATATACTTGAGGGTTTCTTCGATCCTTCGCCTTGGGAAGACATTAATGTATCTGGACTGCTCAATACTGACAGTAAGGGCGGTATTTAGGGATTTATCAAAGATATCCTCTTGGGTGAGATTTTCGAAATCGGTAATAAGAATCCAATCCCGCTCAGAAAAGGGTATGGCATTGTAAGGATAGAATAGCAACACGCCGCCGGCGAGGCCAAAGAGAACAATGAGAATCATCCAGAGTCTCCGGGAAGCCAACCACGACCATCGTCGAGGTTTTATTTCAGCGGGTATATGCCGTCCTGGTTTCATTGCTACCATCTCTTTCACCCGCCGCAAATCGGACAGGAGTTCATCAGCATGCTGGTAGCGGCCTTCTGGGTTCTTCGCCAGCGCCTTAAAGACGATTTGCTCCAATTGTGTCGGCACCCTGGAACGGAGATCTGTAATCGGCTCCGGCTCTTCATTCAAAATCGAATACACCACTGCCTGATCATATTCACTCTCGAACGGCAGTTTTCCGGTGACCATCTCATACAAGACTACGCCCAGTGACCAGATGTCTGTTCGCTGATCGACCTCTTCGCCACGCGCCTGCTCTGGAGACATATAGGCTATTGTTCCTAAAGTTGTACCTTCTTTGGTAAGCTTTGTCTGCCCAGCCAATTTGGCCAAGCCAAAATCCATAATCTTTACCTGACCCTTTTCGGTCACCATGATGTTGGCGCTTTTGATGTCTCTATGAACGATGCCCTTTTCGTGGGCTTCATGAAGGCCCTTGGCTACCTGGGTAGCGATATCAAGAGCTTTTTCTATCTTGAGAGGTCCCCGTTTAATCATCTCCTTCAACGTCTCGCCTTCATAACAGGCCATGACGATGAAGGTTTGGCCGTCATCGGTCTCGTCGATTTCATGTATGTTGCAGATGTTGTTATGTTCTAACGCCGACGCCGCCTGCGCTTCTTGGATGAAACGCTGTTTGGCCTCCTCGTCCCGAGTGAGTTCTTTGGGCAGAAACTTCAGCGCAACCGTCCGTTTGAGCTTCGTATCCTCTGCCTTATACACCACACCCATCCCGCCTTCCCCGATCTTATCGAGGATCTTATAATGTGAAACGGTTTTACCGATCATATCTCCAACCCCATTTTTTTCATTAAAGCCTTAAATCTTGGGTCTTCATGCAATTCATCAAAAATCGGATCTATAGGAAGATAAAGTAAATGCATATCTCCTTCCTCAAAACCCTGCTCAAACAGATCAAAGACTTTTTCTGTGTTTCCTAAACCCATATAGATGTATGCAATATAATATGGTTCAACATATCTTTCTTTTGAAAGGTTATTTATTTGTTCGAGCATTCCCTGGGCCTCATCTCTCCTGCCTGCTACAGCATAGGCAAGGCCGAGACCTCCCAAGACCATCGTACCGATCGTGGGAAAATCTGCCCCTCTTTCAAACATCTCTAAGGCTTTCTGAAGCTCTCCTTTCTGAAGATAGACTCTTCCCAGCCAAAAATACTGAAGAGGAAAACCCGGATCCATCTCGATTGTCTTCTGAAGCAGGTCTATGGCCTCGTCATAGTTACCGGCAAAGAAATGAATCTGCGCCATACAGTGATTCAGATTAATCGAGAGAGGCTCCAACTCCAAAGCCTTTCCCATTTCGGCAATGGCTTCATCAAAACGTCCTGAACTCTCCAATAAATGGGCATACATATGGCGAGCCTCCACATCAGAGGGGCTGAGTTGGATAGCTTTTTTATATTCCTTCCCGGCTTCGGCCCACTGCCATTCATACCACAATATATAATTCGCATAGGCTCCATGTGTCTCGCCCACAGAATCGTCCACTTCAAGCCCTTTCAGCGCGAATTCCTTTGCCTTTGAACGAGCCTCCTCATACGGCCACCAATGATAAAATCCGAACGTCGCATAAGTATCGGCCAAACCAGCGTACGGGAGCGCGAATTTTGGATCTTTCTCTAAAGCCCGCTCAAAGTATTCGATGCTTCGTTTCATGTCCTCTTCTGTTCTTTTGTTATAGAAGTACCGGCCTTTCAAATAGAAATTGTAGGCCTCCGGATCACCTGTATGCCGCTTGACGAGCTTTGTTTTCTCTCCCTTTATGAGCTTAAGTTTTAAATTATCAACGATAGCTAGAGAGATATCATCTTGAATTGCGAAGATGTCGTCTATATTCCGGTCAAAACGCTCTGACCAAAGATGGTATCCGTCGGAAATATTTATGAGCTGGGCAGTGATTCGGAGGCGATTTCCGGCTTTTTGAACACTGCCTTCTAGGACTTTGTTAACGTCTAATTGTTTGCCAATATCGCGGATGTCCACATCTTTTCCTTTGAAGGAAAACGCCGACGTCCGGGCAACCACTTTAAAGTCCTTGATCTTGGTGAGCGAATTGATGATAGCTTCAGAAAGCCCATCGCTAAAGTATTCGTTTTCCGGATCAGCGCTCATGTTCACAAAGGGTAAAACCGCAATGGAGGGTGGCTCATCTTCAGCATGGACAGCAGTTAAAACCTGAGTCTTGTCCTCCAGATCTATAGATTTTAAGTCTGATAGTAACGTCGCCATGTCTCTGTAACGATTGCGCGGATCTTTCTGTAAACACGAGTGCAAAATCATCCCAAAGCCGACTGGCAGATCCTTTCGCAAGCTTGCAACTGGCTCTGGTTCTTCGTTCAAGATGGAATAGATAGCAGCCTGATCGTAGTCACCTTTGAAAGGCAGTTTCCCGGTGAGCATTTCATAAAGCACAACTCCCAGTGACCAGATGTCTGTTCGGTGATCGACTTTTTCCCCACGCGCCTGTTCCGGTGACATATAGGCCACCGTACCCAGGGTCGCGCCCGTTTTGGTGAGTTTGGTCTGACCAGCCAATTTGGCCAGGCCAAAATCCATAATCTTTGTCTGACCTTTGGTCGTCAACATAATGTTGGCCGGCTTAATATCGCGATGCACAATCCCTCTCCCGTGCGCCTCCCACAAACCCTCAGCAATCTGGATGGCAATTGCCAGTGCTTCATCAATGGTTAGGGGCGAACGGCCGTTCGCCCCTACAGGTTCTGATTCGATCTTATCTTTCAGGCTTTGGCCTTCGATATAGGTCATCGCAATGAAGGTTTGTCCTTCAGCCTCGTCAATTTCATGGACGGTGCAGATGCTGGGATGATCCAACGCCGCTGCGGCCTGCGCCTCGCGAATAAAACGGGTCTTCTCTTTCTCACTGCCTAACATATGCGGCGGGAGAAACTTCAAAGCAACGGTGCGTTTGAGTTTGATGTCCTCGGCTTTGTAGACCACACCCATGCCGCCAGAGCCAATTTTTTCAATTATTTTGTAATGAGATATTGTTTTGCCGATCAATTTAGAGTCCTCTGATGTGCATATTTCTCTAAGTGTTTACCCCTTCCTATTCAGTGCTGCCCTTATATACTTCAGATCTTCCAGATCCTTATATCGTCTAACTGCTTCCTTATTCCTTATCAACTCCTCCAATCCTATGTAATAGGCTTGATATTCCCCCCCCTCTATCCTAGCGCAGCTTCGCCTTCCCGGCCCGGGACGGGCAAACCATCCAGCTATGGCAGCGTAAACTGGGCGAAGCTGCGAATGTAAAATGAAGAATTTAGAATTAAGAATGAAAAAACCTGAAGCCAAGGGACCTGGGTCTAAACTCATTGTCCACCTCTTTCTTCAGGCCCCAAAACTTGACACAAGTTTTAAGATCTTGCCTTATGAAGGTGGCTAGAGTTCCATGCTTCGTCAAACGAGACCGCATCTATCGAATTGATCGGGTCGATTCTGTTAGGGGGTGCTCCAAATTGGAGAATTGTCCCCTTGGGGAAGAGCTCACCGGAAGATCTCAAACCTGGAATATCTCCCCCCCAAAAGTGGTTCAGCACATCATAAAGTCTTGCTACATTCTCTCGGGTGGGCTCGTAGAAGAAGTCGACATCTCCTGTTAACCTTGACGTTTCGGATTTTCTTAGAAATTCCGAAACGTTGGGGGGATGTTTGAAGGGGATAAGCCCCCTTCAATCATGACAGCGGAGCAATCCGAGCTGGCGGAGGATTGCGGAGCGCCATAGGGCCGGTGAGGCCCTCTGGGGAAGTTAGCGACCGTAAGGGAGCTAAGTTCCGTATCCATAGTAGATGACGGTTTTTCCTCCCATAATAACATAGCGAACCCCATGAATGCTGAGTAATCTAAGGGATTCTTGTATATCCGCTGAAAAATGAGATGCCCTCATCGCTCGCTGGTCTTTTCACGGACATCAGGGTTATTGGGTCCATAATATCTTATCCTGAGCAACCGAGAGACTTCCTGCCTTTCCTCAGGAGTCATGCTGATATGTTGTCTGATATCCCATTTATCGGCCTCGCGGAAACTGCGCGCCTTATGAACTACTCTCTTCATCATCATCTTTACCTTGTGGTTTCGCTTTTTGTCACACAGTTACCATTTTACTAAGGAAACAGGCAATTGTCAACATAAAACTTGGCAAGTGGTCATAAATACAAATTATGCATCTATCTACGGGGAAAAAGATGTATGAGGTGACCTAAGAGATGGAGTGCAAGATGGGAGTTATTCTCGAGGGGTAAGCTGGCTACGGGCTACATCCAAGGAAAATAAAAGAAGGGCCGTTTTAAAACGGCCCTTCTTTTACGGCACTTCTATCTTGTTGAAGATCTTTTGGATTATATCCTCGGAGGTTATCTCCTCAGCCTCCGCCTCATAGGTGATTATTATGCGATGGCGGAGGATATCCATCCCCACCGACTTTACGTCCTCCGGTGTGACATAGCCGCGTCTTCTGAGAAAGGCATGGGCCCGTGAGGCTGTAGTTAAATAGATAGATGCCCGGGGGGAGGAGCCATATTCGATCAGCCCCTTTAGCTCATCCAGCCCATAGCTCTCCGGATTCCTGGTGGCAAAGACCAGGTCAATGATGTAATTCTTTATCTTCTCATCGATATAAATGCTGCTAGCTACCTCCCGAGCGCGGGTGATCTCCTCCGGACCAATCACTGGATCGGCTTGAGGGTCTTCTCCTTTAGTCATCCTCTCGATTATCTCCCTCTCCTCCTTCTTGTTAGGGTAGCTGATCTTAAGTTTAAGCATAAATCTGTCCACCTGAGCCTCGGGTAGGGGATAGGTTCCCTCCTGCTCTATGGGGTTTTGAGTGGCCAGTACGAGGAAGGGATCGTCTAAGGGGTAGGTGTGCTCTCCAATGGTTACCTGCCTCTCTTGCATAGCCTCCAAGAGGGCGCTTTGCACCTTTGCCGGAGCGCGGTTTATCTCATCGGCAAGGATAAGGTTGGCGAATATGGGCCCTTTCTTGGGAACGAAATCACCACTCTTTTGGTTGTAAATCATCGTACCGATGAGGTCGGCGGGGAGAAGATCCGGGGTGAACTGGATCCTCTGATATTTTGTTTTGATGGCCGCTGCAAGTGTCTTTACAGCTAAGGTCTTGGCCAATCCAGGGACCCCCTCTATGAGGATGTGGCCATTACAGAGCAGCCCCACCAAAAGCCTTTCCACCATATACTTCTGTCCAACTATCACCTTCCCTATCTCAGAAATGAGAGCCTCCACAAAGGAACTCTCTTCCTTTATCCTCTCATTTAGGGCTTTTATCTCTTTATTCATTGCTTCTCCCTTCCTCCAAAAATTCGTTTACCTGCAACCAGATGGTATCCAAATTTCCCTCTAAGTGCTGCTGGGGGGCAAACTTGACCAGATCACATTGGTTAAGTATCTCCTCCACAGCCTTGATCTTCTCCTCATCTACCTCCTGGGCCTTCAGGGAGGTGAGGATATCGTAGGTGGTAACCTCCTTAGTTCTGATTCCATACTTCTCCCTCAGGTATTCCCTGACCAGCTGTGCAAGGGAGGAATAATAGGCTTTGAAATCACCGTTTATCCTCTCCCTTTTTATTCTCTCCAAATTTCTGAGGGCCTGTTCCTCCCAACCGATGGCCTCCTCAACGGGCTCCTCCGGGCGTTTCCCCTTCTTCCTCACCATTAAGGCAAAAAATGAAGCTCCCCCAAGCACTATGAAGAATCCCAGGAGAAACCAGAGGAGGATTCCTATTCCCTTCTGATGGGAGGGGAGGACCTGGATCTGGATGGGTTTGCTCTCCAAGGTAAACTCCCCTTGGGTTTGGAGATCCGTATAGGTAAGGGATAGTGGTTCAATTCTTGCCTTCCCCTTTTCTATGGGCTTAAGGATGTAGTCGAACTTTCTCACCCAGGTGGTCTCCCCAGCTTTGGCTGTCTGCTGGTTGGAGGTGGAGTTCCCCACTATCTGCAGGTTTCTGCACTCTGGCTCCTCTGGCCAGCTAAATTCGTAGCTGTGAGCACCTCCCTCCCAGGAGAGCTTGATGCTCAACCTGATCTTCTCATTGAGGGTGGGCTTAGGGTTATCTACCTGGGTCTCCAAGGAAACTTTCCCTTCCTGGGCAGAGGGGGAAGTGGTCCAGGGAATAAGGAGGAAAACCAAGATGGCTAAATAAATTGAGCCCCACTTAGCCCTGATAGGTAAAATGATGGCCATAGTCCTCATATCCTCCTATTCAGACGAGGTGGCTTGACCTTGACTCCGTTAGCTTGTCTGTTCCTGTCCTCCGAAACTTGCCCACCACCATTTGACCTTGGTGGCTCCAATCAGAATTATTCACAAAAATCTGCCCATGGCTGAGCGGTCAGACCCATGCTCTCAGCGGCGCAAAGGGAGGTTCCGCCTTTCGTTTTTTGAGCTCATATTCTGGAACCTCCAATTATCCTTATAAACCAGCGGACCCCCGAAAAAGTTCCCTCTCCCCGAAAAAGAGGAGGAGTTTGTCTGGAATTTCAGGGGGAAGGAGCAATTAAGAATGGAGAGTTGAAAATGAAGTTTGTGCCTCAGGCTCCTCGTGGATTTTACCATCCACATCCTCTTCCGTCAGGGCTGAGCCCTGTCGGCACGGGAATTGTAAATTGCAGATTGAAAATATCAAAATGAAAGGTAAGACGTGGGCTTAACACGGTGGAAGCAATAATGATTTTTACATTTTGCATTCTTGATGGTTAGGCAAAAAGTCGAAAAGATGCCTTTGGGCATTGAAAACATAAAATGCAACTCGTTAAATATGAGTATGTCACTCATCTCATCTTAATCAGTCATAGCCCCAAAATGGACTTTTTGCCGTATCATCATTCTTCAATTTGAAATTCGGAGTTTCGCCTAATTTGAGTCGCCATACCTTGACGGTTTGCCCGTCCCGGGCCGGGAAGGCGAAGCTTCGCTAGGGATTTACCTGACTGTGGCAGAATCGGGGTTCTGCCACCTCAAGAAAGAGCCCTACGAGTAACAGGCTACGGTAGTGGTTTTTCCCCTTTGATCCGAATTATTCATAAACTAATGACTGCCCAGTTATCCAGAGGTTATCCGGTCATGCCGTAGGGACAGACATTTATGTCTGTCCGCTTCCTTCGGACTCCGCTAAGGCGGAGTCCCTACAATAGAAACCTATGAGTATCGGAGGTCCTCACCTTAATTTATGAATAGATCGGGTTAAAATCCGTGTAATCTGTGGCTATTGTTTGGTCGCGGCTGCGCCAACCCCGTGGTCATCAGTGGCAGCCAATCTCCCCCAAAAAAGAAAGGCCTGAAGAAGGTCAGGCCTTTCCGCTTTTCTATCCCCCTTTATTTCTGAGTCCCCTTTTTCTTGCCCTTCACCTTTGAACTGTCCCCTTTGCTAAAGAGGAAATCGAGGGAACCCTTTCCCGCGTTTCCCATCATCCAGCTAGCGCTTCCCACCAGATCACAATTTGGATATTGCTCGATCACCTTTTGGTAGGCCTCCCTGGCTTTGACCGTATCTTTTAGCTGCTCGGAGTATACATAGCCCATCATAAATTGGGCCTTATAGTTGTTGCTGCTCTGGGGATAAACTTTGAGGATCTGCTGGTAATATTTCAGGGCCTCATGGGAGTTGCCTTTATTCATAGCCTCCTGGGCCATAGTGTAGAGTTCTTCCTCGGTCTTTGGCTTCTCCTTCTGGCAACTAGCAACCATTAGGAGAAAACCAGCTAAGAGAAAAAGTAGAGGAGCAACCCTTTTCATCTTCCACCTCCAGAATTTAGAGTTTCCTTAAATATAACTGTTCTCAATTAAATTTCAAGGGAAAAATTTTCGCCCAGGGGGGATTTGGGTAAAAAAACGCCAGGGGCCCTATCCCTGGTCATTTCATCTAATTCCCGCTTCAAGTTATTTGGGCCTATTTTGCGCTCCTGAAACCGATTCTCCCATCCTGCAAGATCACCTCGATCTTCTCCCCCTCCTTAATCTGGCCGGAGAGGATGCTCTTGGCCAGGGGCTGGCTTACCCATCTCTGCAGGGTCCTCTTTAGGGGGCGAGCACCAAAGGCCGGATCATAGCCCACCTGGGCGATATACCCCGCCGCCACGTCAGATAATTCTAGCTTGATCCCCTTCTCCTCGATCCTTTTTTCTATCTCCGCGAATTGCAGGTAGACTATCCTTTTTACCTCCTCCGGGGAGAGAGAGTGGAAGACGATGATCTCGTCGATGCGGTTAAGGAACTCGGGGCGAAAGCTCTTCTTCAATAGTCCTAAAACCCCTTCCCTCATCTCATCGTATACCTGGGCCTCATTGGAGGGGGTAACCTTGGCGGATAGTTCCATAATCAGGGGAGCACCTATGTTGGAGGTCATAATCAGGATGGTATTCTTGAAGTTTACCGTTCTTCCCTTGTTATCCGTGAGCCTTCCCTCATCCAGCACCTGCAGAAGGAGGTTGAAGACCTCTGGATGGGCCTTCTCGATCTCGTCAAAGAGGATGACCGAATATGGCCTCCTGCGCACTGCCTCGGTGAGCTGTCCACCCTCCTCATAGCCCACATATCCTGGGGGTGCCCCCACCAAGCGGGAGGTAGAGAACTTTTCCATATATTCCGACATATCGATCCTCACCAAGGCGTTTTCATCTCCAAAGAGGAATTCGGCCAATCCCTTGGCCAGTTCGGTTTTTCCCACCCCCGTGGGACCCAGGAAGATAAATGAGCCATTAGGTCTGCGGGGATCGGTGAGTCCCACCCGGGATGATCTCACCATTCCCGCTACTGAGCTCACCGCCTGATCCTGCCCCACTATCCTCTGATGGAGCACCTCCTCCAACCTGTTTAGCTTTGTAGACTCCTCCTCGGTGAGCCGGGAGAGGGGGATGTGAGTCCATTTGGAGACAACCTCGGTCACATCGTCCTCATCTACCTCCTCCTTAACCAGTTTTCTGTCCTTTTGGATTTCCCCTAGCTTGGCCTTGGCCTTTTCTAATTTGCCCACAAGCTCCACGGTTTCCCCATATCTGAGCCGAGCTGCCCTCTCCAGGTCACCCTCCCTTTCCGCCTTCTCCGCCTCTAACTTTGCTGCTTCCAGCCTCTTCTTCAGTTCCCTGATCTCGGTGATGGCCTCTTTCTCCCTTAACCAGTGGGAGCGCAGGGAGCTTCTCTCCTCATTTAAACGGGCCAGTTCCCTTTCAATGGGCTCCAGCCTCTTCTGGGCATCCTTCTCCCTTCTTACGGCTTTTTTTTCCACCTCCAGTTGCCTGATCCTCTTCTCTATCGCATCCAGTTCCTCGGGCATAGAGTCGATCTCTATCCTCAGCTCAGCGGCAGCCTCATCAATAAGGTCAATGGCCTTGTCCGGGAGGAATCGATCGGCAATATACCTCTCGGAGAGCTTGACCGCAGCCACCAGGGCTGAATCCTGAATCCTCACCCCATGGTGGACCTCGTATCTCTCCTGCAGACCTCGCAGGATGGAGATAGTCTCCTCCACTGAGGGTTCCTCAACTAAGATAGGGGAGAACCTCCTCTCTAAGGCAGCATCCTTCTCTATATTCTCCCTGTATTCATCCAGGGTTGTTGCCCCGATGCACCTCAGATCCCCCCTGGCCAAGGCCGGTTTGAGCATGTTGGAAGCATCCATCGCCCCGCCCACAGCTCCTGCCCCCACAATGGTGTGCAGCTCATCGATGAAGAGGATCACCTTTCCCTGGGCGTCTTCAATCTCCTTTAAGATGGCCTTTACCCTTTCCTCAAACTCCCCCCGGAACTTGGAGCCGGCGATCATTGCGCCCAGATCAAGGGCGATTAGCCTCCTCCCCTTCAGGCTCTCGGGCACTTCCTGGGCTACGATCTTCTGGGCCAGGCCCTCTACAATAGCGGTCTTTCCCACCCCCGGTTCGCCGATGAGGACGGGGTTGTTCTTGGTGCGCCGGGAGAGGACCTTCATTACCCGGCGGATCTCCTCCTGACGTCCGATAACCGGGTCGAGCTTGCCCTTTTTGGCCAATTCAGTGAGGTCCCGGCCATATCTCTTCAAGCTCTGATACTTCGTCTCCGGCTCCGTATCGGTCACCCTTTGCCCTCCCCTGATCCTCTTCATCGCCTCATATATCTTTTCCCTCGTCGCTCCCTGCCTCCTTAGTTCCTCTCCCACCCCATCCTTGGACCCAGCCAAAGCCAAGAGGAGGTGTTCCACGCTCACATACTCATCCTTCAGCCTGGAGGCCTCCTTCAAGGAGCCATCAAGCACCTCCCTTAGCTGGGGGGAGAGATAGATCTCACTACCTGGACTTAAGATACGAGGGAGGTGAGTAATCCTCTCCTCCAATCTCACCCGGAGAGGGGAGAGGGCTACCCCTATGCTTTGGAGGATCTCTCCAGTGAGGCTATCCTTCTGATCAAGTAAGGCCAAGAGAAGGTGCACCGGCTCCACCTCTGAGTGACCCTTCTCCTTGGCCAACTCATGGGCAGATTGAATTGCCTCCTGAGATTTTATGGTGAAGTTGTCAGGTCTCATCCGGTTTGGACGGTTTGGATTCCTCCTTCTCCTTTTTAGCCGCTTTTTTGTAAGCTTCGCTGCGGTAGTCGGTGGCATAGAACCCTGAACCCTTAAAGAGAAGTCCCCCCCCACCGCTGATTAGCCTTTTCACCCTCCCCCCACAATAGGGGCAGGTGGTGAGGGAGGGGTCGCTTATGGACTGAAAGATCTCAAATTTCCTCCCGCAAACTTCGCAGAGGTACTCATAAGTAGGCATTACCTCCTCCTGAGTCTAACCCTTGGGCACCTTGACGGCCACAAAGAGGGTATCCTTTCCCCTTCTCACCAAAAGGAGGATGCTCTCCCCCTTCTTGATCTTGCCCAGGGCCCTTCTATAATCATTGAGGGATTCGACCTTTTGTCCCTTTATCTCCTGGATGAGGTCTCCCCTCTTTATTCCTGCCAGTTGGGCCATACTGCCGGACTTCACATCAGTGACTACCACCCCCTTTTCTCCACTATACCCCAGCCTGCGGGCTAAATCTCCGGTCAATTCCTTCACATCCATCCCCAACTTCTCGACCAACTCTGGAGCCACCATGGAGGATGATCCGGAGGAGGGAATCTCACCTAATTTGACCGCTAGATCCTTCTTGCGCCCATTCCGCAAGACCTCAATTTTCACCACAGTTTTAGGTTTATGGGCAGCAACCATATTCTTCAGTCCCACAGCGTTCTCTACCTTTTGGTTGTCAAAGAGGATGATTACATCCCCTCGCTTTATTCCTCCCTTTTCCGCCGGGGAGTCCTTTTTCACATCTCCTATTACAACACCTTCCGCCTTTTTAAGGTTCAAGGCCTCGGCCATATCCGGGTCTATATCCTGGATGATTACTCCCAACCACCCTCGGATGACCTTCCCCTGGGAGATCAACTGATCCATAACCTCTTTGGCCATATTGACGGGGATGGCAAAGCCAATCCCCTGATAGCCCCCAGAACGGGTGGCTATGGCCGTGTTTATACCAATTACCTCCCCTTGCAGGTTGACCAGGGCACCGCCGCTGTTTCCTGGGTTTATGGCCGCATCGGTTTGGATGAAATCTTCATACTCGGCCAAACCTACATTTGACCTGCCCTTGGCGCTAATTATACCTGCTGTAACGGTATGGGTTAGGCGGAAGGGGTTGCCAATGGCCAGGACAAACTCCCCTACCTTTACTTTGTCCGAATTGCCAAGTTTGGCTACCGGTAGGTTGTGGACAGCGATCTTGATCACCGCCACATCCGTTTTCTTGTCTGTTCCTACGATTTTTGCCTGGAACTTCCTCTTGTCCGAGAAGGTTACCCTGATCTTTTCGGCTCCGGCTACTACATGGCTATTGGTCAGGATATATCCGTCCTCGCTAACTATTACCCCGGAGCCCAAGCCCTTCTCCCTGATCTCCCCCTGGGGGATGGGGATAGTGAAGAAGCGACTAAAGGGATCATTACCGAAGAAGCCCTTGAATTGCTTTCCAAATGGTGAGTTCTGGGCCTTGATCACCTTCTCACTGGATATGGAAACCACTACCGGGTTTACCTTCTCGGCCACCGCAGAGAAATCCTGGCTGAGGTTTCCCAGGGCGGGGCTGGCCTGGATCCCTCCTGCCCAGAGAAGGAGAATGAAAAAGAGGGGGAGAGGTTTGGCGAGCCAGTAAGATCTCATTTTTTCCTCCTTTTGTTTAAGGTTCTACCACTGCAACTACCTTCAAGGGGGAAAGTTCCCTGCACTGCTCATTCTCCCTACCTTGACCTTGCTGGGCCTGAGAAGGGAATCCTCAAAGAGATACCCCTTCTGGAGCTCCTCCAAGACCAATCCGTCCTTTCCCTTCTCAGCAACCTCCTCCACTGTCATCGCCTCATGTAGGGAGGGTTCAAACTTCTCCCCCAGGGCGGGTATCCTGCGCAACCCCTCTTTCTCGAGGATTTGGAGGAGCTTTTCATAGGTCAACTGCAGTCCCTTTAGGGTCTCCTCAGGATTCTCCTTCCCCTTTCTTAACGCCTCCTCAAATGAATCCACCACAGGAAGTAACTCCCTGAGGAGCTGACATTTTAGGAGTTGGATGTGGTCCCTTCTCTGTTTGTCCTCCCGCTTTTTGTAGTTGGCGAATTCAGCCTTGAGTCTCTGCAGGTCTTCGAGGTAATTTGGGGTGGTCTCTTCCTCAGCCATTTGAGGAACCTCCAAGCTCATTAGTCCACTACCTCATAGTCAGCATCGACTGCCTTGCCCTTCTCCGCTTTACCCTTTGGCTCCTCAGCCTTTGGCTCCTCCCCCCCAGGTTTAGGTCCCTGTTGGGCCGTTGAGGCCTTCTCATACATCTTGCCCGCAGCCTCATGCCAAATTTGGGTCAGGGCTTCCATAGAGGACTTTATCTCCCCCATATCGGTGCCCTTGAGCGCCTCCCTTACCCGACCTAGGGCCGCCTCCACCTGGGACTTGACGGCTGGATCGATCTTGTCCCCCATCTCCTTCAGGTTCTTCTCCGTCTCATAGGCCAACTGATCGGCGCGGTTGCGGGTCTCCACCTCCTCCCTCCTCTTTTTGTCCTCCGCCTGGTGGGCCTCCGCGTCCTTGACCATCTTCTTGATCTCCTCCTCGGTGAGCCCGCTGGAGGCCTCGATCCTGATGGACTGCTCCTTGCTGGTAGCCTTGTCCTTGGCGGAGACATTAAGGATGCCATTGGCATCTATGTCAAAGGTCACCTCGATCTGGGGAACACCTCGGGGAGCAGGGAGGATACCATCGAGATGGAACCTGCCGATGGATTTGTTATTGGCGGCCATATCCCTCTCCCCCTGTAGCACATGGATTTCCACTGTGGTCTGATTGTCGGCCGCGGTGGAGAAAACTTCGCTCTTCCTGGTGGGGATGGTGGTGTTCTTCTCGATCAGTTTGGTGAGTACCCCTCCCAGGGTCTCAATGCCTAAGGAGAGGGGCGTGACATCGAGCAGCAAAACGTCCTTTACCTCTCCAGCCAGCACACCACCTTGAATGGCGGCTCCCACTGCTACCACCTCATCGGGGTTCACGCCTTTGTGCGGTTCCCGGGAAAAGAGGTTTTTTACCGTCTCCTGCACCTTGGGGATGCGGATGGAGCCGCCTACCAGGATGACCTCATCGATCTGGGAGGCGGTTACCCCAGCATCTTTAAGGGCCTGTTCACAGGGGGCAACTGTCCGCTCAATGAGATCGTCCATCAGTTGCTCTAACTTGGCCCTGGTCAGGGTGATGTTCAGGTGCTTTGGCCCTGAGGAGTCAGCGGTGATAAAGGGGAGGTTGATGTCGGTCTTCATCGTAGTACTCAGCTCACATTTGGCCTTCTCCGCAGCCTCCTTCAGCCTTTGCAAGGCCATGGGGTCCTTTCTCAGGTCGATCCCCTCTGCCTTCTTGAATTCATCGGCCAGCCAGTTCATCACCCTCTGATCGATGTCGTCCCCCCCCAAGTGGGTGTCCCCATTGGTGGACTTTACCTCAAAGACCCCCTCCCCAATCTCCAGAATGGAGATGTCAAAGGTCCCTCCCCCAAAATCATAGACGGCTATTCGCTCATCCTTCTTCTTGTCCAGTCCATAAGCTAAGGATGCCGCCGTAGGCTCGTTTATTATCCTCAAAACATTCAAACCGGCAATTCGCCCGGCATCCTTGGTGGCCTGCCTCTGGGAGTCGTTGAAATAGGCGGGAACGGTGACCACCGCATCGGTGACCTTCTCACCTAAGTAATCCTCTGCTGTCTGTCTCATCTTTTGCAATACCATAGCGGAGACCTCCGGGGGAGAGTACTCCTTCCCCCCGGCCTTAACCCGGGCATCCCCACTTGACCCTCTTACCACCTGAAAGGGGACCTCCTCTGTCTCCGTCTTCACCTCGTCGAACTTCCTCCCCATAAACCTCTTGATGGAGAAGACGGTATTCTGTGGGTTGGTGATGGCCTGCCGCTTGGCCACCTGTCCTACCAACCTCTCTTCATCTTTGGTAAAGGCAACCACCGAAGGGGTGGTGCGGCTCCCCTCGCTGTTTGGTATAACTACCGGATCGCCTCCCTCCAAGATAGCCACACAGGAATTGGTGGTTCCCAAGTCTATCCCAATTACCTTTCCCACTTTGTTCACCTCCTAAAGTTTTTAACAGTTCACCGGGATCAGTGGCCAGATCCTCATCAGTTATCAGGAGAATTTTCCCTGAGCCCGGTGAACTGATTGCTGATTCCTCCCCTATTTCCGCTCCATTTTTTCCTTTGTCCTAAGATCAGTAAGCCCTGGTGAAGATAGGATCTCCTGCGATGATCCAATAATTCCTAAACTCAAAGTAATGGATAAGCCTCTCCTCCTGAAATCTTTCCAGGGGGAGAGACTTCCTGGTTACTTCACCTCAATGGCTATCTCCTTGGGTTTGGCCTCTTCTGCCTTCGGCAGGGTAATCCGCAGGATACCGTCCTTGTAGCTGGCCTTGACCTGATCTTGCTGGACGGTAGTTGGCAGGGTAAAGGAGCGATGAAAGGCGCCGTAGCTTCTCTCAATGCGGTGGTAGTTCTCCTCATCCACCTTCTTCTCCTGTTTCTTCTCCCCCCGGAGAGTGAGGATGTTGTCATGGAGCGATATCCTGATGTCATCCTTTTTCATTCCAGGAACTTCCGCCGTAATCACCAAGTTATCCTTGGTTTCAGAGATATCCACACAGGGGGACCACATGCCTTCACCGAAATCCTTAGCCTCCGGAAGCCTGTTGAACATATGGTCAAAGAGCCTGTTCATCTCCTCCTGCATAGTGGCCAAATCCCTAAATGGTCTCCATCTTACCAGATCCATTTCCTTCCACCTCCTTTCTATTTACTTCTATCTCTGAAAGCTTCGCCCAGAGGAACAGCAAAAACCGTGCCAAGATGCATTTTATTTGATAATAATCTTGTAAGTAATTATTTTATGGGAAGATTAAATGATACACTTTTCGGAGGAGGGAGAGCCCCCCCCAAAATGAAGATGCCATCTTGACTTAACTCTAAGTCGCAATGACAGAGAATGGTGTCTAAATGACAGGATGGGACGGTGGGATTCTCAAAGGGGAGGTTAATCTCCCCTTTTACCGCTCTTCCTTGCCGATATTTCCTTTATAATCTGTGCCCTTTTCATCTCCCTCCGCCTCTTCCATTTCATCCTGGTCAAAAACCTCTTCCGTTTCTGCTTGCTCTTTGTAGTAGCCATCTTCTCTCCTTTTGCTCAATAATAAGGTCATCTCAGGGGAATGTCAAGCACTTTTATGGAAGTTGCTACAGAAGAGATTGAAATGGGCTTAAATCACAGCGCGGCAAAGCTGTAACCAGACAATAGCCACAGATTAGACGGATTGAACACGAATGACACAAATGGACGAATCTACGCGAATGAGAATCACTGAGGTGGCAGAAGCCTTCTTCTGCCACATTCATACCGCCAGATCAGGGGATCTGACGGCTCGTGATGCAATACTCTTGGGGGCCTAAAGGCCCTTAACCCGCACTAAAGTGCGGTAGAAGTTTTGTACTCAAGGGACCCTGAACGTGTGTCTCAAAAAACAAGATCTTGCAGGATTGTAGTACAGAGAGCCGAGAGTTAATGGAGACACCCCCTTGGCAACCGGTGTGGCGATCTTGGGGGAAGACGCCTATAGGCAGATATTTCTGGATTTCCCATGGGATCTGAGTCTAACCAGAGGCTATGTGGCCGATCTGGGGTGGGGGAGGGGCTCAGAATTGTGGAAGATCTCTACTACCACTTCACCAAACATTTCTCGAAATCGACAACAACCTATCTCTTACCCCTTTGATCTCATTATTTTTTCTTTCCTAAATATCTGCCCTTTTCTTCAAGAAGGGTAAGTTGCATTGTCAATTTTTTGCTCTTATAGCTTTGGACCTTTCCTTTTTCAACAGTCTGCAGCCTTTTCAATGCAATTTCTATATACTCGGGATTAGTATCAATCCCAATAAAATTTCTCCCCAACTTTTTCGCGGCGACAGCAGTTGTTCCACTTCCTATAAAGGGGTCCAAAACAATCGCATCTTCTGAAAAAGTTGTTAGCTTAATTATATACTCACATATAGCCAAGGGCTTCACGGTTTTATGTATATTAAACTCGCCCTTTTCTTCTTTAGTTGGTTTAGGTAGAAGAAAATATTTATCTATCGATCCATCAATTTCCTGTGTCGTCATTACATTTGAAGGAAACATATTTTGGCCAATTTTCACATTCGTGTTCAACAATCCAACATTGTATTTCAACATATTATTTAGGAATGTTCTCTTATACTCCTTTTGAGCCATTACAATCGGCTCGAAGCAAGATTTTATCTGAGGGGTTTTCCAACCGTTTAGTTTTTCTTTCAATTCAATTTTAGTTTTTTTATCCCGATCTAATTTGTCAATAAAATGATTAAGCGACATAGCCTTGGGTTGATTCTGCGTATAAAGCCAGATAAAGCAGTCTCTTATTAAGAAGCCGGCATCATCGATTGCAGAAACCATTCTGTGATAAAGCCGTGGGCTGGAAAACGAGAAGAAGAAACCTCCCGGTTTTAAGACCCTGGATAACTCCTCTGATATTTCAAAGTACCATTTATAGAACCTTTTCCCCTGCTCTTTATCAAACTTCATTCCCGGAGGAAGTGATCTTACAGTATGGCAATAATCGGTTATGGTTGAAACAGTCTTATGGTTCCAGCTATTATCCATTTTATCCAAAAAGTAAGGAGGATCCGTTAACACAAGATCTATCGAATTGCTTTGGATTTTGGGCAACACTTTTTGGGCATCACCTAATATGATTTTGTTTAACATTTCCCTATTCATTGGGGTTCTCCCCTCCGAATTCTCGATACAGTATTTCGTAAACCTTCCATCTAATTTCCCTATCTGACCTCTTTATCACATTGGGATTAGCCAATTTTATTACACGGCCTCTCTCATCATAGACCCAATTGTTCCTATCTGCCCGATTACACTTTTGACATTGTGGGATGATATTCCCTGGGACTAAGGGTTTGTTTGGATCTTTGTGGCTTTTCTGGAGTCTCGTCACAGTATTGGGATAATGGATATTGGGTTCCCCCTCTCTTGACCCGCAGGTAGCACACCTATATCCATACTGCTCCTTTAGACTTTCCCAATCATCTGTTTCCTCTACACGGTGCCCGTGAAAGGCTGGATAAGGTTTCTCTAAGGTTATAAGCTGATACTCACCCCGCCGAAGATCTACCCCCCTGTTGTCGCGGCCACCTGCGGCAATAAACCATCCATTCTGGGCGCCAAGGTGTCGGGCCTGTTGGACGTCGTTGGTTCTTGGATAAAAGCCACGGATAAACTCGGTCAACTCTTGCTTGGTGACTTTCCTTGTCTCCGGATAGCCCCGTGCGAGGTAAATTAGAATAAGAGCATCCTTTGTAAATCCCTTTGTTCCTCTTAGCCTTGGTAATTTAACTCCATAATCCTTTAGATGCCTATCGTAATAAGTGCATATCATTTCATAGGTATCTACAATTTCCTTCTCAGATAAGTTCCCTCTCATTTTTGTGCCTTGATTTTTGTTGATCTTAAATGAAGCATTACGGCGCGTTGAGGGGTAAAAGCCCCGAGTTGTTATCGGGGTTGTTAACGAAGCAAAAAGGTTATTAGTAACAATTTAACCTCAGTTAACCGTTAAACTATATTCGTTTTCAACTTTCGAGAAAGTAACTGGCGAAATAGACATAGTTCATTTTGACCATCCTGTCACTACGCCGTCGCTGAAATCAACCATTATATACTCATCCATGTAGCGGTACCACCATACTGCATAACTGCCAGTACCTATACTGTATCCTTCATTTGTGTCACTTGGATAACCCCAAGCTGCCTCAACCATTTCCTTAGTCATACCAATCATTATTTTGCCTTCGCGAATGGCCTCTCTAAATCTTTTAGGCCACTCGGGATGACTTTTGAGGTTTGCTTCTCTCCTACGTTGATCCGCTATTTGTTCTTCTTCGTAAAAGCTTAAAGGTTGCACCTTATTCTCCGACAATAGACCAGCGAAAATCCATCCTGCTATTGTCTCTTTTCCCTCCTCGAAAGAATATAGATCGGACTCAGAATGAGTGTATGTTACTTTAACCCATTTCTTCCTTTGCAATTCCGCCTCTACACTATCCCCCTTTTCCAGGGTAAAAAGGACCTTCGATTGTTTCGACGGCTTTTCACGAAGGTTAGCCCTATAGGTCTTAACCCACCTTAGTGCAGTTTCTGGGTCTGCAAAATCCAAATAATAACCTTTTACCCATCCATTTCTTCCATCTGATAGCTCAACTTTAACCCAATTTATAAAAGACTGTTCAATTTCTTGATATTTCCTCATTCTCAGTCTGGTATTATGTGGTATTTCAAATACTGGTCTAACCTGTGCACTAAGATTGGGGAAAATCTCAATAGAATCATTGGGAAAGAACACCCGTGCTTTTTGGTTGATTGGAGAAATCCAAACTGATACGCGTGGATTAAGAGAAATCTTAGAAATGTTCTTCTCTAATTGTGTATAGGATGCCTTTATTTCCTTTGTCAAAAGATCTAGCTTGCTGTTTATAGCAGTTATTATAAATTGCCTATTGCGTTCTCGAATGCGATCATTCAATTTTTTGATTGTTTCGTTTGCCTTTCTCAAATTCAAGTTTTCTTTCTGAGACTTGGCATTTTCCCGTTTTGCATTACTATAGTCAAGTTGAATCAAGGCCGTAACTATAGCTGTTGGCGAAGTCAAGTATATTCCGATATTCTTTAAGGTTTTAGCGCTTTTTCGCGCCTTCTCTTTCTCCCCCTCCTCGTAAGACCCGCCTGGATTTTTCTCAATATAAGAGCCCAATCCCCACAAAAATGTGAAGCATCCCATGAGAGCCAACCCCGCATTTCGGGAATTTTTCTTTTTTCTAATTTGGATTGTAGAGAAAGGCATTTTCTGAAAAGGCGCATAAGGTATCATTGGTTTCAATTCCGGAATCGTGATATAGCTTGACCGGAAAAAATCTGGATTAGTATGTTTAATTTGCTCTCTTTCATCTAAAAGCTCAAAATAGACAACTCTTAATGAATCAATGTGAGAGTTTAATAGCTTTACGTCTTTAAGAGTGTGATTCTGTAAACGGGTTGTATTGCCGATGGTTCTTAGCCCCGGAAATATCACTAAGAAAATCATCAGGATGATAAAAAAAGTTTTCATAGTGTTATACCTCACAAATTCAGGGTAATCGTTTTTGGGTGCGCTAAGAAAGCCACTTCAATTCCTTTAACATATTCATATCAAAGGAGCCGTATTAATGTTTGCAATGTCCAAGAGCAATTTTTAACTTTTTGCCTAACTTTCATTATGTAAAGTATCTCGTTTCATTTCTCTTGAAACAACCTCCAAAAATTCCACCCAACCACAACGTTTCTTTTTGAAGTAGTTGATTGTGTGCTCGGTTAACCCCAACACTCTGCCAGCAACTCCAAGTGCAACTCCTAAAGGATAATTAACCGGTGATACTACTGTGCCTGTAAAACCAGTAACCTCTCCTAAAACCGACCATCGGTTCACTGTGAGGCGATTTTGCAATTCAGCATGGCTATTGGCGAGTTGATCAAAAATATCAGACTGTATTGATTCCAGAAATCCCTCCAATTTATCTAATATATCCAAACTGTAGCTCTGATCCCATTTCTTAGGGAGGTTAGTTTCATTAATGTATTTTTCAAACTTCTTAGCTGCTTTTTTGGCTATCCTTTCTATCTTCTTTCGATATTCCGTCAAGTGTCCGTTTTCTCGAATTCTTCGGATAGTATCGATATTCCAATTGTCTTCTTGGGGGATTATAGCGAAGAATTTGGGTGTTAAATCGATTACAAGCCTGGAAATTTCTGGGATTATTGTTCTCGAAAACTTCTTCTGCCAGCTAATCTTGTACAGCAACGCCCGTTCTACTTCATCTACTACAGCTAAATCTTTGTGCAATTTATCTGACCACCTTTTGCACAAGAGTTCAATAACAGGTATATTCATCGCCTCAAACTTTAGTGGTGCCGGCCTGGCGTAATCACCCCGACGGGATTGAATTGCTGAAACAGTTTCTACAAACTGGGTGTCCTCATATAGTTCCTTGAAGCCTTTCTCAACTTCAAATACGTCCCCCTCTTCCCCAGATAGAAGTGATTCCACATTTATGAGTTCAAAAATACCGAGTTCGTTGGATTCAACGTAGGTTCTTACAACTTTTCTAAGTGCGTCGGACAGTTCATTGTAAAAGTCTTCATAACTTCTTTGATCAAGGTAGAGTTTGTCGTATAGGAATAATGGGCCAGGATTTGAGAATAGATTTGGGAGAAATGTTGGGTTGCTCCAAGCCTCAGGCATTTCTTTAATAGCTGCAATTTCTCGACCTATTTTACTGCTCAGATGATATGCCGAAATAAATCCTTCCATTTCATACCCCTTTATCTTGATTCATTGGTTATGGCCTCCTATTTTGCTTGGTGACTTGCTATGACTCTCGAGCTTGGTCTCAACTCGGTTTTTATGGTATGCCAATGCCCTTCAGTTTCCGCTGCTGGCAAAAGGAAAAAATCGCAAAAAGGGGGCATCCCTTTAATCCGAAATCGCCCGGCAGGAGCTCCCCTTTACCCTCTCAATAGTCAAGAGACTTTTGCGGTTTTAATCATCTGATTATCTGATTACAGTCTCGCTGATCTATTTCAGCTTAAATGTTTTCCTCTCCTTAAACTCCTGCTGTTTCCCCAGATTCCAGTTGGTCACTGGACGATAGTAGCCCACCACCCGACTATAGACCTCACAGGGAACTTTCTTCACTATCCTGCTTGTGGTCTTTACTTCTTTGTTTTCCTTTACAGCGGTCTCCATTTTTTTTCTCCTTTCCTTTAGCCAGAATTATTCATAAATTCGCAGGTGACATCTCAAATCGCTGTGGCTTCTTGCTGTAGACTCCAACTTATCGGAGTCCAAGGATAACGGACAGACATAAATGTCTGTCCCTACAGAGCAAAACACAAACCATTAAATATCAAGGTATTAGGATAATCCATCATTGGTCTGTGAATAATCCAGGTTAGGTACCAACCTCTTCCAATGTTTCTACCCCATATCTTTCTAACTCCTCTGGGGTGTGTTCGTAGGGGCAGAATTGATGCTCTCCTGGTATATAGCCGTGAACAGGGCAGATGCTGAAGGTGGGGGTGATGGTGTAGTAGGGAAGCTTAAAGTTTTCGGCTATTCTCTTTACCAAGGCTTTGCACACCCGGGGATCCTCTATTTTCTCTCCCACATAGGAGTGGAAGACAGTTCCCCCGGTATAGATGGTCTGCAGGGGATCCTGGAGGCTCAAGGCAGTGAAGAGATCGTCTGTATAGCCCACAGGTAGCTGCGAGGAGTTGGTGTAATAAGGTTCTTCATCACCCTGGGTGAAGATATCGGTATACTGCTCCCTGTCCAAACGAGCCAGCCTGTAGGAGGTCCCTTCCGCTGGGGTGGCCTCTAAGTTGTAGAGATTACCGCTCTCCTGGGAGAAATGGGAGAGTTGTTGGCGCATAAACTTAAGCGTCCGGATAGCGAAATCCCTCCCCTTCTCAGTGCCGATATCCACCCCTAAAAGGTTTACTGAGGCCTCATTCATCCCTACAATGCCGATGGTAGAGAAGTGATTGGCCCACCAGCTGCCAAAGCTACCCTTAATGGCCTCCAAATAGACTTTGGAATAAGGGTAGAGGCCCTCCTCAGTGAACCTTTCCAGCACTTTCCTCTTAATCTCCAAGCTCACCTTGGCTATCTCCATTAGCCCCAAGAGGCGGTCGTAGAACTCCTCTGGGGTGGAGGAGAGGTATCCCAAGCGGGGAAGGTTGATCGTCACCACTCCAATGCTGCCGGTAAGCGGGTTGGCCCCAAAGAGGCCACCACCTCGATAAGTGGCTCTCTCCTGTTTCTGAGTTGAGGAGATCTTCAGGGAAAGCAAGTCTCCGCGCTTGCGCAGCTCCCTGTTGTCTAACCTCAGCCTACAGCACATAGAACGGGCATCATCCGGGCTCATCTCAGAATTGATAAAGTTGGAGAAGTAAGGCGTGCCATACTTGGCGGTCATCTCCCACAGTTTATCCCGTTTGGGGTTGTCCCAGTTGAAGTCCCTGGTGATGTTGTAAGTGGGTATGGGGAAGGTGAATATCCTTCCCTTGGCATCTCCCTCCATCATTAGCTCGCAGAAGACTTGGTTGAAGAGGTCCATCTCCTCTTGGAAATCACCGTAAGTCTCCTTTTGTGGTTCCCCCCCGATGATCACTAACTCATCCCTGAGGCTGCTTGGGGGCTCAAGATCCATAGTGATGTTGGTAAATGGGGTTTGAAACCCCGTACGGGTGGGGATGTTTACATTAAAGAGGAACTCCTGCATCTCCTGCTTCAGTTCCCCATGGTCAAGCTTATCATAACGAATAAATGGGGCTAAGAGGGTATCGAAATTGGAGAAGGCCTGTGCGCCAGCGGCCTCTCCCTGGAGGGTGTAGAAGAAGTTAACTACCTGTCCCAGGGCTGCCCGAAGATGCTTAGGGGACTTGCTCTCGGTCTTACCTGCCACCCCACCCAGTCCCCTCTGCAGAAGATCCTGCAGGTCCCAACCACAACAATAGACCGAGAGGAGACCCAAGTCATGGATATGAAAATCCCCCTGATTGTGGGCTTCCCTTACCTCTTGGGGGTATATCCTTTCCAACCAATACTGGGCGGTAACCAGCGAGGTGATGTGGTTGTTTAAACCTTGCAAGGAGTAGCTCATATTGGAGTTTTCCCGTACCCTCCAATCCTCCTTAGAGAGATAGCGATCAACTATATCAAGGGCCTCGGAGAAGAGGGCCCGGGCGTGCCTGAGTTTAGCATGCTGTTCCCGGTAGAGGATGTAGGCCTTGGCAACTTCGGCTTCACCTCTCTCTATGAGCACTTTCTCCGCTAAGTCCTGCACATTCTCCACCGTGGGAATGCGTCCATCTTTGTAGATAACCTCCAAGACGGTGACGATCTGATGGGTTACCTTGGCTGCCTCCTGGGGAGCGAAGGCCTTTACCGACTTCATTGCCTTGGATATGGCCTCCTCGATCTTCTCGCTAGCAAAACGACTCAACCTGCCGTCCCTCTTCCTGATAAACTTAATCGGGGAATCAAGCTTTGGCATGAGCACCCTCCAAATTAAACCTCTCCACAAAAGAGGTGTCAAATTCTCCTCTGACGAAATCTGGGTCCACCAGGACCCTTTGGTGGAAGGGGATAGTTGTCTTTACCCCCTCAACTATGAACTCCTCCAGGGCCCTCCTCATCCTGAGAATGGCCTCCTCCCTTGTCCTTCCATAGGTGATCAGCTTGGCTAAAAGGGAATCGTAATAGGGGGGGATGACATACTGGGCATAGGCATGGGTGTCCACCCTGATTCCCGGGCCACCTGGGATGTGAAAACTGGTTATCTGCCCTGGGCAGGGCCTAAATCCATTGGCGGGGTCCTCAGCGTTTATCCTACACTCGATGGCATGGCCCTCAACTACGATCTCCTCCTGATTGAAGCCCAATTTCCCATCGGAGGCGACCCTGATCTGTTCCTTAACCAGGTCCACCTTGCTTACCTGCTCGGTGACCGGGTGCTCCACCTGGATCCTGGTATTCATCTCCATAAAGTAAAAGCTGCCATTCGGGGCAAGCAGGAACTCCACCGTCCCTGCTCCCTTGTATTTCACTACCTTGGCGGCTTTCACCGCCTCTTTTCCCAGGCTCTTCCGCAACTTTGAGGTCACCGCGGGCGAGGGGGATTCCTCTACTAACTTCTGGTGTCTTCGCTGAATGGAGCATTCCCTCTCCCCTAAATGGATCACCTTGCCCCGCCCATTACCCAAGACCTGCATCTCTATATGACGGGGGTTCTCGATGACCTTCTCTAAGTAGACCTCAGGGTCTCCAAAGGCCACCTGAGCCTCTGCCCTGGTGAGCTCGAATACCCGTCGCAGTCCCCACTCGTCCTTCACTATCCTCATCCCCTTTCCCCCTCCCCCGGACCTGGCCTTGACCATAACCGGGAACCCAATCCTCTTGCTTATCTTCACCGCTTCTTCCAGATCCCCCACCACCCCATCCGATCCGGGAATTACCGGGACCCCAGCCCTTTTCATTGCCTCCTTGGCATAGGCCTTGTCGCCCATCTTTCTGATCATCTCCGAGGATGGGCCGATAAAGGTTATCCCAGAGGATTCACATATCTCGGCAAAGTCGGCGTTCTCGGCCAGAAATCCATAGCCGGGATGGATGGCAGCCGCATTGGTTACCTCCGCGGCGCTGATTATCCTCCGGGGATCAAGGTAGCTCTTGTCTGATGGCGGCGGACCGATGCAGACATCCTCGTCGGCAAACCTCACATGCAGGCTGTGGAGATCGGCCTGGGAATAGACGGCGACCGTCTTTATCCCCAACTCCTTGCAGGCATAGATAACCCTGAGGGCAATCTCTCCTCGGTTGGCGATCAATATCTTCGCAAACAATTTCGCCTATAACATTTCGGAGCCCCTGAGAAATTCCGAAATGTGATGGTTGTTTGAATTTCCTACTTAGGTCTGGGTTTAAGGGTGATGGCGGAGCGCCCAGAGGGTTAGTAGAGCCTAGGGGAGAGCTTGCCCCCAGAGAGACTATATTTATTATGATGGAGGATTTCTCCCCTCGCCTTTGGGGAACTCCGTCCACCTCCGGTCCGCCGCCCCGGTGATCCCCTTGACCTTGAGCTCTAAGTCATCCGGGTTTGTGCTGTGCAGAAGGGCATCCTCGTAGGTAATTAGTCCCTGCTGATAAAGTCTCATAATGGACTGGTCAAAGGTCTGCATCCCATACTGCACCCCGCCCTCTTCCATAAGATCGGAGATCTGGGGAGTCTTTAGGGGATCGATGAGGTAATCCCTGACTGAACCCGTGCTGACGAGCACCTCCACCGCGGGCACCCTGCCCCTGCCATTGGCCATATTGAGCAGCCTTTGGGAGATGACCGTTTTCAGCACCCCGGAGAGGAGGAGCCTGATCTGCTGGTGTTGATGGGGTGGGAAGAAGGAGATAATGCGGTTGATGGTCTCAATGGCATTCAGGGTGTGGAGGGTGGAGAGGACCAGGTGGCCGGTGTCCGCGGCGGTTAAGGCGATGGACATCGTCTCTATATCCCTGATCTCCCCCAAGAGGATGACATCCGGATCCTGCCTAAAGGCCTGCCGCAAGGCTGCGGCAAAGCCGTCGGTATCGCTCCCCAGTTCCCTCTGGTAGATAATGCTCTTCTCGTTTATATGCACATATTCTATCGGATCCTCTATGGTTAATATGTTTGCCCGGCGGGTCTGGTTGATGTGCTCCACCATCGAGGCCAGGGTAGTGGATTTGCCCGACCCCGTTGTTCCGGTAATCAGGATCAATCCCCTCCGTTCCTCGGCCAATTTCTTGACCACCTGCGGGAGGTTGAGCTCCTCAAAATTGGGGATGGTTAGCTTCACTGCCCTGATGGCCATACCCGGGGTTCCCCGTTGGTAATAGAGGTTGACCCGGAAGCGACCCAACTTGGATACACTTAAGGCCAAATCGAGTTCCCTCTTCTTGTTAAAGATCTCCCTCTGTTCCTGGCTCAATCCCTGGCTGATCATCTCCTTCATCTCATCGAGGCCAATGGGAGGGACATTCTTAGCTGAAAGTCGGCCATCTATGCGGAAGAAGGGAGGCGTCCCTACCCTCAGGTGTAAATCAGAGGCTTCCTTCTCCAACATCTCCCGGAGCAGCTCCCTTAGATCCATAGATCCCCCTGGGTTTAGGTGGCCAACTCCACCAAGAAGAGGGGTTGGTCATACTCCACCGGATGGGCATTATCCACCAGAGCCTTAACCAACTGCCCAGAGACCTCGGATTCGATCTCGTTCATTAATTTCATTGCCTCCACGAGACAGACAACATCCCCTTTCTTCACGAATTGCCCCTCCTGCACATAGGGGTCGGTATCGGGCGCGGGGGCGCGATAGAATGTCCCCACTATGGGGGATTTTATCTCGTAATGATTTTTGGGGGGTTCCTCCTGTGGCTTGGGTTCCTCTGGGCCGGTTGTCTCCACCACCTGGGGGGAGCTGTGCTCTTCCCCGGCGGCAACAGGGGCAACCATCTCCTGGCTTGTCCTGCGCCTGATGATTCTCACCTTTGCTCCCCACCTGGAGAGCTCCAGTTCATCGATGTTGCTTTCTTCCACCAATTTGACCAATTTTTTCAACTTGGACTCTCGCATCTTAGACCCTCTCTATATAATTTCCCCCTCTGGTATCGACCTTTACCCTATCGCCCTTCTGCACAAAGAGGGGGACCTGGATGATGGCTCCGGTCTCCAACTTCGCCGGTTTGGAGCCGCCAGAGACGGTATCGCCCTTCAGCCCGGGTTCGGTCTCCACAACTTCAAGTGCCACAAATATGGGAAGTTCCACCCCAATGGCCTCTCCCGTATGGGTTAAGACGGCAACCTCAGACCCTTCCTTGAGGAAGGCCTTCTCCTCTCCTAAAACGGAACTGGCGATAGGCATCTGTTCGTAAGTGGTGCTGTCCATAAAGTAGTAGAGGTCCTCAGCCTGATAGAGATATTGCATCTGCCTCTTTTCCACCCTGGCCTCCTGTACCCTTTCCCCGGCCCGGAAGGTCCTCTCCAAGACGCTTCCGTCGGAGAGCCTCTTTAACTTTGTGCGCACAAAAGCCCCTCCCTTACCCGGTTTCACATGGAGGAACTCCACGATGGCGTAGAGATTGCCCTTTAAATTAATGACCATCCCATTTCTAAAATCAGCGGTAGTGGCCATCACTCACTCTTATAGTTGAACAAGGTCTTTGGTTAAACCTGTCAAGAGCTCAGCCCCGTCCTTTCTAATCACCACCATATCCTCAATCCTTACCCCTCCCCAATCTGGAAGGTAGACCCCTGGCTCAATTGTCACCACCATCCCCTCCTGGAGGACCTCTGCGCTGAGGGCGGAGACCCGGGGTTCCTCGTGAACCAAGGTGCCCACCCCATGTCCTAAGGAGTGGCCAAAATTGGGGCCATACCCTGCATCATCGATGATTTGGCGGGAGATTCCGTCCAGTTCAGAGGTCTTAACCCCGACCTTGGCCCCCTCTAACCCGGCCTTCTGGGCGCGACGCACCAATTCATATATCTCCCTTTGTTTTTCCTCGGGTTTCCCTAAAAAGACCGTTCTGGTGCAATCTGAACAGTATCCCCGGTAGTTGGCTCCAAAGTCGATTATCACCATCTCCCCTTCTTTTATCTCCTTCTCTGTGGGGAGACCGTGGGGCAGGGCGGCCCGCCAACCCGAGGCCACAATTGTCTCAAATGAGGTCTTTGCCGCTCCCTTCTTTTTCATCCGGTAATCAAGCTCCGTAGCCAGCTCGATCTCTTTTACCCCTGGGTGGATTAAGCCTAAAATCTCGGAGAAGGCCTCATCAGCTATCTTTGCCGTCTCCCTCATTAGCTGGATTTCCCCCTCATCCTTCACGGTTCTCAAGCACTCCACCTTTCCCTTAATAGGAACCAACTCAGCTTGGGGAAGGACCTCCCGCAGCCTTTGGTATTCCTCATAGGTAAGATGGTCCGGCTCAAAGCCCAGCTTAAACCCATCGGAGAAGAGCCCCAGTGGGGGGAGTTCATCGAAGAGCCTCTTCTTGGCGATAACGATCTCCCATCCCTTCACCTCTGCGGCCGACTGCTCCTGGTAACGGAAATCGGTGATGAAGATCCTCCGCTGAGAGGTGACCAAGGCCACTCCCGCTGAGCCGGAGAAACCGGTCAGCCAGAAGATGTTGGGAAGGGAAGTTATCAGGAATCCATCGACTTTGCTTAGGGAGTCTAACAGCCTTTTTAACCTTTTAGCCCACATCTTTACCCTCGTCCATCTCTTCTTTTATCTCCTCGATCTTGGCCTTATACTCTTCGTTCTCCGGCTCCTTCTCCAAAAGCCTGGTATAAACCTCCAGGGCCTTCTCCCATAGGCCCTGTTTCCGGTAGATCTCGGCCAAGGTGGGGGTTTCTATTCCGGCAAACTCGCTCTCCAACCTCTCGATACCCTCCTCCAGTCCCAAGGCGGAGAGCTCCTCCCCAGTCTTTGCTGGTATTCCTTCCTCCTTCTTTTTTGGGGGGGGTTCCTTTTCCTCCCAGTGGGGTTCCCTCTCCTCTTGGGGGGTAGTTATCTCTGGTGGTGGGTTCTCGGCTGGCTCCCCTTCTGGTTTAGCCTCCTCTGTCTCCGCTAAAGGCTCCTTCCCTGCTATGGGTTCCTCTATGGGGGGAGGCTCTGGGGGCTGGGGGGTTGGTTCTTCTTCAATTTTCTTCTCCTCTTCGGCAACCATCTCAGGGGGGGGCTCCCCGGTTTCTCCCTCCATCGAGGGGAACTCTTCTGGCTCCTCTATAAAAGGTGCTTCTGATGGTTCTGTGGTCGGCTGTTCCTCCGCCCCTCCTTTCGCCTCCGCTACCTCCTCCTCGGACGGGGTTTCCAAAGGTACCTCACCTTCCTCTAAGGTTGCCTCCTCCCTCTCCGCCTTGGTTTCCTCTATTTGAGGAACTTCAGGGGGCGCCTCCTCAACAAACTCGGGTTGGGGCGGTGCCTCTGAGGGAGCTTCCCCTTTTTTTGGGGTAATTTCCTCCTTAGATTCCTCTACCTGAGGAAGCTCTATGGTTGGCCCCTCCTCAGCCTCTACTGTTGCCTTTTCCTCCTCCTCAGAAGGTGCCAAAGGGGTGGCCTCCGGGGGTTCGATTAGCGGCCCTTCCTCCGCGGGGGCCTGCTTCCTTTCATGCTCTTGCAAAAAGCTTGTGGCTTTTCTGTTGGAAGGATCTATCTGCAGGATTAGTTCGGCAAGCTGTGTGGCCCTACCTACATCCTCTTCCCTTTGAGCTATCTCCAGTAGCCCCCGGAGTGCCCGCAGGTTCTGCTGGTCCAGCTCTAAGACCCTGGTTAAAATCCCCTTGGCTTCAGCCCAAATCCCCTTGGTCAAATAGGCCTCTCCCAAGATGAGTTCGGCCTCTTCGTAGTGGGGATATACCGCAAGCCCTTTCTTACAGATGGAGATGGCTTTGTCCACCTCACCTTCGGCCAAAAGCTTGCCAGCCAGTTTGGCAAAGACCTGGAACCCGTCACTTAAATCTGAGCTTGCCAGAATCGTCCTCCTCTTTTGTGAGGGGCAAATAGTTTTGTAATAGCTTAATTTTCCTTGACTTAACTGGGGAGCTTCCCTGGCCCCATTGGAAAGTCCTCCTAAGCCATAATAGCAAAACGGCTCTCACCTGTCAAGGGAACTTTTCGGATTTTTCTCCCCCTCCGAACAATACCTCTTTAAAATCATCTGGATCAGGCCCTGGGTGCTCCTTCCCTCGACAACCTCCACGGTGACCACTTTTCCTCCTCTTCCCTCAACTATCTCCTTTCCCACCACCTCTTCCGGCTCCCAATCCCCCCCCTTAACGATATAATCGGGCTGGAGAAGGGAGATGATGTGATATGGGGTGTCCTCATCAAAGATACAGACATAATCCACCATCTCCAGGGAAGAGAGAATAGTCGCCCTCTCCTCTTGGGGAATTACTGGCCTCTTCTCTCCCTTGATTTTCCTCACCGATGAGTCACTGTTTAACCCAACGATGAGAAGATCACCCAACTTTTTTGCCTCCTTCAAACAATGAATATGGCCTATATGCAGGAGGTCAAAGCAGCCATTGGTGAAGACCACCTTCCTCTTCCCCCATTCCTTCCGCAACCCGATGAGTTCTTTCCAACCAACCACTTTACCCATCCCCTATCACCTTTCGCTCATCAGACCTAACGGCTACGATAACCTCCTTTAGACGGTCAATTGCCATTTGTGGGAGAGATCCAGATGACAACCTGTCTGAAGGGAGTAATATCGTCCTTCACCCCCTCAAAGTCAACCCTTTTTTCTTTTTTAAGGCTACAGGAACCCTACACAAATTACAATCTCTGGAATCTTTCTCCGAGCCGCCAATGATTGAGCGGTCAGATGTCCTCATCTAACCGCCCCCAGCCGGCTATCAAGTGCCCTTACCTGACGGCACAGGGGAGGGTGGCAGAATTTAGGTTCTGCCACCTGGTCTTTGGGATGAATAGTTCAGGATAGATGAGTTCTTGTAAATAATGCGGCCTGAACCGATCTACTCATAAAGTATGGGGGAGATCCCCAATTATCAGAGGTTTTATGTCGTAGGCATAGGGCTTTAGCCCTGTCCGAGGGAAACGGACAGACACAAATGTCCGTCCCTACAAGACAAATACATAAATTTTTAAGTCTGAAAAAATTGTACCAATTGGCTATCAGTTTGTGAACAATTCGGGCTAGGCCAGTCAATGAAAAATGCCGCAGGGCGAAACCTGCGGCATCTCGGTCGTTCCTCCTCTTCACTGGCCTGGGATAAGGCCTGTGGCGAGGAGTGCCTTAAGCTATCCCCAACTACCTGCCTTTACTCATATCTTAGTGCCTCCACAGGGTCCAGCTTTGATGCCTTGTTGGCTGGATACATACCAAAGAAAATACCTACACCTACAGCAAAAAAGAAGGCAAGCAGTACTGAGCTCAAGGTAATAACTGATTGGCCACCGCCACCAAAGAGGCGTCTAGGACCAAATGTACCTGCCCCAACCATCATATTCCCTATTGTATTAGCAAAACCCGTGCCCAAAAGTATGCCAATTACTCCACCAGCAAAGGCAAGCACCATCGACTCTATCAAGAATTGCACCAATATATCTCCTCGTTTTGCTCCTACCGCCTTTCTTATGCCAATCTCTCTCGTCCTTTCCGTTACCGAAACCAACATTATGTTCATTATTCCAATACCACCAACAATTAACGATATTGCCGCAATACCTGCCAGCATAAGCTTGAATGTACTTGCAGTTTGTTCTATGGTCTGACGAAATTCCTCTTGACTTCTTACTCTAAAATCCACCACTTGGTTATGCCTCTGAGTGAGCAATGCTTCCACTTCCCTGCTAGTACCACCTGTAACTTCAGAGCTTTTGGCTTGCACAAAAATTGTCTGCACATTGTCATCTCCGGTAAACCTCTTTTGGGCCGTAGTGAATGGTATAAGTATCTGGTCATCGAAATCCTCCCAACCTACCCGTCCTTTCTCTTTTAGAATGCCAATGACTGTAAATCTTTCGTCCCTTACCTTGATATCTTTACCAACAGGATGCTCGTTGCCAAATAGCTCTTCCTTAACTGTCTTTCCAATTACACAAACCTTTGCCCATGAATCAAGTTCCTCTTGGTCAAAGAATCTTCCCTCATCCATTTCCAGATTCCTTATGGTCTGATAGGATGGAGAGGTTCCCAAAAGTCGTGTATCCCAATACTTATCAAGATACCTGATTCTCTCGTGGGTTCTAATTTGAGGGGCCACCGCATTTACCGCCGAAATCTTCTCCTTAACAGCAATTGCATCTTCATGGGTAAGTCCTTTAGATCTTCCTCTCCACTCTAAAGCCTCCTCTTTGCTTTCTGGGCGTCTGGGATGGACCATTAAAACATTTGATCCCAATTTCTCTATTTGTAATGTAATTTGACGCTTTGCACCTTCGCCTACTCCTAACATACCAATGACGGCGGCCACACCGATAACGATACCCAACACTGTGAGAGAGGAGCGTAGTTTGTTGGATGAAAGCCCTTTATATCCAGAGGCGAACCCGGATACAAAGCTTCCTATGAGGCTGGTTCCTTTATTAACCTTATCCAAGGCGCCCATCGTATGTTCTACCGTTTTTCTTCGAACTTCTTCTTGCTTGATCTGCCCATCTTTTACTTGTATTATTCTATCTGCGCATTTTGCAACCTCTGGATCATGAGTTACTATAATGATGGTCTTGCCTTGTTCATGCATCCTTTTGAAAACTAACATAACCTCTTCACCAGATTGTGAATCCAAATTACCCGTCGGCTCATCAGCAAGTATTATGGACGGGCTGTTTACCAGTGCCCTGGCAATGGCCACCCGCTGCTGCTCACCACCGGAAAGCTCGTTGGGATAGTGATGCGCGCGCCCCTTGAGGCCCACAGCCTCCAGTGCTTCCCGTGCTTTCCTCTTTCGCTCCTTCTCACCTATCCCGGCATAAAGCAAGGGGAGCTCGACATTAACCAGTGCCGTTGACCGGGGCAAGAGGTTGAATGTCTGGAAGACAAACCCCAGCTGTTCATTGCGGATTTCCGATAGATAGTTATCACTGAGCTCATTGGTGGCTTGGTCATTCAAGTAGTAGGTTCCGGATGTGGGTTTGGACAGACATCCCAATATGTCCATTAAGGTGGTTTTGCCCGATCCGGAGGGTCCCATGATAGATACGAATTCACCCCTATCAATTTCTAATGAGAGCCCTCTTAATGCCCGGACTTCAACTTTCCCTATGCCGTAGGCTTTAGTTAAGTTATGTGCTTTTATCAGCGTAGCCATAGTTTCACTCACCTATGCATTGGGGGGCCTCCGCTTCTAACTCTCTCCGACCCTTCCAGTATTTGACGTTCGACTCCTGTAATAAGAACTTCATCACCTTCCTTCACCCCCTCTTTGATCTCAACTTTCACATCGTCCTCAAGTCCTGTTACTACTGGTTGAGGAACTGGCTTTCCATCCTTTATCAACATCACCATTGTGCTGGTGCCTCTCTTTGTGACTGCCTCCTTTGGCACCCACAACACACCCTCAGCCCTACCAGTTATAATATCCAAGTCTGCCGTCATACCGGGTTTGATCAATCCGATACCAGTTCCCTCTACCTCAGTTGGCTGCCTAAATTGGGAGGCAGATCTTGGTGGGCTCTCTGGTGGCGTCACCCCGAACTCCCTCAATTTTCTCTGCATTGCATTTTGGATCTCCTCACGACTTGCCCCCCGTTGGAACAGGTTTTGCATCTCCTTACGCATAGCATTACGCTGTTCTTCAGTTAATTGGGCAAAGGCCTGTTTTCTAAGATCACCTGAAAAACCTTCGGCCTGCGGTCCTTCGCTCTCCCCCGCTACAGAACCCAGGATTTCTACCTCGACTGGATAAACAACAATATTTTGCTCAATGATCCCTGCTGGTGCTATCTTTTTCACTACACCGTGGTACACTCTACCTCTTATAGCATCAAATCCGATATTTACAGGCTGTCCTAACTTTACTTTACTGACATCTACTTCGTTTATGTCAGCCTTCACGATCATCTTGCTCAAATCACCTATGGTCATAAGAGTGGTACCACCGCCACCTAAGGATCGAGTTCCTGAAGTAATCATCTCACCTTCTTCAACGTTTAGACTAATGACTACTCCTGAGGTGGGTGACTTAATGATTATGTTTTCAAAAGTCTTTGAGGCAAGACTTTGCGCTTTTGTGGGTTCAGCTCCTCCCAAACGCAACCAAAGCTGCTTCTCTGCCAGTTCATACCCGATTTTACTATTTTCATATGCTTTCTCTGCATCCTCAACATCCTTTTTGGCAATAAATCCTTTCTGATACAATTCCTGTTTACGTTCCAAATTCCTTTTCATGTCCTCCAAATCGAGTTTTGCGCGCTCAAGCGATGCCTTTGCCGAAGCTACCGAAAGGGCCTCTGATGACTCTTGTTGCACCAATACCAGCTTGTCACCTGCTTTGACGCTGTCTCCTTCTTCTATAAAAAGCTTCTTTACTTCTCCTGCAAAATCTGACTTTATATCAACGGTGGTTAAGGGCTCTACTGTACCACTTTCAGTTACTTTAACAACTATGCTGCCCTTCTTAACCACTGCGATTCTAAACGGTTGCTCCTGGTTATTGCCATTTTTCCAGATGGAGCTATAGATGACAAATCCCACTACGATGGCGACAACGCCACCGAGGATAATATACAGCCTTTTTCTCATCGATACCTCCCTTTCAACCATTCAATTGGCTCACCGAAATCAGGGCCGAGGAACTGTTGCCCCTTTTCGGCAAGTAACTCCTGGAAGTCATTAAAATAGCTTATCCATAGCTTTCTGCAAGGTAGTCTTTGCTAAGAGGTAATCGTAGATTGCGCTAATGTGGTTTACCTTGCTGCTGGTGAGGGCCACTTCCGCATCGATTACCTCGGTTATGGGAGCAACCCCAGTCTTATATCTTCCTAACGCCACCTCGTAGCTTTCCCTTGCGCTCTTCACCTGTTTATCCGTAAGCTCTATCCTTTTGAGTGAAGTGACCAGATTGAGGTGCGCTGATTTCACCTCCAACTTCACCCCCCTCTCCAGTTCCTCGTAATTGAGCTTGGCCTCATTTATCCCTATCTTTGCCCCTTGAATTGCCCGGCACCCTACTCCACCGTCGAATATGGGGAAGCTCAGTCCAAGGCCAACCTGCCAATCCCTGTTCCTTTCCCAATTCTCGTGGTTGAGAGGGACCCCACCGAAGACAAATCTGTCTGCATAAACATTGTAACTGCCTTTAAGGGTGAAAAGTGGCAATCTGTCTATCTCCGCCAGCTTCAAGTTGTCCTTCATGATCGACAGGTTTAACCTCTGTTGGGCAAGTTCCGGACGATGGGCCAGGGCTTGGGTTAGGCAACTGTCCAGATCAGAGGGAGGAGCCTTGGCTAATTTAACTGATTTAACCTCAACGGGATAGTCTAAGCTTAGGCCCAGCTTATCATTCAGTTCTGCCCTGGCTAATCCCAAATTGCCCACGGCCTGCAAGGAATCAACCTGGGCTGAGGCCAGATCCACCTCTGCCTTCAAAACGTCGGCCCTGGGCACAAGCCCCAGGCCATACTGGGTCTGCGCGAAGTCCAGGTGTGTTCTTCTTTGGTTTAAACTCTGTATTTTAAGCCCCAAAAGCTCCTCTGCTTTGAGCAAGCTGTAATATTTCCTGGTCACCTCGAGGACTAAGGAAGCCTTGGTGAGGCGATAGCCTTCTCGCACTGAGGATAGGGATGTCTTCGACTTGGCAACATTTATTAGCTTCTTCCCACTGGCAAAGGGATTCATAGATGCAGAAAGGGAGAGGCTGTAGTGCTTTTCATCCCAGGCAAACCTGTTGTTCAGGTTATTAATCCCGTATCCTCCCGAAAGGTTAACCTGGGGCAAAAACCCGGACTGGGCATCTCTTAGATTTATCTTGGCTTTGCTTATATTCCCCTTGGTGATGGCCACCTGAGGGGAATTTCTCAGGGCGATGTCAATACATTGATTTAAGGTTAAGGAATCTTGGGCCATGGACTGGGGCTTAGGGGGAAGCTGTCCTTGCGAGTAAGCATATGCTGGGATGGTCAACTCGATCAACAGTGAGACAATCAAGATATGCACCATCTTGATATAGTCCCTTAGCCCCCTCTTCGCTTCAGGTCGAGGCAGGTGTGAAGTGGGGTTATTAACCAGCTTGGGATCGTTATCTCCCTCCGAGGTGATTTCTGATTTCCCCTTCGGTTGAGCTTTCCACAATCGAACAATATGAGTTTTGTCTATTACACCCATTCTACGGTTCCCGTTTTCTAATTTACCGATAGCATAAGGCCAAACTTTGACATGGGGCCTCTTTTCACTTGAACGAGGCTGTTTAAAAATTGCCTCTGAATTTGAGTTAACTGTATAATTTTCAGGAAGTTCTTTGAAAAAAATCTACTTTTTCCTCTAAAAAAGGTTGACTTTGATGAAAATTTGATTATATTATTGCTTGTTAATAGTCAAAGCTTCAACCTTTAAGGAGGTAAGAAATGAGCCAAAGTCATCAACTGTCGTTCATCAGGATCTATGATAAAGAGGTTGATCCTGACTTAGAACGGTTGGATGAGCTGATCAATGATGAGGCCATCGATGCAGCCTTCTCCTATAAGATAGCCTGGCGGGGAAGAAAACTTGTCCCTATCTCCAGGAAGGTGCGAGCCCATATCCTCAAGGCAATCAAGAGGATTCCCTCCTTCAATCAGCTCTGTAGGGAGCTCAAGCAGCGAAAGGCCTATCGGAGATTCTGTCACCTGAAGAGCAAGAAGGATGGCTTCTGTTCCGCTACCTTGACCAACTTCCGCCAGGATTTCTCCTTCCGGGATCGGCTCACCCTGATCTCTATCTTCATCAAGACTGCTGACTCCCTGGGCTTCTTCCAGAACTGCTCTCAGTTGCATATCACCGACTCCACAGAGATGGAGTCCCCTTGTCGCTGGGAGCCTATTGAGGTTATAGAGGTCAATGGATGTAAGGTGGAGGTGTTCCGAGACCCCACAGCCAGTAGAGGGAAACGCGCAGCCAAGAAGGGCAAGAGCCGTTTCCTGGTGGGCCATAGGAAGCACTCCTTAGCTATTCTCCTGCCCAACAACAAGGTGGTTACCCTCATTTCAATTGTTGCTCCCGCCCATCAGCAGGATGTCCATTTCCTTCTGCCCCTTCTCTATCTGGCCCAGGCCTTGGGACTTGAGGTAAAGTATGTGGTGGCAGATTTGGCCTACATAGACTCTGAGCGCAAGAGGGTGGCCAAGGAGAGGTTTGGGGTAGTGGTTCATACCGACAAGAAGGTAAACAGCCGCCTGCCTGAGATGGTTGATGAGAGAGGTGCTCCCTATTGTGTTATGGGGGAGAACCTCCAGTGGTTGGGCCTTGACCAAAAGAGCGGGCTGCACTATTATGGCTGTGGGCTGGATGAGCCAAAGGATTGTCCCCTCTACGGGGGATGTGAGAAGTTAAGGGTAATTGACTCTGCCCAATACCCGGTGGCCTTTGGCCAGATCCCTGTACACCTTAAGG
>Ga0307434_1000192_pt1 | contig 53204 bp, 47 predicted proteins | sample SalMarWE160220MG_FD_202156 | JGI IMG/M metagenome (GOLD analysis project Ga0307434, IMG submission 202156) | Salt marsh sediment microbial communities from the Plum Island Ecosystem LTER, Massachusetts, United States - WE1603-220 | ecosystem: Environmental > Aquatic > Marine > Intertidal zone >... | reverse complement strand
TATTTCAACAATAGCAGAAGCATTAAGAAAATACATTCAAACCGGAAACATCCCCATGCTTCCTACAAGAAAACATGGCACTTGAGTGAGATGTTACCAATTTTTTAAAAAATCGTAGGTAACATTTTCCATCGAGAAACGCTGTATCTTAAAAGCAGAGAAGTTTGAGGCGTCTATTAAGGAAAAGAAAGATCCTTTAAATGAATCGCATAATCATCGTTACTGATTTAACCAGATTTCATAATCCGAAAATTGTATGCACAGCGGGCATTGATGAAGATTCTGGTGAATGCATTCGGCCAATGCCCTATTTAGCACTTTCAGAATGCCGAAGATTGAATGTTTTGCCAGGCGCTAAATTGAGTGGTGATTTCACTCCTTCTCCTAAGAGGACTGGCCCACATCAAGAAGACTATAGCTACAAAAAGCTGAAGTATCTTGGTCCAAGTAGTTCCAGCGATTTTAAGAACGCGCTCAGACAAGGTCTATATGGAAGTGTAGAAGATGGATTTGAGGTTACGCTAAATGATTATCAGAAACACATTCCTATTGGTTATGAAGTGCAAAGATCGATTATTACGGTCAGTATTTCTCCATCTGAAATAAAAATTATTGAAGATTCTTATAAACCAGGAAAAATAAAACTCAACTTTCGGGACTTATCGGGTAGAAAGTTCGGGTATATTCCGATCACGGATCTTGGATTTCATGAATATGCACTTCAACATCATTCACGTAATGAATTAAGAAAAATCAATTTTATGATTAAAGCTCAAGAAGAAGTATATCTCCGTATAGGCCTTAGCAGAAAATATCAGCCACCTAATGATGAAAGAAACGGATATTGGCTGCAAGCAAACGGAATATATACATTTCCTGATTACAACAAAGAAATAAGATGTTATAATTGATATATATGAAAGTAATGAGAATATGGTGGATTTTATGGAAGTAGACAATTCAAAAAATATTCTATTCTCGATTGGACATTCAACGCATACGATAGATACATTTACTTATCTTTTGAAGCGTTATGGAATTGAGGCAATAGCCGATGTTCGATCTAGTCCCTATAGCAAATACTCGCCTCAATTCAATAAGGACGTACTTGAGAATGTTTTAAGGAATGGCGACATTGACTATATGTTCTTGGGCAGGGAATTAGGGGCACGGCGGTCCGAAGAGGGTTGCTATATCGAGGGACAGGCCAAATATGAGGTTATCGCCCATTTACCTATTTTTCGAGCTGGTCTTCAACGATTACTCGATAGCATTAAGACCTACAGAGTTGCGCTGATGTGTTCGGAAGGCGATCCTATAGTATGCCATAGAACTATACTCGTATGCCGTGAGATAATAAAGGTATCACCGGATTTGAAAATAACTCATATCCTTGGCGATGGAACCACAGAGACACACGAGCATCTACAGGAAAGACTTGTCAAATTGCATAAGCTTCAGCCCGAACTTTTCGGAGATCTGACTTCTACGACTGCGCTCATTGAAAAAGCGTTTTACCTGCAGGCTGAACGAATCGCATACGGAAAGGTACCGGCAGAAGCATGAGACTCTTCACTATTGGTTTTACGAAAAAATCCGCCGAAGAGTTTTTTGCAATTTTACAGAATGCCGGTGTGAGCCGAATTGTTGATGTCCGGCTCAATAACACATCACAAATTGCTGGATTCGCAAAAGCACGAGACCTAAAATACTTCCTCCATGCTATAGCGGGGATTGACTACGTACACATCCAGGATTTCGCACCTACACAGGACATTCTTGATGACTTCAAGAAGAAAATGTGCTCATGGGCCGAATATGAACGCAGGTTTGTTGACCTGATGGTAGAACGCCGAGTTGCCGAAACGGCGGTAAAGCTATTACGTGACCGCGACTGTCTTCTTTGCAGCGAACATATCCCTGAACATTGCCATCGTCGGCTTGTGGCTGAGCAAATCCAGAAACACTCGGACAATGTAGAGGTTATTCACTTGTGAGCGGGAAAATTTAAGATGTACGCCTGCCCCATAGGGGGTACATTTTTTGATGAGTTGTGCTTGATAATGATAGGTTTTGATGGAGGATATGGGCTGCCCTTAATTACTGCAGAGCTTTGAGACTCAGACATCGGCAGGAATTGAATATAGTGGACACAGGATTCTTCATTCCGGCTCATATATTGCACAGATAACATATCCAATCGCATGCGATAATAGATGCCACTTTTCGTCATTGAGTGTTCCAATTGGCCCTGAATTTAACTGAATAAAATCTTTATCAACTACCGTAATACCCTCACATTGAGCTACACAATTCTTTTTGAGGCCGAATGAGCCTGCTTTGAATGGAACACAATTTGGAAGATTCCACCTTTTCTCAAGGTTTTTAGAAGTGAGAGGTATGGCTACAACATATTTACCTAAATTTAAATTTTGTCGAGATACAATAATGATTGGCCTACGGTGTTCTGATTCAATATAGGCCCAATATATATCTCCAGGTAAAGGAACAATCAATATGGATTCTCCTTTGACCATCGCTCCCCTGATAATTTAGCAATTTTGCCCCATTCAATGTCCATTTCTTCCTCTCTATTGTACTCCTCGCTCCCAGTTGAGTTCTTAAATGAAACAAAGAAATTTTCACGGCCACTCCAATCCCTTAAAGAATCATTCGCATCATCTCCAACAAAACTTGTCTGTTGTTGCACATAAAGTTGATGGCCGTAAGACATTTGCAATTTATCAAACTGTTTCTCTGTGATATTCATAAACACCTACTCCTTACCGATATTAGCCAATTGTTCAACTTGTTCGTTGAAGAATGATAATGCCTCTTCAATATATACACTAGGATTAGAATCTATTCTTCGAATATTTTCAATTACAATTGGACCTGCTTGCTTTATTTGCAATGGAGCAACTTGGGGCCACTGGCTTACTAATTCCAGGAAAACACATGTTTTGTCCTCCCTAAGAGGCTCTATCAATAACTCTCGTTTTGCTCCTTTAATTTGTTCTTCAGAAGGAGGGTTTGTCGCACTAACTTCAAGCTTCGCACTACAAAAGGTTAATGGTCCTCCAAGTTCTGAGATATATACTTTCGGTAATCCAAATACTTTTTCTCTTAAAAAGGCCAATCCATCATTTGAACGTGTATTGCATTGAGCTCGTAATCGCACTTCAGCTAAAACTTTTGTCCAATTTCCTTCCAAAGATTCATATATAGATTCTGATATACTGTCAAAGTATTGCATTGCATGTTCATTATTCGGAGGCCAAATATATTCAAGAAGAATCCTAATGGGCTCATGGATATTTTTATTATCAATTCTTGCTGACAATGTCCCTTGGCCTTCCTTCCGTTCCAAAACAATCGAAAATCCTTTTGATGAAAGACGTTTCTCCGGCTCTATCGTGCTATATTTGAATGAAAAATCATCAAGACGAGTTTTATTACATACGGCACTGTGAACTTTCGATGCTTCTTCCCTCTTTACAAACCTTGGTGGGCCAAAAAGGAAAGCAAATTTGATACTTCTTAGTCTAAATGAATTAGCAAGCATAATTAATTCCTATTAGTAATTTTTATATTTTTCCTTTAAGAAGCAATATAATAATCTGACATTTTCCATTTACATCCACTCGGCTACGACGCTCAGCTTTATTTTTATATAATAGCAAACATGTCTTGACAATTCAAGTATTTAATTAGGGGAATAAAAATGTACGTTAGGAATAATTAAAGGTGCCCGCCTGCCAAATAGGCATACATTCCCCCCCCCCTTCTGACGTACTCGTACATCCTTTTCATTTTAATCCGGGAAGTTTAGTTTTGCTAACTCGCCGAAATATTTTTTGGCGGCTTTATCATACGCTTTTGCGGCTTCTATTTCGTTGTCGAAGGATCCGATGAATTTGCTCTTGCCGTCATAGTGTATCTGGACTTGCCATTTCTTTGTCCGTTTCTTGAAACTCACTCCTTTATATTTTGAGGATGGGTTCTTTCTGAACTGTATCCTAAGCTGTTTTGCATGGGTGTGGGGGCTCAGAAGTTTACGATTGTCGATTTACCCCGTGAGATGGCGGCTTCGCCTATCTCATGGGGTGAACTATTGATTATTTGATTCTTTCTTAGAGTTTTTTACGGCCTTGGAAGTGAATAATAAAGAACGCCGTGTAACGGAGATTTTTCCGGAAAAAGCCCGCCTTTTCGCCGGCCGGGTCGTAGAATATATAAAAACAGAATACAGAATACAGAATTCAGAATCACGCAGTCCTCGGGACTCCTTACGCAGAACGCAGAACGAATTTTAGCCCGCACCACTGGTGCCGGGTCGAAAAAAGGCAGATTAATGAAAAAAACAGGTGAAAAAGAGTAGAAAACGACGAAATATTGAGCTTAATTTGAAAAAACAAAGCCAATTTGCGGTAGGGCTAAAATGACGCAATGTCTTATATGAAAGGTGTTTATGAAGAATTTTACGCTTTGAAGGCTGCGAAAAACAAAGCCAATTCAAACCCAATATTATTTAGCCCCCAGATTTTCTGGGGGTTGAAAACCCAAGTTGAAAAAACAAAGCCAATGTTAATATAGGCAAAATAGCGTTAAGTCAGTAATAGAATGGATTTATGGAGGTTTTTGTGATTTTGGGCGGTTTTTGGCACCAAAAAACAAAGCCAATCAAAGCCAATTTCCCTTTGAATCAGGCTCCGTACTCCCTGCCGGGATTATTCGGAGGCCTCGGGATTCAGGTACTTGAACTCGAAAAAGAATCCGTCCGGGCGGCTGATGCCGTAAAAGGTTGACAGGCCGAAGTACTTCTTTACGGCTTCGAATTCCGGCAGCAGGCTGAAATCGAGCATGTCGGCGGCCTGCGTGAACATTATCTGCGGAAAGAGCGAGCCGGAGCTGACTCCGACGCTAAGCTGGTTTTGTTTGTCGTCGCCGTTAGCATCATCCGGCTTTTTCGTTTGCTGCAGCGTGGACCAGAAGTACTCGCCGGAGACGGCATTGTTCTGCAGGCCGGCAATGCCCACGGCCGATGGAATGTTCGATTTGGCTTTGTTGAACCACTTTGCCGAACCTATCGATTCGGCCTGGCTGCCGCCCAGCGCGCGAATGGCATGCTCGATGGCGTCCTGGCTTGCGAAAAGCAGATGCGTGTCGGTAACGGTGAATGCCGACAGCGGTACTTTTGGAGTGCCGGAACCTGCAGGGGCTTGCATTGGTGTCATGGGATTAGGGCCGAAACCGGGAAAGAAGCCCGAGAGATCGACGGAATAGATCGTGTGGCCGAGAAGCTCTCGCCTGGCGTCTGGATTGTTCGGCGCGATCATTTTGCTGTGAATGAGTGACAGGGATTTTTCGAGGGCGTTTCGATTGTCTATCGCCACCGCAATTACTGATTGTGTCACGGGAGAAGGTTGTTTGTCTGCCGAGCGGGCGGCGCCGCGGTCCGGCTGGGGCTTGTCGATGCTCTGTGCGAGGATAATCTGCGAGCCGAGATGGTCGACGATGTCGGCTTTCAACTGCAGGGCGGGCTCGCCCTGGGGACCGGGCGGCAAAATCGGCATGTACATGATCGCCGCCATTTGGGGCGAAAAGCGAGTGAGAATATTGGCAAGCTCATCGAACGCTTTGGTGATATTCAAATTCACTACGGATACCGAGCATGCTGAGGCGGCAATAAATCTCGGCATTCGAAGCGGGCCGGATTCGATTTCGAGCATCTTGCAAATGCCCGCTTTGGCGCCGTCGATTTTCAGGATCGCCTTTGCGAAAGAAGAGCCCCCGGGTCCTCCGGCCGGCTCGACGCTGCCGCCGAACGATGTCACGTTATTCAGGCCCATGTTGTCGATGAAGGCCTTGGCACTGCCGGTGACATCCTGGGCAAGCTCAGTCTTGATGATCTGTTGTATATTGACGTAGAAATCGATCCTGCCGGCGTTGGATGGGTCAACGGCTTTTCCGGTGGCGGCATAATCCCGGTCATCGGCGAGAGTTGTACTGCCGGCCCCTCTGATTTGCGCGATGACGAATTTCAGCACGTTCGGGCTCGTCGAAGCGATCAGGCAATCGTCGATGAAACAATAATTCAGAGCTTTGGGAGGTTTCTTCTCGATGGTTGTAATTTCGACGCTGCGATAGTCCTCGGTTTGTCGGCGGGCACCGTCTTCAACGGCTTTGCGGACGATTTCATTGGTCAGCTCTTTGACTTTATCGATTTTGTCGCCCCACTGGGCCACAACCAAAATCGGCTCGTTGACATCTTGTAACTTTTCGTCGAATACCAGGGCGATCGCCACCCGGCCCTGGGGTAAAACACCGGCGTCGCCGATTGTCCTGACGAATTCTCTTTCCGATTCCTGCTTTTTTTCCCGCCATTTGGTCTTGAAATTATCGATGAAAGGCGCCATGGCCGGGTCTTTATAGAGTTGGTAAAAGTTGGTTTTTTCGAACTGCGCCCGGAGCTGGTTAAAATTATTGATATCCACGAGCAGAATGGTTTCAGGCGGAACGAGCTTTGCCGTCTTCGGCAGTTCTATAGCGCTTACCAAAGCCGGCACGCACAGCAGCATAAAAGCAAAGGAGCATAAGAGTATAAGGGTATATGACGATTTATTTGTTAGTTCAGCGTTTTTCATTTTAAGGCCTCTTTCGACAAAAGCATAAATTCGGATTTCCAACTAACCCATCCCGGCGTACCGGGAACCGGCACCGCTGCTAATTCTATCAGAGAATGGCCGGTTATGCAATTGTTGTCAGAATTCCGGCAATAGGCAGGATGGGCAGGTTTCCGCCGCAAAGGCGTACTCCTTAAGAAGTCCATAGGACTGTGGACTGCTCATGTGGTTCATTACTTGCCAATAAATAAGTTGTAAAAAAAGATGTGATCCTAATCCCCCTTCAGGTAAATCGAAAACCTGTCCCTTTAATCCTCACATTGATAAACTCTTTTACATGGTTTGGATCGGTTTAAGTACAGACGGAATCTGCGGTTTCAGGAACGAATTTGACTTGAACTTTTTGCTGAAAAGCGGAAGCGATTTTTCTCAACATGGAAAGACTATACCCATTGTAATCGGCATCCTCCAACCGGCTGATAACAGACTGAGTCGTTCCTACAAGATCGGCTAATTGTTTCTGACTCAATCCAGCCTGTGTTCGAAGATTGTAAATCATCTCTGCGATATTGAGATTCTCGCGCTGTCGTTGCAGAAACTCAAGCCGCTTTTTGTTTCCTTTGATATATCTATGGTGCAAAACTTTTACGGTATCTTTTGTGGTTCTTTTCTTTGTCATAATCATAGCTCTCCAATGTACGTATGAGCTTCTGAGTCTTGAATATAGTTCTCACGGTTTCTGATTGCTCTGTTTATTTCTTTATTCGGCACTTTCTTTTCCTTAGGAAAACCATGTGAAAGCAACACTATATTTTGACCGATAAACGCATAGAGTATGCGATAATGAACACTCCTATGCCTTGCTCTCAACTCATAGATACCATCTCTCAAAATATCACAGTGAGGCCTTCTTAGCTCGTATCCCATTTCTGTCAATTTTTCTACTAATGCGATACATTTGACCTGAGCGTTTGATGGCAAGCTGTCCAACCAGCTCAACAACGGAACTTGCCCATCCCGCTCTTGATATATTACTACTTCTGTTTTAGCCATCCTTTGCCTCTTTATATAATATCGCAAATTTGCGATAATTGTTCAAGCAAAATCTGTTTATTTTTCGATTTTTTTTCCACAAATTACTTATGTGTGCGTTATGGGCCGTAAAAACTCATTTTCTCCCCGAAAAACGACCCCTTTCCTCAACATCTTTATACGTCAATGAATTCCGGAATTCTCGGGGAAATCCCATGTATACTTCTCCCGATTGAGTTTTCCTGTTTTTTATACCGCCTGGATGTGAAAGTTTTCCATTAGCAGGTTTTGTAATTCCGGCGAATATTTCTTCTTCTTTCGGAAAAAGCTTTGGCATGCCCGCTTGAATTCACCAAACGTTTCATAGTAACGATTATTCAGCACTTTTTTCTTAAAAAACTTCCAGTACCGTTCAATCAGATTCAGATTCGGCGAATATGGTGGCAAAAATATCAATTTTATTTTTGTGCTTTCCGTATATTCTTTTAACAAACGTGAACGATAGTATCGAGCGTTATCAACAATGATATAAATCGTTTTGGCGTTTGGATGTTTTGCTTCGACCTTAGAAAACAAATCAATGGTAGAATCGGCGTTGATCGTATCATAAAACCCTGTCGTCGGCTCCAGCGTTTCGATGTTGATCGCACCATTGATATTCAAACGCTGACGGCCACAGTTGGCTTTTAGTTCTTTTTCCTGACCCTTCTTGATCCAGCCATAAGAAGGAACACTGTTGTGCTGGGGATGAGTTGCATCAGCAAAATAAATCGGGTCGTTTTCGCCCTTGTCCATCTTGATTTGCTCATATTCTTCAATAAAGGCATGTTGTCGGACAGGGTCTTGTTTGCCGGGGACATGCGTTGGCTTCTTGTAGGAAAATCCAAGGCGATGCAGCAGATCGGTGACTCCGCTGACCGAGTAACGTATCCCGTATTGCTTGTCAATATGAGCGATGACCGATTTGGCGTCGGGCAGAATATGTTCTTCAAGATACCCTTCAAGTTCGCTCATTTGGCGCTCATCGAGTTTTGACTCTGCCCCAGAATAATGATCATCCAGCAACGCATCGAGACCGTTTTTCTGATAACGCTCGAAATAGTGTCGGGACGTCTTTTCATCAAAGAGAAGAATCTCTGCTACCTGAACTGCCGACCATCCTTTGGATAAAGCAATGACGGCTTTAACACGATCAGCCTGACGTTTATCCCGCAGGGAGCGATGAAACTTTTCCAGTGCAGCTATTTTTTCTTTTGACAACGTATAATCTTTCATATATACTGTTTATCGGACATAAGGTGCTTTCTGATTGAAAAATACAGGGTTTTTCAATCAGGAGCAGTATATAATGCCTTATCATGAAGGCCGGAGTATGAAAGGGAACTGTTTATGCCATCAAATAGGAAATATCAAATGGACAGACAAGACACCTTGAACATGAAAATTTACAGGAGATATCAGATGTTGAAGTCAAATGGGAAATCCCGGATGAAGCTTGTCAAAGTCACATTGCCATAATCCTGCAACAAGGAGGAACAGACATGAATTCTGGAAGTAACTTATACGGTAAAAACTTATGGCAGAGTCTGCTGATGTGCATCAGCATCTCAATGTTCTCCCAACCAGTTCTGGGACAGATAAGCATCAAGGACCGCTACTGGCAGTACAAGGGAGAACCTGTGCTGTTCGTCAGTGGTTCGGGCCACGGGCATAATCCGTTTATCGATCACCAGATGACTACAACAAATGACGGCAGGGATGTAAGTAGTGAAGCGGAGGTAATTGCCCACATGGATGAAATGGTAAGAGTCGGCGGAAATTACCTTCGCTGCGTCCTGAATCCAGGAATGGCTCATGGAATCCAGGGATTTCGCTTCTGCGCAAAATCGGGTGACAAGAATGATTTGAATACCATGACGGGAGCCTTCTGGTCGCGTCTGGAACTGTTCATATCCGAAGCTAAGAAACGCAATGTTGTCGTGCAGCTTGAAATATGGGATCGCTTTGATCTGATAGACGGCAGCTGGCAGTCCTGGCCCGTCAGCCCCTTTAATCCGAAAAACAATATGAACTATACGTCGGCACAGTCCGGTTTGAATACCTCATACAAATCGTTCAAGCAGCATCCCTTTCTGAAGGGCGTTCCGGGACATCCGGATTACGAATCCGCATCCGCCTCCAGGAAAGCTCAATATGACATAGTACGTGGTTTTCAGGAAAAGTTCATCGACAAACTGATATCCATAACGTTTAAATACGACAACGTACTGTATTGCATGAATAACGAAACCCACGAACACCCAGCCTGGGGCAAGTACTGGATCAAATACATTCGAAATATAGCTGACAGCCGGGACAAAAAAATCCTGCTCACAGATATGTTTCTGAGCATAAATGCGGATAAAGTCAGGAATATCTATAACAGCGATGCATACGATTATGTCGACATATCGCAAGTAAATGGAAATGCGCCCGGGGAAAACCACTGGAAACGGGTGAAAGGTATGATTGATGCCGCCAGGGAAGTGGATAAACTCCTGCATATGACGAAAATGTACGGAGCAGACACGGCTCCGGGTAACTGGGAAGGAAATACCGACAACGTAATTGGAGAAATGTGGCGAGGTCTGATTGCCGGTGTGGCATGCGCCAGGTTTCACCGTCCACCCTGGGGGCTGGGCCTTACAGCCCAGGCGAAATCCTGCATCGCTGCAGTCCGTAAGATCGAGAGCAAGGTGAAATTCTGGGATGTTGAACCCCGCCAGGACTTGTTGAAGAACCGGGAAAAGAATGAAGCCTACTTGGCCGCCAAACCCGGCCAAGCCTATATCCTTTATTTTACTGCCGGCGGCAGCGGCTCAGTGGGACTTGACCTGACTGACCATGCCAATAAAGACTTTGATCTCAACTGGGTTGATATTGGCAGCGGCGAATGGGGAGCAACCACAACAGTATCCGGAGGCAGTACGGTCACCATCAACAGGCCGGGTTCCGGCCACTGGGCCGCAGCCATTGTCCGCTAAAGTGAGCCGGAACTTTATAGGTGATAGTGGTTAATATCTGTAAGAAAGCTATAAGGAGAAGTACACATGCCGTGCAAGTCATCAGACAGATATCTTTGGATTTCTTATAACAAGCTCGTGTTTGGCCTAGTTTTAATATTCTCAATATCTTCCAACATTTTTGGGCTATCTGCCTTTCCCGGTGCTCAGGGATTTGGATCGGATACCCCCGGTGGCCGAGGTGGTAAGATCATTGAAGTAACCAACCTCCGTGCAAGCGGTACCGGAAGCCTCCGTTCAGCCTGTGAAGCATCTGGGCCACGGATTGTGGTCTTTCGCACCGGCGGTATGATTAATATTAGCAGAGCAATAAACATTAGGAATCCTTTCATCACCATTGCCGGACAAACTGCCCCGGGAGATGGCATTTGTATTGGGGGCGGCGGGTACCTGAATATCACCACTCACGATGTAATTGTAAGGGGGTTGCGTGTCCGTGTAGGCGACAATCCGGACGGCCCCTCAGGAGATAACCGTGATGGTATTGGAATTGCCAACAGTTCATCCCCTCCTCACAACATTGTGATTGATCACTGCTCAGTAAGCTGGGGCATTGATGAGAATATTCAGCTTTGGTATGCCTGCCATGACATCACTATTCAGTGGTGCATTACAAGCGAAGCACTTAACAAAAGCCTGCATTCCAAAGGACCGCACAGCAAAGGTATGATTATTGGCCCGGATGCGGAACGCGTTTCCATCCACCATAATCTGTTTGCCCACAATTATGAACGGAACCCTCTGATAAGCGTGGATACCAAGACGGAAGTGTTTAACAATGTCATGTATAATTGGGGATGGAGGGGGACGAACCTGGGTAATCCCTATCCGGAACACGGTGAGTGGAGCAACGTGGTTGGTAACTACTTCAAGAAAGGACCGAATTCCGCCGATCTTTGCTTACATGTTTCCAATTGCTGGGTAAATGCTGAAGTTCATTTAAAAGGTAATATCGGCCCTGGAAGGCCATCTGATGCAGAAGATGAATGGAGCCTCGTGAGAAATGATGTTGGCCCCCAGATAATATCATCACAGCCGGTTGGACAGTCATCCGGTATCACTACGCAGATTGCAGGAGAGGCATATAATCTTGTTTTGGCGCGCGCAGGCGCAGTAATTCCCAGGCGAGACACGGTGGACTCCCGCATAATTGATGATGTGAAGAACGGAACTGGCAAAATTATAGACTCTCAGGACGAAGTTGGAGGCTGGCCGAATTATAACGTTGGAACACCACCATTGGACACAGATCACGATGGCATGCCGGATGATTGGGAAACGGCTCAAGGACTTAATCCTAATGATTATTCTGATGCCATTGTAACTGATTTGAGCAAAGAAGGATACACCAACGTCGAAGTCTATATTAATGGATTGTTTGGTTCTGGGAAGGGCATAGGGGCCAGCCCTTAAAATATAAATAATGATTGCCTGCCTTCCTGTTTGCTGCTATAGGATTTTAACAGGTGCGGACGCTATTTATTCCCTTATGCCCCGGTAGGTCACTGTAGTTCTTATGCAAATCTGACGGTACACTGCGCATTTGAGTGTTATCGAGTTTTCCTGATAATATTCATATTCCGGTGTTATCGAGATAGGAAGTAGCTTATAATCCTATATTATTGTTGTCAATGGCTATTCTCAGGAATAGCATATCCGGTGTTCTCAGTAAAAACAGATAATAACTTGTTTGCTACGCAATAATCTATGAATATTTCTGCTGTTCGCGAGTCTATGAAAGTGCATAAGATTTGTGTTAATCCAATTAGGAGGTCTAATGGCAAAACAAAAGATATTCTATGAATGTGGATTCTGTAAGCGTCTTTATGACGAAGAGGAGCAGGCAACAGAATGCGAGAAACACCACAGTGAAATGAACCACCTAAAGGTCATTGACTGTGCCAACGTGAACATTGATTCACAGGACCTCTTCCCTGAAAAGATTCTTTTAAAGAATGATCAAGGTGATGAACATCTTGCTGAATACAAACTGAGTAAGCAGGGTTCCGTTGCTGATTTTTATCAATCAGACGAGCAATCGCAATGGTATCAATCATAAAACTATCTTAAAATGCGAACATGTCGCTGCTTGGGACGACCCTGGCGGGTCGCCCCCGAGCTTAGCGTTGGAAGGGCATAGGGGCCAGCCCTTAGAATATAAATAATGATTGCCTGCCTTCCTGTTTGCTGCTATAGGATTTTAATAGGTGCGGACGCTATTTATTCCCTTATGCCCCGGTAGGCCACTGTAGTTCTTAAGCAAATCTGACGGTACACTACGCATTTGAATATTATTGATATTTACTGATAATACTCATATTCCGGTGTTATCGAGATAGTGGCCATTCTATTTTTCCACATTTTTGTGGTCAATAGCCAATTTCAGGAATATCTTATCCGGTATTCTCAGTAAAAGCATATAATAACTTGTTATGCAATAAAGAAGGAGAAACATATGTCAGCATTACCAGAAAACGTTAGCAAAGCATGGGATGATCGAAAAGGTCCTATCATATTCAGCACTGTGGATAAGAATGCGGTTCCCAATGCCATCTACGCTACTTGTGTGAGTAAATTCAGTGAAGGTGCAATAGTGATTGCGGACAATTATTTTGAGAAAACACGAAACAATATTCTCGCAGGAAGCAAGGGGTCCATTCTGTTTATTACTAACGAGGATAAGGCTTTTCAAGTAAAGGGGACCATTGAATACCACGGGGAAGGTGATGTTTTCGAGGATATGAAAACATGGAACCCAAAACAGCATCCAGGTCATGCAGCAGCACTATTGAAAGTAGAAGAGGTTTATTCGGGCGCCGAGAAACTCTTATAGGCATAACAAAAACCTGGAGCTTATCGGCGACAGGCCGCCGAAAGCTCACAGAAATTCCGGGGATACCATAGAATGGCACTAAATTAAGGAGAATCATGGTCACGAGAGCAGCTTGTTTGCCAGCCAAATCAGGAAATAGGGAGGGACAGTCACTATTTTCTGTGTACTGTCCCCAACCATTTTTTATAAAAGGGTGCTTCCTGTTTATTCAAAAATCCAATAAGAAATAAGTATGGTGTCCCCAGATATCCCCGCCACAAAGAGTTGTAATGGTAGCCAAGGTGCGTGTCTCTATGTGCTATGCGAATATGCCCCTGATGCCCCAACTCCGAGCGGTGGTTGTGGAACTAAACCTGATTGTTAGTTTGTTGGATTGGATCGGTGGCGAGTTAGGGCTCGCCACTGATTCAATTTGCTAATTGGATATTTCAGTGAATGAATCACAGGAGTTTGTCAAATGGAAAAAACGAGCAAATTGATAGCATTGGTTATCTTTTCATGTTTAGGGATTTCATACGGAGCAGACTATGATTTAAAAATAATCACAACTATAATGGATGCTTATGAAAAACAGTTAGATAGCATTAAGTTAAAATATACTTGCACATTCCCACTTGATGAACAAGGAAACCTAGAAATCGTAAAAGGTACTTTTGCCCAAAAAGAATCAGAAGGATATGTACTGCTTGACGAGAGAAAGCAAATAGGTAAAACATGGGACGATAACAAAGAAGTTGAAGGGATCGCCAGGTCATATAATGGAGAGATAACCAGGTATCTTGAACATGAGAAAAATGACCATGATTATCATATGGCTGCTCTCTACAAAAATCATAATCCAAAATTGTACATAACAAACGAAAACCCATATTATCGTTTCTACCGAGTTAATTATGGAGCTAAGTTGTCAGATACATTAAATGACCCAAATCTGAAGATAAAAATTCTCGGCGAAGAATCTATTGATGGATTCAAAACAATCAAAATAAGTCTTAAAGAGGCAGAGAGTCGCAATATTGACTATGTATGGTTATTGCCGGAGAAGAATTATTTACCCATAAAATACGAAATAACTCGAGCCACAGATGGAAGTACATTCTGGCAAATTTATTGGAGTGAATTTAAGGAGTTTGCCGGTGGTATCTGGGCCCCGGGAAGAATGGAACTCTCCTTTGGGGATGTGAGTGGTCCTACCACTATTACAGTAGACGAAATGGACATATCACCGCTAACAAAAGAAGATTTTGAGTTTAAGTTTCCTGCATTTACTCATGTTACCGACCATCTTCTTGGCACTTCCTACTTAACTACTCCGACATTGGACCAATCAGGCATTGACCAGGCACCTTTAGAATCATCAATAAGCAATAAAGAAAAAGAAGAAGTTTTGGACAAATATCTTGAATCCAGCGAAACAACTAACAATAAAGACCCAAATGTTATAGATGAAAGTGTCAAGCTAAGATCAAAAGCCAATCTCAAAGAAAAATCGAGTAAAGTGCCGTATTGGACAATCATGCTTGCATTTATTTTTGTAGGGGTTGGTATATTTTTTGTTTTTAAAAGGAGAAAAAAAGCATGAAAAAGGTTTGGGTATTCCGGGGACACCATACATATTTACGCAAGCTCGGGTCTCATGATTCGGTGCGTTAAGTATTGAATTCATGCTTTGACCAAAATTGAACTAAATATAGGAGGATCAAAATAAATGAAGAAGGTTGGAATAATAATTTGTAACCGTTATCACACTTGTGCAGGTGGAAAGTGTCTGCGAGCAATGCACAATCGAGAAGGAGCTTTTTCCTTGTACAAGGAAGAGGAAATACAAATTGCAGGATTCACCACTTGCGGAGGTTGTCCTGGCGGAAACGTTGAGTACGCTCCAGCAGAGATGAAAAAAAATGGAGTAAATGTCATCCATTTAGCTACTGGTTTAGTGGTCGGCTATCCACCTTGTCCACGTTTGGAAGCCTTTTGTGATTTCATTCCCGCTAAATATGGTCTGGATGTAGTAATTGGTACTCATCCAATTCCGCAAAACTATTACTTGACTCATCAAAGATTAGGCACTTGGCAGTCTGATAAATGGCAAAGTCGAATTAAGTATGTTTTGACAAACGAAGAAGTACGCTTATCATACGATTGATGAAATATGGTAAGAAGCCAAAGATGCGAAATGTATGGTTGAACATCCAATGCAATCGCAACTGGTAAAACACCGCTTAACAATCGCATCCACCGGACGCCTTTTAGCCGCCGGTGATCCGCACGTTGGCTGAAATGAACTAAATAACAGAAAGGAGAACGATAATGAAAGACGATAAGAAAAAACTTACCACCAACGCCGGGGCTCCGGTACCGGACAACCAGAACGTCATGACCGCAGGCCCCCGCGGCCCGCAGTTGCTGCAGGATGTCTGGTATCTGGAAAAAATGGCCCATTTCGACCGTGAGGTTATTCCGGAGCGTCGGATGCACGCCAAGGGCTCCGGGGCCTACGGCACCTTCACTGTTACTCACGACATCACCAAATACACCCGCGCTAAAATCTTTTCAAAGATCGGTAAGAAAACCGAGATGTTCGCGCGTTTTTCCACCGTGGCCGGAGAACGCGGTGCAGCCGACGCCGAACGCGACATCCGCGGTTTTGCGCTTAAATTCTACACCGAAGAGGGCAACTGGGATCTGGTGGGCAATAACACGCCCGTCTTCTTTCTCCGCGACCCGCTCAAATTTCCGGACCTCAACCACGTCGTCCATCGCGACCCTCGCACCAACCTGCGCAGCGCCAAAAACAATTGGGACTTCTGGACATCCCTTCCCGAGGCACTGCACCAGGTGACCATCACGATGAGCGAGCGGGGCATTCCGTTGTCCTTCCGTCACATGAACGGCTATGGCAGTCACACGTACAGCTTCATCAACGCCAACAACGAGCGTTACTGGTGCAAGTTCCACTTTAAGACGCAGCAGGGCATCAAGTGTCTGACCGATGCGGAAGCTGAGGCGGTGATCGGCAAATGCCGTGAGAGCAATCAACGCGACCTCTACTACTCCATCGAGAAAGGCGATTTTCCGCGATGGACCCTGTCCGTCCAGATCATGACCGAGCAACAGGCCGCCAAACACCCCTACAATCCTTTTGATCTGACCAAGGTCTGGTACAAAAAGGATTATCCCCTTATCGAGGTGGGGGTCATGGAGCTTAACAAGAACCCGGAAAACTATTTTGCCGAGGTGGAGCAGTCGGCGTTTAATCCGGCCAATGTGGTGCCGGGCATCAGCTTCTCCCCCGACAAGATGCTCCAGGGAAGGCTCTTCTCATACAGCGACACCCAGCGTTACCGGTTAGGGGTCAATCATCATCTTATCCCGGTGAATAAGTCTCGTTGCCCCTTCCACAGTTATCACCGCGATGGCCAGATGCGGGTGGATGGTAACTACGGCTCCACGCTTGGCTATGAGCCCAACAGTTATGGTGAGTGGCAGGAACAGCCTGATTTCTCCGAGCCGCCTCTGGAACTAAGCGGAGCTGCGGCCCACTGGAACGCCCGCGAGGATGACAGCGATTACTATACCCAGCCGGGCAAGCTCTTTCGCCTGATGAGCAAGGAGCAACAGGAGGCCCTGTTTGGCAACACCGCCCGGGCCATGGACGATGCGCCGGAGATGATCAAGATCCGCCACATCGGCAACTGCCTGAAGGCCGACCCGACCTACGGCGAAGGGGTGGCTAAGGCCCTGGGCATCCCGCTGAGCAAAGTTCCGAAATAGACAACTATCAACTAACAACCGGTTTCAGCGGACGGCGCAAAGCGCCGCCGCTGAACCGAGGTATATTAGCGACAGTGGGGCTGTTGAAAAAGTCTCATTGTAACGCCTGAGATTGCCGCGCGATTCTTCGAATCACTCGCAATGACGCAAAAATGATCCTTTTGTCATTGCGAGAAGCGTAGCGACGAAGCAATCTCATGTTTTTTAACAGCCCCACAGTCACCTATTTTTGTGTACTGTCCCCAGCCATTAATAGGTGATTGTTCCTAGTTTTCCCCCTTGAGTGAAATGGAGTTTGAGAATACGATACGGCTTTGATACAGAGACTTTTTAGGAAGAAACCAAAGTGGAAAATATTGATAGACGAACAGTTTTGGGTATGACGGCTGCCGGGCTGGCGGGGAGCTTTCTTTGTCCGAGACTTGCATACGGCAACGAATTGGAAAAAGTTAAGAAAAAGACGCCGATGCTGCACGTGACGGATCTTTTTCGCCCGCACATGGATCCCGACGATCATTGGGATTTGGCCTGTGTGTATGCGCTGGCCTGCCGCGGCGATATCGATCTTAAAGGCGTTCTGATCGATCATCCGCCCGAGAATGCCGATGGACGAAATCCCGACATTGCAGCGGTAGCACAGATGAACTTAATCGCCGGCACTTACGCTTCCGTTGCAGTGGGATCCGGTGTGCCTATGAAATCACGCGATGACGTTCAGGAGAAAGCCTGGTCGGCTGATCGTCAGGGCGTCAAAATGGTTCTGGATGTGCTGCGAAAGTCGCCTGAACCTGTTGTTATCAATATTTTGGGATCGAGCCGGGATGTTGCGATAGCGGGCAAAAAGGAACCGAATCTTTTTAAGAATAAATGTGCCGCGATTTATTTAAACGCCGGGACGGGATCACCCAAAATGAGTCCGTCATCGAAACTCGAATATAACGTCACGCTCGAAAGGTACGGGTTTGCGGCTATTTTCGATTTGCCGTGTCCGGTCTATTGGATGCCGTGCTTCGAGGAGATGGAATCGGGCGGCCAACAGGAGGTAAGAGAATACGGCACGCATTATAAGTTCAGGCAGGATAAGATACTCCCTGGCTTGTCGGAGATGGTTCAAAATTACTTTGCTTATATGTTCGGTAAATACACGGATCACAATTGGCTGGGTTATCTCAAAGGTACGAAGGACGAAGCGTTACTATTCAAAGTTGGAAGCATGGACCGGCACATGTGGTGCACGGCCGGTTTTCTCCATGCGGCGGGCTATACGGTGACTCGTGACGGAAAAATTGTACCTCTTAATGAAAAACACAGCCAGCCGGTTTTTACTTTCGATGCTATAAAAGTCGAATGTGACGATAACGGCCTGACACGTTGGGTTGGTGACGACAGATCAAAAGACCGTTTCATATTTCACGTTCGGGACACGGATAATTATCAATCCGCCATGACCGGCGCGATGAAATCGTTACTGATGGCACTGCCTTGAGGAAAAATGGATTCCCGCCTTCGCGGGAATGACAGTAGAGCACAAGAACTAATTCTAATTTATGCTATTCGAAGCTCACGGTTGCCTGTCCCTTTTCTTTGCTTAGCAGTACTTCTTTGGTTTGTGCTCCGCATGTCACGGTGTACTTGCCGTAGAAGGCGCGGACCCGGCATTGGCCGCTGGCATCTGCTTTTACCTTACTATTAGTCCACCATTCTTTGAAGATAAGGTCGCGATATGCTTCGGCCGCAGGTGTGGGCGTCCAGTCCCGGCGGTATAGCGAAGATTGCCGAATCCAGTTGGCGCCCTCCCAGAAGCCCCACATGAGGATTCCTTCGACTGCCGGATGGGCGAAGCAGATGCGATAATAGTCTGTAATGGCCTTCGCCTTGGCCTGTTCCTGCTCAGGCGTGAGCTTCAGGTTCCGCTCTTTCATGTAAACCGAGCGCTGGCCGGGTATGTTGAACTCGGTGACGCGAATCGGCAGACCGATTTTCGCCAGTTCGTTCAGGGCGTGCTGCAGGGCCTTTGGATCGAAGGTCTCGCCGTGCAGATGTCCCTGCACTCCGATCCCGGCCATAGGCGTGCCTTGTTCGAGCAGTCCGCGAATGTGTTTGATGTAATCGTCGAGCCGGTTGCCGGTCAGGATGTCGTAGTCATTGAAGAAAAGCCTGGCGCCGGGGTCGGCCTGTTTGATCCAGTCGGCCATCTGCTTGGTAATGCCCGGGCCGAGACGGTCGGCGTAGTAGTTGGCGTGGATCATCTCATTGTTGAGGTCGTATTCAGCAAATCGGTCCCGGTAACGGCGCCCAATATCGAGTGCGCGTGCTTTCAAGGTCTCGCGCAGCGTCGCATCATCCATCGCCTTGAGCCATTTCTGCACCCGGTTCGGAATCCCCCAGAAAATGTTGTGTCCGCGCAAAGGAATCTCGTACCGGTCAGTCCAGTCCAGGATCGCATCGACAGTGCGGCAATTTACTTCTCCCTGCCGGCGCTCCATGCTATGCCACTTCAGCGCGTTTTCGGTAACGGCGGAGTTAAAGTTGGCCAGGAACGTTTGCTCGTACTTGCGCTGATCTTCGGCGCTCATTCGGCCGCTGAACGCCCCCGAAGACAGGGCCGCGCCGAACCAGAATTCATGCCGTAACTGCTCGACGTGCACTTCGGCCCCCGGCCGGGCCTTTACGAGAAGATCCCCCATCCGATGCTTCCGAATCTTTGCCTTGATCGCATCCGGTTTAAGCTCGTCCGATACATCCGCACCGAATGCCGAAGCGGTTCCGCCGAAGAAACACGCAATCACCAATAACATTGTATATCGCTTCATTGTCACGTCCTTTCCAAACTTTTACCGCTACCTGTTAAGGCCAGAGCTAATCTCATGCAACAGCAACTTCCTTGCACAAATAAACGTCCTGAATGGCGTGGAAAAGTTCTATACCTTTTTTCATCGGCTTCTGGAATGCTTTTCTGCCGGTTATCAGGCCTATTCCGCCGGCCCTTTTGTTGATTACGGCGGTTTTTACAACCTGGACCAGGTCGTCCTTGCCGGAAGCCCCTCCCGAGTTGATCAATCCAATCCTGCCCATGTAGTTGTTCACGACCTGATAGCGTGTCAAATCGATGGGGTGCTCGGAATTTAGCTGCGTGTACATTTTCTCGCTGAACTTTCCGTAGCTTCCCTGCTTGTTCAATGCCTTGTAGCCGCCGTCGCAGACGGGTTGCTTTTGCTTGATGATGTCAGCCTGCATGGTCGCGCCGAGGTGGTTGGCTTGTCCAGTCATGTCGGAACTCAGATGATAATCCACTCCATCGATTTTGAATGCCGAGTTGCGCAGGTAGCACCAGAGAACAGTCACCATCCCAAGCTCGTGGGCCTTATGAAAGACCTCGCTGATTTCTTTGATCTGCCGGCCGCTCTCGGGCGAGCCGAAGTAAACCGTCGCTCCTACCGCGACTGCACCCATATCGAAGGCTTGCTTGACATTGGCAAACAGTATCTGGTCGAAGGTGTTGGGATAGCTGAGCAATTCGTTGTGGTTGAGCTTGACGATGAAGGGTATCTTGTGAGCGTATTTCCTCGATATACTCCCAAGCACTCCGGCGGTCGACGCTACTGCGTTACAGCCCGCTTCGAGAGCCAGCTTGACGATATTCTCGCCGTCGAAATAGATGGGATTCGGCGCAAAAGACGCCCCGGCGGAATGCTCGATGCCCTGGTCCACGGGCAGGACCGAAAGATAACCCGTGCCGGCGAGCCTTCCCGTATTGAACAGGAGCTGCATATTCCTGAGTACCGGATTCGGCCGGTCGGATAGCGCCATGATTCTGTCAATCCAGTCGGGGCCGGGGACATGAAGCTGGTCCTTTTTCACCTTGGGCGTTTTGAAGCCGAGCAGATTATCGCTGTCTTTGCCCAGTATCTCTACTATTTTTTCCACGTTCATTGATAACTCCTTCCAGGATTAATATTCGGTTATTGTTCCGATCACAAATCTAAAGCCGCATTTTATATGTCTCTATCAGATTTTTCAATTCCTTCTTATCGAGGTCGCGTTCATACAGCGGGGTTTGTTTTTCTTCATAGATTCCGACATTTTCTTCGAAGGAGGGCTTTTGAGGACTCTGATAGAAAATGCCGAGCGGCAGCTTTTCGGTTTCGGTCGCCTTCTCGAAAGCCTTCTGCCTGTCCGATGGATCGTGGTCCTCGAGATTGTAGGTATGCTCCTTGAACCACTGAATCGTATTGATCCTGTTGAATGTGACACACGGCTGAAATATGTCGACCAGCGCGTAGCCGTTACGCTCGATGGCCTGTTTGAGGATTTCCGCCGTCCGCTCGATGTCACCGGCGAAGGCTCTTGCGACGAAGCTCGCGTCCAGGGCGATGGCCACCGCCAGCGGATTGAACGGTTCGAGGAACACACCGCCGACCTGAACGGGCGTGACAAAGCCCTTCTGGCTGGTTGGTGACGCCTGGCCTTTGGTCAGGCCGTAGACCATATTGTTGTGAACGATATTGGTAATGTTCGGATTCCGGCGTATCGTGTGGATGAAATGGTTGCCGCCCTCGCCGTACATATCGCCGTCACCGCTTTCAGCGATCACGGTAAGCGCCGGATTGGCTGCTTTAATCGCCGTTGCCGCGGGAAGGGCGCGGCCGTGCAGACCATTGAAGACGTTCGTCTTTAAGTAATGGGGAATCTTCGCCGCTTGGCCGATCCCCGAAACAAGCACAAGATCCGTCGGTTTTATTTGCAATTCGGCCAGGGCTCGCTTCAGCGTCTTTAGAATGGGAAAATTGCCGCAGCCCGGGCACCAGGCAATGTCAATATCGTTCATATCGAAAACTTTAGTATCCACAGCTTTGTTCCTAATTCAATACATCTTTCAACTTTTCGGCCAGCTCTTCGACGAAAAAACTCAGGCCGTTATATTTGAGAATCTTCTCATCGAAGTCGATTCCCGTGCGGAGTTTTATCAGTTTGGCAAATTGAGCGGTGGCGTTGTTCTCTACGATGATTGTCTTTTCGGCTTTTTGCAGATAGCCGGCGGTTTGGTCCGGCAGCGGATATACCTGTTTGAAATGCAGCAGCGCCACGTCTTTTCTGCCGAGCTTTTGCACGGCTTCTTCGGCGATGTTGTGCGTCGAGCCCCAGCAGACGATAAGATTCTTATAATTCTTCGCCCCCGTCAGCTCCGGCGGGATATTGTCTTTTTTCAGCAGTTCACCTTTATGGAGCCTTTTGTCGACCATCCTGATTCTCAGGTCGAGGTCCTCGGTGATATGTCCCTCGGTATCGTGTTCGTCGCTGTCGGCGGCGATTAATCCGGTTCCGAAGCCGGGTACGCCCCTCGGCGAGACGCCGCTCTTTGTGAATTCGTATCTGCGGTAGTCTTTTTTCGTACGGGTGACATATTTTTCAATTTTCGCCTTCGACAAATCGGGAGCAGCGGTATTGTAGTATGAATCCATGAAATACTGGTCGGTTAGAATAAAGACCGGCACCTGATATTTATCCGCCAGATTGAATGCTCTCTGCGTCAGGAAGAAGGCATCCTCGATTTTTCCGGGCGCGAAAATGATTCGCGGGAACTCGCCGTGCCCGGCATAAAGGGCAAGCTCCAGGTCGCCCTGTTCGGTCCGCGTGGGCAGCCCTGTGGCCGGGCCGGGCCTCTGGGCCAGGTGGATTACCATCGGGCTCTCCATTATGCCGGCCAGACTCACGCCCTCGGTCATCAGGGCTAAGCCGCCGCCGGAAGTTGTCGCCATCGCCCGCGCGCCGGCGTACCACGCACCGAGCCCCATGTTAATCGCGGCGATCTCGTCTTCGGCCTGCTCGGCGATGATATCGAAAGTTTTGGCGTTCTTAGCGAGAAAAGCCAGCACGCTCGTCGATGGTGACATCGGGTAGGAAGCGATGAAATTGCAGCCTCCGGCAATGGCTCCAAGGGCCACCGCTTCGCCGCCGTTAAGAAGGACCTGGTCTTCGACGCCGGCGTCGCCGACAATATTTAAATTAATTTTAGAGGACCTTTTAATGCCAACACCAAACTCGAAACCCTTCTTCAACGCGGCGAGATTTTTTTGCACTATATCTGCGGACTTGGCGGAGAAAAACTTCTCGACGTATTTGCCCACCATTTTCAGTTCGACTCCGAAAATGCCGGCAATAGCCCCGACGGCAACGACATTGGAATAAATCTTATCGCCGATTTCCGCCGCGGTTCCGGTAAAGGGAACATCGACAATCTTGTGCTTGCCTTGCGTAATATCCTCGCCGATCATTTCTTTGTCCGCCAGAATGACCGTCCGTGCGGAGATATTGTGCTCGACGTGCCGCAAGGCGCCTTTGTTCAGGGGAACAAGAATATCGATTGTGCTGACGGCGGCGCGAACGGGCCCCGAGCCTATCCGGATGCTGGTGGAGTTTATTCCCCCGCGAATGCGAGACATATACTCTTTTGTCGCGAATACGTTATAGCCGGCGAGTTTGAAGATTCTCGTCAGAAGGTACTCGACCGTCTGGATACCCTGGCCGGCCTGACCGCACAAAACAATCGATACACTTTCAGGATTGTGTGATGATAATTCTTTACTCATAATATTCCCTGCCTATTAAGATCAGCCGAAAAATGTTCACGGCTATGCCGGCATTTTCGTTTTGTTCACTTTTTCTTGACTCGAAGAATACCACATCCATCTTAAAATTCAATCTTTTTTTTATCTGCATATCGAAGCGGGGTATGTTAATATCAGCAGCAATCGCCAATCTGAATAACTGTATTATGCTTGTATAAATGAGGTTAGAGAAAAGTGCCGGAGTTCTTGATCCAGCCTATGGCGGATAAAAAAACGTGGTTTTCGAAGCACCTTGCACTGCTGCTGTTATGCACGGTTGTTTCGGCTGCTGCCCCGGCGTATGGCGAGACGTTTTCATTTGCAATCATCGCGGATCCGCATATTGATGGAAATCCGGATCACAGAGCAAAGTTCGAGACTGCGGTTGACTGGATCATCGGCAATAAGGAAAGTAAAGATATCGAACTGACTTTCGTATTGGGAGATATCGCATGGGGCGGCTCTCGAAGAAATCGAAATCTCGGGACGGCAAAGAAAATACTCAACCGTCTCAGTAATAACGGAATTTCTTACATTCCCCTCATCGGTGATAATGAAGTTCAGGCCGGGTGTGAGAAGGAGTTTCAGGAGGTTTTCGGGCCGCACTTTAATAACCTGTCTCGGGTTCTCGACAACTGGCGAAAAGCCCCTGCTCCCGTTGCGGGCAAGTATCTTCAGAATTTCTCCTTCGATTATAAGGGCTGTCATTTCGTGTGTCCTGATTTCAATTCCAGGAAGGCCGGCGATGAGGGCGGCGAGCTTCATGATTTCGCAGGCGGTAGCTGGCCCTGGTTCAAAAATGATATCGAACGATGCCTTAAGCCTAAAAAGGAGAACATAGTCATTATGACGCATATCGGGATGTTTAACACCGGATTTAAATTTGCAGACCGGTTTGTTTATTCAGAAAGCGATATGGATAAGATTAAGGGCTTCCTTAATGACTATAAGGACAACGTAGATACGAATTATGCAGGCCATCTTCATCTGAACTGGTATGTGCCGGTATGGTCCCGATTATTTGTTCCGCTTTATCATGTTAGAGTGACGGATGAAACATGGTCTCAGAAACAATGGCCCGAGAGCGAAGACCCGGGATTGACAGTCAGATGGGTGCAGGTGGATAACAGCGGCTCAAAAATATCCTATCATCAGAATATCGAAAATATAGGCGAAGAAGCACCAATTCAGAAATAAAGGATATTCAGTAATCATGCTCCGGCTTATACGATTTCTGATTAGTAACTGCGCTTGCTTGGGTCATCTCGAGCGAAGCACAGCGGAGTCGAGAGATCTGGTTACTATACATGGATTGGTTTCGTATACCAGATTTCTCCGCTTCTGGCCACTTCGTGGCCCTCCGGTCGAAATGACAAAAGTGCACAATTTAATCGTATTTGGTATTAAATCCTGCTTGTGAGTTCATTGTGTAGCGGATTTGACGCCTCGCTGAACTCTTTGGAAGTCTTCGATTTCACCGTCTTGCCCGACGGGCTGGCCTAACTCGGTGAAGATTTTCGGCCTGGCCCACCGCCAGTGCTCGACGTGGCCGTCGGCGAATGAGAAGTTCCCCCCCTGCGAGTGCCGGCCGGCTGGCAGGTCCCACCACCTTGGCTGTTCGGCGGCGGATCCCCAATATCGAGGTGGGATGCCGAAATGGGAATCGTAAATACTCTCTTCGTGGACATCGACGAAGAATAACAGCTCCGACGGCGACGGATCGTCGATGTCGGATTCCCTGGCAAAGCTCGGGATGTAAGCTGTATTGTCTGGATACGGCAAGCCGTTGATGGATTGGCTCAGGTTGTAGCTGCGCGTCCGCCTGAGATTCAGAATTTGCCCTCTCGGCGTCCGAACTCGTGACTTGTCGGATGGGCACCGGTAGATGCCGGTTGATTTGTTGTAACGAAAGAGCAAGCCGCGCTCGATATTTTCCGTGGTAGTATCGAAAGGCGCCAGGCCGGAACACCATGTCATTTTATCACTGAAGCCGGGTGCGCGCGCTCTGGTGTCGAGCAAGTAAACGTTTCGGTTCGGCAGCAAAAAGTCGTCATTATCCAGCGAATAGAGTTTCGCACAGATCTGAAGCTGCTTGAGATTGTTCAGGCAGGCGATTTCTCGAGACTTTGCCCTGGCCAGAGAAAGCACCGGCTGCAAAAGCGCGGTGAGAAGGGCGATAATCGCGATGACAACCAGCAGCTCTACCAGCGTGAATCCCGGCAGGTGCCGTCTTACCGGTGCTCCATCTCTTTGGTCAGAGAACTCACAGAACGTAATTGGCCTCTGAGTCCGTTGTAACATTATTGCACCTAATACCCGGTCTTCTTCGGCTCAATCCTTTTTCTTCAGGAAATCCGGCCTGGCTTTATTTCGTCTTCGGTTGGGCTGGATGTATTTGTAGCCGGAGTTGGGATTATCTTTGTCGTAGGCGAAAGCATCGCGGTTTTCTATGAAATGTTTTACGTAGTTGACCGGTATGGCAAAGCCGAGACCGCCGAGAAATATATATCCCATATTGGTCACGCCGATGACCTCACCGGCCAGATTGAACAGCGGGCCGCCGGAGTTGCCCGGGTTTATATCGGCATTGGTTTGTATATACAGAAGCCCTTCGAAGGCCCTGTTTTTCGTGCTGATGACGCCGTTGGTGACGGTTCTTTCGAGCCCCATCGGGTTGCCGATTGCAAAAACTTCTTCGCCCGCTTTGATACGGCTGATATCACCGAGATAAACGAACGGGACCTTCGTGTCGCCGAGGTCCTCGACCTTCAGCAGAGCCAGGTCAACAAAGGGATTGATGGCTTCTATTTTTACCTTTTTGAATTTTTTTGTTTCAAACCCATTCTTCGCTTTCCGGAACACCGTAACTTCGATCCTGGTTTCCTTTTCTACTACGTGATAGTTGGTTATCAGGAATCCATCTTCGTTAATGAAGAAGCCGGAACCTGAACCGCCCGGAGACGAGATTTTTACAACCGCCTCGGAGACTGTGTCCACCGATTTCTCAATAGTTGTCTTTTTAAGATTGGCGGTTTTGTAGAGCCGATTAGATGCATTTTCGACAGGCTGCGAGGCGGCTTCGATGCCCACATCATTGGCATCGGCGTCCTTGGCTTCGGTAGTCTCGCCGTACTTGTATTCGAGTATCTTGTCCTTTGGAATTGTCAGGACCGTTATGCCGATATCGACGTACAACTGCGTTTGCTTTTCCACGAGTATCTTGCCGGTTATAATCTGACCTTCTTTCAGGACAATCCTGTCGGCAAAACACAGTGCACAGCAGCACAGCAGCACAAGAGCACAAAAATACTTATGACTGGTGGACTTATTTGTCATGTTCGAGAACATATATCACTCCAAAATCAGGCTCGACTGCTCAGAACCCGGTTGACAACACTATTTCTCATTGCTTACTTAAAGTCATTGTAAAGGTTGTCGATTTTCGACGCAAACACAAAAATCGGGCTTGTCGCTATATCAGTTATGAGCTAAGTCCACCCTGCAATTCTTTATGGTAAATGACCGGTTGCAGCAATTTAGTCTCGCTAATTTCAGCGGAAAAGTTATAATGGAACATGTAAAAACTGTTATTTAGGGCTAAAATGGCCGAAATGTATAATTAGTGTTCGGCGAAATAGGTCCACATCTGAAACTAAGGAAAAAGACAAATGATAAAGTTATTTTCAAATAAACTTACGGTCACTTTTTTATGGCTATTAGCGGCAATTTTTTATTTTTGCTTCACAGAAGCATCATTCAGTGCCGAGCGGCAGGCAAATGCACGGCCTGGAAGGGGCGGTTCGCCAACCGCCCGTACTCAAGCAGCCGGAGAGCAGCCGGTTACCGTTGCGAGAATAGCTTATTACGTGATTACAAGAGAAGAGCTTGAGAAGAAGCTGATGACCGAGCTTTATCCCTATGACCATGATAGCTACGATGAGAATGCCAAGCCGGCCGATGCCAAAACGGTGCTTATGAAAATGCTCGCGGAGAAAGCCATGATAATCGAAGCCCGCGCGCAGGGTTATCTCAAAAATGAAGCGATCACTACTTCGGTCAAAAGGTTCATGGATAGAAAGCTTGTCAATCTGTTATTCCAAAGGATCATACAAGGCAAAATCAATATCACGGCCGATGAAATAACACGGAAAATGCAGGCCGATCCCAAGCTGGACAAGGCACGAGCGAAAACGATGATCGAAAGAGCAAAAACCAGCACAATGTTGGATCAGTATTACCGCCAGATATACAGCAAGTCCGGTGTCAAAAAGTTAAGCCAGAATTTCCCGCGAGCCATCCAGATTCACGAGAGGCTGTTACATCGTCCGAAGCAAACCCGCAAAGCGTCATGGATCCAAACCTCTCAGGTGAAAGTGGAATTGACACAGAGCGAGAAAAACATTGTGCTGGCACAGTATAATTCCGGAAAGATAACACTGAAAGACTGGTTCCAAGCGCTCTGTGATATTGTCCCGCCGCGTCGTCCGCAAGATCTGAATACTCCGCAAGGCGTCAACCAGTTGCTGGAGCGGGCCCTGCGAATGCCGCTGCTGGTCTCCGAGGCCAAAACACTCGGACTCGACCGGAATAAAGATCTGTTGAAACAGGTAAGAGATTATGAGGACAGGAGGCTGTTCAGTGAAGCTTTATCCGCAAAGCGTAAGGAAATTAAAGAACCGACAACCGAGCAGATCATCGCCTACTTTGGCAGAAACAAAGAATCGTTCGGAACAGGCAAAAGCCTGAAGATCGACCTGATATGGTGCCAGAACCTTAAGGCCGCCAAACAGGCAAGAGCCACACTTGGCAGCGGCAAGGATTTCGAAGCGGTCAGGCAACAATTCTCTCTCGAAAAAAAGGGTAAACCTTTCACTACACATCCCGGCAGCGAAGGATTGTTCTGGAAGGATTTATGGGCCGGCGACCCGAATCAAATCATCGGGCCCGTGAAGGGTTTTTACCAACAGGGGATTAGTTGGCGCATCGTCAAGATACTGGAAAAGGCCCCAGGCAAAGAGAGACCATATTCAACTAATATGGATGGGCAAATCAGAAGCAGAATAATGAGCGAACAGAATAAAGCTTTGATTGCCCGATACGGCAAAGAGCTGCTGAGCAAATATCCGCACCAGATTTATGCCGACAAAATTAAAGATATCGATCCGCTGAACATCCCGTGACATGATTTCAGTATCAGCGCAGAGCCGGATTCTCAGTTGTTAGTTCGACCGGGCGAGTCGATAGCCAACATCCTATTGTTCCTCTGCGTCGTCCCACCCGGCCGGCTCGACCATGGTACCATCGGGATTGACGACAATCTCCGTGGTCTTATCGCCCCTGATCATCTCAACGGCATAATTGATTACGGTTTCGGGCAGTTTGACAACCCTGCCGTTTTTGGTCTCATAGCTGATCTCGATATACTCGATCCTCCCGATCACTGAACCTTCGGCGGCCCGCCGGACAGTTTTCATCGCTGCGGCCGGCACATCCTCAGCTTCGACTACTATCGTAAACTCCAGCATGGTTCCGTCGGCTGTGATATCCGTTTCTTTTCCAGTCGCCCCATCCATAAATTCCAAGTCGTAGACAGCGACGCCGTCTTCCGCTTCCACTTCCGCCTTGAGAATCTCAGCGTTAGGGAATGTTGCTTTGAAGGTTTTCGCCACCGAATCGGGTAAAGCCGTATCGCGCAGCGCGACATTGATTTTCGTCAGTTTAAAACCGCCGTCCTTCAACAGGCCGACACCGGGGGCGAACAGCTTGTCCTCGACGCCGCTCTCCAGGCCGCTCGACTCCCTGGTCTTCAGGCATTTCGTGAACGTCCCCGCGGGCACTTTAACCGTTTCGCTGACGTTGACAACTTCCGCTCGATCCATAGCTTCCTCCGGCGCCATCTCCTGGTAATACCGGCTGCCCACCCTGGCTTTACCGGGCATCATCAGGCCGAACTTCGCATCTTTAAGACTGGAAAGCCAGGCTCCCTCGTGGCCGGTAACTTTGCCTTCGGCATCGTATATGTCAACATCCTCGCCGAAATAATATATGTCACCGGTGGCCTTATCGACGGCGAAATAATTGCGGGAGACCTCATCAAGTCTGCCGCCTTTGGTCTCGCGTTCTTCGACAACGCGTGTTCTTACGCCGTCGACCATTTTCGTCTCGTCCAGGACCGTGATCGTCAGAGTGTCCTTGCCATCTGAGAGGGTCAGTTTGTAACCCGGCTTGAGGATCATGTAGGTGTTCGAGCCTTTGTTCGCCAGGGTGGTTTTCTCGACGTTGAAGTTGTCCTGAAATTTCGCCTCGGCAGCGCACGACAAGGTAGCTACTCCAACACCAAAAAGGCCCAACATCAATAAAGCTGTTGTTATCCGCCGATTTAACATAATCTGCTCCTTTCTCATGAATCGCTTTGCTACATAAGTCGAAACGCTCGACTCGCCATTTTACCAACGATTGCGACCTCGTTTCACACCGGTCAATACTATCGCGGGTTTCACGGGCCGCACACTCTATAATAATACAAAGCAACAAATGAGAAAATAATGAGAATACCAGAAAGTTATTAGATTTATAGTATGAGTCCATAAGGCAACGGCGGGGAATTTTGTTGCAAAATGCTGTCTACTGTTGATAATTGAAGCTTCAAAATAGACGGTTGGAAATTGACGGCATGGTTTTTACGCCGAATGGGCAGGCAATTTGGGGATGTCCTCAGCAATTTGACAACCAGTACCGGATGAGCCTGAAAAAGGACAAATAGTGGTTAACAAAACAAAACGGAACAGCGGACAACTGTCAAGAATATCCTGCTCTCTCGTAGGAAGTGCATTCAACCTCGCACTAAGCAACTTCCCGAATACTGTACGGATCGAAACGACTAACGCCTGTAACGCAAAATGTGTTATCTGCCCGCATCGCCAAATGCAACGGCCGGTCTGTCACATGGATGACGCCATTTACGAAAATATAATAGATGAATGCTCCAAATATAATTGCGGCAATGTTCATTTACACAATTTCGGCGAGCCGTTACTTGATAAAAATTTAGCTAAGCGTGTGCGATATGCCAAGCAAAAAGGCATTAAAAGAGTGGCTATATTTTCAAACGGTTCACTCCTGACGGCCGACAAGGCTAATGAGCTTATGGATGCTGGACTTGATCAAATTAAAGTGAGTTTTGACGGGGCCACACAGGAAGAGTTCGAACGGATACGGCCTCCGCTCAAGTTCGATACAATAATAGAAAATATCAAGGAGCTGGTTCGAATAAGGGATCTCAAGAAAAGCCCGTTGAAAATAAAGGTTGCCTGTTGCAGCACATCGGATAAAAACGAAACTATACGGTCGCTGGAGAACTGCGTGGACGGATTTTCCTTTGGCAAGATACACAACTGGACCGATTCGGGAATGGATCACGCCGAGAAATCCGCAATAAGGAAACCGTGTTCGAGAGTATGGCAGACATTTACGGTGTTATCCAGCGCCAAAGTCGCTTTGTGCTGCCTCGACTACGAAGGCCAGGTTATCTTAGGAGATGTAAATAAAACACCGATATCTGAAATCTGGAAAAACGAATCCTATAGAAAAATAAGGTTGCTCCATAAAACGGCTCAACAGGATCAAATAGTGATTTGCAAAAGCTGTACAAAATCTTTTTGGTAAGACTATAATTGACTCAGCCTTTGCCGTTGGTAGCTAAGGATTAAATAATAAAATGCTTTTTACATTGCATAGATATATATTTCGGGAGCTTTTCCGGGTTTTTATATTAGCGGTGGTTGCTCTTACGCTAATGCTTAGCCTGGGTAGTATTCTGCAGCCGGTCCAGGAATACGGCGTCGGACCTCGGCAAGTGCTCCATCTTATGGGTTATTTTCTGCCGATAACCCTGACTTTCGTGCTGCCAATGGCCGCGTTGTTCGCGTGCTCTCTGGTTTACGGACGGTTCGCGGGCGATAGTGAGCTTGACGCCTGCAGGGCGAGCGGAATAAGTCTGATAAGGCTGGTTTATCCCGGGCTGGTTCTGGCGATTATAGTGGCGGTTGCAAACCTGCTTTTAAGCTTCTACGTGATGCCTGTTTTTGTGCAACGCGCGGAAAAATCTCTTAAGACCGACGCCAAGAAAATACTTTTCCGTAATATCCAGCGAAGAAGATATTACGAGCTGCCGCCGGACTACCGCTACCTGATTTATGCCGACCATACCGACTTCGAAAAAGATGTTCTCTCGGGCGTGATTGTAATCGAGAAGAAAAACAACGAAATAAAAAACATTTTTACCGCTGAAGCTGCCAAAGTAAGCTTCAATCCGCATGAAAGATTCAACGAAGTACGGATATTAGCATACAAGTCAGGTCAAATGGGCGCAGAGTCTGAGGCAGGGGCGGAATGGGGGGCGGTGACGGCGGAACTCGGCTCAATGTTAAGCGACGAGATAAAATTCAAAAAGATAGATGAAATGAGAAAAATCAAAGCTGACTTGATGAACTTTTACCCGATCGAGAAACTGGCACGCGAGACTTACGCTCAAGTCATCATAGAGTTATTAGCGCAAGATATTAACACCGGAATAACCAAACGCAAAAAAATACCTCCGGAAAGTGCAGATGATGCCGGCGGATTCTATGAGCTGCTTGGAATGCCCAACTCAGTTAAATTTATCGCCGGTCAATGCAGTGCACAAGATGAAGAAGTAGAAATCTCAGGCCAAGACGAAATAGTCGTCATAGAATATAATACTGACAGCAAAGAAACTTTACGCACTTTAATATGCGAGAAAGCCCTGCTGCATATCGAGGGCGATAAGCTTGCGCCGACTTTAACTATGGATATCTACAATGCAAGGGAGGAAGGATCAGATGAATTGATGATGCGGTTTATTATTCGCGGTTTGTTACCGCCCCGGGCCGCAGAGGTCGCTGCAAATGAATTTAAAACCGAAAGTGGTTCATTGAGAGTTGAAAAATTGACTTCCGATTTGTCACAACTATTAGGACTGCGACCGAGCAAAAGTCTGAGCCATTTACAAGATAAACTTGGGGCAGAAATACGCTATGCATTGGTGCGAATAAAAGCTGAGATACATACCCGGATGGCATTCGGAGCAGGCTGCATACCAATGATATTGATCGGTATCGGCCTGGGCATAATAAAAAAAGGCGGACATCTGCTCAGTGCTTTCGGCGCAAGTTGTATCCCTGCCGCGGTTCTGATAGTCTGTATCATAAGCGGCGAAAACCTTATCAAAAGCCACGGCTCAGAAAGCACTACAGGCATAGCTGTAATATGGGCGGGATTGGCATTTCTATTACTCCTGGTTCTTGTGATATACCGCCACTTGTTGAAAAATTAAGTTAATGACAATGCCCCGGTAAAACCGGGATTGAATATGAACATCTAAGCCCCGCAACATGTGGGACCAAATTATGAAAATATTGGACAGATACGTTGCGAAGAACTTTTTGATAGGCTACTGCATAGCTTTTTGCGTGCTGGTGGGGCTGAGAATAATCATTGATCTATTCGTGAATTTAGACGAGTTCACGCAGCATACCGACCTTGGCACCGCGGTTGTTATCAAAAACATATTTACATTTTACCTTCTTAATAACGCCCTTTACTTTCGGGATTTTGCCGGAATGATAACCGTAGTAGCGGCGGCCTTTTCGTTCGGCAAAATGGTCCGTCATAACGAGTTGGTGGCCGTGATGGCTTCGGGCGTCAGCTTGAAGCGTATAATTTTCCCGATAGTGCTTCTCGCGCTGCTGTTGACCGGTGTGTTGGTGATCGACCAGGAATTTATAATACCCCCGCTCGCGGACAAGCTCGTACGCAGCCACAATGATATTCCCGGCCAGGAATCGTATAGAGTGAGATTCATCAGTGACGGCAAAGGTTCACTCATCTGCTCCCTAAAATTCGACGTAGAAACATCAACTCTACATAATCCCACCATCATCCTGCGCCGCCCTATTACCACAAGGGCCGGCATCTGGGAAGTAACCGGGCGCATAGATGCTGAAAAGGCGGTTTATAATGATAAAACAAATCGATGGGACTTGTATAGCCAGTCTCCGGAAACCGGCGAGTGGGTCTCTGGCGGCCTGCTGACTGAAAGAGGCTCCGGAAAAGGTCCCCAACCGATAGCTTTTTATGCCAGTGACATCACGGCAAAAGACATCCCGGTCAGGTGCGAATCCGAGCATAAGACTCTGTTGTCTTTGCGACAATTAACGGCTCTTGAAGCACAAAAAATTCAAATTAGAGACATAGCTCAGCTTTCCAGCCAGAAGCATTTCCGCATTACCGATCCGCTCATAAACTTTGTGATGCTCATGATAAGCCTGCCTTTACTGGTTTGTCGCGATCCTAAATCGGTGAAGTCTGTCGTAATGATCAGCTTTGCCCTGACCGGAGCGTGTTTTATCACAAGTTTTGCCTGTAAAATACTCGCCACGGAGGTTGTTTTTGATAAGGTGATGCCGGAGTTGTGGGCGTGGCTGCCGGTCTTTATCTTCCTGCCGATAGCTTTTATCGAGCTGGATTCGATGAAGACATAGGTTCCGTGCAACCAGTTTATTGTTCGGAAAATGATTACTCTACTTGTAGTCCTCGGCCTTGTGCCGGACAATTCGGCCCTCGATCATGTATATCACATCTTCGGCAATGTTAGTAGCATGGTCCGCTACACGCTCCAGGTGGCCTGACGCCGAGCGCAAGTGCATTAGACATTCGGTTTGCTCCGGGTGCGTATGAACTGCTTCCTGCGCCATTAACTGCATCTGGCGGTCCATTGCATCGATTTCGTCGTCGTCGGCGCAAACCTCATACGCCAGTTTGGAATCCATCTTCACGAGAGCATCAAGACTTTTCCGAAGCATCAATTCCGTTTTTTCTGTCATTGCGTCAAAGTCAAAAGGAACATCTGTCTGCCGCTGACCCGCAAGGAATGTGCTGTGTTCGGCAAGATTGACGGCCAAATCACCAATCCGCTCCAGGTCATTATTAATCTTCAGAGCGGTGATTATGAACCGCAAATCAATGGCAACCGGCTGATACAGTGCCAGGATTTTCAGACACTCCTCTTCCATATCAACTTCCATGTGGTCGATTTCTACGTCCATTTCGATCACCGTCTTGGCGAGATTTGCGTCCCGCTGCCTGATCGATTCGACCGCCCGGCGGAGATTCTCCTCAACAACCTCACACAGGGATATCAGCATCTGTTTCAACCTGTCGATTTCTCTTTTCATGTGTACTGTCATAGGTTACATCTCCGTCTATCCAAATCGTCCCGTAATGTAGTCTTCGGTTTTTTTCTCTTTTGGTTTGGTGAAGAGTTGCTTGGTCGGTCCAACTTCTATGAGATACCCTTCATATAAGAAAGCTGTCAAATCAGAAACACGAGCAGCCTGCTGCATATTATGTGTCACGATCACAATGGTATAGTCACGGCGAAGTTCGTCGATGAGGTCCTCTATCTTCGCCGTGGACTGTGGATCAAGTGCCGAAGCCGGCTCATCCATCAGAAGAATCTCCGGCTCGACGGCTAAAGCCCTGGCGATACACAATCTTTGCTGCTGGCCGCCTGACAGGTCCATGGCATTCTTGTCGAGCCGGTCTTTGACTTCGTCCCAGAGCGCTGAGCGCACAAGGCTCTTTTCCACAATGCCGGCGAGTTCTTTACGAGTTTTAATGCCGTGAATTCGTGGCCCATACGCTACGTTGTCAAAAATAGATTTTGGGAACGGATTAGATTTCTGAAAGACCATTCCGACCTTTTTACGCAGAGCTACAATGTCGATTGCAGAGTCATAAATATCAAGTTCGTCAATCCAGATTTTCCCCTCGGCCCGGGTACCCTCGATAATATCGTTCATCCGGTTCAGCGTCCGAAGAAAGGTTGATTTTCCACAACCTGAAGGCCCGATCAGAGCAGTAACCTGACGGGCGGGGATGTCCATTGTAATGTCGTACAGTGTCTGGACGCTGCTGTAATAGAAATTCAAATCCTTGACCCGTATTTTGAATCCGGAATTATTGTTGGAATTATTTTCTACCATCTGTATTTCTTCCTGATATGAATTCTAAACAGGATTGCCACAAGGTTGACTCCAAGCACCAGCGCAAGCAGGACAAGGGCCGTCGCGTATTGCAGGGGCCTGACCTTTTCAATGTCGGGATGCTGTGTTGCCAGTACATAGAGGTGATACGGCAGCGCCATGACCTGGTCGAATATGGATTTTGGCAATCTCGGCAAATAAAAGGCGGCAACAGTTAGCAGGATTGGTGCGGTCTCTCCCGCGGCCCGGCCGATACCCAGAATCGAGCCTGTGAGCATTCCCGATATCGAGTAGGGCAGCACGTTTTTATATATCGTTTGCCATTTCGTTGCCCCAAGGGCAAGACTTCCCTCTCTGAAAGACTTCGGAACCGCTCTAAGAGCTTCTTCGCTGGAGACGATAATAATCGGCAGTATCATACATGCCAGTGTAAGACAGCCGGCTATAATCGACGCTCCGAATCGCAGGAATATTACAAACAGACCCAACCCGAAGAGCCCGAAGACTATCGACGGGACGCCAGCCAGCGTCACAATCGCCAGCCGGACAGTTCGTGTAAATCTTCCGGCTTTTGCGTACTCGGATAAATAAATCGCTGTCGCCATCCCGAGTGGAAGCGCGATTATAACCGTCCCCAGTGCCAGTGACAGGGTACCCACGATTGCCGGTAATATTCCCCCTTCGGAGCCGCCGCGTTTTGGCATGGCCGTCAGGAATTCCCAGTTTATGACCGGCAGGCCGTTCCAAAGGATTTTAATAATGATCGAAGCGATGACAAAAACGATAAGGTACGTCATCACTCGTATGAGCCAGGCGATTATATATTGCGAAGCTACCCTGCGCATTATCCCATCCTGTATTTCTTAAGGAATTTTTGTGCAATAATATTCAATCCGAACGTCGCCAGCAGCAGGACGATACCTACACAAAACAGAGCTCGGTAGTGGATGCTTCCGAACGCAACCTCACCCATTTCGGCCGCTATGGTGGCGGTCATGGTTCGTACCGAGTCGAACGGTGAAGCGGTGATTATTGCGGCGTTGCCGGTCACCATCATCACAGCCATTGTCTCGCCGATGACTCTGCCGATACCGAGCATGATCGCCGCAACGATACCCGGAAGCGCCGCCGGAACCGTGACTTTCCATATAGTCTGCATCTTACTTGCACCCAATGCCAGTGACGCCGCCTTGTAGGATGCAGGCACGCTTCGTATGGCGTCTTCGGAGATCGATACCACTGTTGGTATGGCCATTAACGCCAACAGCACCGCGCCTGCCAGAGCGGTCAATCCTGTCCACAGACCGAAACTGCTCTTGATCAGTGGTACCAGAACCACGAGGCCGAAAAAGCCGATCACCACAGACGGAATGCCGGCCAGAATCTCGATGAAAGGCTTGAGTATTTCTCTCTCTGTAGGTCTTGCCAGCTCGGAAATATAGACCGCCGCTCCGATGCCAAATGGGATTGTCAATATTGTGGCCAGTGCCGTAACTAAAAGCGATCCGGTGATGAGCGGTAATAGGCCGAACGATTCCTTTTGAAAAGAAACGGGCATCCATCGGCTGCTAATAAGCTCTTTTAATCCCGGCTTAATCGCAAATTGCCCGGCTTCCTTGCCTACGAATACGAATATCCCAATAACAATCAGGATGCTCGTGGAGGCCGTAGCAAGAAGCATCAGCCTAATCGCTTTTTCTTTCCAGGCGGCTTTCATTATCGAATTGCTACATATCCTGTATCTGTAACCACTTTTTGTCCGGCTGCACTCAGGCAGAAGTCAATAAATGTTTTAACGGTTCCTTGCGGCTCGCCGTTGAGGTACATAAAGAGAGGCCGGGCGATCGGATAGTGCCCTGTCTTTACGGTCTGGTCCGATGGCATCACGGCAGGTGAATTATCATCGGCTTTAACCGCTATGATTTTCACCTTGTCTTTAGCAGCAAGAGCGTATCCTAATCCTACATATCCTATTGCCAATTTATCCGTTGAGACCGATTGAATAATCGCCGAGGTCGCAGGCATCAGTTTCGCATCCTGCATGTAATCCTGCTTTTTCAAGACCATTTCCTGAAAGAACACGTATGTTCCGGAGCTGGATTCTCTGGAGAGCACCAGAATTTCCTCGTCAGGGCCGCCCACGTCGCTCCATCGAAGAGACTTGTCGGTGAATATTTTACTCAACTGCTCCAGCGTCAGCTCTTTGACGGGATTATCAGGATGAACCACGACTGCAATTCCATCTTTGGCTACGGCGACCTCATGCGGATGGATATTCTTCTGTAGGGCGAGCTGTAGTTCTTTGTTCTTTATCTTTCGTGATGCCGCGCAAATATCAGTGGTCCCGTTCAGAAGTGCGGCGATTCCCGTTCCGGAACCTCCGCCGGTGACCGACACCTCTATATCGGGATTCTGCTTCATGAAAGTCTCCGCCCAGCTACTGACAAGATACACCATTGTGTCGGAGCCCTTGATGGTTATGAATCTTTGTTCAGAACCGGTGCCGCCCTCTCGCTTTGAACATCCGGAAATCAGCATCAGAGCAATTCCTAAAGTGACCGCTGAAACAAAGATCTGCTTTACAATTTTTTTCGCTTTCTCGTTCATTTTTACATCTCTCCAAATACTCTTTTCTTATTGAATTCTAACAGTATTTTCACAGTCATCAACAACCAAATGGTTAGAAATCGAACTGTAATCTCATCATAAGCATATCCGCCTGACCGACATCGTCTTTATCAGCGTGGACATAGTCCCACATTATTTTCGTGTTGGGATTTAAGTACCAATTCATGCCGGCAGTAATGTTATCTAACTCGCCGCCGGTTATATCGCTATCACTGAGGTCGAGTCCGGAATACCTTGCCTTTATTTCCCAAGCACCTGGCCCGCCTGCGGCGTTGTAATTTTCCTTGGGTTTTATCCGGCTGAACGCTGCTTCGGAAGTCTTATAGTTTCTATGTTCTCCGGTAAGGAAATAGCTGGCCTGAACATAATAACCGTCGAACTTGACATCCGAACCGCTGCCAAGCCGATCGGCATCGGCCATCATGTACTCGCCCTGCAAAGATAGCGGCCCGTTGACCCATGCAGCCTCGAGTCCCACCAGGTCCACCTGATCGCTGGCGAAATTACTTGTATCGACAAAATAGTTCGCTAAATGCGCCTCCGGCCTTTGACGATATCGCACGGAGTCATCAGGATTCCTGTAGCTGTATCCGGCTCCGATATGCAGCAGATTAGCGCCTTTGTTCTCATAGATTGGCAGTGCCGTGACTCGACCGGTCACGTTGTATCCGCCATCATCTACGTTTTCACCGTAGTCGTCCGTACTTCTGAACACACCGATTGCCGTAGTCATTTTTTCATCTGAAGCGGTATTATGAAGCATGAAACCTGTGTTTCGGCTGGGAGCAAAAATATTGGGCAGAGCCCTTTCCAGGAAGGTAATGTACTTGCTGCTTGTCAACTCTTCCAGACTGAACGGTTCCTTGAAATGACCCATCCGAAGTTTTCCAAGCGGAAAATCGGTCAGACCGAGATAAGCGTCTTTGAGATCTGCGTCACCACCGGCAAAATCGAACTGCAGCTTATACTCGACGTTGCCGTAGATCAGGCCGGAAAAATACAGGCGAGCCCGTCTTATTTCAACGCCGTCTTCCTGCTCGCCTACATCTGATTTAATCGCATTATCCTCACTTGACCAGAACCAGTCGGTCTGCAACCTTCCGCCGATCTTCAACTTGAAATCCCCATTCAGCGTGGCAAGATTTAGTCCTTCCTTCCAGTATACCCGAAAGTCAGCGGGATCTGCCTCGGGCTCCTGTTTATTCAGCTTTTCTATTTGGTCTTCAAAAGATTTTTCTTTCTGCATTTGCCTTGCTTCGAGTTGTTCGAGTCTCTCGGCTGTCTCTTGAAGCTTTTCCGTCTGCTCGGAGAGCTGCTCTTTGAGAGCACTTAGCTCATCGGCCTCTGCAACAGTTAGCTGGGAGAAGAATAAAAATATTAATGTCATCATTAGGATAATTTGTCGCATTTCTTTTCCTTTCTAATCAACAAAATTCTGGGCACGCACATCGTGCTTCCGGTACAAATATACGCTTTAAATATGAAGTGAATATGAAGTAGATGTGAAAATTTGATGAAAGACAAAAAAATTCTTCAACTATTTTGGAAGTGGTACAGGGGCTTTTACCCCTGTTAGAAGTGCGCTTTCGATGAAGATATTCTCGTTGTGAAGCAGCGCGACGTATTTTACAACGCCCTGACTCAAACATTTTTACTCGAAACTTACAATAACGCCTTTGTTGGACCCGGTGATATCGCTTTGTTCAGAGAAAATAATAAATAATAAATGTCTCGCAAGATCAGGCCGTTCTCATCACTCAATTAGTCTTCATTCCTTCTCTCATCAAAATAATCCAAATCACTTAATGGCAAAACGACGGATGTTGCAATGTTAACTAAATGAGCCATTATACGCTTGAAATGTCTCGCTACCAAAGTGAAACACACGGCCTGATTCACCGGGAGATTACTTTTTGCCAGGCGTTCGACGATCTGGTCACATCCTTTTGCTATGGTCTTTTCATATTCCCAGGCTGATCTGGCCAAGTCTTCATCTGCTTCAATGAACGCCTTTTTAGTCTGTTGAAACAGTGCCAGAATTTTCTTGTCAAGTTCGTCAAAATACTCACTGAATAGAGCACAGTCAATTGGCTCGGCCAGTAATTCGGTAACCTCATAAAGATTCTTCGAATAATCACCTAATCGCTCAGCATCCTTAACAACACTCATCAGGATCAGACAGGCATTAACATTCACTGTCGGTTGAAGCGTAAGATGCTCTACGATCCGTTTGCGTATCTCTTTTTGCAGGTTGTTCACTTGTTTGTCTATCTCATAGATTTTTTCTTTCAATCCTCCCTTTTCCGTACCTACCAAAAGCTGGGCGCAAACTGCCTGGAACATTGTCTCAGAGTCGTCCAGCATAATTTTGAAATCTTCTAAAACCTGGACAAGGAAATCTTTGCCTTTCCAGAAACTCAATAGATTTTTGAACATTTGTACTTCCCTTATCTAAAACAACTTTGAAATGATAATTAACAACGTCGGTATCAAGAAAAACGCACACAAAACATATATAAAGGCATATCGCCTCTTCGTAGCAGCCAAATCTCCAAAGGCCTTCGCAAGGCTGATCGGAACAGTTCTGAAGAATTTTATAGGATAAATGCAAACTGTTCCAGTCAGATTAAATAAGAAATGGGCAAATGCAATAATAATGGCTGATATATTCCCCGTTGCAAACGACGCCAGGATGGCAGTGGTGGTCGTTCCGATATTGGCGCCGATTGTAATTGGAAACACGGCCTCAACCGTAAGAATGCCGGCAGCCGCCAGAGGAATCAACAGGGAAGTTGTAATCGAACTGCTCTGGACAATAATCGTGAATGCCAGCCCGGCAAACAATCCCAGGATAGGGCTCTTGCTGATGACATTATTTAAAACGATTTCGGCCCTGTTGACCACCAGGGATTTCATGACTTTGACAATAAAGTAAAGGGCGAAGAACAAGATAACCAATGATAATGCCGCCATGATGATATAAGCCGCAAGTTTGGAACCGCTCAGCAAGATTACGACTTTTTGGATGAGGCCTACGGCGGGTGTTACAGCCAACTTAATGGGGCTGACAAACTTGATGCCGCCGACGCCGCTGAAGATAGTGCTCATATAAGTTGCTGTTTTTTCGAGGTATCCGGTCGCCAGTTCGATGGGGAATAAAATAGAAACGCAGATAAGATTAAAGAAATCGTGCACAGTCGCGGCACTGATTGCTCGTCTGAATTCGTCTCTTCGGCTGACATGCCCCAGAGATACCAGAGTGTTCGTGACGGTCGTTCCAATATTGGCTCCCATAATGATCGGGATGGCGTTGCCTACAGTCAGGCCGCCCGCTCCCACGATCCCCACAACGACCGATGTTGTTGTCGAGGAGCTTTGTACAAGGCTGGTAGCGAGAATCCCGATAAACAGCCCGATGAAAGGATTCGATGTTGTTCTAATTAGGTTTTCCGCGAAGCCCTTGCCGAAACCTTTGAAAGCCGCACCCATGAGGCTGATACTGACCAGAAAAAGATACAGCAGAGCCGCTACCGTCAATATTTTATAAACAATCTCAAGTTTTTTCTTCATTAATCCCTCTTTGCAGTTTTGTAAAGAGTATACACAAAGAATGTGAAGGAAGTATGAAGGAAATGTGAAGATTGTGTGAAGGGGAAAAACTTTCTACTTCTTGGGAAATGTGACTGAAACTTTCGTTCCCCTGTTTGGCTCGCTTTCGATTGCGATCTTTCCTTTATGAGCTAGAACTATGTGTTTGACAATGCTCAGCCCCAATCCTGTTCCTCCAAGCTCCCGTGAACGCGCCTTATCGACGCGGTAAAAACGTTCAAAAATCCTGTCGCGATGTTCTTTTAGTATGCCGATTCCATTATCCTGAACAGTTACGCAGACCGTCTCGCCTTGTTCACAAAGCAAAATTTCAATTAGCCCGGATTCTTTTGTGTATTTGATGGCGTTATCGATCAAGTTTGCGAAAACCTGCTCGATCTTATTGCGGTCTGCCTGGATGCTGAAGTCATCACCTTGTTTATTCACGGTTAAGCTCTGCTGCTTCTCAGCAAGCGCTTGTCCGAATCCCAATGATATTTCATCTATGACCTCTTTTAGGTCAAATTCGGTTCTGTTCACGCAATCCCTCGACAGTTCGAGTTCACTGAGGCTCAACAAATCATCTATTATATACCCAAGTCTGTCGGAATGTTCTTTTATAATCGAGATAAACTTGTCTGACTTTTCCTTGTCATCTATTGCCATGTTTTGCAAAGTTTCTATATAGCCCTTAATAAGGGTCAAAGGTGTCTTCAGTTCGTGTGAAACATTGGCAACAAAGTCCGTTCTGACGCGGTCCAGTTGCTTAAGGTTTTCCATTTTCTGCTGTAATTCGTCGGCCATCGTGTTCAATGATCCGGCCAATTCTCCGAGCTCGCCTTTGCTTTTAATCCGTACCCTTCTGTCAAAGTCCCCTTTGGCGATCTGCTGAGCCGTCTCTCGCATCTGCCTGATGGGTAGTGTAATACTCCTCGAAACGAAATATGCCACTATCAGTGCAATGATAACGGCAGCGATTGTTCCGAACAGTACTACTCTATATATGATCCGTATCTCCGGTTGGACGCGTGAAAGCGGCAGGGCAAAACGGACGACACCCAGATTGCGATCGCCCTGGTCCACCCGCACGGCTACGTACTTCATATTTATTCCCAACGTGTCACTAAAACGGGTGCTCTGTCCAAAGCCATTCTTAATCGCTTCAATCACCTCGGATCTATCGCTGTGATTCACCATCAGGGACGGTTTCTGCTCGGAATCTCCGAGAACTCGGCCCCCCTTCTCGATGACCGTGATTCTCAAATCCAGCTTGTCCGCCAGTTTCCCGGTCTTTTGCTGGATATCTTCAGAGTTATCGTCGATTAGATCATTTTGGAGAATGTCGCCGACCAGTACGGCGTTGCTTTTCAATTCGGCGGAGATTTTCTGCTCGAAATGATCACTCAGTCTGAAACTAACGAAGAAGTTCAAAACGAAAACAACGATAAGGATTAAGGCCGCGAATGCACCGAAGAATTTCAAGACGATTCTGTTTTTCATTTACACTTCCTTAAATCGGTAGCCGGCCCCCCGGATCGTCTCGATGTAGTCTTTAACCGGACCCAGTTTGTGCCGCAGCGACTTGATATGAGCATCCACAGTCCTGTCACACACGATAGCGTCATCCCCTGCAACTGCGTCCAATATTTGGGCCCTCGAAAAAACCGCACCGGGCCGTCGGGCCATAAATTCCAACAGCTTGAATTCAGTTAAGGTTAGTGAAATCTCTTTGCCCCCGACAGTCACTTTATGTCGGGTCCTGTCGATTGCAATATCCCCTCTTTGGATTCTGTTGCTGATATGTTCTTCCCGCCCCCGTCTCAAAATCGCCCGCGTTCTCGCAATCAGCTCTCTGGGGCTGAAAGGTTTCGTGACATAATCATCCGCACCCAATTCGAGCCCCACGACTTTGTCCGTCTCTTGTGATTTTGCGCTTAGAATAATAATCGGTATATGTGCTACCCTGTCATCATTTTTAAGAGTCCGGCATACTTCGAAACCGTCCATAATCGGCAGCATAATATCCAGAATGATCAGGTCCGGCCGTTCCTTTCCGGCCAATGCTATCCCCTGCTTGCCATTCAACGCCGAGACGGTCTCGTATCCCTCCTCCTTAAGATTGTATTCGAGCATTTCGACAATATCCCGGTCGTCTTCGATTATCAGGATCTTACGTTTACCCATACCGGGTATCACCGCCTTTCAAAATCTACACTGAATTAACGAATCATGCCGGGACTTATTTTCATGCCGTTCATCAGGACCTGATGGCTTTATGGATTTCCTTGTTTATCCTTACACTGCACCAGGCCTCGCCGCACATCGAGCAGTAATCGGCGGAGTCCGGCTGCTTTTCCTTTATCTCTTCGCAGGCCTGGCGGTGCATTCGTTCGGCTGTTTGAGGATCGAGAGATTCGGCTAAGTGTGTTTTCCAGTTAAGATTTGTTCGGGCAGTACTCAGTTTCCTGTCTCGTTCGGAGGCGCCTTTCAAGCCCCGGGCGACATCGCCGGCGTGGGCTGCGATTTTTGACGCTATGACGCCGGCCCGAACGTCGTCAGCATCGGGCAGACCCAAGTGCTCCTTCGGCGTGACGTAGCATAAAAACGATGCGCCGTAAAAGGCGGCGGCGGTTCCGCCAATGGCCGATGTAATATGGTCGTACCCGGGCGCAATGTCGGTCACCAGAGGGCCAAGTACGTAAAACGGAGCGCCGTGACAAATCTCCTGCTGGATCTCCATGTTGTACTGAATCTGGTCGAACGGCACGTGGCCCGGGCCCTCGACCATCACCTGGCAGCCTTTTTCCTGTGCCCTGGCGGTCAGTTCGCCGAGAGTCCTCAGCTCCGCGATTTGTGCCTCGTCGGTAGCGTCGGCGATCGCGCCAGGCCGCAGACCGTCACCCAGAGAAAAACAAATATCATACTCGGCCAATATGTCACACAAATCGTCGAACATATCATACAAAGGATTCTGCTTATTGTGATGCAGCATCCATTTTGCTAACAGCGCTCCGCCCCGGCTGACAATTCCCGCCACTCGGTTCTCAAGAAGCGGCAGATGCTCTCTCAGAACGCCAGCGTGAATCGTAAAGAAATCCACACCCTGCCGGGCTTGTTTCTCGATAATCTCCAGGATAATCCCGCCGTCGATATCCTCGACGCCTCTTTTCTCGATGACCTGGTAGATGGGCACTGTTCCGAACGGAACAGGGCATTGGGCGAGCAATCTTTCCCGGGTTTCGTCGAGGTTGCCGCCCGTACTCAAATCCATAATCGCGTCGGCGCCGGCGTCCAGTGCCGCCTGCATTTTGTCGAGTTCTGCTTGAACCGAGCTGCGAACGCTGCTTGTGCCGATATTTGCATTGACCTTTGTCGCAAGCACCCTGCCGATACCGGCCGGCAGAAGATTGGTTTTCAGATGCTGCTTGTTTGCTGGAATGACAAGCCGGCCGGCGGCAATCTCATCCCGTATCAACTCAGCATCAACATTTTCCGTCTTAGCGACAAATTTTGCTTCGTCGCTAATCTTCCCGCCTCGTGCAATTTGTAATTGTGTTGCCATTTTTTTGATTCCGTCTCTAAGATAAAAAAAATCGCTCCCGCAGGAAGCGATTCATTCTCACATCGTAAGTTTTATGATATTAGCCAATCACTTTCCTACGCAGGCATCAACGCCGATTTGGCGGTTGTCCTGATCAGGTTCAGAGGGTTCTCTCTCAGGCCCGCCACACTGCGGGCCGCCCCTAGCGAACTATCTTATTATAGCGTGTTGCCAGCGGCAGTCAAACAAATACTAATGATTGCCGAAGGTGTTCTCCGCCGGCTGCCGTGCCGAAACTTTTCTAAGGCAGTTGCATAAAGACATGAACGCCTTTCTTATTCGAGGTTGCGATATCGGTTTTGCCGTCGCCGTTCATATCGGCGATCTCAAACTGGGTTCCGACGCCGGAGTTGTCATCGATTTTGTGCGGAATATATTTGATATCGCCGTTCTCGGGTCGGCGCAGCTCGAACCAGTAGAGGACCGCCGGATCGTTGCCTCCGGGGTCTTTGCCCATGTGTGCGAAATGTCGCTTGCCTGTTACCAGATCGTCGAGACCGTCGCCATTGACATCGACCAGGCGTATCGCGTGTGTCTGAGAAAATTCCTTGAATATCTCGTGCTGCTCGAACTTAGGGCCGTCCGCACCGGAGATTTGCTCAAACCACCAGATGCCGTAATTGTGTGCTGAGCTGGTAATTACGTCGCCGTCGCCGTCCCCGTCAATATCATAGATGAGCAAATCGGCACAGTCCGGGCCAAGCTTGGCGGGGTGAAACTTCCAATTCTTATCCGTGCGGTCTCTGGGCGCCTCCCACCATCCATCTTTAATGAGCACATCGCACCTCCCGTCGCCGTTGACGTCGCCGGCGCCGAGGCCGTGGCTGTATTTCTCAGTTCCCGGTGCATTCGGGCCGTCGGCGATAATGTGCATATCCCACAGAGCGTCGAGGTCCTTCGGCACGCCGAACCAGGCCATCTGGCCCTTGGGCCGAACGGCAAAAACCGGCACGGGTTTACCGTTGCCCAGCAGATCGACGAATATCGGGGTCTCGTTGCAGGCGCTTTTGACGACCATCCTCTCTTTCCAGTGGCCGGGCTTGTTCTTCGGATTCTCGTACCACAGGCACGGTCCGTCCGGCAGGCCGATGACAATCGAATCGATCCAGCCGTCGCCGTTGACGTCCTGGGCGAAGTTGGCAAAACAATTGCTGTAATTCTTTGTGCCGTCGTATTGGCCGACGGGGCGGACTTCATGCATCTTCCAGTCCGGTGCTGCGTACCAGACATCGCCGGTCAGGATATCCAGCTTACCATCGTGATTTACGTCCCCAACTGCGACCCCCTCGGCTCGAAATGTTTTGTCTAAGACTATTTTCTCAAAGCGCACTTCCTCGGCGGCTATCGAGATGTTGCAGAAAAGCGCCGATACGACCAATAGAAATACCCATCTTGTCTTCATAATGACCTCCATCTTTCATAGTTCATTGATGTTCGTAGGGGCAGGCCCATGTGCCTGCCCAGGGCAACCACACAGGGTTGCCCCCTACAACGCAGCACGAACTCAGCACGTAATTATAGCGTGTCGCGTTCGGGAGGTAAACAAATATCTACGCCTTTGAGTCAGGCAATCAGAGCCGGAGATGAAGAACAGCACCTTGCTGATCCGGGTCAGCGATTGGAGTCGCCGTTAAGTTTTTCATCAAGCTCGGCCAAGGTGAAACCTTCGGCGGCCACGATATGCTCCTTATCCGTCAAAATCAGCCAGGGTAGTGAGCGGACACCCCAGGCAATGCGGGTCTTTGGGGCATCGGCCTTGATCATTCCAACCGGGAAGCTGATATGGTACTTCTGAATCCACAAGCGGAGTTTGTTGTCGTCGACCTTTGAGGTGTGAACAGCGACAACGAGCACGTCTTTTGCCTTAAGCTCTTGTGCTTTTGCGTTCAACTGTTGCATGCAATTCCTTGAGGGCCGCTGATTCATATCGAAAAAGCAGACAAGAATCATCTTGTCTTTTGTTTCATTGGGATCGTACACAATTGCAAATTGTTTCATATCGGGCAGGGGTTTGTCTTTCAGCGGATTTAACTCATCTTCACCGAAACCGGCAATTGAAGTGACTCCGGCAATGTACGACTCGTTTAGGTCATGAATATATACGTTTGTCCTACGTGGAAATTGGATGTCAAAGTCTTTTTGTGTCAGGTCTGCATTGATCTTCACCTGCTCAACTTTCAATTTTCTTTTTTCTGAGACAACACGCTGGCCGGAATTAGGATCATTCCCATAAAGCCTGAATACGCCTTCTACCGGAAACCATGTTCCATTTCCACAATCTTTGAACTCTGCGGATGCTTCGTGCCAGATTGTACCTTCTGGACCCCAGTATCGAACACACCGCGCTCTCCATCCAATTCCCGGATCTATCCAAACCTCTGCTTTGGCACCGTCCGGTTTGATGGCTTGCACAAAATAACATTCGTGTCCCTGCCATTTCTCTGGTCTTAAGTTCGAAATCTCACACTCAGCCAAAGATTCGCCCAACTTTTTCTCCCGCTTGTAAAGCCTCATTCCAAAGTCAATCGGGACAGGCCAGGCATGCCTGTGTGGCTTGCTGAAAATGTCACCTTTGTTCTCGTTGGGCTTCCATTGCTTTCGTCCCTCGCCACTGTGAGCCATAATAGACCGAATTGGCTTTCCGCGGATAAGCCTTCCATCGTGCACCGTTACATCGATATATTCTCTTGCTCCTTCGCTGCGCCAATGTATCTCTAATTTGCGTTTTAAGGGCCTTCCGTATTTTTCGTGTATGGATTTGTTAAGTTGCTCATCCACAGTGTACTTGCAGTCAACATTTTTGTGTAAAGAATCACCATGTTTAACAGCCTTGAGAAGTTCGGCAGCCGTAATATCCGGCAGCTTTGCATAAGAAGGTGAGACAACCACTAGGCTCATCGCAAACACAACAATACTCCACTTCATTATCGCAGTCATTTCTTTGCTCCTTATCAATGTCTCAATGAAATCCTTGTTACAGAGGTGATATTTCCTTGATTTTCTCTTCTAACGTATCAATTCCAAAACCTTCCGCCCTTACAATGTTCCCTTTATCGGTCAAAATCAGCCAGGGCTGTGAACGGACGCCCCAGGTGAAACGAGTCTTTTCCTCATCACTCTGAATCATTCCGACGGGGAAGGAAATATTGTTCTTTTCCACCCATTCGTTAAGTACGCTGTCATCAATCTTTGAAGCTTGAACGGCAACCACGACGACATCTTTCGCCATAAGCTCTTTTGCCCTTGTTCTCAATTGCAGCAGGCAATTTCGCGACGGTCGCTGGTTCATGTTAAAAAAGCAAAGCAGAATCGCTTTGTCTCTTATATCCTCAGCAGTGATGTCCAGATCAATACCCTCAAACGCCGGTAATTCTCTACCAATACCTACCTGTATCGACCAATCCTCCGGCACGTACTGGATGCGTCCATCCCATTCATCCACAACGAACTTTTTGCCAGCCTGCCAGGTATACTCAGTTCTAAGCGGTTTTCCAGGTGCATCGCCAATTCTAATTCGTGTTCCATTCTGTATACCAAGCCCTTCAAGGCTAAACGATCCAAGATCCTTGTGGTCCGGATTAACATCAAGATGCGTAACCTTGTACGGCGTGCGGCCGGACTGAGTTCTGTCCTCATACTCTCGGTTCGACAACCGTTCGAACTCCACGGGAAACCATATTCCATTCACACGCTCGAAACGGACGTTCTGCATCACTTCAGTAGAATTGTCAAAACTGCAAGTATAGTAGCTTCGCGGACGTCCCCGCCGAAGATCTTCAGGTCCCTTACGCACAATCGCTTTGGCAATCCCATATCCGTGCTCAGGATCAAACCAGATCGTATAAGTGCCATGCCTCGAAACAGCATCGATGACATAACATTTCACCGATCCTACCCGATCAAGATCAGGTCGAACTGAGAGAGAGTCTGACTGCCTTAGTATCGAGTCAATACGCTCAATATCACGACATAAAATCCCCCGGAAAGGGCCGACACCATCGTAAGCTATATCTATAAGCTCCTTACCTGCATGTTTTGCATCGGCGGTCAAGTAGAGCTTGCTAACAGCTAACCGTGGTCCTTTGTAGTATTGGTAGTAGCGTTTATCACGCCACAGTATCTTTGTCGATCTCGATGCATTTTCCTCGACCCAGGTTCCGTCGTTTTCCAATTTCAATGGAGTTCTGCAAAAGTATGCTTTGAAGTCCTTTCCGGTATCCTCGTATCTGAACTCTACTATGCTTTTGCTTTGATTCTGTTGCGGTTGCTTCTCTGTAGTGCTCTCCGCAGAGGGTATCCAAGCTGACTCTGTCCTGGCAATGAGCGACTTCATTTTGTCTTGATTTTCGGCGTATCTATCAAGCAATTCCCCTACGCTGAGTTTCTCGGCGGCAAATGCCTGGATCGATACACAACAAGCCGCAATGAATAGGAATTTATGTATAGCTTTCATTATTAGACCTTTTTCGTAACCGTAATTGGTTCGTCTATGGCCCATCCTGGGATGCTACTGGCAAGACTGCGAAACTTCCCGCTCTTGTTATCTTAACAAAAACGATTCGGGCTTACAAGTTTTTTCTGCTGTTTTCGGAGATTGGCCGCATGGGCCCATCGTGTCGCGGGCATCTTGCCCTCGACACAGTTGCCCATCTACGAAAAAATTACGATAATTCAGGTGAATGCGGGCACTTTTGGGTGAGGATTTTGTGTCCTTTTTCGGTTACGAGGATGTCGTCTTCGATTCGGACGCCGAGCTTGCCGGGGATGTATATGCCGGGCTCGATTGTGATGACCTGGCCGGGCTTGAGTTTGCCTTTGCTATCCGGCTTTAGGAATGGGGATTCGTGGATTTCCAGGCCGAAGCCGTGTCCTGTGCCGTGGCCGTAAACGGGCAGGCCGGCCTTGTCAATCACCTCTCGCGCGGCGGCGTCGACCTCAGTGATTTTCACGCTGGGCTTTATCATTTTTATCGCTGCGGCCTGGGCCTGCTCTACGACGTCGTAGACCTTTTTGTAAAAGGCCGTCATCCCACCGATCACAAAGCATCGGGTAATATCGCTGCAATAGCCTTTGTATTTGGCGCCGAAGTCGATAAGGACGGCATCTTTTTTCCTGAGCTTTCTACTGCCGGGCTGATGGTGCGGCCGGGATCCGTTCGGGCCGAAAGCGACTATTGTCTCGAAACTGTTACGCGCCCCTAATTTGCGGATTTGAAAATCGAGCATGCCGGCCAGCTCGCTCTCGGTGACACCGGGCTTGATGTACGGCAGGGTTTGTGCGAGGGCCTTTATTGAAATGGCAGCGGCAGACCTGATTGTTGCAATCTCGCTTTCGTCCTTGATGCTGCGCACGGTCTCGATAATGCCTGCTGCTGTTCTGAACCGGGTTTTGACGTTCTTTTTCAACTGCTCAAAGTCCACCAGCGAAACGGAGTCTTCAACGGCTACAGTTCGGACGGATTTTAATTTCTTTACCAGTACAGCGACGGCGCCTGCCATCGGCCCGGCACGGTCGATGATTTTGCAGCTCGGGCATTCTTTCTGTGCCTGCTCGGTGTATCTGCTGTCGGTCAGAAGATACACCCTGCCTCCGGCGATGGCCGCCCAGCTATCCTCGCCGAGAAAGCCGGTCATGTAAGTGACATTGGCAGGCTTTGTGACGATCAGGAATCGTATTTTCTTTTTATCCAGTTCGCGGCGAATCGCCCTGATGCGCTTGCGTATAATATCTATATTCATTCGGTCTGTTCTCCAATCGATACTATTTGCCGATGCTCAGCGGCCGAGCACGTTCTTTGCCGGGGCCCACTTTTTCTGCCAGGCGGGGTAATCATTTGCCAGCAGATCTGTCGCGTAATATCCGAGCCAACTGTATCCGTTGCGGCGCTCGTATGATATCTCGGCCAGTGTCGCTTTCGGTATGCCGTCCCGGCTGCAAAAAATTGGTTTGTTGGTCTCGATGTCATAGAAACGCGCCCATATCCGAGGCGCCGAAGCATCCTCGACAATCACCTTGTCCCAGCTATTTGATTCTGCCCTGTTTTGTTTTCGAATCTGCCTGATCCCTTCGAGCCCGGCCTGGTCGAACCATGTTACCGCTGCTTGTACGGCCTCGATTATCTCCGGCCCGGGCCTGTCAATGCTCATCAGGAACCTGACAATACCCACAGATTCAGCCCCGCTGATCGAGGCTAATTCGTAACTGCGGGCCTTTCTCGGGACGAAGGTCTTCTCATCGTGCTGGGCGCACCATGCCGTCTTTTTGCCGTTCACGACGATCTGGCATTTCAGGATGCACTCAATGCCTTTTGGCACGGCTGCTTCGGCCCTGCGACAGCGGTCCTCATCGACAAAGGCATAGGGCGGCTTTTTCCCGGTAATATCGCCGAGCAGGTCAAGCACACCGATCATCGTGCCGTCATTGAACGTGATGTGCCTCGCATAGCCGGTGGGATTCGGGTAGCGCTGCGGCCAGCCGCCATTGTCATACTGGGCTTCGAGCATGTAATCCAGCCCCTTGAGAAAGGCGTCTTTGAAGCGTTCGATTCCGGTGGCTTGATAGACTATCGCCAGGTATTGCATCTGCGTGCGGGTAGCCCCGTTGTCCAGCGTGGAATCATTCTTACTTTTGGCCTTGCGCAGCTCAGCCTTGTCCTGCTCGTTCAGGACAGATGCCATGTCGATATTTTTCTGCCAGCCGCCTGAATCGCGCTGGTGCAGAAGAAGGTTATCGGCAATGCGTATTGCCTGGTCGGTAGCGTAGAACTCCGGTCGCTGGTTGAGGCATCGTCTCCACGATATGGATGTGGCGGAATTTTCCCTGCCCTGGGTACCGGAAACAATTGCCAGGGCAAACAAACAAAGCGAAAACTTCAGTGTAAATCGTATCATATTTATAATATTTACAGAAAACCGCGAAAAAATAAAGCCTTTTTCGCCGGCGCGTTTGGCTTTTCTCTGCCTGGTTCTTATACTTTCTGTAGATAAAGACCTTGCTGGGGGGGAAACCGGTTGGCGTAGAAACATGGACCCGCCTTTGATGTTTTCCGCAAGGGAGAAGAACTGCTTGTAACGCCCGATTTTTTCCCGGATAGGACGGCTTTTAGAGCCGTCCTTTTTTTTATATCTTGTAAGAGCCCCCTTTTGCCGGTACAATACGGCAGTTTTTTAATTTGTCTAATCTAATAAGGCTTCTCAATTTTTATTTTTATTTTTAATCTTTGGATTTCCTTAAATTATGTTATTACCGATTCGGACAAGCATTAAGCCGAGACGAACGCCTTATGCGAATTACGCCCTCGTAGCTGTCAATGTGGCTATTTTCCTGCTGAGCTATTTCCCCCATGTTGAATCGTACGGAGGCCCGACGGAATATATTCGGCAATGGG